>Ga0209500_10000206_pt1 | contig 53390 bp, 51 predicted proteins | sample S_140212_EF_Meta_FD_187323 | JGI IMG/M metagenome (GOLD analysis project Ga0209500, IMG submission 187323) | Freshwater microbial communities from Lake Simoncouche, Canada to study carbon cycling - S_140212_EF_MetaG (SPAdes) (version 2) | ecosystem: Environmental > Aquatic > Freshwater > Lake ... | reverse complement strand
CGATCTCCAACCAGGGCTCCCTCGCCCGCTTCCAGCAGGAACTGCAGACCCTCGGCCAGCACTTCGGCCGCATCCAGCAGCTCCAGCAGCGCATCCAGGTCGCCCTCACCACCGTCGAACGCGACGCACTGATCAAGGTCGGCGAAGCCGAGATCAAAGACTTCAACGAAAAGGACGCCGTCTTCGCCAAGGTCTGGGGCTTCAACGTCCCGGCCGTGGCCAACCGCCAGTCGACCTTCATCAACACCGCTCTCCGTCTCTTCGCCGTCATCTCCGACGAAGAAGCCGCCAAGGCCCGCTCCGCCCCTGACTTCAAGGAAGAGCAGCTCATCATCCGCGGCGACCGACGCCTCCTCCAGACCGCCGAGATTCGCGGCCTCGACCTCGTCGTCCAGTTCGACCAGTTCGCCAAGGTCCTCCAGGCCCGCCGCGACGCCTTCCTCCAGCTCACCGAGCTACTGAAGCGCTCGACCAACGACGAAGAAAAGAGCCGCATCCAGACCCAGCTCGACCAGACCCGCGACCTCCTCGAAAAGGGCAACAAGGAGATGGCCGAAAGCGTCGGTTACTCGATCACCCACAATTACGAGATCGAAGTCCTCGAATCGAAGTTCGTCATCCTGCTTAACCAGGAAGAAGTGAATCAGATCCAGGGACTCGTCGCCAGCGCCCAGCAGCAGCAAGTCGCCGCCGCTCCGGTCGTCGAGATGCCGAAGCTCGAGAAGAAGGCCGACAAGAAGAACTAAGCCTCGCGCTTGGTCTTCCCCACAAGGCCCGCCTTCACCGGCGGGCCTTTTTGTTGGTTAGAATAACTCGCCCTGCTGCGCATCGGCTGGCGGCTTGGCCTTCGGCTTAGGCGCTTCGATCGGCGGTGCCGATGGTTCAGGCGCAGCCGCCGCCCTCCCATGCTTGGACTGGTAACGGCGGAGCGTCGAATGCATCTCCATCTCGACCAGAAAAGCCTCCACCGCAGCGATATTTTCCGCCACAGGTTGGCCGGGGTCGAATTCGAAATCGGTCTGGAAGGTCACGAGCTTGAGGTTGCCCCGAATGCGCTCCGCCTCGGCCTTCACCTGTTCACGGAAGCGCTCGGGCTGCAAGGTGTCGGCCGCGGCCAAAACGCCTTCGAGGTGTCCGTATTCGGTGAGCCATTTCACGGCGGTCTTCGGGCCCACGCCTTTGAGTCCGGGAATGTTGTCCGAAGTATCACCGACGAGCGCGAGGTAGTCGGCGATGCGCTCCGGTGGGACGCCGAACTTTTCGGTGACCGCGGCCGGGTCGAGGCGACGCCAGCCCATGGCCGGGTTCGCCGTCGGCGGCGGCGCCAGCTGAATGACCGGCCCGCCGACGCATTGGCCGAAATCTTTATCGGCGCTAACAATGATACACTGGTCGCCAGACGCGGACAGGATCCGCACGGCGGTGGCGATCAGGTCATCGGCCTCGACGCCGCGTCGTTCGAAGGTCTGGAAGCCAAGCAACGCGGTCAGGCGCTTGATCTCCGGCAGCTGCTGGACGATCTCGTCGGGCGTCTCATCCCGCTGGGCCTTGTATTCAGGCAGTGCGGCGAGGTGACGGTCTGAGCCGCCAAGGTCGAAGAAAACGGCGCAGCGGTCTGGCTGCTCCCCTTCCCGGAGATCCTGGAGCGACTTCATCCAGCCGTGCAAGGCGCCGGTAGGGAACTGGTCGCTCTGGCGGCGGAGGTTGGACCGCTCCATCGCGAAGTGGCTCCGGAAGACCAGATTGAAGCCGTCGATCAGCAGCCAGCGCATGGAGGGAGTGTCGCTCGACCAGGTCGGACCATCGAGAAAAAAGCGGGCCCGCCGAATGGCGGGCCCGTTATCAGCAAAGCTGGCGTGATGCTTACTTGGCTGGCTCGGTGACGACCGGGACAGGCACCACCGGAGCGGCGAGCTCAATCGGCTCGCGGTAGACCGCGCCACCTGGGGAGATGAGCGTGGGGTTCGAGAAGGTCGAACCGGCGCGCATGCCAGGATGGGTGCTGCGCAGGGTAGCACCACCCGGAGAGACGAGGTTGGCGGTGACGAAGACCATGAGGCTCTTCTTCGAGATGCTCTTGCCGCTGGAGCGGAAGGCCGCACCGATGAGAGGGAGGGAGCCGAGGACAGGGACCTTGTCTTCGACCGTCTTCACTTCTTCGCGGGTCAGTCCGCCGATGACGACCGTGGCGCCGTCGAAGACGGTGACGTCGGTGGTCACTTCGCGGGTGCTGAAGATCGGCTGGAAGAAGCCGGACGGAACCGTGACGGTCAAGGTGCCGGAGAGAGCGATGGAGGTGCCGCCGTATTCGACGAAGCCCTCGAACTCGGTCACCTTGGGCTTGAGGTTCAGGGCGATGGAATCATCCGCCGCGACGGTCGGGGTGACTTCGAGAGTCACGCCGACTTCCTGGACGGTGAAGTCCTGCGGAGTACCGGCCGTGATGGCCACGGAGGTGGAAGCACCGCCACCAGCGGTACCGGAGGTACCAACGTTGGACTGGGTGTCGCCGTAAGCCTGCGGATAGCGGAGGAGCTGAGCCACCTTGATGACGGCGGTCTTACCGTCGAGGACGGTGAGGCTCGGGGACGACATGAGGTCGCTGCCATTCGTCTGCTCGATGGCGCGGATGTAGACGCTGAGGTCGTACGAACCCAGGATGCCCACGTTGCCACCGAAGGTGTTGTTCGTGTTGCCGTAGTTACCCGTGCCAGGCATCGACGGCGCGTTCTGGCCGTAGGAGGTGATGTTGGAGCCCTGGGCAATCACCAAGGACTTTGAAGGGCCGTTGTTGTTGGCAAACACGCTGTTCACGGAGCGGAGATCCGACTGAGCACGCGTGATCGACTGTCCACCCGTGGCGGGGAATCCATTATCAGTGAACCAGCGCGTGCCGGGGGTGCCGGCAGGCGAACCGGTCACAGGAGGCAGATCGGTGTAAGTCGGGACGACGCCCGGGACGCGCGGCGTCACGCCGGTCAGGCCCCAATTCACGCCGAGTTCATTGAGCACCTTCTGCTCGACTTCCATGAACTTGGCTTCGATGTGGACCTGCTTGATGTCGGAATAGCGACGGATGATGTTCTTCACGCGGTCCAGATTCTTACGGCTCTGGTAGACGATGAGGTTCGTACCGTCATAGGAGAGGGTGGACGGGAGTTCGAACGTCACGCCCGAACGGGTGAGGAAGTTCTTAATCGCGACTTCTTCCGGACGTTGGCCATCACCGGCACCCGCACCACCGGCAGCAGCGCCGCCGAAGGGGCTGGCAGCGGCACCGCCAGCCGCGGGAGAAGCCGCGCCACCGGCACTGAGGCCAGTCATCTTGAGCACGGCAGCCGTGGACAGGGGATAGATTTCGGTTTCAAGGAGGCTGTCGCCGGAATCTTCGCGCACTTCGACGATACCGCCGGAGCCGACGGTGAAGCTGAAGCCGACGCGCTTACAGGTGTAATCGAGGGCCTGGTAGACGGAGACACCGCGGAGCTGAAGGCTGACCGTGGGGTTCTTGTTGGCGGTGTCGATGAGGACGATGTTCACGCCCTTCTGGTCCTTGTCGTAGGTGGCCGCCTGGGTCTGCAGGAGGACAAGCGCGCGGTCGAGCGGCTGGTCGCGGACGATGAAGCCCTCGGGGAGCTGGATGGACTTCATCTTCTCGATGACCGGGTCGTTGCCGTTGGCGGAGTCGATCTTGATGTTTTCGCGATTGAAGACTTCCGGGAGCTTCCAGGTTTCGTCAAGGAGCTCGAGGAGCTTGCCCTTGGTGACGCCACGGTTCCACTGGCCGGAGTTCTCGGACAGCATCTGGCGGATACGGATCTGGTAGGCCTTGGATTCGGAATTGTTAGGCTGGTACTGGAGGACTTCGCGATAGGCGTCGAGGGCACCCTGGTAGTCTCCGTAGAGGTAGCGGGCACGGCCCCTGACGAGCAGCTCGTTGACCTTGTCGTCCTTGACGCGGAGGCCCGGGGAGAGCTCGTCGACGTTACGGTAGGTCGGGTCGGTACGCTTGGAGGAGAACTCCTTCTGGAGCCGGACGACGCTGGGGTCATCCTTGCCCTTAAGTTCGGCGTACTGGCCAATGACCGCGGTGGCCTTGATCATGTCGCGGGCTTCGATGGCGACGAGGGCACGACGGGCAAGGGCGGAACCCTTGGCGTCCTTGATGCGCTCCTTGAGGCCGGCATTGGAAAGACTGGCGGTGCCGAGGGCACGGTCAGCGGTATCGAGATCGGATAAGGCTCGGTCGAGCGACTCGGCGGTGCCCTGACGGATCAGGCTCTCGGCGGAAGAGACGACGTCGCCCTGCTTGCCGATCGAGTCGGCGTTGGCGCGAGCGAGGCGATTGACCTCTTCCTTGGCAGCGGTGGGGCCGCCGGCATCACGGGCGATGGCGACGTCCTGCTTGGCCAGGGAGATGGAATCACGGCGAGCCTGGGCGGCAGGGGTAGAGATTGCGGAGAGGGCCGTGGTGGCGCCATCGAGGAGCTCAAGGGCGGCCTTATAGTCGCCGGCCTCAGACTTCTTGCGAGCGGCTCCGAGGTCTTGGGCTACCTGAGCGAAAAGCTTGTCGTGATTGGAAGCGTCGTCGGCAGAGACAGGAGGCGCGTCGGACTTCGGGGCGTCGCCCTTAGGAGCGGAAGCGGCGTCGGCGGCCTTCTTGGCGGCTTCGGCTTCGGAGATGGCGGAAGCGACAGAGGCGAGGCCTTCCGTGGCGCCGACATCCTTGGCGTCGATGGCGAGGATCGCCTCGAACTTAGCCTTGGCGGCCTGCAAGTTGCCTTCATCGCGTGCCTTGAGCGCCTCGGCGAGGAGCTGGGGCTTACGCGTGGCGGCATCGCCGTCTTGGGCGATGAGGGAGCCGGCGGCGAGGGCCAGAGCGAGAGCTGCCCAGGCGAGCTGCGAACGGTGGAGATTTTTCATAGGGGTGGGTGCGTTGAAAATTATTTCTTAGGAGTGGGTGCCTTGGTGGCGGGAAGGGGAGTCGTGGCCTTGGGCTTGACGACAGGAGGCGGAGGCGCTGGAACGGCAAGCGTCTGCGGATCAGAGATGAGTTTCTTCGGCTTCTTGGGGTTAGGAGCGAAGGATTTGTCAAAACTCACGGTCTTGTTAGGCAAGTCAATGCCTTTGACCACATAATGGGCCCCATTAAGGCTAAACTTATCCCCAACGGCGTGCAGCGTGAGGCTCCAAGAAGGGTCCGTCGGCGAATTCAGGCTGATGTCGACGCGGCCGGTGAATTCGAGCGGCTTCTCGTCGTCAATCTCGACGACTTGGCCGAACTGACGGTCGTCGACCGTCAGGACATTGCGGACGAAGGGCACGTTGTCGGCATCCTTACCCTTGACGACCTTATAGGACTTGAGAGTCAGGTAGGGCGCCTCGGGGATGGGCTTATTCAGCTTACAGTCGTCGATGTACTGCTTGGTCTTCACGTTGCGGAGAGAGAAGAGGCGATCCTCCTCTTTCTTGCCTGGCGCGAGCGTGGAGTGGCTGAGGATGAAAGTGTAGGTAGGGTGTCCGACGGAAACGAGCGCGACGCCAAAAGGAGGCAACTCTTCGGCCTTGCGGCTACGGGGCACGTAATCCTTGAGGGCGGGATCCCAGACGACGTCAATGGTGGTGAAAAGGTCGTAGTCCCAGTTGTCGTCATTCTCTTCTGGGCTGAGCCAATCCTTTACGTTGTCGTCAAGCGAAGCTCGCTGCGTAGAAGGGTAAGCTTCGCCCTGAGGCAAGGCAGCCTTCAGCTTGGCGATCTCGGCCTTCTGGAAATCTTCGCCAGGGACCGCCGGAGCGATGAGGCCCGGGCTGACGATCGCGACCGACCCGACGGCGAGCAGGAAGGCGCCGAGCGCGATGAGGATGATGTCCTTTCGAGAATTCATATCCGGGGGGCTTTATTTCTTGGGTTCGCCTTCGGCAGCGGCCGCGGGCTTCTCCTCGGGGATGGAAAGATAATCGATCTGCACGACGAACGAGGAGAGCTTGCGGGGCACGACCAGCACGCGCTTGTCCTCGAGGGAAGCGGATGGCTTGGCGCCTTTCACGGGGACGGCGGGCTCTTCCGCCCCGAAGAAGCCTCCGAGCAGGGCCGGGGCAGCGGACGAAGCGCCGGCCGCAGAAGCGGCGGCCGCAGAAGCCGTGAGCATCTTCTCGGTCTCTTTGTTCGCCAGACCAACGTCGATTGTGGTGATGGCGACCGGACGGCCGGAATTGCGGACCTTGTTCACGAACGTACGCAGGGTCGGAGTGTAACCGACGAAGCGGACACGGAACGAAAGGGTCTCGACGAGGTTGCGTCGGTCGAAGGTGCGGGTCGGCAGGAATTCGTCGACTTCATTGCGCGTGGCTTCAGCGTCCGGGCTATAGGTACCTGCGCCAGGCTTACCCTCAGGGATCAGCACATAGGTCTCGACGGGCTCGCGGTCGATCGACTCGATGAGCAGGGGGGACCCAGCCGGACGTGATTCGACGAGCTGTCGCACGATGAAGTCGATGATCTGGCGCTGCTGATCCACCTTCTGGAAATCACGCTTGGGCGATGTCCCTTGGTTGTGGATGTACCGGTGGAAACCGAAGGCGGTCGGGTCGGTCGGAGTCAGCTTGATGCCTTGGTCGGCGGCGAGCTTGCGCCAACCATCGACGGATTCGCGAAGAAGAGCGCTGAGCTCTGCCGAATTGGCGGAAGCCTTACCCTTGATCGCAAGATCGGGATTGCCGGCGATCGCGATGCGGAGGGCGGACACGTGTGCTTCCATTTCCTTCACGTCTTCAGCGGCCTTGGCCACGTTCAGATCGTTGAGCGACACGACCGGGGTGCCGGGCACGAAGGCGTATCCGCGCAGCAGGGCATTCTGGTCATCGCGAGCACGCTTAAGGACGAGCGTCGACGTGGAGTTTTCACGGTACGCCAGGAAGGTGAGGCCGCAAAGCCCGAGGAACAGCAGCGCCATCGCGGAAAGCGCGAGGTTGAAGCCGAGGTTTTTCTTGAAATTCTGCATGGCTTAGAGGGCCTTGGCCTTATGGATGACGAGGGTGAGGGTGGCCTTAGGCGTCATCCGGATTTCGGTCTTATTATCGGAGGCCTTGAGCGTCTGATCCGTGACGACGATTTCGTTCTCCGGGACGGCGCTCACGTAGGGAGAGCTGCGGAGGGCTTCGAGCAGGCGGCCGATGTGGGCCTTCTCCGACTGCGAGCGATACTGCTTAACATCGAAAGGAACTTCGGCGAAAAGGAAACGGACGGAGACGACGACCTTGGTGACGACGACGGGAGCGGGCACCGGCTGGCCTTCGGCCACGGGGGCGGCGGGCAAGGTCTCATACTTGACGTGCATTTCCTCGACCCAGGTATTCTTCAGGCTGCCGACGCGCGACTGGAGGTCGCCGAGAAAAGCCGGCCAGTTGGAGCGGTTGAGGACGACGGATTCGAGCTCCTTGGCCTTGGCGGCGATTTCCGCGGCCTTCTTGCGCGACTCTTCGATGGAGTTGCGGCGGGCGGTGAGTTCAGACTGACGACCTTGGACGATCGCCGCCTGCTGATGGTTCCAATCGGCGGAGGCAGAGAAAGCGAGCCAGGCGAAGAGCGGTGAAGCGGCCGCCAGCAAGGCGGCGGCGAACAAGCGCGGCTTGCGAGCGTCGAAGGCCTGTTGGGAGGCGATGTCGCGCGGGATCAGGTTGACCCCGATCGGCTGAGGCAAGGTCAGGCGCGCGGCTTCGCCGATGACCTCGGTGATCTGGTACTTAGCGCGCTCGAGCTGCTCCGGATTGATACCGGCGCCGGGCGTGATGACCGAGGAAGGGTCGAAGACTTCGACCGGGAGGCGCAGGGTCTCGCAAAGCTGCTCGGAAAGTCCCGGAACCTGGGAGCTACGACCGGTGACGAGAATGCGGGCGGGCTGGCGGCCGTTGGCACCGCGTCGCACGTTGATGAGTCGACGGTTGATGTCCTGCGCCAATCGACGGATGAAAGTCTGGGAGTTCGCCTGCAAGATGGCGACCTGCGGATCGGACTCGGCCAGCTGGACGACGCCGGAGAAATAGCCGACCTTGATGGCTTCGGAGACGGCGAAAGGCTGGCCGGTGTTATCGGAGACGCCCTGCGTGAGGAGGTTACCGCCGATATTGGTGGCCGACTGGATGTTGACGCCGCTGGGGCCGACGAAACTGAGCGTGGTCGAACGTGCACCGACGTTGATGATAAGGACTTCCTCGGCGGCAGAGCCTCCGGCAAGGCGGAAGGCCTGACTGTCGAGTAACGGGGCGGCCTGAATCGACATCGGGCGAAGGCCCGTCGAGGTGACCATGTTCGCGATCTTCGTCGCGATCTCGGTGCGGAGGGCGAAGAGCAGGACTTCCGCTTCGACGCCGTCCGAGGCCATCAGCTGGCTATCCCAGATGACTTCGTTCAGCGGATAAGGAATGGCGTTCTGAGCCTCGAAGGCGACGATCTGCGCCTGGCGAGCGCGCTCAACCTGCGGAACCTTGAGCGGCTTCTGCAACAGCAGGAAGGCCGGGGCGATGACCGTAACGCGACCCTTGAGTTCATGGGTATTGACCAGGCTGGCCAACGCGGCAATCGCCGCGTTCAACCACTCGTCGTCGCCGGTCAGGCCCGGAGCGATTTCTTCGACGAAGAACTGCTCGAGCACCAGACTTCCCGCCTCGACGGAAAACTGGGACACCGAGACGTTCGATGCGGCGAGATTGACGATGGTGGCCTTCTTCTGGCTCATACGGAAACGGGGAGTGGAGGGGGATTAGCGAGCCGCGTCTTCCCGGATGAATTCGGGAGAAGGCGAGCCCTGCGGCAAAGTGTCGAAGATGGCGTACGGCACCAAGAACTGCGGGCGCAGCATGCCGGTGTTAGCGCTGACGCCGCGGTCCGCCTGCTCGCGGGCTCCGTCAAAGTCCTTCTTGTTGACGAACTGCTTGTGCACGGCGGCGAGCATGTCCGGCGTCAGACGGCCTGCCTCACTGAAGAGGGGCACCTCGTTACCACCGACCTCAAGCTGCACGTAGAAGTAGTCCGGCTGCATCTTCAGGCGATCGCGCTTCACGATATCGCCAGGCAGGTAGAAGTAGGCGGACCGCGGTGAACCGATTTCCATGGTCAGCACGGTGGCCGAAGCGCGGTAATACGAGAACTCGGTCGCATCCTTGGCGGAGAGGGGCTTGAAAATCTGGGTGACGGTCACCTTGACCTTATCGACCCACTGCTTGTTCGCCGGGCGCTTGCCGACCTTATCTTCCGCGGAGACCTTGGTCTCCGGATTGAAATTAGCCTGGAGCTCGACCTGCATCCGGATCCATTCGTTCTTCTGGCCGCCGATCTTGACGGGGTCAAAATGAACAGAACGCACGACGACCGGACTTTTGCCCGTAGCGCCTTCCGCCTTAGTCGCCTGTGCGGAAACGAGAGATACGGATAGGCAGAAAGCCAAAAGGCTGGCAAAAACAGCTCGTACTTGGGGCATGGGGAGGGGAAATCTGCTGGGCATAGAGGTCATAGGCAAACGCAAAAACCGGCAGTTTTGGAACAATTGTTAGATGCAAACTTCTTGCATCTGGAAGCCACCTCTGTGAGTCTTGATTTTCGTGCTTCGTCTCCTTGCAGTCTCGATCTTCTCCGCCGCTTCCTGGTTCGGCGGGCAGGCCCGCGCGCAAGAAAAACCGGTCGTTGTCTCAAGCTTTACGGTCATTCACGATTGGGTGCAAATCATTGGTGGTGATGGCTTTGAGTCGATTAATATCATTCCTCCCCGCAGCGAGGCGCACGGATTCCAGCTGAGCCCCCGCCATGCAAAAGACCTCCGCCGGGCGACCTTGATCGTCGCCATGAGTCCGGACTTCGAGCCCTGGCTTGCAGCCTGGGGAAAGGCCAACGGGCGTTCTGACACCATCCTTTGGCTTAATGATTATAACGGCGTTCAGCATGCCCTCAATCTGCCGACCAATCCACACACCTGGACCGACCCCGCCAAGGTGAAGAAAATGGTAAAGGCCCTGGCTGAACGATTAGACCAAATCAGCGGTAAAAATAGATCTCAAGTCGCTTATGAACAATATGTTAAGGAGATTAAATTCGTTGATTCCGAGTTGGGGAAGCTTTTCAGTGAGATTAAGCCCGATAGGCGCAACTTCATTTCCCATCACGCCAACCTCGACTTATTTGCCGATCACTACGGGCTGACGGTCGCCGGAACGATTCTCTCCGGAGGGTCTGCCGAATCGGCCGATCCGTCCGCCCGCCACTTCTCAGAACTGCTCGCCTTGATCCGTAAACAGAACGTCCGTCTTATAATCACGGATGAAGGCCAGAACGATGCGTTCGCCCGGAGGCTGACCGAAGACGCCGGCCTCCCACCCCCACTCTCCCTCTCCTTCGAATACCTCGAGCCGCCCGGACAACCTGGCGACACCTGGACTTCGATGATGCTCACCAATGGCAAACGCCTTCATCAGGCCCTCCTCCGAAAATGAGCCGAATCATCGCCTCGCTTTCCCGCCATCTCGGCGACGCGGCCTTCGCCGTCCTACCCTCGATCCCCTACGCACAGAAGGAGAAGGGCGGGTGCCCAGGCATCGCCGTCTCCGCCAAGCAGCTCTCCGCCGCCGCCCGCCTCGACGGCCCAGTTGCCTTCCACGACGCGACGTTTGAGATTCCCTGCGGCTGCCGGACCGCCCTCATCGGCCCCAATGGCTCCGGCAAATCCACGCTCCTGCGCGTGCTCGCCGGACTCACGCCGATCCGCACAGGCCAAGCGTTGGTCGCCGGCGAAAGCCCGCGCCTCGGCCGCAGTCGCATCGCCTACCTTGCCCAGCGACCGCATCTCGCCGAAAACTTTCCGCTCACGCTTCGGCGCCTGGTTCAGATGGGCACCTACGCCCATCACGGGTGGTTCGAGGAATGCCGCCATGGAGACGAAGCCGTCGACCTCGCGCTAGCGCGCCTTGGCCTGACCGAACTCGCGGAGCGCCCAGTCCACACGCTATCCGGCGGCCAACTTCAACGCGGCCTCATCGCCCGCGCCGTCGTCCAAGGCGCGGAGATCCTCCTGCTCGACGAGCCCTACGCCGCCCTCGACCAGCCAAGCCGCGAAATTATCGACCGCTTCCTCTTCGAAGAAGGCTCGGCCTTCACGGTCGTAATGGCCACGCACGACCCGGCCGACCTCGGACGCTTCGACCGCATCCTCGAGATGCGCGACGGCACCGTCTCCACCCGTCACGCCTGCTCCGGCCACGACCACCGCCATGCTTGATCTGCTCCTACAGCCCCTGTCGGAACCTTTCTTTGTGCGCGCCCTGCTTGCCGTCGTACTCAGCGGGATGACCTGCGCCTGCCTCGGCACCTACGTTGTGCTTCGCCGCATGGCCTTCGTGAGCACCGCGCTCACGCACTCGATCCTCCCCGGCGTGGTCGGCGCACTGCTCCTCGGTCTCTCCCCTTACCTCGGCGCACTCGTCGCCGCCATGCTGACCGCGGCCGGCGCGGCCTGGCTGGCCTCGCGTAAGGGCACGAGCGAAGACAGCGCGGTCGGGGTGATGCTGTCGGTGATGTTCGCGGCGGGCATCGCGCTCATGCAGCAGGCCAACTCCTGGCGCGACTTCGCCGGGCTCCTCTTCGGCAGCGTGGTCTCCGTCGGCGCCGACGACCTGCTGGTCATCGGCGTCACCGCCGGGGTCGTACTGTTTGGCCTACGGGCCCTGCATAAGGAACTCGAGCTGGCCTCCTTTGACGAAGAATACGCGGCGCTGCTCGGCGCGCGGCCCGCGCTCATGCGCGTCGTGCTGCTCGTGCTCGTCGCGCTGGGCTCGGTCGCCTGCGTCCGCCTCGTCGGCGCGCTGCTCACGACCGCGCTCTTCGTCATCCCCGCCGCGACGGGCGTGCTGCTCGGCCGCACCGTGCCGCAGGTGATGGCCTGGGGAACGGGTTGCGCTCTGCTCGGCGGCATCGGCGGTCTGTATCTGTCATATTACGCGCCGGCGGTACCGTCGGGCGCCGGGATCGTACTCTGCTGCGCACTGCCCTACCTCGTCGCGCGGATTTTCGCGCCGCGAAGCTGATCAGAAACGCGGCGGGCGCAGCGCGAGCGGCAAGCCGAGGACTTCGCGGGCGATGACCGCCTCACGCAGCGCGGCGGAGCCGCGAAACTGCCTGCGCGAATGCGCGCGGGCGGGGCGGGTGACCACGAGGGAAGTGGCGTCGAGGTGGGTCGCGACGACCGGCGCCGGGGCCTCTGGCTCCGGCGCGACGGGCGGCGGCGCATTGCGGACACGACGGGTACGACGGGGCACGGGTGGAGTCGTCGCGGCCATCGGGGCCTGCCCGACCGGCCCCTTGATCTTGCCGATCAGCCAGGCCACGAACGCGACCAAACCGATGGCAACCTTGATGATGAGCGCCAGCTCCATGCTTAGGCCTTGGCGCCGGGCGCGGGACCGTCGCCAGCGATGCCTTTACGCATCTCGGTATCGGAACGGAGATTTTCGAGACGCTGGTAATCCATGTAACCCATGCGGCCGGAACGCAGCGCATCGGCGAGGGCCTGCGGGATCTGGGCCTCGGCTTCGACGACGCGGGCGCGCATCTCTTCGACGCGGGCGCGCATTTCCTGTTCGAGCGCGACGGCGGCGGCACGACGGATTTCGGCCTGGGCCTGGGCCATGTTCTTATTGGCGTTGGCTTGGGCCTCCTGGAGCATGGCGCCGATGTTGTCGCCCACGTCGACGTCCGCGATGTCGATCGACATGATCTCATACGCGGTGTTGGCGTCGAGACCGCGCTCGAGCACGGTCTTGGAAATGCGGTCGGGGTTCTCGAGGACAATCTTGTAGCTCTCGGAAGAGCCGATGGTGGTGACGATGCCTTCGCCGACGCGCGCGATGATGGTCTCTTCCTGGGCGCCGCCGACGAAGCGGTCGAGGTTGGTGCGGACGGTCACGCGGGCCTTCACCTTCACCTGAATGCCGTCCTTGGCGACGGCGTCGATCGTGGTGCGGCCGCTGGCCGGATTAGGCACGTCGATGACCTTCGGGCTGACGGAGGTGAGGACGGCCTCGAGCACGGACTTGTTCGTGCCGCGGGTGGCGATGTCGATCGCGCAGGCGCGATTCCAGTCGAGATGCAGGCCGGCCTTCTGGGCGGCGATGAGCGCCTGCACCGTCTGCACGATGTTACCGCCGGCGAGGTAGTGGGCGTCGATCTTCTCGACGTCGACCGAGAGGCCGGCCTTCGTAGCGGCGATTTTGGCGTCGACGATCACGGTGTAGGGAACGCTGCGCAGGCGCATGCCGACGAGGTCGAAGAGGCCGACCTCGGCACCAGCGAGGCGCGCACGCACCCAGACGGCGAGGAAGGAGAGAAGGAAGAGGACGAGCAGCAGCAGGGCGCCGGCTGCGATCCAGATGATGAGTGTAGGCATGGTAGGCATGAGAAGGGCAAGGGGCTCAGCGTGAGCGACGAACCGTCACGCGGCCGGAACCGGCTTCGGTCACGACGACGGCGGCATTACGTTCGACGAAACCGTCGAGGGAAAAGGCTTCGATCAAGGTGCCGTCGATTTCAATCGTGCCCGAAGGCGCGAGCACGGTGGCGGCCTTGCCGGTCTTGCCGACATAGACCGCATAACCGGCGGCGGCCGGGACGGCGGCGCCTTCGTTACTGCTGACGTTGATCATCGCGCGGCCGATGCCCGTCTGCGGCAGGAGACGGCGGAAGGCAAAGAACTCGAGGGCGAGGGCGACTAGGAAGACGACGCAGAATACCGCGCACGTCGGTGCGCCCGCATCGGCCGATAGATAGATGCCAGCGAAGGAGACGACGGCACCAAAGAAACCGAGTACCACGGTCGGGAGGAAGAACTCCGCGCCGATGAGGACGAGGCCAGCGACGAGTAGGCCAATCGGCAGGACCAAGGAGACCGCATCAGGGGTCGCAGCACAAATCATCATGCGTCCAACCTACCCCCTGCGGGCCGCTTTCCAATCTTTTCTGCGCTTCGCCGCCTTACAAAAACATCTCAAACCTGTAACTTTCCGTCACGCTTGCGAAAATAGCCGACCTCGCCCTATTCTCGCGCATGGCCAAGAAACCGCCCGCCCCCCGTCGCACCCCCGTCAAAGAAGCGCACCACGTCCTGCAGGATGCTCTCCTCAGGGCGGGCGAAAAAGAAGTCGGCAAGCATAGCGAAATCGCCAAGTCGCTCGGCGTCTCCGCCTCGATGCTCTACAAGTGGCGCGAGCCGGCCGAAAAAGGCAGCGGACAACCCAACCCGCTCCACCGGACCGCCCTGCTGATCGACCTCACCGGCGACACCCGCATCGTCGACTGGCTCGCCCAACGCGCCGGCGGACAGTTCACGCCGATCGAAGGCGAAGCCCCGAGCGGCAACCTAGACAAAGCTGCCAACGCGCTCGTCCGTGAATTCGGCCTACTCATCGCCGATGTCGCCGACGCGATGGAAGACCACCGCATCACCGACGACGAGACCCAGGAACTCCGCGAGAAATGGGATCGCATCCGCAAGCGGACGGAAGCCTTCGTGCGCCGCTGCGAAAAAGGCGACTTCCGCCCGAAAGACTGAGCGATTTCGCTTTCACGGACGCCACGAAAGGGTAACCAGAAGCCATGGCCGAATTCACCATCCGCCCCTACGGCGACCCGGTCCTCCGGGCCAAGGGCGATCCCGTGAAGGAGTTCGGACCCGCTCTGCGTTCGCTGGGCGACGCGATGCTGAGCGCGATGAAGACTGCGAAAGGCATCGGCCTGGCGGCCCCACAGGTCGGGCTTTCCTTACAACTCTTCGTCATGAACGTGCATGACGAAGATTACCTCCCGGTGCTCGACGGCAAGGCCCGCCAGCCCGAAGAGATCATGCCGATGCTGCTCGCCAACGCGTCGGTGACCGTGCCGCCAGGAGAGCCTGACATCTACACCGAAGGCTGCCTCTCCTTCCCCGGCATCACCGGCGATGTCGAGCGCGTGGAGCGGGCGATCGTGCGCTACCGCGACGCCGACGGCGCGCCGCACATCCTCGAATGCACCGGCCTCCTCGCCCGCTGCGTACAGCATGAGCACGACCATTGCCAAGGCGTTCTCTTCATCGATCGCATGACGCGTCCGCACCAGCTACTGACCGCAGCCAAGGTGAAGAAGCTCAAGCGCGCGACGACGATCGAGATGAAGGCCGCGCGCAAGGCGCAGCTGGACTAAATCACTTCTTCGCAGTCGGCAGGGCGAGCTTCAGCGTGAGCTGCCCGACGTTGACGGAAGGCGTGCCCTCGGCCTGGCTGCTGACGCCGAAAGCGAGGTAGCTTCCGTCCGTCTCGCCCTGGACGACGTTCCAGCGCGCGCGGATCCCCTCCGTTCCGGCCGGACCACCACCGGCGACGATGACGACATAGGGAGCGGCGGCGACGATGGTCTTGGTCTGGCTAGTGCAAAGATGCGCGAGGAGCGCGGAGCCGAAAGGATTACTGGAGCGTTCGAAACCGAGGACCCATTCGCCGGACTGGGTGAGGCGAGAGATGAAGCTTCGGTCGTCGCGCATGACGAGGGTGCAGTTGATCGCTGCCGCGGGCGGACCCTTCGAACCTAAGTCGGTCAGCGCGACCTCTGAGCCGACGATCTGCATCGAATGGGCATCTGCGAGGCGGAGGAAGAGCAGCCCGATTGTGCTGTCGTTGGAAAGCGCATAGAACTCAGCCCAAAGCACCCCGACCTGCTTCACGGCGGTCGGCGGGGTCAAGGTCTTGGCCAATGACGGAGCCTTGGCTCCGGCGCCGGCCGTATAGACGTAACCCGCCGCCGGCAAAGCCGCCAAGGAGCGTTCGTCGATTTTGGCCCAGGCAGCGCGCACGTCCTGCGTCAGCACGGCGGGCCGGCTGAGCTTCCCGTCGCCCAAGAGGGCAAATCCTCCGATGAGGTGCGTCTGAGCAAAGCCCACGCCGCGGGCCTGCTTCTGCAGGCGGGTGACGGCTTGAAGGACGGCGGCGTCCCAAGACTGCATCGAGAAGTCGGCCGTGAATTGGACGGGCTTGATCAGCTCGGCGGCACGCGTGGCGGCCGCGAGACGCAGGCGGGTAAGCAAAGGCAAGGCCTGCTGGATCTGTGCGTTACCTTCGTCGATGATCTTCTGGGCACGGACCTTGACCTGATCCGGCGTCTCCGTGAGTCCACCGATCTTAGGCCCCTGGCCAGAGGCGACAGCGCCACCGCTCGTCTTAAGGATGCTCTGCCCGGTCTTAGCGCGGGTCTCGCCGGCGGCGGTGATGCGCATCGCGCTATTCCACTCGACGAGCTCGTTGGACTGTAGGTAACGCACCACCTCGGAATCCGGGATGGCGGGAGGCGGCGGCGCCACCTCGCCGGCGGCGACGAAGATCAGTGAGGCGAGGAAGGCGTGCATGGGGGAAGGTCAGGACTCGTCGAACTTGCGGGCGAACAGCGCATCCATCTCTCCGAGGAGAGCGGCGCCGTCCTTGCCGCGGACGGAAAAGCGAAGTTTCGAGCCCTGCCCAGCGGCCAGCATCATGAGCCCCATGATGCTCTTGCCGTTCACGGACTCTTCATCCTTGGAAACAGTGATTTCGACATCCGGATAGCGGTTGGCCAGTCGGACAATCTGGGCCGCGGGGCGGGTGTGGATGCCCATGCGGTTCTGGACGGTGAATTCGCGGGCTAAAGCCTCGTGGGTTTCTTCCATATAAGGGGTCTGTCCTGAGACGAACTCAGGATAGAGGAAAAGGGAGGGGGGCGGCAAGGCGGGTCAAGGCAAATTCAGCCGAAGGGAGGGGACGCTTGACCTTCCCCGCCAGACCCCTCCAATCAACCCAAACGAACTACCGTGGCCAAGCCCGCTGTCCTTACTCACCCGGAATCCCTGAAGAGCCCCGCCGGCCCTTCAGAATACGCCAAAGATCCGGTCAACGCATCCCTGTCGAAGGCCGAGAAAATCGCCCTTTACACCAAAATGGCTCGTATCCGCCATTTCGAGCAGCGGTGTATCCGCATCTACCAGCAGGGTAAGATCGGCGGATTCCTCCACCTTTACGTCGGCCAAGAGGCCGTCGCCGCCGGGACCATCTCCCTCCTGGGCAAACATGACCATATTATCACGGGCTACCGCGACCACGGCCACGGCCTGATGGTCGGCATGGGCATGAACGAGTGTATGGCCGAACTGACCGGCCGCGTCACCGGCTGCTCCCAAGGCAAAGGCGGCTCGATGCACTACTTCGCACCCGACAAGAACTACTGGGGTGGCCACGGTATCGTCGGCGGCCAAGCCCCCCTCGGCACCGGCCTCGCCTACGCCGTCAAGTACATGGGCCTCAAAGGCAGCTGCTTCGTCTACATGGGCGACGGCGCCGTGAACCAAGGCGCGGTCCATGAAGCCTACAACCTGGCCTCCCTTTGGGACCTCCCGGTCATCTTTGTCGTCGAGAACAACGGCTACTCAATGGGCACCTCCCAGGAGCGCTCGACCGCCCACCCGGGCTGCCTCGCGAAGCGCGCCGAAGGCTACAACATGGCCTGGGACGTCATCAACGGCCACGATGTCTATGAGGTCCGCGCCAAGACGGCCATCGCCCTCAAGCGCGCCCACGAAGAATCCAAGCCGACCGTCCTCGAAATCTTCACCTACCGCTACTTCGGCCACTCGATGGCTGACCCGGACAAGACCTACCGCGACAAAGAGGAAATCAAGGAGTACCGCGACAAGAAGGATCCGGTCCTCGCTTTCGAACAGGAACTCCTCCGCGAGAAAGTGCTGACCCCTGAACTCTCCCTGCAGATCAATGAGGCCGCGATGGCCGAGGCCGACAAGGCCGCCATCTTCGCTGACGAATCGCCGGACCCCACCGTCGCCGATATCACCAAGCACATCTACTGGGAAGAGGACAACCGCGGGCCGAAGACCACGAGCCGCGGCACCATCATCTTCGAATAACCCTTCTTCGCACACACTGTCATGGCTGTCATTTCCTACCGCGAGGCGCTCCGCGCCGCGATGCGCGAAGAACTCAAGCGCGACGACAAGGTCGTCATCATGGGCGAAGAAGTCGCCCAGTTCAACGGCGCCTATAAGGTGACCGAGGGCCTCCTCAAGGAGTTTGGCCCGAAGCGTATCGTCGACACCCCAATCTCCGAAGCGGGCTTCATCGGCCTCGGCATCGGCGCCTCGATGCTCGGCATCCGCCCCGTGATGGAGCTGATGTTCTGGTCCTTCTCGTACGTCGCGTTCGACCAGATCGTGAACAACGCCGGCAATATCCGGTACATGTCCGGCGGCCTCATCAACTGCCCGATCGTCATCCGCGGCCCGGCCAACGGCGGCACCAACGTCGGCGCCACCCACTCCCACACGCCTGAGGCCATCCTCGCCTCCCACCCCGGTATCAAGGTCGTCTGCCCGGCCACCCCGTATGACGCCAAGGGCCTGATGAAGGCCGCCATCCGCGACAACGACCCGGTCTACGTGATGGAGAACACGATTCTTTATAACGATAAGGGCGAAGTGCCGGATGAAGACTATATCGTCCCGCTCGGCGTCGCCGACGTGAAGCGCGTGGGCACCGATCTCACCATCGTCGCCCACGGCCGCGCCGTGATCACGAGCCTCAAGGCCGCTGAGATCCTCGAAAAGGAGCACGGTGTCAGCGTCGAAGTCGTCGACCTCCGCTCGATCCGCCCGCTCGATGAGGAGACGATCCTCGCCTCCGTCCGCAAGACGCACCGCGCCCTGCTGGTTGAAGAGAATAAGCCCTTCTGCGGCGTCGACGCCCAGGTGGCCTACCTTATCCAGTCGAAGGCCTTCGACGAACTCGACGCCCCAATCCATCGCGTGTCCTCCATCGACGCTCCGCAGATCTACTGCAAGCGCATGGAAGACTTGCAGATGCCTAACGTCGAACGCGTCGTCGCTGAAGCGCTCAAAGTCCTCGCCTAACCCCCTCCCCTCTTACTTTTCAAATCCGATGGCTGAAATTATCGATATGCCGAAGCTCTCCGACACGATGTCGGTGGGGACTTTGGTGAAATGGAACATCAAGGAAGGCCAAGTGGTGGCCTTCGGCGACATCCTGGCTGAAGTCGAAACCGACAAGGCGACGATGGAACTTTCCTGCACGGTGCCGGGCACGATCCTCAAGATCTATGCCCCCGCTGGCCAGCAGCTGCCCGTCGGCGCTCCGATCTGCGCCATCGGCAAGAAGGGCGAAGCCGCCCCTGAGCCCACCGCCGCTCCGGCGCCCAAGGCACCCAAGACCGCCGTTCCAGCGATTCCCGAGAAGGCCGAAGTGAGTTGCGTCCCCGCTGCTCCCGCTTCCTCTGGCTCCCTCTCGCCGCAGTCTGACGCTTCCCGCACCAAGGCCTCGCCTTACGCCAAGCGCATGGCCGAGAAAGCCGCACTCAACGTCGCCGCCCTCGCTGGCACCGGCCCCGGTGGCCGCGTCGTCGGCCGCGATGTCGCCGCTGCCGCTTCGGCCCCCGCCGCTGCCGCTCCTTCCGGCCCGCTCAACGTCTCGGTCGCTCCGCCCGCCGACGGCAAGGGCATCCAGCCTGACGCCGACGTTCCCGTAGGCGGCATGCGCCAGACGATCGCTCGCCGACTCCTGGAGTCGAAGATCACGGTCCCCCACTTCTACCTCGAAGTCGAAGTCGACGCCGCTCCGCTCATGGCGATGCGCGAATCACTGAACAAGCGCCTCGCCGAAACCGGCGCCGACGCAATCAAGCTCTCGGTCAACGACTTCATCCTGAAGGCCTCCGCCGAAGCCCTCCGCCGCGTCCCCGCGGTCAACGCCTCCTGGGCCGGCACGAGCATCCGCACCCACGGCGCGGTGCACCTCTCCTTCGGCGTCGCCCTTGAAGACGGCCTAGTCACCCCGGTCATCCGCGATGCGCACGCGAAGACGCTCAAAGATATCGCCATCGAGGCTAAGGCCCTCATCGGCAAGGCCCGCTCGAAGAAGCTCACGCCAGCCGAGATGTCGGGCTCGACCTTCACGGTCACGAACCTCGGCATGTTCGGCGTCACCGGTTTCTACGGCATCATCAACGTGCCTAACGCCGCGATCCTCTCCGTCGGTGCGACTATCAAGAAGCCCGTCGTCGACGCCCAGGATCGCCTGGTCATCGGCCATCGCATGGTGATCGGTCTCTCAGGCGACCACCGCGTGGTCGACGGCGCCAACGCCGCGCAGTTCCTCCAGGCGCTCAAGCAGCTCCTCGAAGAACCGGCACTGATGCTGATCTAACCAGAGCGCAGGCTCCTTCGAAACCCGGGCCCACTAGGCGCCCGGGTTTTTTGTGCCCGTTTCAGAACGTACGCACCGACGAGAGGCCGCCGTCCACGTGGAGCACCTGGCCGGTCATGAATCGAGAGTGCCCGGAAAGAAGGTGCGCGACGAGCGTGGCGATATCTTCCGAGCGACCGACCTGCTGGAGGGGGTGACGCTTGGCGGCGGCTTCCTTCTTGAGGTCCGAATTGAGGAGCGCGCCGGCGAGCGGCGTGTCGGTGAGCGACGGGGCGATGACGTTCACGCGGATGACCGGCGCCCATTCGGCGGCGAGGCTCTTCGCGAGCGCTTCGACGGCGCCCTTGGCCGCGGCGATGCTCGCATGCATGGGCATACCCTGCGCGACGGCGACGGTGGAGAAGAGCACAACGGACGCGTTACCCGAGGCCTTGAGCGCCGGCAGCGCGGACTGAAGTGCGGCGATGGCGCCGAAGAGGTTCACCTGGAGGTCGCGCTGGAAATCCTCGGCGGTGAGGCGATGGAACGGCTTGAGGGAGATCGAGCCCGGGAAATACACGAATCCGTCGAGCCGCTCCGGCCACGTCAGGGCGCCGGGCGCGGCCGCGTCGAACGGCTGGGCGACGAGCGCGAGGTCGGCGAGCTTCTCGGGCGAGCGACACGCGGCATGGACCGTATGGCCGTCCGCTTGAAGCTGCGCGACGGTCGCGCGGCCGATGCCGGAAGTGCCGCCGATGATCGCAATATGCTTGGACATGCCGACAAGGTTGCCGGGCGACGCCTCAGGTCAAACACCTCGCGTCTTTTCCGGGCACGAAAAAGGCCGGAGGCGAACCTCCGGCCTGATCAGAACGACCTAGGGCCGCTTACTTCTTCTTCGGGGCCGCAGGCTTGCGGGGGGTCTTCTTATCGAGGTTCGCCTTGAGTTCTTCTTCCGAGAACTTCGTGGCGATACCAGCGGCAGGGACTTCGGCCTTCGCGGTCCAGACGATCGCGTTGAGTACGAGGGTGCGCTGGCTGTCGATGGACCAGCCGGCGTGATAGTGACCGCCGCAGAAACCGAAGCCGCGACCGCCATCCTTGCGATTCACGGCCCAAGCGACGACGGCAGGCTGCTTTTCCTCGACCATCTTGCGGACGTCGGGATTGCCTTCATGGGCGCCATCCTTGCGGCTCATGGTCGAGATCGGAGCGATGGCCTGGAGGACCGGCGTGACGCCTTCCATGTTATCACGGAAACGCATGTTGAAGTACCACTCATCGCTCGAGCCGAAAGGCTTCACGCCGCGGCTGACCGGGTGATCGGGCAGCGACTTGAAGTCGGCGTCCCAGTGCGGGTTCACGGAATAGAAAGACTCGAAGTAACCGCCGAGCCAATCCTTGAACTCGAGGGCGCCCTTGCCCTTGGACGAACGGCCAGCCGGAGGCGGGCTCACGGGCTTGCCATCCACGCTCAGCCAGCCGGCGCTTTCGTAAGCGGGCTCGACGGCGTAGTGGAGACAGACGAAGCCGCAACCAGCGGCCATCTTCTTGGCGAGCTGATCGAGATGCGGGATGGCCGGGTGGCCGCCACCGCCATCGGAGTAGATCACAATCGTGTCGGCCTTGGCGACGCGCTCGTCAGAAGGCCATTCGCCGTTGAGGGCGACGTCGACGTTCACGAGCTCGGCCGCGCCCTGCTTCAGGCCAGAGGCGAGAAGCTGGATGCCGGCGTTATGCTCATGCTCGCCCGGGCCGTGGCTCGGCTTGCCGGCGATGAGGAGGACGTTCTTCTTGTCCGCGGCCGAGACGAACGCGGCCGAGAGAAAGAGAAGACTCAGGAAGGATTTTTTCATAAGGTCTTATTTGATTTCCTTGAGGACGATGTCCTTGAACTGGACGGTCATCGCGGTGCCGGCGTGGAGCTGGAGGGCGAGGACGCCCTTCTTGGCACCCACGGCGGTCTCGTCGGTGACGTCGACGGTCTGGACGCCGTTGATGAAGTGCTGCAGGTGGCCGCCCTTGGCGACGATGCGGTATTCGTTCCAGTCGGCCGGCTTGATCTTGGCCTGAATCTCATCGGTCTTACCGAGCGAGCCGGTGACCTCGATCTTCGGCTTCTTGGCGTCCTTGCCTTCGTGGATCACGACCTTCTCGCCGCGCTTGGCGAGGATGCCGCGGCCCTTCTCCTCATAGAGGATACCGGAGTAGACCTTGCCACATTCGAAGTCGCCTTGGTAGCCGGCGACGACGAACCCCTTCTCGTCGACGATCTTGGAGCGATACTGGATGCCGGAGTTGCCGAACTTCTCGGACTTGCCGTCGAGGTCGACGATCTTGTACTGGAGCGTGAGCTCGAAGTCGGCGACTTCGCCTTCCCAGACGAGGAACGTGTTACCCTTGGTCGAGTGCTCCGCGGTGGTCTGGCCGGTGATGGCGCCGTCCTTGACGGACCAGAAATCCAGGCCCTTCCAGCCGGTGAGATCCTTGCCGTTGAAGAGGGACTTGTCCTCGGCGGAAACCGACGCGCAGAGCGCGGCGAGAGCGAGGAAGGGAGTGAGGAACTTCATGAGAGGGTTCAGGTGCGGGCTTATTTCTGCTTTCCGAAGAAACGGTTCAGGTTCTTCAGGCCCTTGACGGCGATGTCGTCGCGGTGCGGCTCCATGGCGCGCCAGATGGCGGCGGCACGGGCGATCACCTTGACGTCGGTGGTGAAGGACTCGATGACGACGTCCTGCTTGTAGCCGATCTTCTTGAGGGCGCCGACGATCGGTTTCCAGTCAAGGGAGTCGCCGCCGGGGGTGCCGCGGTCGGTGCCACAGGCGTGGAAGTGACCGAGGTGCTTGCCAGCCTTGAGGATGGCGGCGGCCTGGTTCTTCTCCTCAATGTTCATGTGGAACGTGTCGAGGTGGAGCTTCACATTCGGCAGGTTGATCGCCTTGACGAGGCGGAGGCCCTGGTCGCAGGTATTGAGGAAGTCGGTCTCGAAGCGGTTCAGCGGCTCGATGTCGAGCTCGATGCCCTTCTTCTGAGCGTACTTGCCGATGGCCTTGAGGTTCTTGACGACGAGCTTGAAGTGCTTGGCCTTGGTCTTGTCGTCATGGGCGCCGATGAGGCCGACGACGGAATAGAGCGGGCCGATGATGCGCGGGCAACCGGCGATGGCGGCCTGGTCAATCAGCGCCATGATGTACTTACGGCCAGCGGCCTGGTCCGCGGCGGAACCGCGAAGGTCGCGGCCAGGGCCCATGCAGGCGCAGATGGAACCGATGGCGATGCCGGCGCTGGCGGCGGCAGCCTTCAGGAACTTCGGGTCGGTGTGCGACGGATCTTCGATCGGGATTTCGACGGTGTGGAAGCCCCAGTTCTTGAGCTTCTTGAAAAGGTGGACGCTCTCGTTGGTGAACGGAGAGGCGTAGAGGAACGTGTTGAGGCCGAAACGCATGGGTGTGTGGGTGATTTGGGGAGGAAGCGGAGTTTTGGAGGGGGTCAGGGGGCGGTCAAGGCTGGGCGTCAATAAGAGGCCTTTTAAGGAGCCAGTTCGCCCAGAATCAGCAGCGCGCCCGGGAAGAAGTTCAGGGGGGCGAAACGTTCGGGCTTATCGATCTTATTCTTATTCTTAGCCAAGACAGCGGCCTTGTCGATCGGGTCGGCTAAGAGCTCCAAACGGACCGTATGCACGCCTTCGGGCAGGTCGGTGCCGACGACGAAATTGCTCAGGCGCGCGTAGGTGCAATAGGCGTCGATGCGCTGGACGACGAAAGGCTTCCCGCCGTCGAGGGTGACCGCGACTTTCCCGCCGGCCGGGCCGACGATGTCATACACGGCGCAGTGCGTGCCCTTGAACTTGAATTCGATGCTCTGGCCGGGCTGCGTGAGGCGGACCATCGCGGGAAGCCGGTTGGCCCAGCCCTTGGCGTAATCCGCCGTCTTCATGTCCGCCGGGAGGAGTCCATCTGACAGCTTGGCGGCAGTGATCGGCACGAGCGTGGCGCGGTCGAAGTTCGCCGGATCGAGGGCAAGGTTACTCACGTGCGGCGTCGGCGCGTTGTTCGCGATGGCGAGGGCGGGCAGCGAACGGACAATGGCCTGCGTGTAGAATACGTGGCCGGTAGAATCATGCGGGTGGACGCTGTCCGGGGCGAAGACGAACTTGTCACCGAGCGCGGCCTTTTCGGCGTCGGTCTTCGGCAACGGCGCCTTCCAGAGGAGCTTGCCGGCCTTGGCCAGCTTGGCGACTTCCATGCCGAGGGTGATCGTCGGGATGCCGTAGAAGTCGGCGACCTTCTCCATCGCGCTCGCGGAGCGCTGCAACTTACCCTCGAGCATGGGCGGGGAAAGCGCTTCGGTCACGGTGTAGACGAAACAGATATCGCACTTGGGGTTAGCCTTCCAGGTCTGGCGCACGATGCCTTCCATGCAGCGGATGATGCGTTGCGGGTCCGCGCCGCCGTCATTCACCGCGAACTCGACGAAGAGGAGATCAGGGCCTTTGGAGAGGACATCCTGCTGCACCCGAAAGACGCCGAGGTCCGAACCAGTGCCGCCGATCGCGGCATTGATCTCGGTGAAGGTCGATTGCGGGTAGGCCTTCTTGAAATGGGCGAGGGTCTGCACGCGCCAGCCGTTCTGCGCGGTGATCGAACCTCCGAGGTAGCCGATCTTCAACTCGGCGCCGGTCGTCTGGGCCTTGAGGAAAAAATTCGGCAGGCCGCCGCGGGCGCGGACCTCCTGGGCGTCGACCAACAGGTATTCCTTGTCGGCGGCCTGACCGAGGGCGGCGGCGCACAGCGCCAAGGCGGAGAAGAGCAGTCTCATGGGGTGTCTTATTAGACGTAAGGAAACCCCGCAGGTTCCAGCCTATTGGCGCCGTAGGCCGAAAAAACGAAAGTCCGACTTCCTTCCGCGATAGAGGGCCGTAAGTTCATCCTATGGACAACGTCACGCACGCCGCCCTAGGCATCGCCGCCGGCATCGCGGTACACCGCCGCGGCGGGTCGGTCTCCGCCGCCGCCGTCGCCGCCCTCCTCGCCGCCGAAGCCCCGGACCTCGACGTCTTCCTCCGCGCCTCCGACGACCCCCTCGTGGCCTTCCGCTGGCACCGCCACTTCACCCACAGCTTCGCCTTCATGCCCGTCTGGGCCCTGCTCAGCGCCTGGCTTACTTCGCTCTTCTTCCGACGCAGCCATAACGTCGGTTGGCGCGAACTCTTCCTTCCCGGACTCGTCGGTGCACTGACGCACCTGTTGTGCGACGGCTGCACGAGCTATGGCACGATGCTGCTCTGGCCTTTCACCGAGACACGCTACGCGTGGGATTGCCTGCCGATTATCGACCTCCTCGCCACTCTGCCCGTGTTGGTGCTCGCGATCCTCGCCTGGAAGCAGGCCGCTCCGCGCCTCGCGGTCTACGGCCTGGTTTGGTTCACGTCGTACGCTTTACTCGGCGTCTGGCAGCATGCGCGCGCGGAGACTGCGCTGCGCCAATGGTTCGCCTCGCAGCAGGTCACCCGCCGCCCGGAACGTGTCGCGGTCAAGCCGACCGCCCTCAACCTCGTCGTCTGGCGCTGCGTGTGGCTCGAAGACGGCAAGTGGCATACGGCCGCAGTGCGCGTCATGCCGTTCGCGGCCCCGCAGGTGATCATCGGCGAAACCCGCACGGCGCTCACGCCGCAGAGTCCTGGCCTCCCCGCGGCCGGCTCGCCCGCCGCGGTCATCATCGCCGACTTCTCTCGCTTTACGCAGGACTGGAACAGCTTCACGGTCGACGGTTCTGCCGTGCTCATCGGCGACATCCGCTTCGGCATGCTGCCGACAAGCGCTCGCCCGCTCTGGTCCGTGCGCTGCGAGCCCTCCGTGCCGAGCACGGTCGTCATGGACCGCTCCCTGAATCCGGGCGACTGGATCCGCTTCGGGCAGATGATCGCTGGCACCCATCCCGACTACGTCACCCTGAGATGAGGCACTTCGTCCCTCTCTCCCTCCGAGTGACTCAGCGCAGCTCGAAGCGGTAGCTCGCGACCGCTTCCGCCTCGACCGGCGAACGGTTGCGCGAGGCAGGCGAGAATGTCGACGCGCGCGCGGCCGCCAACGCGGCTTCGTCGAGCAGACGGCTGCCCGAACTCTGCGTCAGCTCAACCTGCCGCACGGAACCATCTGGAGCGAGCGCGATGCGGACGCCGACCACGCCTTGAGCACCCGCGCGACGGGCGCGCTCGGGATAGGCTGGCTCCTGGCGGGAAAGGAAAGACGGCGGCACGAAGACTTCGGCGATTGGCGCGGGCGCGGCGGCGAGCACCTGACCCTGCGTCGGCACGGCGGCCGAGGCCACAGGAGCGGAAGGCGATGAAGCCGGCGGCGAGGATACAATCGGCGCGACCGAAGCAACCGCGACGGCTTGGCTGGGCGCGACCGGTACGGGCAGGCCGGCGCCGAGCGCCACGCCTCCCTTGGCTTCACCCGCCAAGGCCACTGGTTCGGTCACGAGCGTGACCAAGACCATGCCTCCTTCGCGCGAGGCTTCGCTGACGCCGATGGCGCCGCCCATCCAGACCGCGGCGACAGCCACGAGGTGGACGCCGGCCACGGCGGTCCAGATCAGGCGATGGCGGCGGCTTTCGAGCACGCTGGCAGGGTCGGGGCGGCGTCGCGTTCAGTCAAGAACGGGCGGTGTCATTTCGCCAAGTCAGGCGGAATCATCCACAATAGACTCCACGCACCATATGGGCGGAGGCGCGTCGGCTTCGCCGTCCGCTCCAACGCCATCAGCCCAGCCTTGCGGAAACGGATGGCCGCGCCGCCGTCAGCCAGCCCCAGCAACAAGGCCGCCAACTCCGCGAGATGCGGATTATGTCCGACCAACAGGCGGCTGCGGCGCGACTTGCCGAGGAGCTCCGCCGTCTTGCGCGCATCATGCTCCGGTTCCAATCCACTCAGCACCTTGAGCGGCAAGGCCGAGCCCGTCGCGAGACGCAGGAGCTGGGCCGTGCGCACCGCGCGGACGAGCGGGCTATGTTCGATCGCATCGACCTCCTCGAGCGGCACCTGGCCCGCGCCCTTGGCGAGCAGGGCGACCTGCCGCTGCCCGTGCGCGGTGAGGTCGCGCGAGGCGTCCGGCGTCCCGGGGACGGCTTCGGCATGTCGGAGCAGGTAGGCGCGCATACCGGTAAGTTGGTCAGGTAATAATATTAACGCAAATCGGTCTTGCTCACCGGCGCGGTCCGTCAACCAATCGCGCGTGCGCTTCGCCGCGATCGCCGCCCTCCTCCTGAGTTTGTCGTTCCCGGCCGAGGCGGCCGTCAGTTCGCGTTATTCGACGACCGGCATGTCCGTCGACGGTATGATCTGCGTGGACGCCGCGACCGGCACGGTACTCCTGGAAGAGAAAGCCGACTTCCCGGGCCATCCAGCCAGCGTGACCAAGCTCATGACGACGCTCCTCGTGCTCGAGGACATCCGGGCGAATAAACTCACGCTACGCAGCCGCGTCACGGTCACCAAGGCCGCGGCCGACATCGGCGGCTCCCAAGTCTGGCTGGCGCCGGGTGAAAGCTTCACGGTCGAAGAGATGCTGTATGCGCTGCTGCTAAAATCCGCCAATGACGTGGCCGTCGCCCTCGCCATCGACCGCGCCGGTAACGTGCCCACGTTCGTCGCTCGCATGAACCGGCGCGCCACCGAACTGGGCATGACCCGGACGACTTTCGTGACCCCCAATGGACTCACCTACGGCAAGGGCCCCCACGACACCACCACTGCCCGCGACCTGGCCAAGCTGTCGGTCACGCTCTGCCAATTCCCGGAAGTGCTCAAGTATACCAGCACAAAGCAGTATATGCTCCGCCGACCGGGCAAACCGCTCGAGCTCCTCAACCATAACCACCTCCTCGACTCCTTCCCTGGCTGCGATGGATTGAAGACTGGTTGGACGGTCGCCGCGCACGCCTCGATCGTGACCACCGCCAAGGATAAGGACGTCCGGGTCATCGCGATCGTACTCGGCTGCCAAAGCCCGGCCGGAGCCAAGCCAGAGCAGCGCCTCCGCGATAACCTAGCGGCTGACCTGATGACCCAAGGTCTCAACAAGCTAAAGAAGCTCGAGGCCGAGAAAGCCCTGCAGCTGGCCCGGACACCCGCCCTCGCCCCTACCCGGAAAGCCCCAGTAAAAGTAAAGAAAGACGAAGGTTTCTGGGACTGGCTGATGGATTTATTTAGCTTCTAACCCCCGCCCAAAGGGGGGTATAAAGAAGTAGTGAACATTTGTTCATTTTGCTTGCAAGGCTCCCCGCGCTCGGCAACTTCCCTTACGCATACCCAACGCTATGTCCGCCAAATCCGAACCCACCGCTAAGGAAAAATCTGCCAACCAGGCAGCCGAGAAGAAGACCCTCGATCTGGCTCTCTCCGCCATCAACAAGCAGTATGGCGACGGCACCCTGATGCGCATGGGAGACGCGACCAAGATGCAGGTCTCGTCCGTCTCCACTGGCTCGGTCGCCATCGACCTCGCCTTGGGCGTCGGCGGCCTCCCCCGCGGCCGTATCGTCGAGATCTTCGGCCCGGAATCCTCCGGTAAGACGACCCTCTGTCTCTCCATCATCGCCGAGATCCAGCGCCAGGGCGGCAACGCCGTCTTCGTCGACGTCGAACACGCCCTCGACCCTCGCTACTCTAAGGTAGTCGGTGTCGACCTGGACAACCTCCTGGTCTCCCAGCCCGAGTCCGGCGAAGACGCCCTCAATATCGTCGAAACCCTCATCCGCTCCGGCGCCGTTGACGTGGTTGTCATCGACTCCGTCGCCGCCCTCGTCTCGAAGCAGGAACTGGACGGCCAGATGGGCGACGCGACCGTCGGCGTCCAGGCTCGAATGATGAGCCAGGCCATGCGCCGCCTCACGGCCGCCATCAGCCGCACCAATTGTATCTGCATCTTCACGAATCAAATCCGCGAGAAGATCGGCGTGATGTTCGGTAGCCCCGAAACCACCCCCGGCGGCCGCGCCCTGAAGTTCTTCTCGTCCGTCCGTATCGACATCCGTCGCATCGGCCAGATCAAGGAGCCTTCCGGCAAGGTCATCGGTAACCGCACCAAGGTGAAGGTCGTGAAGAACAAGGTCGCCCCTCCCTTCACGGAGTGCGAGTTCGACATCATGTACACCGAAGGTATCTCGCGCTCCGGCTCCGTCCTCGACCTCGGTATCGAACACAAGATCCTCGAGAAGAAGGGCGCCTGGATCGCCTATAACGGCCAGCTCATTGGCCAGGGCCGCGAAGCCGCCAAGGACTACCTCATCAAGAACCCGAAGGTCCTGGAGGAAATCCAGAAGATCATCATGGAGAAGGTCCAGGTCGTCGGCGGCATGACCCTCGGCGTCGGCGTCGCCGAGAACGTCACGGCCGAATAATCAATCGTTGTTGGCTAGCCATAGCCCGGGCCGCACGAAAGTGCGGCCCGTTTCATTGGCGGAGGTCGCTCAGCGTACCTCTTCGACCTTGATCGTCGAGTCGACGGGCTTGACGACGGCCTTCAATGCGGCGGCCAGGCGATCGAACTCGACCTGCGAACTCTGCACGACGGCTTCCATGTCCTTCTTGGCTTCGGGGCTGCGGAAGAGTGTCTTGATCTGCTTGGTCTCGTAAGCCTGCTTGTCGCCGACGGCCTGCCAAATCTTGGCGAAAGCTGGCGAGGTCGGGTTCTGCGGGAACTCGGCCGCAAGGTTCACACCCTTGGCCAACTGCTCGGAGGTGAAGAGTTTGGAGACATCGCCCCAGGTGACCTTAACCTGCGCGGTCTTGGCACCAGCAACCTTGAGGGTCAGGCGGTTCAACTTCTTCTGGAAGTCGGCCAAGGCCACGCCGGCGGCGATGGTGTTGTCCTTGGTAACATCACCGGGCTCGAAGGAGAACGGAATCCGGAAGCTACGGAGGGAGACGACTCCGTTCTCAAACTTGACGACGCGCTGGCCTTCGCGCGCCGTCGCCTTGCCGGCCACGAGGTCGACGTTGATCTGGCCGACATCCCCACGCAGGCCCAGGCCTTCGAGATAGGCGGTCGCCATCATGACATGACCAGCCCAACCGGGGTGCACGCCATCATTGCCCTCGAGCTTGAAGCCGTCGCCATACTTGGCGCGGGATTCGAAGCCCTTGACCAACATCGGCCAATAGACGTCGGCGAAGGCGACCTGTTCGGCCTGGGCGACTTCAATATCGATATTACGGAAATTGAGCAGCGCGAGGTTGAGGGTCTCCCAAGTGCCCTTGGCCGACTTCACCCAGGGCGGGACGGAATGAATCGTGCCGGATGAGCCGAGCACGACGCGCGCGCCGGCTTCCTTGAACTTACGGACGATGGCGATCTGGTTCGCGCGATAGGTCGCCGCGATGGCCTCATCCTGCGGGACGTAACGGAAATCGTTCATGCCGTAACAGGTCGTGGCGATGGTCGGCTTGAAGCGGAGGACATCGTTATCCATGCGCTTAAGGAAGCCGCCCGCCTGCTCACCGCTCCAGCCGTACTGGCGGACGGTCACATGGAGGTCGGAACGGGCGGCGGTGAGGTAAGCCTCCATGAGGCGGCTGTACATCTTTTGCTCGGTGATAGAGTCGCCGCAGATGGCGAGCCGATCGTCCTTCTGCAGCAGGAGGGTCGCCGTCTTCGGCGCCTGCAGGCCGACGTAAGCAGCCGGGATGATCTCAGGGCGGGCTTGGTATTGCTGGCAGCCGACCAGGCCGAGGCAAAGGAGTAGGATGGCGCAGGGGTATCGCATCTGGCGGTTCTAGCCGATGACTCCGGGAAATCACTCCTCTTCTCTCCCCGGCTTGCTTTTCGGGGAGGTTTTCGTCATATTGACACTCCCCTGCAGTGTTCGACACCCGCGGCAGCCTCCCTTCCCTACGAACATAATATACGGGAGGTGCGACCCGACCGGCCTCGTCCGAGCCGTGGCAACGTACCGCCCACCTAAATCCAGGAATAAGTGGAGCTCCAATCGGAATCGGCACAGGCGGGGACCCTTTAAGCAAAGATGACGGATGGCAGATGGGTAGGTAGGGGCAGGACTACGTCATGACCTCCCATACAAAAAGGGCGCGGCGTAGCCACGCCCCTACCCTGCGTTCACCATTCGGCGAACGCGACGCACCGCATGACGTGATGGCAATCACGTCCCTACCTCAAGGTCGCTTCACAACCCAACGGTAAACCGAAGACCGGATGATTGGCTGGGGTTCAAAAAACCCGCAGCATACATTCCGGTTACCGGTCTCCCCTTGAGTTAAACCCTCAGGCTAGATTCAACTGTCCACCTTCACATAGGCTCGGATTGCCGAAGGTCTTCATGGGATGACCGAAGCCCTTGGCGATGGACATGAGGAGACGGTTATGGGGCTCCTTCTTGAACTTGAGCGCGCGGCCAGTCTTGAAACCGAGCCCGCCGCCGATGAGCACCCAGGGGATGTCCTCGTGCGTGTGGCTGTTGCCCTTCCCGAGCTCGTTCGTCCAGACGATGGTGGTGTTGTCCAGCATGTTGCCCTTGCCGTCCGGCTCCGGGGTCTCCTGTAGGCGCTTCGCGAGGAAGGCGATCTGCTCGGCGAACCAGGTGTTGATCTTGATCAACTTCTCGACCGATACGCCATTGAGATCCGGGTCGTGCGAGAGCGAGTGGTGACCTTCCTCGATGCCGATCCACTTCATGCGGGCGCTGCCCACGGAGTTGGTGAACTGGAAAGTCGAGATGCGCGCCATGTCGTTCTTAAAGGCGCTGATGAGAAGTTCGGTCTGGAGGCGCGTGATCTGCGGGATGCTGTCGTTGTCCATCGGCACGCCGGGCTCCGGCGGATGGGGCACCGCCACACCGGCCTGCGACTGGCTTTCCTTCAGGCCTCGCTCGAGTTCGCGCAAGGCGGTGGCGTGCTGGTCGAGGAGACCGCGGTCGCTCTTGTCGACAGCGTTGGCGACCTTGGCGATATCGTCCTTAAGGCCGTCTAAGACGGACCCGAGGTTCTCACCTTCCTTCATCGAACCGTAGAGTTTATCGAAAAGCTCGTAAGGGCTGGAGATGGGAGCGACGGGCTGGTTGGCGCCGGCGTAGCTCCAGCGCGTCCACGGGTCGGCGCGGTTGCCGACGGCGATGCCGATCTCGAGCGAACCCATGCGGGTCTTGGTCGCGGCGTTGGACTGCAGGTGCGTACGCAGGACCTGGTCGACGGACGGACCGCTGGCCCAGCCGGCGGGAGCGCCGCCGCCACCCATGATATTACCCGGAAAGAGTTCGATGCCGGTGAGCAGGCAGCTCATGCCGCGCATGTGCGAATCGCCGTCGCCGCGCACGCGGTTGTTCACGCCCTTGAGCGTGAGCAGCTTATCCTTGAAAGGCTCGAACGGCTTCATGATCGGCTTGAGCTTGAAGGCCGCGCCTTCCTCGTCGGGCCAGAAGGCGGGCGGGACGACGCCGTTGGGCGAGAAGACAAAGATGACGCGCTGGCGACGGCCAGTCACTGGCTGAGCGGCGCCGAGCGAAGCGAGGCCGCCCAGGAGCGGCAAGGCAGCGGCCGAAAGGCCGAGGCTGCGGAGGAAATCCCTGCGATGTTGGAGCGACATGATCTTAGCGGTTGGAAGGGGCGGTGGTGACGGTCGGGCGGAGTGCCGCGACGACGGCGACCTCGACAGCGAGGTTGCGGACGTGGAAGTTGTCGGCGCGGAACTTCGTGGTCAGCTGACCGAGTAGCTCAGGCGAATAGGCCGCGGGCGGCTGCTTCACCATTTCCTGGAACAGGTTGCGGACAAAGCCGCTCTGGCCGGAAAGGCTGTCGGCGGCGTGGATGGCGACATCGCGGGCGCCGGTCAGCTGGATGACGGTGCCGTCCGCGGTGGCGTAGTCGGAGACCGGGTTGACGGGCTTCTTATTGTCGGTGGCGCGGACGCGGCCGACGGCGTCGAAGCGCTCAAAGCTGAAGCCGAGCGGATTGATCGTCACGTGGCACGACATGCAGGCGGGCTTGGCGGTGAGTTCCGCGACCTTTTCGCGCATGGTGAACGAGGGGTCGAACTTGTCGTCCATGAACGCGATCGCCATGGGCGGCGGCTTAAGCATGCGGCCGAGGATATTACGCGTCACGAAGACGCCGCGGTGGATCGGCGAAGAGGACTTGGTGTAGGAAAAAGTCGCGAGGACGTACGGGTGCGTGAGCACGCCCGCGCGCTGGTCAGCGTCCATCTTGACGGGCTGGAAGCCGCCGCCGGCTTCGATTTTCTGGCCGTAGAACTTGGCCAAGCGATCATTCATCAAGATGGTGTCGCTAAGGAGGAGCTGGCGATAGTCGGACTGCTCGGACCACACGATGCTTTCGGCGAAGAGATCCAGCGAGGTGCGCAGGTCCATGACGACGCCTTGGTCGAAGCCCGGGTATTCCTTCTGGTCCTTGGCGATCTCAGCGCCTTCTTCGACGTGCAACCAGTGGTGGAGGAAGTCGCGCAGCTTCGACTTGGCGCGCAGGTCCTTCATCATGCGCTGGGCCTGCTGGCGGACCTGGCTATCGGTCTTGAGCTGACCGGCCGTGGCGGCTTTCAGGAGCGCGGCGTCGGGGACGGAATCCCAAAGGGTCAGCGCGAGGCGCGAGGCGACGGCGTAATCATCCTGCGGACCGATGCCGGGATAGAGGAACGCGGGGTTGGAGAGCGTGAAGATGAAGGCGCGCTTGGCGGCGACTTCAGGCGCGACGCCGACGTAGACCTTGCCGAGGTCGGCCTTCTGCTCGTCGGTGAGCGGACGACGGTAGGCCATCTGGGCGAAGCGCAAGGAGAAGGCCTTAAGCTTCTCGCCGCGGTCAGGCGCATCGGCCTTGGTGCCGGCGAGAGCAAAGAGGCTCGGTCCAATCATCGCAGAGACCTGCAGTGCGCCCTTGGCGACGGCTTCCGTCCATTCACGCGAGACCGAAGCGCCGCGCTCGTAGCCGATGCTACCGTCGTCCGGCGGCAGAGGTACAGAGATCACGCTGACCGGTGAGGAGAACTTGGGGGAGAGATACGTGCGCGGGACTACGGACCAGGCACCGCCGGGCGGACGCCACTCGAGTTTGAGCGCGGCGGTCTTGTCCTTGTACTTGAAGAACTCGATCTTCAGCGGGTAGCTGCGACCGCCGAGGAGGAAGATCGGGGCTGACGCCGTACGCGTCATGGCGGAACTCACCCAGAGGTCGATAAGGGCGTTCTTTTCGGTCCCGCCTTCTGGCGTGTTGACGTAGAGACGGACGCCATTGGGCGAGGTGACGCGGAACTCGTATTCACCGGTGTCAGGGATGAGCACCGAACCGGACCAGTTGATGGAGAACTGCGCGGCATAGGTGCCCTTCTCGGGGGCATTGGCACCGAAGTCGAAATCGATGACCGGGTCGACCTGCTGCTTGAAGGTAGCTTCGGCTCGGTTCTGATCCGGCTTCTTGGGGTCACGCTCCGGGCGTTCGCGGTAAGTACCGGACAGGCCGCCGGACTCGGTCGTCGAAGACGCGTTACGGAGCGATCCAAGGAGATCGGCGATACTCTCGCGGTACTGACGGACGGTCAGGTGGGCGAGCTCGATGCGGGGCGGATGATTACGGGCGCGGGCCTCAGCGGAGTAGAAGGCCTTGTGGATGTACTCGGCGGAGGCGGTGGCGTCGGCGAGCGAAAGGGTCCCAGGATCATTCTCCGGCATCTCGCGGACAATGTACTTGGCCAAGGAGGCGATGGACTTCTCACCAACGAGGGGTTCGTCCGACTTGCCGGCGACGCCTTGGCCGACCGGTCCGTGGCAACGCATGCAGTCGGCGCGGTAGACGACTTCACCGTCGCGCGGGGCAGCGAGGTTCTTCTTGTAGTAGCGCTGGCCTTGACGGCCGGCGAAGACCAAGGCGGTCAGGACGCCGAGGGCGGCCACGACCTTGATAGACCGGGAAAGGGGCATGGGGTTCTGACCCCTAAACTCACGGGTAAGTTCCTCTAAATCAAGCCCGCCTCCCCGAAACTAAACCAGCCTTTGCCTCCCGGATCGGCCTCCGGGCGACCGATGACCACATGGTCCAGCAATTCGACTCCCACTACCCTGCCCGCGTCGGCCAGCTGCCGGGTCACAGCCCGGTCCGCCGGACTCGGCGTCGGGTCCCCGCTGGGGTGGTTATGCGCCACGATGGCCGCCGAGGCGGCGTGCTTCAAAGCCTGCCGGAAGACCTCGCGCGGATGCAGCAACGAGCTCGTCGCGGTGCCAGAGCTGACTTCGTGCAGGGCAAGCAACCGGTTGCGTCGGTTGAGGCAGAGCACCCAACACTTCTCGACCGCCAGCCCCGCGGCGAATGGCTCGAGCCGAGCCCATACCTTGGCGGGGGCGTCAAGTTTCTCGCCCGGGTCATGCGCCCGTTCACGGATTCGCCGCGCGAGCTCCATCGCGGCGGCTAGCTCCGCGGCCTTGGCGGGACCGAGGCCATGCACGCGGCCGAAGTCGTGCGTGTCCCAGGTCGCCAACGCGGCGAGCGAACCGGACTCCGCGAGTAGCGCCGAGGCGACGACCGGCGCCGGCGCGCCCTTGGTACCCGTGCCGATGAGGAGTTCGATGAGCTCGGCGTCGAGCAAGGCGCGCGGACCGAGGCGCACTAACCGCTCACGCGGGCGATCCTGAGAAATCATCCCGCCACGCTGGCGAAGGCCACACCGTGCTCAAGCGGACCTACTACCCAGCGGTTCCACCCAGCCGACGGTAGTGGGCCAACACCTTACCGTAGGCCGGCGTCAGTGCTTCGAGGGACGCGACGTTGAGGCCCAGATCCTTGATCAGACCATCGCGCAGGCCGTAGATCCATGCATGGACCTCGACTTTTTGCCCGCGGGCCCACGCATCCTGCATCACGGTGGAGTGGCAGACATTGGCCGCCTGCTCGATGACGTTGAGCTCGCAAAGGGTGTCCAGTTTCGCCGGACCGAGGACGGATTCGACGACGATGGCGTGCTTGTGATGCACGTCGCGCACGTGGCGCAACCAATTGTCGACGAGGCCTACCTTGCGGCGCTCGAGCGAGGCCTGGACGCCGCCGCAGCCGTAGTGTCCGCAGACGATGACATGCTCGACCTTGAGGACGTCCACGGCGTACTGCAGCACGGAGAGGCAGTTAAGGTCGGTATGCACGACGACGTTGGCGACGTTACGGTGCACGAAGAGCTCGCCAGGGAGCAGGCCGACAATCTCATTAGCCGGCACGCGACTGTCGGAGCACCCAATCCAGAGGTAGCGCGGAGTCTGCTGCTTAGAAAGCGTTTCGAAAAAAGAAGGGTCGCGGCGACGCACGCTTTCCGACCACTCACGGTTTTGTCCGAACAGGTTTTCGATGGAAGACATCGAAGGCACTTACATTGGGGAAAGCCTTGGGCGGGCAAGCCGATAGGAGGAATATTCACCGCCGCGGGCACCCCGGAGGGGTCACCCGCCTGGTTTTCGCGAACTTCCAGGCCTTCTTTCTCGGGATGAAAAGAGATTGGGGCGGTTTGTGGGCCTTTTTACGACCGGGGAGCGGCCTTACCCATCTTCCGGCCGGACAGGGGTTGAAACTCCGTCCGCGGTGTGGTGTATTATACATAACATGAAGACCAGCTTCCTCGCCCTGCTCGCAGCCGCCGCGCTCGCCTCGGCCGCCACCACGACCAAGGGCGGTACGACCAAGACCCCGACTACGACCCCGACTTCCAGCACGGGAACCGTCGTCGTCGACCAGCCTAAGGCTACGACCGAGAAGAAGAAGACGAAGAAGGAAGCCGCCGCCGCGCTCGCCGAACCGGTCTCGCTCGTCGCCGACTCCGTCGACGCCGCCACGCAGATCGCGATGGAAGCCGCCAAGGCCGCCTTAGCCGAAGCCGAGAAGCTCGCCGCCATCGGCACCGACAAGGCTGCCTCCCCTTCCAACGCCAAGCTCGCCGAAGCGGCCGTCGTCGCCGGTGCCACCGCCGCCAAGGAAGTGAAGAAGGCCAAGAAGGAAGCCGATGCCGAGAAGCCGGAAGAAAAGAAGCCCGATGCCGAAGCCCCGAAGCCGGCCACCAAGCCGAGCTCCAAGAAGTCCGCCAAAGAAACCCCGGCGCAGTAACCGAGCCTAAGCTCCCGAAGAGGCCCCAGTTGACGGGGCTTTTTCATGCCCAGACGAAGCCCTTGAAACTTACCCAGGCTTCCGCTGTATTATCCTTAACTCCATGAAGCGTTCCGTCCTCGTCCTTCTCCTCGCCGCCGGCCTCCTCATGGCCGCCGAGCCCGCCAAAGAAACTCCGGCCGCCCCCGCCACTCCGGAACCGAAACCTTTCTTCGACCCCGCCGCTCCCGCCCCGACGGTCGACCCGACTAAGCCCGTACCTGAGCCTTCCAGCCCGACACCGGAAAAGAAAAAGCTGGTCGTGCCTGAGCGAAAGAAGAAGAAGCAGCAGTAAGCTGGTACGAGTTAGGGACGTGATTGCCATCACGTCCGTGGGCGAACGAATCTCGGAACGCGGGTGAGCTTGCCCTACTCTACGCACGTGCCACGGCGAACGGCGGCCATGGCAATGGCCGCCCTACCCAAGGCAGAGGTCATCAGCTCGTAGCTCTTGCCAACCGGCCAGCTGATCAACTGGTCAACTAACGCTGCCTCGCGCCCTCGGGCCCTCTAGTCCTCCTGCCTCGCTCGTCCGTCAGTCGACGAGAATCTCGCGCGGGCTGGAGCCGTTCTCCGGCCCGACGTAGCCCTTATCGTGAAGGACGTCCATGATGCGGGCCGCACGATTATAGCCGAGTTTCAGACGGCGCTGCAGCATCGAGACCGAAGCGCGACGCGTTTCCTTGATGATCGCCCAGCTCTGGGCGACCAGCGGGTCTTCGCCTTCTTCTCCCTCTTCGCCTCCGACGCCGCCTTCGGCGCCGTCCTTGATGGCCTTGATGACGTCTTGGGCGAACTCGGGCTTACCGTTCTTCTCCGCTAGGAATTCAACGATTGCGGCGACTTCTTGTTCGCCGACGAACGCGCCCTGCACGCGGTTGAGCGTAGCGCTGCCCGGAGGCACGAAGAGCATGTCGCCCCGGCCGACGAGCGTCTCGGCGCCGCCCCGGTCCAGGATGGTCCGGGAGTCGATCTGTGAAGGCACCTTGAAGCCGATACGCGTAGGCAGGTTGGCTTTGATGAGGCCAGTGATGACGTCGGTCGACGGACGCTGCGTGGCGAGCACGAGATGGATGCCGGCGGCGCGGGCCAACTGGGCGATGCGCGCAACCGAGGTCTCGATGTCCTTGGCCGCGACCATCATGAGATCCGCCATCTCGTCGATGATGCAGACGATATAAGGTAACTTCTCCGTCGGCACGTTCACGCCGTCGTCGATGACCGCTTCCGCTGCTTCCGTGGCCGCGGCCTGCTCCTCAGGGCTGAGCGCGAGCTCCTCCTGTTTGGGTAAGCCGGCTTCCTTGGTGATCTTGGCGTTGAAGCCAGTGATATTCTTTACCCCGCACTTGGCGAAGATCTTGTAGCGCTGCGACATCTCCGCGATGAGCCATTTGAGGGCGGCGGGCACGCGCGTGGGGTCGGTCTCGACCGGGATCAGAAGGTGCGGCAAGTTATTGTAGATCTGCAACTCGACGACCTTGGGGTCGACCATGATGAAGCGCAGGTCCTGCGGCGTGCATCGGTAGAGGAGCGAGACGATGATCGCGTTGATACAGACGGACTTGCCCTGGCCAGTGGCGCCAGCGATGAGACAGTGCGGCATCTTGGCGAGGTCCTGGATGACGGGCTTGTTGGTGACGCTGTCCACCCCGAGCACGACGGGGAGCTCCATCGCGGCCTCGGCCCAGGCCTTGGACTCGATGATCTCACGCAGGAGCACGTCCTTGCGGTTCTTGTTCGGGATCTCAATGCCGACGGTGCCTTTGCCTGGCACCGGCGCTAAGATGCGGACCGCGACGGCCTCGAGGTTCATCGCGATATTGTTCGAAAGGTTAGCGATTTTCTCCACGCGCACGCCAGGCGCCGGCTTGATCTCATAGCGGGTGATCGAAGGGCCCTGCTGGATACCGACATCGACGCCGTTGACGGGATCGACCGGCACGCAATCGACCTTGAACTGCTTGAGGGTCTCGATGAGGTCGGAGGCCCGCTTGCGAAAATCCTCGGGCTCGAGCTTGGAGTCGGCGACTGGCTCATTGAGCATCTTGATCTCCGGGAAGACATAGTCGCCGCGCTTCTTGATGACCTGGCTCGCGCGGGCCTTCTCGATCTTGTCCGGCTGGACGACGAGCACCTTGCCGGCCGGCTCAGGCGTCTTACGCACGGGCTTGGCTTCGACCTCATCTTCCTCTTCCTCTTCGTCCGGGGCTAACTTCGGCTTCTCGGGCTTCTTATTATCCTTGGTCGTGGTGTCAGGGGAAATGCTGACGTTATCAGAGTCGACGAGGTCGGGGCCGACGTCCTCGCCTTCCTTCGGTCCTTCGTGCGGGGTATCGATTTCGATCAGCACGGACTTGGAAGCCGCCTTCGGAATCTCCTTCGGCTGGGGCACCGCGATGGCGGTGCCGACGACTTCCTGCTGCTTGCGACGCAGCTCAGCGGCCGTGGCGGCGCGGCGGCGCTGCTCTTCAGCGGCGGTCACGGCCGCGGCCTTACGTTCAGCGTTCCAGGCGCCGAAGCCGTCGCGCATCTCGGCGATCCAGGACGCCAACGTGGCCTTCGGATCATCGGCGAGCGCGCCGAGGAGACAGAAGCCGTAGGGAAAGACGAGAATCCAGGTGCCGTAGTCGCCCAAGACCGGATGAAACACCGAGGCGTAGAGCATATTGCCGAGCACCCCACCGGGGCCGCGTGGGTCGAAGGCGACGGCGACGTCCTTCGCCGTACCGAGCCAGAGGGTCAGGATCGGCGCGAAAAGGATCACGCACACAGCCATCAAGGTGACCTTGACGGGCCAGAGCGTGTGAGCGCGCTGATTGAGCGCGAACCACGCCGCGGCGAAGAGGAAGAACGGCACGAAGAATCCGGCGTAACCGAAGAGGCTGAACAGGATGACCGCGACGGTCGCGCCAAAGGCGCCGCACGGGTTGTGCTCGGCGTTGGCGTTCGATTCGGCCGGGAGACTGAAAGTCTTCTCGAGCCATTCCGGGATGAGGTTCTGATCTGAGGGAGCATGGAACAGCATCGCGACGAGCAGGAACGCGCCGACGAGGGCGAGCACGACGGCGAGGATCGGTTTGCTCTCACTGGCCGGGCGGGCGAGCGTGGCGGAGCGTTTGCGGGCAGGTGCAGGCATGATTATTCGCCGAAGAGGGTTCCCTGCGAAGCGGCGTCCGCGGCGCCGGGAGGCGACGGGTCAGTATGCAGGTGGCGAGGCGGACGCGTGACACGGGCCGCGAGGGCGCGCGTGCGTTCCTGCGCAAGGCGTTCGACCATACCCGCGAGAGCGTGGCGAATCCACTTGGGCGTGAAGGCGGCGGCGGAATAATCGCACGGGCCGTAACCATGCACGCGACCGGCCTGCAGCAACGAGTCGTTCTGGGCGAACTCGGCCTCGCTCTCCGGCACATAGACCGCGAAGGCCTTGCCACCGTTCTTGCGCAGCAGCGAGAAGACTGGCACGTCGCTGGGGCCGTCGGCGACGTAGATCATGTTCTCGAACGGCACGCGGCGATCCTCGGCGCGGACGACGGCGTTGACGTCGATGTCGGCGTTCTTGTTCGAACCCTTATTGATCTCGAAGAGGAAGCGGGTCTTGATGGTGTTATCGACCATTGCGGCGACCTGGGTGATTTCGGTCGGCAGGTCCAGCGAGAGCTCGTCCTGCTTGGTGAAATGCGGCGGGAGCGGGTGCTCGAGGAATTCACAGCCGTAAATGCCATCGCAATGCGCGGCGAGCGACGTGCCGCGGATCATCTCGGCGAGGCCGGTGCTGATGACGTAATGCTCGAGGACGACTTCGATGTTATGCTTACGGCCGAGCTCACGGACGTGCTCCTTGAGCGCGGGGAAGAACTGCGGGAGGCCCGGACAGAGCTCGATCTCGGCACCAAGCTCCCGGAGACGGGCGTTCGTGAGGCCCTTCATGAGGCCGGACTTCACGTAGCTGAGGAGGTGGTTGAGGTAAACGGAGTCCTTGGGCGTCCGGATGCCTTTGCGGGCATAAAGCGCCGGAAGTTGGTTCGTTTCCTTCCAGAATTGCTCCTCGTCGACCCCGAAGGCCTTGAAGAGCGGGGTCTGCATATAACCTGGGCAGAGGGTCTTGTCGAAGTCCCACACACAGGTGAGGACGTGGGTGCCGCGGAGCGCGGGTTCCTTGGGCTGCATATCGTTCGGATAAGGGATGAAGGTCGGGCTTGCGGAGGGGGAGCCTGCCGCACTCCATTGAATAACGAACGGACGTCTTCTGTCCAAGCCCGATTAACCTCCCTTCACGATGTCCACCAGCCCCCTCCGCCCCGACCTGACCGGCTTCCGCCGCCGCCTGGCCGAGCTCGAAGCCCTGATGGCCGACCCCGCCACCTTTGCCGATAACCGCCGGGCCGCCGCCCTCGGCGCCGAACTCCGGTTCACATCCAAGGCCGTCAAGGCCGACGATGCCCTGGTGGCCCTGGAAAAAGAGCTGGCCGAGTCCCGCGCCCTTTCCGGCGAGGCCGACGCCGAGATCCGCGCCATGGCCGCCGAAGAGATTACGCGGCTGGAGCCGGCCGTCGAAGCGGCCCGCGAACAGCTGATCCGGTCCATCATCCCGGTGAATCCGGACGATTCTCGTAATGCTCTTGTAGAAATCCGCGCCGGGACGGGCGGTGAAGAAGCCTCCCTCTTCGCCGCCGAGCTCCTCCGGGCCTACACCCGCTTCGCCGAGAAGAAGGGCTGGAAATGCGAGCTGATGTCCCTCTCCTACTCCGACCTAGGCGGCGTCCGCGATGCGGTCTTGCTCATCGAAGGCGAAGGCGCCACCGCCCTCCTCCGCCACGAGGCCGGCGTCCACCGCGTCCAGCGCGTGCCCGCCACCGAGGCCTCCGGCCGCGTCCACACCTCCGCCGCCACGGTGGCCGTGCTCCCCGAAGCCGAGGAAGCCGAAGTCGTCCTGAAGCCCGAAGACCTCGATATGTCCGTCGCCCGGGCGAGCGGCGCCGGCGGCCAGCACGTCAACAAGACGGAGTCCGCGGTGCAGATCATCCATAAGCCGACGGGGCTGATGGTCTACTGCGCCGACGAACGCTCCCAGCTGCGCAATCGCGTCAAGGCCCTCCGCGTCTTGCGCTCCCGCCTGCTCGACCTGACGCGCGCCAAGGAACGCGAAGCCCGCGCCGACGCCCGCAAGACGCAGGTGGGCTCAGGCGACCGCTCCGAACGCATCCGGACCTATAACTTCCCGCAGAACCGCATCACTGACCACCGTATCGACCTCACGGTGCACGGGATCGAACAGGTGCTCGAAGGGAATCTCGACCAGCTCGTGGACGCGCTCTTTGAAGCCGACCTGCGCGAGCGCGCTGAAGCGATCACTCGGCCGACAGCCTGAGTAGCGCGGCGTCTCGGCGCACCAGGAAGTCGCCCTTATCCGCCTGGCCGTCGTCAATCCAGCCGTCGACGACGCCCAGAGTGCGTTGAAATCCGCGGCTGGCTTCGGCCGGAGTGAACACAATCGCCGGCCAGCCTTCGGCCGTCTTCGCGACGAAGGTCCATTTTCCAGGAAGCTCGCACTTGCCTAGGGTATCGGTCAACGCATCCAGCTTGAAGCCGGGCATCACCTTTTCCGCCTGGGAGAGTTCGAAGTCCTTGGGCCAAGCCCCCTTCTCGGCCTGATAATGCAACAACGCGTTGCGCGCCTGGACGTAGACGGGAGAGACGGAATTAGCCTTCGCCTGGTCGACCACGATAACCGCCGCGGCATAGGTCAGGCCGATACCTGCCCCGAAAAGGGCGAGCTTTCCCGCCGCCTTCCGGGTCGGCTCAGCCGGTGGACGCAGGATGGGCGAGGTACTGGGATTCACGTCGGCGGACATCGGTGAAGACGATGCCCCTCCCGGACCGCGCATCAAGCCCAGAGGGGCGGTGTTTGTGCCTTGGAGGGAAGCCGGTTACCGCCTTGATTGGTGACCATGGATGCGGACCACCTCCAACGCTTTGCCGGCATCGGCCGTCTCTACGGACGCGCCGGCATGGAGCGCCTCGCCCGCTCGTCCTTCCTCGTCGTCGGCCTCGGCGGCGTCGGCTCCTGGACCGTCGAAGCCCTCGCGCGCTCGGGCGTTGGGCACCTCTCCATGGTCGACGGCGATGCGGTCTGCATCTCGAACACGAACCGCCAGCTACATGCGGTCGCCGGCAATGACGGCAAGGCGAAGACGGACGCGATGGCCGAGCGCGCCCGCTCGATCCACCCAAAGATCCGCACGACGCTCCACCCGCGCTTCCTCTCGAGATTCAATCCCCATGAGGTACTCGCGGACTTTGACGGCGTGGTGATCGACGCGATGGATGCCCTCTCGCCGAAGTGCGGGCTGATCGCGGAGGCCGTGAGCCGCAAGCTGCCCGTGGTCACGGTCGGCGGTTGCGCCGGCCGCCTCGATGGCACGCGCCTCAAGGTCACCGACCTCCGTGACTCGCGCGACGATCCGCTGATGATGCTGGTCCGCAAACGCCTGCGTCAGAATTTCGACTTCCCGCGCGGCAAGGCGCCCTTCGGCGTCTCGTGCGTGTGGTCCGACGAACCGTTCACGCAACCGACCGATTGCGAAGGCCTCCCGGGCGGCGAGATCCCCGAAGGTGAAGACCTCCACCCGAATTGCGAATGGGGTTACGGCACCGCTTCGCACGTGGCGGGCGCGTTCGGCCTCGCGGCCGCGGGCGAGGCGCTCCGCCTCTCGTTACTACGCGCCGAATAGGCGCGCGAAGTTCGCGGAAGTCAGCGCGGCGGATTCCTCGGGCTTCACGCCCATGGTCCGCGCAAGCTCGGCGTTGTTGCGGACGAGGTTAGACGGATGGTTCTGCTCGGCGCCGTCCGCGTCGGGCGCGAGCTCGTGCACCCGGAACTCTGGCGCGGGACACAGCGCGGGCGCGTCGGTCTCGACGAGGATCCGGTCACGCGGGATGGCCGCGGCGAACTGGACACGCAGGTCGGCCTTGCGCGGGATGAGATGGTGCGCGCTGAAAGAAAAATATGCCCCGAGCTTCGCCAGCTCCGGCACGAGCTCGACGGGGCCGTTCCAGCTGTGCAAAAGAAAGCCGCGGTGCGGAAGTTCCGTCGCGCGCACGATGTCCATCAGCGGTCCGATGGCCTTGACGCAGTGGATGGTGAGCGCGCGGTCGAGCTCGACGGCCAACGCCAGCTGCGTGCGGAAAGCTTGCTCCTGCGCGAGCGGATCGAAATCCTTCACCCAACGATCAAGCCCCATCTCGCCAATGCCGGCCGCCGGATGCGCGAGCAGGATTGCCCGGAGCTGTTCTTCCCATCCGATGGGAGCCGTCGGGACATCCCAAGGATGCAGGCCAAACGAGACCCGGTTACGCGGGTCACGTCGGCCGAGTGCGGCTACACCTTCCCAGTCGGAGGGCGCACTTCCATTGATCATCGCCAGCCCCACGCCGTCCGCCCGGGCCTGCTCGACCGCGGCGTATGGCACCTCGGCGAACTGATAATGGCAATGGGCGTCGCGGAGTTCCATCGGGCGAGGCGAAGGATGACCTCCAGACCCTTCGCCTCAACGACGAACCACCTTGCCCTGCCGCCCTGCCCTGCCCTATCTCCGTGGCAGGATGAAGACGCCGCCCCTGCCCACCGAAGCGCTGATGACCGTCACTGGTCTGCCCTACCCGCTCCAGGCGAAGGGTAAGGTCCGTGAAGTCTTCGACCTCGGCACGCATTACCTGATTGTCGCAACCGACCGTCTCTCCGCCTTCGACGTCGTGATGCCCAACGGCGTCCCGGGCAAAGGCATCCTCCTCACCCAGATCAGCCTCTGGTGGTTCGACCAGGCCCGCCTCGTCTTCCCGACGCACCTCGTGCCGGATCACGCCAACGCGCTGGCCAAGGCCCTGCACGGCCACGAACACCTGATCCCGCGCTCGATGCTCGTGCGTAAGCTCAAGCCCCTGCCGGTCGAAGCAGTCGTCCGCGGTTACCTCGCCGGCGGCGGCTTCAAGGAATACCAGAAGACTGGCGGCATCCTCGACCACCCGTTACCCGAAGGCCTGCTCGATGGCTCGAAGCTGCCGCAGCCAATCTTCACCCCTTCCACGAAGGCCGCCGAAGGCCACGACGAAGCGATCACCCGCGCCCGCTGCGGCGAAGTCCTCGGCGAGAAGGTCTTCCGCACGGTACAGGAAACCTCGATTGCGCTCTACCGCATGGGCGCCGAACGCGCCGCCAAGGCCGGCGTCATCCTGGCCGACACGAAGTTCGAATTCGGCAGCGCCCCGGATGGCTCTCTCGTGCTGATTGATGAAGTCCTGACGCCTGACTCTTCCCGCTACTGGCCCGCCGCCACCTGGCAGCCCGGCCGCGCCCAGCCTTCTTACGACAAGCAGTTCGTCCGCGATTGGCTCGAAACCCAGCCGTGGAACAAGACCGCGCCGGGCCCGACCCTGCCGGCCGACGTCGTACAGAAGACGCAGGCACTCTACGCGGAGTGCCTCGAGCGCCTCACGGCGTGAGATAACAAAGAGGCCCGGAGGCCCAGAGGCCCCGAGGGCCAGAGATGCTCCGTGGAACCGCGGTCGACAGGCAGGGTCGGACAAGTTACCAAATCAACCATGAAGCCGACCCCGCTCCTCGCCCTCCTCCTCGCCGCCGTCGCGTTCGCTGCGCCGGAACCGAAATTCCGCCTGCAGGAAATCGATAAGCTCGAGATCGGCTACGGCGTCGCAATCGCCGACGTCGATGGCGACGGCAAACCCGACATCATCGTGGCCGACAAGACCACGGTGCAGTGGTATCACAACCCGGACTGGAAGAAGCACGTCATCGCCGCGAATCTCACCAAGGATGACAACGTCTGCGTCGCTGCGCGCGATATCGACGGCGACGGCAAGGCCGAGATCGCCATCGGTGCCGGCTGGAATCCGTCCGACACGGTGAAAAGCGGCGCAGTCTTCTATCTGATCGCTCCGGCCGACCGCACCCAGAAGTGGGAAGCGGTGAAGCTTCACCACGAACCGACGACCCACCGCATGCAGTGGGTCGAAGTCGCCAAAGGCCGCTGGGACCTCGTCGTCCAGCCCCTCCACGGCATCGGCAACAAGGCCGGCGTGGGCGCTGGCGCCAAACTCATCGCCTACGAAAAGCCCGCCAATCCCAAGGACGAGTGGAAGCTGCATGTCGTCAACGACGTCAGCCACATGACGCACAATCTTCAGCCGGTCCGCTGGTCCGAAGGCTCCGGCCAGCAGGTCCTCTCTGGTTCCAAGGAAGGCCTCTGGTTCAACGCGCCGAAGGACGGCGGCTGGACTGCCACCCAGCTGACCAACGTGGCCGTGGGCGAAGTCCGCGACGGCAAGCTGCCGAACGGACAGATGTTCCTCGCCACCGTCGAACCGATGCACGGCACGGCTTCCGCGGTCTACGTCCGCGACGGCTCCGGCGTCTGGCAACGCTCCCAGGTCCTAGATGGCTTCAAGGATGGCCATGCCATCGCCTGCGCCGACTTCCTCGGTACCGGGTCGGACCAGTATATGGTCGGCTGGCGCGGCACTGACCCCGGCGTCCGCCTGCTCACCCCGCTCGACGCCGCCGGTAAGACCTGGCGCACGAGCGTGATCTCGACCAAGGAGATCGCCGTCGAAGACTTCAAGGCCGCTGACCTCGATGGCGACGGCAAGCCCGACCTCATCGTCGCCGGCCGCCAGACCAAGAACCTCATGATCTTCTGGAACGCCCGCTGAGGCGTCCCGGATAGGCATGAAAAAGCCCTCGTGAGAGGGCTTTTTGCTTTCAGGAAATAGTCCGACTAGGATTTGAACCTAGACAAGGAGAATCAGAATCTCCTGTGCTACCATTACACCATCGGACTGTCCTGAGTCGTCTGACGATGGGACTCCCCGGCCGTTCGTCAAAAAGAAAGGTGTGCGAAAAAACGGCGGAAACAGGCAAGGGGTAGGGGTAGGGGTGGGGGTAGGGGTAGGCAAAGGCAGTCAGGTGATAGACATTAGAGGTGCGCCGTTGGCAGGTGGGGCGGGCATCGGCCTGCTTATGGGATGGAAATCGCGAGCCTCTCCAACTTCGTCACCTGGCAGAAATCCGTCCGGCTTGCCGCCGACGTAATCAAGCTCACGCAGCGTACTTCACTCAGCCGACATCTCTGGGCCTGCGACCAGCTACGTCGCGCCGCGCTATCGGTCCCGAGCAATATCGCTGAAGGCTATGAGCGAAGGGCCGAGAAAGACACCGAGCGCTTCTACCTCATCGCAAAAGGTTCCTGTGCCGAAGTGCTCACGCAAATCAAAGTCGCGCAACTGGCGGATCTTCTGAGCCAGCATGAAGCCGCGCCTATCGTGGCTCAGTGCGAAGAGATTCTCCGCCTCATCGCCGGAGTGCTCAAAGCGCGTCGTCTCGCCCGCGACTCAAATGCATTCGCACCGCAAACTCATCCCGATAAGCCGCCTCGCTAAACTACCCCTACCCCTACCCCTACCCCTACCCCTACCCCGCTCTCACTTCTTCTTCTTCGCCTTCTTGATGGACTTCACCTTCGGCAACAAAGCCCTCAACTGCTTCGTCGCCTCATCTCTATCAATCTGAGCGGCGGCGATCGCAAACGTCAGGCTCTCCCATTTCGCTGAATCGGGCTTCGGCTCGACGCCGTTGAGGCGCAAGAAAACCAAGCAAGCGCCTAATGCGGTCCGCTTATTGCCATCTAAGAAGGGGTGATTTCGGCAAAGATAGAATAGATAGGCGGCAGCGACTTCACCCAAATCGGCGAAGGGAGAATAGCCGCCAATCGTGACCTGCGGGGCCGCCACGGCGGATTCCAAAAGCGAAGGCTCCCGAAGTCCCTCCGCACCACCAAAGCCCTCTAAAGCGGCGGCATGGATCTCCTTCACAATCTCAACTGTGAGGTGGAAGCAATTCTCGGGCGTGACCTTCACGCGAGCTTACGCATGGTGCGCGCGTAGTCCTTCATCACGCCCCGGATTGTCTTGGTGACGTCTTCCTTGGAGGGACGGGGGCGCAAGGGCGTGATGGTGATCGTGCCACCTTCGTGGACCTCGACATTGACGTCGTCGCCGACCTTCAGGCGTGCGAGCTCCATCAGGGCGGCGTCGAAGACCAGTCCCTGGGAGTTGCCCAGCTTGGTGAGTTTTTTGTGCATAGGTAATACAATGTATTACATCCTACCCAAAGTCAAGTCGGCCATGCTAGGCAGAAATCCCCAGCCAACCATCCAGCTCCCGTCCCCCCTTGAGCCCTGCATCTTCTCTGGTCCTCCGGCCCTCGAGTCCTCTGGCCCTCTTCTCTTCCTCCCTGGCCAACTGGCCCACTGGTCAACGGGTCAACTCTCGTTATCTCTCTCCGGCCCTCGAGTCCTCGTGTCCTAGTGTCCTAGTGTCCTCGCTCACTTCACCCTTCCCGGCGCCCTCGCCACCACCACCTTCATCCGTCGCAAAATCTCACGCAGGGGTTCGCGCGGGCAACCAAAGTTGAGACGCACATGGCCGGGGCCGCCGAAGTCGGCACCGTTGCTGAAACCGATGCCTCCCTTTTCGAACTCGGCATGCGCGTCCTCGAAGCCGAGCGCGGTGATGTCGAACCAGACAAGGAAGCTAGCCTGCGGACGCTGACGGAGTACGACGCCGGGCATGGACTTAAGTTCCTGCTCAATGAGGTCGAGGTTACCGCGGAGGTACTCCACGCACTCGAGGCGCCACGGCTCGCCGTGCTCGAACGCAGCCTGGGTGGCGGCGAGGCCGAAGACGTTCTGGTCGAGCGAGAGGCCCTGGATGATCCGGCGGAAGCGCGCGCGCAGGCCGGCGTCGGGGATGATCGCGAAACCACAGGTGAGGCCGGCGATATTGAACGTCTTACTCGCGGCCATCAGCGTGACGGTGCGGGCGGCGAGGTCTTCGCCCATCGCAGCGAAGACGGTGTGCTTCACGGCGGGGTCCAGCACGAGGTCGCAGTGGATTTCGTCGGAGCACACGGTGAGCTCATGCTTGCGGACGAGCGCGGCGATCCGGTCGAGTTCGCCACGGTCGAAGACGCGGGCGAGCGGGTTGTAAGGATTGCAGAGCAGGAGCACCTTGGCGTGCGGCTGCGCGCAGGCGGCCTCAAGCTTGGCCCAATCGAACGTCCAGCGGCCGCCCTCGAACACCATCTCGAGCTTCAGCGGATTGCGCTCGGACAGCACCGGCGCGGTCATGAACGGCGGGTAGACGGGGACGGTCGTGACGACGGACTCGCCGGGCTTGCTGGCGCAGCGGATGGCGGCGTGGATACCAGGCACGAGCGAGCACATGAACGTGATCCACTCGGCCTTGATCTCCCAGCCGTGATGGCGACGGACGTGGTTGACGATGGAGGCGAAGACGGCTTCACGCTGCGCAGGGTATCCGTACACGCCATGAGCGGCGCGAGCCTGGACGGCTTCGACGACGGCGGGCGGCGCCTTGAAGTCCATGTCCGCGATCCAACATGGGATGATATCCTTGTCGGCATACTTGTGCCACTTGGTGCTGTCGGTCCCGGCGCGTTCCGGACAGCTGTCGAAATCGAAAGCCATAGTCTGAGGTGAACCTTGGATTGAACCTCACGTCGGGCAAACGCAATCTGCCGACATGTCTTCCGTCCGTGTCATGCCCGCCAACCTCTCCGGCTGCCGGGTACGCGTCGGTACCCTCGACGGCTTCGTGGTCGCGGTAACCGAGGCCGGCGAGCTGATCCTCCGGATGCCGACCCGCTCGGCGGAGTTCCGCCGGCGGCTGAAGTCCTGGGGCTGCGTCGTGGTCGCCGGCCGCCTCCCGAAGGTCCGCGCCATCCGCGCCCACGGCTCCCGTTTCCAACTTAAGGTCTGGCAGGCCTGCCAACGGATCCGCCCCGGCCAGACCGCCACCTACGGCGCACTGGCCAAGTCCGTCGGCTGCCGCTCCGCCCAAGCGGTCGGCACCGCCCTCGGCGCCAATCCCCTCGCGGTCCTCATTCCCTGCCATCGCATCGTCAGCGCCTCAGGTTCAGGCGGCTTCGCCTGGGGGCTCGCCCGGAAACGCCGCTGGTTGAAAGCCGAACGCGATGGGCTGGCTGACTGAGCTCGACCGCGGCTTCTTCGACCTGGTCTTCCCTCGGGACTGCGCGGTCACGCAGGAACCGATGGATGATGGCGCACGCCTGCACCTCTCGCCCGCCGGAGCCGAACGGCTTGCCCGCATTACCGATCCGCGCTGCCTGACCTGCGGTCACCCGTTCGAAGGCATCCTCGAAGGTGACCGGGCCTGCCCTCACTGCCTCGATCTCCAGCCCGCCTTCGCCCGGGCGGTCTGCGCTTTCCGCGCCCGCGGTCCCGCCCGTCGGATCATCCATCGCATCAAATACGAACGCTGTCCATTCCTGGCGGACGACCTCGCACACGCGGCGCTCGCCGATGATGTCTTTCGCCGCCACCTCGCCGGGTCGGTGCTGGTACCGGTCCCCCTGCACGCCGCCCGCAAATTCGATCGCGGGTATAATCAGGCGGAGCGTATCGCCGCCGTGCTCGCAAAACACGTCGCCGGGTGCCGCACGGAGATCCTCCTGCGCAAGCGACATGAGACCATCTCGCAGACGCGCCTCGGTCGTCAGGAACGCCGTAAGAACGTCGCTGGCGCGTTCGTGGTCGCCGACGGGATGTCTGTCGACCCACACGTACGTTATGTCGTCATCGATGACGTCCTGACCACCGGAGCGACTTTGCATGCGTGTGCGATCACGCTGAAGAAAGCCGGCGCGATATTGGTGGATGCGGCAGCGTTGGCGCATGGGTAGGGACGGCTCTCCGAGCCGTCCGAGGTGCAAAAGTGCAAATCGGCCTACGGCCTGTGCAAAGGTGCAAATGTGGGAGTCACTTAATAGGTGACGGGCACGGGCATCAGAGATTCAGATTTCGGCTTTTCGGCCATCAGCCGCGGGAACCCGGAGCCGGCTGCCGAAGGCTGAACAGCTGACCCCCGAAAAGCCGATGCCCTGGTGGCTGTCACCCGTCACCCGAGATGTGCATCCCACTTTTGCACCTTTGCACGCGGCAAAGCCGCAGTTGCACCTTTGCACGGCCTTGGCTTGGCGGCTATGCCGCCAGCGCCGCATCCAACTCTTCCTCGCTGAACCCCATCTTCTTCACCACAAACTCCCGCATATCCGGCGCGAGGGGCGCGGTAAAAGTCCGCGTGATGCGCGGAGGGAAACGGAACTCAAGCTTAGCGGCGTGCAGCGCCTGACGACCCATCTCGAGCGCGGCGCCGAGACGCGGCGTCCATCCGTGCGCGACGAATTCCATATAGAGCGAATCGTCGCCACCGTAGAGCTTGTCGCCGATGACGGGATACCCGAGCCAGAAGGCGTGGGCGCGGATCTGATGCTTGCGGCCGGTGTGCGGCTGCACCCGCGCAAGGGTGTAACCATTGCGGACGAGCACGGGCTCGAAGAATGTCGCGGCGGGTAACGCACCGGGCCCTTCGCGCACGGCGGTCTTCACGACGACCTGGCTGGTCTCATCGGGCCCGAGCGGTTGGTCGACCATGACGGGCTCCTTGAGCTCACCCTTGAGCAGCGCGTAGTAAGTCTTAATCACCATGCGGCGCTCCATCGCAGTCTGGGCGGCGGAGGCGGCGTCATAATGTTTCGCGATCAGAATCACGCCGCTGGTCTCGCGGTCGAGGCGGCTCACGAGGTGTGAGACGTCCATTTGCTTCCATTCCTTGACCGCGCCGACGAGCGAGGACCACGGACCGTCCTTCGAGGGATGGCAGACGAGCCAACCGGGCTTATCGAAGACCATGTAGTCGTCGTCCTCCTGGATCAGCCACTTGGGCAGCTCCGCCGAATCGACCTTCGGCGTGGTGCTGCTCGGCGGGACGAAAGAATAGTCGGTCATCGGGCGGAAGGCAGGCGATCCTGCCAGGCATCGGGGAGTCCGTAGCCGCGCAGGCGGGCGAGGACTTCGCCGACAAGATAAAGCGACCCGAGCACCACGATGGTCTCACCTTCGGCGACGCACGTGGCCGGCGACGGGAAGAGTTCGGCGACCGACGCGCGAAGGACTTCGCCGCGGAAACCCGACGGCACAAGCGCGGCAAGTTCCTCGACGGAACACGCACGCTCGTTGTCGGGCCGCACGAGCACGAGGCGACCGGCGGCCTTGGCCGCAGCGACGACGAGCGGGCGGGCGCGGTCAATACCGAGCGCGCCGACGATCACGGTCGGGGCATTCAAGGCGGCGAGCAAGGGGGCGACGGCGCGGATGCCTTCTTCGTTATGCGAACCGTCGACGATCAGGCGGCGACCGTCGATGAGACGGAATTCCTGCCAGCGTCCGGCCCACTCCACGGAGCGGAGCGCAGCGAGGGCCTTGGCGTCGTCGACCGGCAGACGCGTCGCGAGCTCGCAGGCGAGCAGAGCCGCGCCGGCGTTGCGACGCTGGTGGGCGCCGGCGAGATTCGTCTCGGGGAGGCCGGCGGCGAAACGGTCGCGGACGAAATGGAGCGGGGCGCCGACCTCGCGGGCGCGGGCGACGATGACCGCTTCGGATTCGGGCGGAAGGTCGCCGACAACGCACGGCACGCCGGACTTGAGGATGCCGGCCTTCTCGCCAGCGATGGCGGCAATCGTCGGGCCGAGGTATTCTTGGTGGTCGAGTCCGATGGACGTGATCACGCAGACTTCCGGTGCGCAGACATTCGTGGCGTCGAGTCGCCCGCCGAGGCCAGTCTCGAGAATCGCGACGTCGACCTTACGCTCGGCGAATTCCAGCAGCGCCGCAGCGGTGATCAGCTCGAAGAAAGTCGGCGCGTTCTCTGGGTCTTCGGCCCGGATGGCTTCGTAATGGGGGCGCAGGCGTTCGGCGAGGGCCACGACCGCGGCGTCGGGAAGCGGCACGCGGTCGACCTGGATGCGCTCGCCGATGGCGATGAGGTGAGGGCTGGTATAGAGTCCCGTCCGGCGGCCCTGCGCGCGCTGGATCGCCTCGATCATCGCGGAGG
>Ga0209500_10000204_pt1 | contig 53463 bp, 47 predicted proteins | sample S_140212_EF_Meta_FD_187323 | JGI IMG/M metagenome (GOLD analysis project Ga0209500, IMG submission 187323) | Freshwater microbial communities from Lake Simoncouche, Canada to study carbon cycling - S_140212_EF_MetaG (SPAdes) (version 2) | ecosystem: Environmental > Aquatic > Freshwater > Lake ... | reverse complement strand
CGAGCTGAGCGACGTCGGCACAGCGCACGAGCTCGCGGTAAGTACCGGTCGCGTGTAGGCCATCCTGCGGCTGCGAAGAGGTGAGAATAAGTCGGCCAGCGGTAATCGCTGCGAGTTCCTTCGTGAGGGCGGCGAGCGTCGGGCCATCAAGGTCGGCGGCGAGGATGGCGTCATGCTTAACGACGGCTTCGCCCCAGGCTTTGAGCTCTGCGCCATCGGCGGCGGCGAAAGCCTTCACGACCACTAGTCGGCTGCCGGAGCCGTCGAAGGGGAAATCGGCAGGGGAGAGGCTCGTCTCGACGAAGAGGGCCGGCACGGCCTGTCCAAGGGCCTTGCGCAAGGAGCGTAGGCCGGCGGCGTGGGCCGGGTCATCGAGGCGCACCAGCAGGCCTTCGGCGCGGACTTCGCGCTGGGCCGCATGGGCATCGAGGATCTCCTTCGCCGCGGCCTGCCAATCAGCGAGACCGGCGATGCTGCGGACGATCACGCGAGGGAGTTCACCCGAGCCGGCCAGGCAATTCGAGGAGAGTGCGATGAGGTCGGTCTCCCGACGGACGAACGAGAACGGATCAGCCGGGTCGGCGGGAAGCTTGACCGACGAAGCGGCGCCGAGCGCGGCGAAGCTTTCGGCGCGGCGGACGATTTCTTTGCAGACCGGAATCTCATGCCACGGGTCTTCCGTGAGCGAGACGCGAACCGTGTCGCCTAAGCCGTCGGCCAGGAGCGAGCCGATACCGATGGCGGATTTGATGCGGGCGTCTTCGCCTTCGCCGGCCTCGGTCACGCCGAGGTGCAGCGGGTAATCCATGCCGAGGTCCGTCATGCGGGCGGCCGCGAGGCGGTAGGCCTCGATCATCACTTTCGGATTCGAGGACTTCATCGACAGGATCATGTCCTTGAAGCCGTGGGATTCCGCGATGCGGATGAATTCGAGGGCGGACTCCACCATCCCGTTTGGCGAGTCGCCGAAGCGGTTCATGATGCGGTCGGAGAGCGAGCCGTGGTTGGTGCCGATGCGGAGCGAACGGCCGAGGGCCTTGGCGCGGAGAACCAGCGGCGTGAAGGCCTCATGCAGGCGCTCCAGCTCCTCGGCGTAGGCTTTGTCGGTGTATTCTAGCACCGCGAACTTCTTCTTGTCGGCGTAGTTACCCGGATTCACGCGGACCTTCTCCACGTGTTCGACCGCTTCCATCGCGGCGACTGGCAGGAAGTGAATGTCGGCGACCAGCGGCTGATTGAAGCCCGCCGCGCGGAACTGCTGATGGATATCTTTCAGCGCAATCGCCGCGGCCTTGTTCGGGGCCGTGATGCGGATGATCTCGCAGCCCGCTTCCGCGAGGCGAATCGCCTGGGCCAGCGTTGCCGCGACGTCTTCCGTGTCAGAGGTCGTCATGGACTGCAGGCGGAGCGGATTCAGACCGCCCACGGCCACGCCCCCGACGTTCACGACGCGGGTGAGGCGACGGACCGTGCGGTGGCGGGAAGGACAATAGTCCGAGGACATGGGGGTATCTCAACCCCTTTGCCCTCAGCCGTCAACGAGCGTCAGAAATCCCAGCGCCAGGTCGACGGAATCCACTGGTATCCCTTGCGGCCATTAGGGGCGACGACGCCGAGGCCCGGCCAGGGGAGGTGGAAACCAAAGGCGCGTTCCTTCGTGGCGGCAATTTCGCCGAAGACCTTCTTGCGGGTCGCCACGGCCACTTCCGGATTATGGTCGAAGTCGATGAACCAATTCGGGTCTTCGAGCATCAGCACATGGTTGTGGGCGAGGTCGGAGAGGTGCAGCAGGGACTGGCCTTCGGACTTGATACGGTAGATCGCGTGGCCGTCGGTGTGGCCCGGGGCGGCGAGGATCGTGATCGCGCCGTCAAGGATCTGGTCGCCATCTTTATGCAGGACCAAGCTCGGCTGGAGGATGTCGAAGGAATTACGGACGCTCTTAATCATCCCCTTGACGTCGTCGGTGCGGTGCGACTTCGAGAAGTCTGGCTCCTTGCCGCGCCAGAAATCCACTTCGGTCTGCAGGACGTGCAGGGCCGCGTTGGGGAAGAGGATGCGACCCTTGCTGGTGAAGCCGCCGATATGGTCGATGTGCGAGTGGCTGAGCAGCGCGTGGGTGACCTCCTCGGGCTTGATATTCACTTCTGGCGAGGCCATCGCCTGGGTGAGCCAACCCCAGGTATCGCGTTCGACTGGGCCGAAACCGGCGTCGACGAGGATGACTTCCTTGTCCTTCCGCAGGAGCAGGATGTTGATGTAGAGCGTAACGTCGTCCGGGCGTTCGCCGCTGTCGACGAGCGCCTTGGTCATCGCTGCGGTTTCGTCCTTGGGGAACATCTTCTTGGTGACGCAGTTCTTGAACGTGCCGTAGCCGTCGCTGATGGACCAGGCTTCGAACTTACCAATCGCGAATTTGTAGATGTAGGGGTCGGTGATCTTCTTGCGAGGCAGGGCCTTCGCTTCGACCTTCGCGGCATCGGCGGCGGAGAGCGCGGCCGGGATGCTCAGGGCGGCGAAGACGGCGCCGAGGCTACCGAGGTTGCCGAGGAACTGACGACGGGAGTTTTCGGGGAGGGGCTTTTCCATGGGGGTATGAAGGGTTATGAGGGGAGATAAGGTGCAAAAGCGGGAGAGTGCAAACGTAACGAAAGGGGTAGGGGTGGGGGTAGGGGTAGGTAAGGGAGAGGGGGAATGTCACCCCCCTAACCCGACCCCTACCTCTACCCCTGCCGAGCTTTCAGCTCGGCCTACTTCTTCGTGCCGAAGTCCTGCTGTTTATAGACGTGGCGTTCCAGGAGCTGCTGCTTGAGCTGGAGTTCGCTGTCGCCGGAGCAACGGCGGACGTCGTGCAGGATGATGTAGGCCATCAGCGAGAGCAGGAGGGCCATGAAGGTATACTGGAGGATGATGACCGCCTTGTTGCTCAGGATCCCCTTGGTGAAACGCTGGATCGTGGCGATGAGCATGTGACCGCCGTCGAGGACCGGGATCGGCAGGAGGTTGAGGACCGCAAGGTTCAGGTTAATCAGCACCGTGAACCAGAGCACGCGGCGGATGTCTTCAGAGAGGTTGTAGTAGGTCTTCGTGATCGAGATCACCGAAGCCAGTTGCTTTACCTGAATGTCGGAGCCGCGGTCGAAGAGGCGGCCCAGCGTGGTGAAGGTCGATTTTACGATGCCCGCGCAGGTCTCCCAGGGGTTGCGGTAGGCGAGTTCGGTCTTCGTCACGAAATAGGTGCCAATCTGGGCGTGTTCGACTGGCTTGCCGCGGCGCACCTGGGCGTTGCGGAGGGTGAGATTGCCCGCGTCGCCGTTAGCCCGCTTCCAGTAGACCGTGAGGTCTCGCGTGGCGCCTGCGCCGGCTTTCTCGAGGTCTTCAAGCGACCGAACGGAGGTGATTTGTGAGCGGCCATCGACCTTATCGATAATCGTGCCAATTTTGAGCGTCTCGGCCAGGAAAGGGTCGTCGGGCGAGATACCCAGCACCATCAGCTGGTCGCGCGTGGCGGCGGGGTCCTTGGTGAGGAGGTCGCGCGTGGCGGGGAGCACGATCAGCGCGTGTCGATTCTTGTCGTCACCGTAGGCGATGATGCTGACCGGGTTCACGGTCGTGTTCACCTGCGGGGTGATGATGACCTTGGCGCTCACGCCGCCTTCGCGCTCGACGAGGAGCGTGCGGGGCTTCGCGCCGCCCTTGCGGAGGAGTTCGCGGAATTCGACGGTGTTATTGAGCGGCTGTCCGTCGATGGAGAGCACACGGTCGCCGGCCTTCAGTCCGGCCTTCTCGGCGGGCGATTTAGGCGCCGGCGTGCCGATGATGACTTCCGTCCGCGGCTGTAGGCCGGCCATGCGGACCTTATCGCCGGACTTCGCGTTCAGCTCGATGCGGGCTGGTTGGACGACGAATTCAAGCTCCTTGCCATCGCGTTCGACCTTGAAGGTTGCGGTCGGGTTGCCTTGGGAATCCTTACGATTACCAAGCATCACCGCCTCGATGATCTGGTTGAAGTTCGAGACCGTGTTATCGTCGATGGATAGCACCTTGTCCCCGGAACGTAGGCCAGCCTTGTAGGCCGGGCCGACGACCGTATTGCCGAGTCCAAGTTCGGCCAAGTGACCGGAGCTCGTCACAATCTGTTCGGGCACGTAGCCGACGACGGTGCTGGAAGTGCCCGCAGCGACCGGCATGCCGGTGAACCAGAGGATAAAGGCCAATGCGAAGGCGAAGATGACGTTGAAGACCGCGCCCATGATCGAGACGATCATCTTATCGGCGTAGGAAATCTTCGGGAGTTTCTCCGCTTCCTCGCTGCTCGCGCCTTCGATGCCTTCCATATCGGCGAGCTGGGGTAGAGCGACGTAGCCACCGAGCGGGATAATCGACACGCGGTAGTCGACGCCGTCCTTGCCGGTCCATCCGAAGAGGCGCGGGCCGAAGCCGATCGAGAAGCGTTCGATCTTCAGGCCGCGCTTACGGGCGGCGAGGAAGTGTCCGAGCTCGTGGACGAAAATCGAGCCACCGAAGAAGATAGCGACGAGGGCGATGCCCCAGAGGGAGCCGAGAAGGTCACCGAAAGAAAGATTGTCCATGGAAAGAGGGGAAGGGGGTTATCTCAACGGGCTAGTCCCAGGGCGAGCCTGGACGTGATCGCCCTCGCTTCGGTATCGGCGGCGAGGACGTCGTCCAAGGACCCCGGTTCGCGGGCCGAAACCGCTGCCAAAGCTCGGCCGACGAGCTCGGCAATGCCGGTGAAGGGGAGCTTGCCGGCCACGAATTCGGCCACCGCAACCTCGTTGGCTGCGTTAAAGACAGCCGGGGCCGTGCCTCCGGTTGAGGCCGCGGCCCGAGCTAGGCCGAGGCAGGGGTAGCGGGCCGGGTCGGGCGGGGTCATGCCCAGCGAGAAGGCTTGGGACAGGTCAAGGCGAGGGGCCGGGCAGGGCAGGCGTTCCGGGAAGAGGAGGCAGTCCTGGATCGGATAGGCCATCGAGGGGGGCGAGAGCAGCGCCTGTAAACTACCGTCGGTCAGCGTCACTAGTGAATGGATGATGCTTTGCGGGTGCACCACGACGTCGATGCGGTCAGCGGGGATATCGAAGAGCCAGCGCGCTTCGATGACTTCGAGGCCCTTGTTCGCCATCGTCGCGGAATCGATCGTAACCTTCGGGCCCATGCTCCAATTCGGATGCTTGAGCGCTTGGTCAAGCGTGACGTGCTTCAGGTCAGCGAGCGGGGTATCGCGGAAGGCGCCGCCCGAGGCCGTGAGCACGAGGCGGTCGATGTCGCCCTTGGGCTTATCACGCAGGAGTTGGTGGATCGCGTTGTGCTCGCTGTCGACCGGAAGTAGGCGCGCGCCAGAGACGCGAGCGGCTGCGGTCACAAACTTACCGGCGAGCACGAGGAGTTCCTTGCTCGCGAGGGCGACGTCCTTCTTCGCCTTGAGCGCGGCGAGCGTCGGCACGAGGCCGGCGGTGCCGACGACGGCGGAGACGATCATCGAGACTTCAGGCAGGCAGGCGACTTCGGTCAGGCCGGCGGTACCTTCGAGGATGCGGGTGCCGGCGGGGAAGGTGCCGGAGGCACGGGCTTCGGCGGCGGCGACTGGATCGGCCAGGGCGATGACGCCGACGCCGAACTCCTTGGCCGGACCGACGAGTTCGCGCCAGCGAGAATGGGCGGCCAGACCGGCGACACGCAGACGGGACGGATGGGCCCGGACGACATTGAGGGTGGTCGTGCCGATGGAGCCGGTGGCTCCGAGGATGGCGATGGCCCGGACTTGCATGCGGCGTGGGTCACTCCGAGGCAACCGCGGCGGCGGAATGAGGCAAGCAGTTTGGGGCAGATAGGGCCTTTCGCCGTTCGACGCTTGTCTCTTTCGTCGGGATGGGTTGCCTGTCCGTATGGCCACTCAGCCTCAGGACCTCACCGGACTCTCCCACCTCGGGAATACCCAGAACAAGCCCCAGCAGACGCTGGAGACCTTCCCGAATCGCAACGCGGGCCGGAACTACACCGTCGAGCTTTCGACCGATGAGTTCACCTGCCTGTGCCCGGCGACCGGCCAGCCTGACTTCGCCAAGATCACGATCCGCTACGTGCCGGGCCCGCGCATCGTCGAATCGAAGTCCCTCAAGCTTTACTATTGGAGCTATCGCCAGCAGGGGATGTTCCATGAGCACCTGACGAACAAGATCCTCGACGACCTTGTCGCGGCCATCGACCCGATTTGGTGCGAGGTCACCGGCGCCTTCGGCGTTCGTGGCGGCATCGGCATCACGGTGCGGGCCGTGCACGGCAAACAGCCGCAGCTGTGAAGCGTCGCCCCGTCCAGCAAGACGACGGGGAGCCGACGGATTGGCCGGGTTCGGCCTTGGTGTCTGATTTCCTGACTCGTCAGCTGGCTGGTCGTCGGTTGGCCGCGCTTTCGTGTCTCACCTACGGTCGTTCACTCAAGGGCTTCGCTCTCTGGATGAAGTCCAACGGCGGCTGGGATGGCGATTGGTCGAAGCTGACCGCGCGCAATCTTCGCGACTTCGTCATCGAGCGGCAGGGCACGCATAACCGCCGTTCCGTGCATAACCAGGTCTCGGCCCTGCGCGCCTTCCTCGCCGATTTGCGCGAGCGCGGCGGCATCACCACCACGCCCGCCGCTGGCCTCGTGCTGCCGAAACTACCGCGGTCTCTGCCGAAGTTCCTGACCGAAGCGCAGACCGATACGCTGATGGATGCCGCGGAAGATTCCGCAAAAGACGATCCGCAGGAAGTGGCTCGTGATATGGCGATTCTGGAATTACTTTATGGCGGGGGCCTGCGTGTGTCCGAACTCTGCGGCATCAACGGCGGCGACCTCGACCTCGGCAGTGGCCTCGTGAAGTTGATGGGCAAGGGTTCCAAGGAGCGCGTCGTGCCCGTCGGCGACAGTGCCGTGAAGGCCGTGAAGGATTACCTCGCCTTGCGCGGCGCGCCCGCCCGCGGGGCGCCGTTGCTGCTCGCCGCGCGCGGTGGCCGCCTGAACCCCCGGGCGGTGCAGCTCATGCTGAAGCGCAAGCTCGCGCTCGCCGGGCTGCCCGCGGACCTCACGCCACACAAGCTGCGCCACGCGTGCGCAACGCATTTGCTTTCCAATGGCGCCGACCTCCGGCTCGTGCAGGAGCAGCTCGGCCACGCCTCGCTTTCGACCACGCAGATCTACACGCACCTCAGCGTCGCCAAGTTGCGCGAGGTGCATCGCAAGTCGCACCCGCGGGCCTGAGTTGCTGATTCGCCTCGCCTCTCCGGTCGGTTCGGAGCATTTTGGCCGCGTGCTCGTTTCAGCCGCCCACGCGAAGTTGAATCTCTCGCTGGCCATCACTGGCCGGAGGCCGGACGGTTTTCATGAACTCGTGAGTCTCGTTGCAACCATTGATCTCGCCGACACGCTGACGCTCGACGTCAGCCGTCCGCTGGGACTGACGTGCGATGACGCGTCGTTGCCTGTCGACGGCACGAACCTCGTGCTCAAGGCCGCGGCCGCTTACGTGAAGCGACGTCCGTCCGCTCCGACCGGACATTTCCATCTCACTAAGAAGGTGCCGCATGGCGCTGGTTTGGGCGGCGGTAGTTCCGATGCCGCCGCCGCGTTGCGTCTGCTCGACCAAGCATCCGGCGATCCGCTCGGTCTAGAAGTCCTTGAGTCGCTCGCCGCCGAGGTGGGTTCCGATTGTCCTTTCTTCGTGCGCGGCCAAGCCGTGATCATGCGGGGCAGGGGAGAGCGCTTGGAAATACTCCCGGCCGCCGCGCGCGCCGCCTTGGCCGGCCGGAAGGTCGTGCTCGTCAAACCTCCCTTCGGAATTCCGACCCCAGAGGCCTACGGTCTCTTGGCAAAGGCCGGGAAATATCGTCCTTCGGCCCAGGCCGAGGCCGAACTCGCCGCCTGGATCGCCCAGCCGGCTTCGGATCCGTCGGTTATGGGCAACGATCTGGCTGCCCCCGTGTTCGCCAAGTACCTCGCCCTGCCGGTCGGGCTCGCCTCTTTCCGTCTGATTGGCGGATTGAACTGGCAGATGACTGGCAGTGGCAGCGCCTGTTTCGGCTTCGTCTCGGACGGTTTCGACCACGCCCGCTTGCGGGCGGACGTCCAGAGGGCATGGGGGCCGGGAGCCTGGGTGGAAGAGACCGTTATTTCGGTCTAGTTTCGGCTTTACTGTCGGCCGAGGGGTCGCCAAGTTGCGAGTCACTATCACCCATGGGAAGCCTCAAGAAGAAGCGTCGTCTGAAGATGAACAAGCACAAGCGCCGCAAGCGCTCGAAGGAAAATCGCCATAAGAAGCGTCTCTGGGGCTGATTAACCCACCCCACGGAACGAACCGGGCGGCCCAAAAGGCCGCCCGGCTCTTTTTCGGGCTTGCTCCGACCGAGGCCGTTCCCAAACCTCAACCTTCCAACCGACACAAACCATGGCTCGCGAAACCGTTATCATTGAATGCACCGAAGCCCGCAAGGAGGGCAAGCGCCCTTCCCGTTACATGACCACCCGTAACAAGAAGCTTTCCCAGGAGAAGGTGGAGCTCAAGAAGTACAACCCCTCCCTGCGCCGTCACACGCTGCATAAGGAGATCAAGGGCTAAGCTCCTTTCCTCCCCAAGCCAGAAGGGCCGGCCGCAGTGATGCGCGCCGGCCCATCTGTTTGGGGAATTGGACGAGGTGGCTTAGGCCGCCTTGGTGGAACGGCGGAGGAGGCGCCAGCGGGCCCGGTGGTGGCGCGTCCAGTCAATCAGCGCGCGCTCGAAGCCGATATCGCGACCGGCCTTCTCGGACTCGATCCACTTGTGGCGGAGGATTTCTTCACGCTCAGCCAGGAATTCAGCATACAGGGACGAACGAGACGCCAAATCGGCGTCGGTCTTCGGCTCCTCATGCAGATCACTCATTCTTGGGGCAGAGATTGGGGGAAATATGACGAACTTGCAAGCCGTAGGCGACGGCCTGGTTACGCCGTCTTTTCTAGGCCCTGGAGCACCGTCAGGCCCACGGAACGGAAGATTCGGGCCGGATTACTGTCTGGGTGGCTGATGACGACGGGGATACCGTGGTCTCCGCCTTGGCGAATCGTCTGATCGAGGGGGACTTCGCCTAAAAGGATCGTCTGCAGGGCCGTGGCGACCTTCAGGCCGCCACCCTGGCCGAAGAGGTATTGGCGGGAGCCATCGGCACTTTCCAGGAAACTCATGTTCTCGGCCACGCCGAGGATGGGGACCCCGACTTTTTCGAACATCGCCGCGCCGCGGAGGGCGACGGCGACCGCCGCCGTTTGTGGAGTGGTCACGATGATGGCGCCGCTGAGGGCCATCGCTTGGGCAATGGAAAGCTGGGCATCGCCCGTGCCCGGGGGCAGGTCGATCAGGAGGACATCGAGTTCGCCCCAGCGGACGTTGGTGGCGAACTGGGAAATGGTCTTCATGATCATCGGGCCACGCCAGACCACGGGGGCGTCGGCGTCGATCAGGAGGCCCATAGACATGACCTTCACGCCGAAGTTCTCGAGGGGGATGAGCGTATCGCCGTCGAGGAGGGGGCGGGCGTTGACGCCGATCATCAGCGGGACCGACGGGCCGTAGATATCGCAGTCCATCAGCCCGACCTTGCCCGGGCGGCCTTGGTCGGAGAGGGCGCGGGCCAGGGCGCAGGCGAGGTTGACGGCGAAAGTGGACTTGCCGACGCCGCCTTTACCGCTGGCGACCGCGATGATGTGCTTCACCTTGCCCACGCCGGCATCGGCGGGGAGCTTGGTCGGTGCGACCGGGGCGCCGGCCGCGGCCGGCGCGCCCTTCGGGACCGTGACCGTGATGGCGATTTCGGGGGAGTGGGCGCCGAGGGACTTCAGGGCGGCCTCGATTTCGGCATAGAGCTTCTTAGGGACTTCGGGGTCAGCGCTCGTGACCGCCAGGCCGATGCTCACCTTGCCTTCGAGGGTGACCTCGATGCCCTTCACTAGACCGAAAGAGACGATGTCGCGGCTGTAGCCCGGATAGCGGATCTGGCCGAGGGCCTTCTGGACGGATTCCTTATCGAGTGACATCAGCGGGATTGAACTCCCCGCCCAACCTAGGTCAAACTGCTATCCTCAAAACTAATCCGCTCGATGCGCCTCCTTGCCCTTTTCGCCGTTCTCTTCATCGCTCCGCTCTTCGGTCAGGGCAATGTAGTCGTCAATGACGACATCGCCGCGCAGGCTCGCCGCGGTCTCGTCTCAGTGGCGGTGGTCTCGGACGACCCCACGCTCGGTAGTCTGGTGCAGTTCGCCCTTTCGACGCACGGTGCGATTCAAATCTCCCCGGGTTCTTCCGTCAAGGTGCGCCTCGGTCGGACCGGCCTCAGCGCCGTCGTCGCCTGCGACAACGCTGGCTACGCCTTCACCACCAACGTCGAGGCGAAGGACGAGGATCAACTGGCCTTGAAGGTCGCCGATGCCGCGCTCGTCGGCCTCGGTCGCCGCTGGCAACTCAAGCCGCTGTTCGCCGACACCAAGGTGGCCTTCGTCTCCCGCTTCACTGGCTACGCCGAGATCTACGTCACCAACCTCGCGCGCTCCAAGACGCTTCGCCTGACGAACTACCGTAACACTTCGATCGGGCCGCGCTGGTCCGCCGACGGCTCGCGCGTCTTCTTCATCTCTTCCTTCCGTTCTAATTGGCCGGAAATCTTCTCGACCAACGGCATGGGCGAGGCCGCCAAGGTAATCACTAACGTGCGCGGTGCCTTGGGCGCGGCGAGTAGCGGCCCCGACGGGCGCATCGCCTTCGCTTCGTCAAATAAGGGTACGATGGACATCTTCGTCGCTGGCCCGCAAGGCCAGGCGCCGGTGCGCGTCATCAAGGCGCCTAGCATGGAATGGGTGAATACGGATCCCTCTTGGTCGCCGGATGGCGAGCGTTTCGCGCTGACCGCCGGGCCGACTGGTCGTCCAGGCATCTACCTCGCCAGCTCCGCCGGCGGCGCCTTGCGCGCCGTCTCCACTGGACATAGCTACAGCACCGAGCCGCGCTGGAACCCGGTCGTCCCCAACCAACTTGTCTTCACCTATCAGGAGGGGCGGCTTCGCCTCGGGGTCATCGATATCGCTGCTGGCACGGTCACTTCCATTGAGACCCCGAGCCCGTCGCCCCTCGCACATGCCTCGTGGTGCGCCGACGGCCGTCACTTGGTCGCCACCCAAGGGAATTGGCTGGCCATCGTGGACAGTGTGACCGGCAAGGTCACGCGTCTCACGCCATCGACGTTGGGCGACTGTTCGCAGCCAGACTGCTGGACGCGCCGCGCGAACTGAGCGGCCGGCTCACTTCGCGGCCGGCTTGGTTCTTTCGAGGCGCTTCTGTTCGCGCTCGCGCTGCCGAATGTCGTCCTGTTCGCGAAGGGAACCGCGGAGCCTATGCAAGGCGTCCTTCGCATTGCCTTGTTCCTTGATGAAGAAACCGACGAGCTTATCGAGTTGGGCAGAGGCGGGATTCTCCGCGAGGCCGGTCTGTACGCCGAGGAATAGCCCCAGCGCCAGGGCGACGCTGGCGGTGAGCCGATGCCGGCCGATTTCGCGGCGCAGGGTGATCTCCTTGAGCGCAATGGCTTGCTCCGCCTGCACCTGCGTCAGCCCTTCCACGGTCACCGCATCGGCGAGCCCGTAGGCGATGAGCCGTTTACGGGTGGCGGGTCCGATACGCACCGCCGCAAGTTTTTCTTCGTCGGCGGTCGAGATAGGTTTCGTCCATTGAACTTTCAGGCCGGGTCGAAACTGGAAATATTGGGAAAGAGGCGTCCAATCCTGGGCGCCGACAGGAGCGCAGGGCGTCTCGGCGGTCACCGTTCCCGCGGCGATTAATGCCGTGACTTCAGCTTCGGTTAGCGGACCGCGGATTTCTTGGCCGAGCAGGAGATTGAAGTGACGCATAAGGCGGCCCGATCCAGCTTCGGTGCATCCCAAGTCTGTTCGCCATCGATGGTTACGCAAGCGGAATGGGGTCGGCGATACCCTTTGCAAAACGACGCAAAAGCCTCTTTGCTTGGAATCGCTCGATGGCTAATCCAGGCATCAATCAATCGCAGAAGCAGGTCCAAGGACTCGTCCTGACGCCGCAGCTTCGCCAGTCGCTCCGTATCCTTCAGGTGCCAGCGGCCGAGCTCCTGCGCGAAATCTCGGAAGAGATGGCGGCGAACCCCTTACTCGAGGAAGTCGAGCCGGTCGGCAACGAGAGTCTGGATGCGCCAGTCCCCTCCGACTCGGCGGAAGAGGAAGGCCCGCGCGAACTTTCCCTTGGCGATGATGACTTCGACGCGTTGAAGCGCATGAAGGAAGATTGGGACGAGAGCTATTACGAGGAAATCCGTTCCCAGGGCTACACGCAGGAGGACGAAGAACGCCGCCGGCACATGATGGAGTCCGCGACGGGCGAAGCTTCGCTTTCCGAACACCTCGCCGATCAGGCCCGGACGGCCTCCGAAGATCCGGCCGTGCAGGAGGCACTCAAGCTACTCATCGCCTCGCTCGACGAACGCGGCTTCGTTGAGGAAGACCTTTCCACCGTCGCCCTGCGCTCCGGCCAGCCTTACGAAGCCGTCATGACGGCGCACACGCTGCTGATGGCGTTCGACCCCGCCGGCATCGGTGCCCGCGACCTGAGGGAGTGTTTCCTCGCCCAGCTAAGGCAGCGCGGCCGCGGCCTTTCCACCGCCGCCCGCCTCATTACCGACTGCTGGGAGCCCATGATGGGGCGCCGACTCGAGGAATGCGCCCGCGTCCTCGACGTCGAACTCGACGGCATCCGCGAGGCCCTCGCCGAGCTCGCAAAGCTCGAGACCGTGCCCGCCCGTCGGTTCGCTCGCGACGACAACCGCGTCGTCACGCCTGATGCCACCGTGGAACTGGGGGACGACGGTAAGTGGAAGGTTATCATGGATGACCGCCATGTCCCCAAGCTTCGCCTTGTACCCGCTTATAAGGACATGCTCGCTGGCCAAGCCCTTGGCGACAAGGAGCGGGCCTATATCCTGGAGCGGATGCGACAGGGTAAGTTCCTCATTGGCGCCATCGAGGAGCGCCAGCGCACCATCGAGAAACTCGCGCACATCATCGTCGAGCGTCAGGCCGATTTCTTCGAGCACGGCCCGGCCAAACTCCGTCCGCTGACCATGACCGACGTCGCCAAGGAGATGGGCGTCCATGAGACCACGGTCGGTCGCGCCGCCGCCAGCAAGTGGATGCTGACGCCGCATGGCTTGCGCGAATTCCGTTGGTTCTTCACTTCCGGTGTCGCGACCTCCGACGGAGGTACCGTCGCGCAGGAAGGCGTCCAGGAACTGATTGCCGACATCCTGGCGCGCGAGAACCCCGCCGAGCCACTGGCCGACGAGGCCATCACGGCGGAGTTGCGCAAGCGCGGCGTGCAGATCGCCCGTCGCACCGTGGCGAAGTATCGCGAGGCGTTAGGCCAGCCTTCGGCACACATGCGCCGCAAGCGCCTCTGATCAGGCGAGCCGGCCGAGGATCGAGTCCCAGCCGAAGTTCGCCATGTCGGGGAAGATGAACTGCACTCCGGCCGTGAGGCCATTGGGCAACCGTGCTGGCGCGGCCACCACGGGCAAGCCGGCGAGGGAAGCGGGCGCGTTGAGGGCGAGCAGGCGTCGACGATGCGTCACGTCTGAGTCAGCCTTACGGACGGCGCCGCCGAACGTCGCGGGCAGCGCGATGAAATGATGGCGGCGGAAGACCGCCCGGAAGGCGTCGGTCACGCGGGTGCGGACGGCTTCGGCATTGCGCAGTTCGTCATGGGTTCGGCGTCGGCCCGTGTCGAGGCGCTCCCAGACAATCGGGTCGTAGTCGGCGCGACGACGTTCGAGCCAGCCAGCGTGCACGCGGGCGGCGGCGTACCCGCCAAGCGTCGGATAGGCTTCGGCCGCTTCCGTGAAGGCGAGGCGAAGGAGCGTCGCAGCCACGGGGTCTTCTTGGGCGCCGGCTCGTAGGGCGGCCGCGCGCATGGCCGCAAGGTCCGCCGCGGGGATGCCGAGGCCAAGGTCGCCGGCCCAGAGGCCCGCACCGGCCGGCGGGGCTTCGCCAAGCACCGCGGCCGATACCTGCCGGAGATCTTTGGCCGTCCGGGCAATCCAACCTTGGGTATCGTAGCCAGGAGAGAGCGGAAAGATGTCGCCGACGGGGGAAATATCCGGCGATAGCCGCAGACCCCATACGCCACAGTAACCGCAAGGTACGCGAATGGAGCCGGCGGAGTCGGTCGCGAGAGCAAAAGGTACGAGTCCGCGGGCGACCGCGAAAGCCGAACCGGAACTCGAGCCTCCCGAGAGGAGCTCGGGGTGTTCAGGGTGAGGGCAGTCGCCAAAATGCGGGTTCTCCCCGGTCAAACCGAAGGCGAATTCGTTCAGCTGCGTCCGCCCGCATTCAATCGCCCCGGCGTCCGCTTCGAAGGCGGCGGGCAGGGTGGAGGTCGTGCTGGCTGGGCCGATCTCTTCGGGCAGAAACGTCGAGCCAGCGTAGGTGGGTTCGCCTGCCCGGAAATAAAGATCCTTCGTCAGGAAGGGTACGCCGCCCAGGGCCGCTTCGCGCAGGGGCCAAGCGGCTTCGAAACGACGGGTCAATGTGGCGACGTCGGGTAGGCCGCAGAGCGCCGCGCGTTGTTCGTCCGCGCCGAGCGCGCCGAGTTTGATGAGGAAAGCTTCCGCCGCCATACGAGGACCGCGCGTGAGGGTGAACTCACGCCAATCTTCGACAGACTGCGGCAGCAGGCTCACAGCTCGAGGGGGACGCCCGGTTCGGGGTCATGCACGCGGGTGCCGGGCATCGCCGCGGCGAGCGTTTCCTTCATCCAAGCGCGTGCCGGCGGGTCGCCGTGGGTCAGGACGATATCCTTCGGCTCCAGGGCCTTCGCGAAGTCGAGGAGCTCTTCGCGATCCGCGTGGCCGCTGAGGTGGAAGCGTTCGACTTTGGCGCGCAGGGTCGAGGTGTGGTCGAGGGACTTGAACTTGAATTCGCCGCCCGGATTCATGCCGATCAGTTCGCCGCCCGGGGTCTCCGGATCGCAATAGCCGACGAAGAACACCGCGTTCTCTTCGTGGTCGAGCATGTTGGCGGCGACGCGCCACGCCGGGGTTTTCTCGACGAGCATGCCGCTCGAAAGCAGGTAGATACCTCGCTCGGGCATATTCTTGCCCGGCTGGGTGTATTTGCGGGAGAGCGGGAGGATGCCGAGGTCGCGGAGGACTTGGCGGCTGAACTTTACCTGCTTCGTCTTCTTGCTGGCGGCGTCGAGGTAGTCGCAGAGATCCATACCGAGGCCTGAGCAGAAGATCGGCACGTCGGCGAGGTTACCCGCGTCGGCGGCTTCCTGGAGCAGCATCAGGATTTCCTGCATGCGGCCGAAAGCGAAGGCCGGCAGCAGCACCGAGCCGCCCTCGTCGCAGATGGCGTTGACGGCCTTGATCAGGCGCTGCTCTTCCTTGCCGCGGTCGAAGCCTGGGACGGTGGCCGTGGCGCCGCGTGTGCACTCCATGACGAGCGTGTCGACCGGCGTACGGGGGAAGTTGGCGGCGGCGACGGTGCGCTGCGCCTTGAAATGGACGTCGCCCGTGAAGAAGTGCTTCTTCTTACGGTGCTCGATCAGGCAGCCCACGGCGCCGGCGACGTGGCCCGCGAGGTGCATGGTGAGAGCGACTTCCTCGCCGCCGCGGCCGATGATGCGCGGGTTGGCGATGGGTACCGCCGCGAGGGCGTGCTCGACGCGTTCGACGTCGGTCTCGACGTAGAGCGGATAGTCCTGATTGCCGGTCTCCTCGCGCTGGCGCTTCATCACCTGGATGGAGTTGCTGAGCAGGCGGCGGACGAAGAGGGTGGTGGCGGCCGAAGCGTAGACGCGCGAGGACGGGTGCTGCTTCAGCAATAGCGGCAGCGAGCCGAGGTGATCGAGGTGGCAATGCGTCAGGATCACGCCGTCGACGTTACCTTGGATCTTGTCGATCTGGGGCAAGGCCTTGCGGCCATCGAGTTTGGGGTGGAGGCCGCAGTCGATCACCAGCCGCAGGCCGCCGAATTCGGCGAGCATGCAGTTGGCGCCGATCTCACGGCCAGAGTTTAGGTCGGTAAGTCGCATCAGGAAGGGTCGGGGGGAGGGGTCATGGCGAAGACCGGGATACGCGTGAAGACGCGCTCGCCGGATTGGGTGGTGCCATGAAAGGAACCCTCGGCTGTCAGTGGGCCACCGGTGAGGTGGTAGCTGTTATAGGAGAACTTCTCGCCCGGGGGGAGGGTGGGGGTCTCGCCGACGATGCCGTCGCCCTCGACGATCTCGATGGTGCCGTCGGGTGAGCGCATGATCCATTTCCGGCCGAGGAGCTTCACCGTCTCCTGAGAGAGGTTGCTGATGGTCAGGAAGTATACGAACGCGTGCGGGGTTTCGGGGGGGAAGTTCGCATCCCTATGGTGCACCACTTTGTCGATGGTGACCCTGAGGCCTGGGAGTTCCTTTCCGGTGGGTTGCACGTTGGCCAAGACAAGGGGGCTTGGCCTCGCTACGGAAGCCATAAATCGGCTAATCGTGTGGTATTTACCCTTCCCGTCTTGCTCCCGGGGACCCGTGACCTTTGATGGACGTCGGATGCCTACCTCAGCCGAGCGCAAGCGCAACCTCGGGCGAGTCCCGGGGCGTTGGTGGCTAGTTTCCCTCTATCTGGCACTGCTGGCCTTGTCGGCGGCCTTCCCCTTCTTTAGCTCCATCGAGACGATCGCCGATGGCGAGCCGATTCGCGTCCCGGCTTTCGATCTCGTGGGTGATAAGGTCAAGAAGTTGAATTTCGAAATTCCCATCCGCGCCCGCCTTCATGGCGTCCTTGGCGCGGAGGAGGCTCAGGATTTCGTCCAGCCTCGCTTCCGTAAGAACGTCGTCGTCTACCTCCATCGTATCCCGTGGGACGCCCGCGGCTCGCAGTTCTGCGAGGAGCTCGCTCGCAATCCGGAAATCTCCGTTATCGAACCGTTCTTACCAGGCTTCCGCAGTACGCCGGGCGACGTCCCGAATCATTCGATGGAAGCCAATGCCGAGGTCGTCGCCGCCCTTGTGGCACGCTACGGCATCAAGCAATATCACGTGATTGGTCAGGGCTACGGCGGCGTTGCTGCGCTTGAGCTCGCCTCAGCGCATCCGAATCGCGTCCGTTCGATGACGCTCATCTCCTCGCCGGGGGCGCAGGAGTTCGAACTGATGGGTAATCCGCTCGTCAACAAAATCGTCTACGGCTTTCAGGGCGCCGGCTTCTGGGTCTTCACCCGCTTGACGCCTTCCTTTGGTGCCGTCGACCTGCTCCCGCTCGACCGCAATTACGCCAAGACGGTCTTTGATACCGACATGTCGGATTCGAAGAAAATCCTCAGCCAGTGGACGAAGCCCCTCCTGCTGGTCCATGGCGACGCCGATTGGCTGACGCCGGTTGAGGCCGCCAAGTACACCGCCCAACTCGCGCCGCAGGCCAAGCTGGAAATCCTGCCGGGCGGACGCGATGTCGCCTTCGATGCGATCCCTGAAGTTGTCGGCAAAATCAAAAATTTCTATGCGGAGATCCCCGTGGATTCCTCGCCGCGCCTGACGCCACCAGCCAAGGAATATCCCCCGATCCCGCATGCCAGTGGCATGCGTTACTGGATTCTGCTCTTCGTCATCTTGCTCTGCACCTTCGTGGCCGAAGATCCGACCTGCCTCGCCTCGGGTTTGATGGTCTCCGTCGGTATCATCGACTTCTGGTCCGCCGCCGCGGCCTGCACGGCCGGCATCTTCATCGGCGACACCGTGCTCTATTCGATCGGGCGCTTCCTTGGCCATAAGGCCATCCGGAAGGCACCGCTGAAATGGTTCATCAAAGAACACAAGGTGAACCAATGGGCGGGCTGGTTCTCGACGCCGAAAGGTATGCTCGTCGTGGTCAGCTCCCGCTTCGTCCCCGCCAGCCGTGTGCCCACGTTCGTGTCCGCCGGTATCATGAAGCTCAACGCTTTCCGGCTTGGCCTGCTGCTTCTGGTGGCGGCCCTCATCTGGACGCCTCCGCTGATGTGGCTGGGCTATACCTACGGCGCGACGGCAATGGACGTCCTCTACCGCTTTAAGAGTAACGCACTCTGGGTGATCATCGGCTTCCTTTTCCTCCTGCACTTCGTCACTCACTGGATGGTGCCGGCGTTGACGTGGCGCGGACGCCGCCAGATCGTGATGAAGGTCCGCGGCTTCCTGCAGCCTTCCCTGTGGCCTGCGGCGGTATTGTACCTGCCGATCCGGCTGGGCATCCTCGCGCTGTGCCTTCGCTATCGCCGCCTGACGGCTTTTGCCTCCGCCAACCCCGCCTTCGGTCGCATCGGCGGTTTCATCGGGGATTCCAAGTCGCTCCTCCTGCGTCCGTTCCAGCGTGATTCTCGCTGCTGCCCGACGCTCGCTCTTTCCCTCGAGGACTCCAACGACGACCGCGTGAAGGAAGCCGCTGCCTTCGCGGCGTGCCACGGCTTCCCGGTCGTCTTCAAGCCGGAGGTCGCCGAGGACGGCGCCGGCCTTCGTTTCATCCATACGCAAGAGCAGCTCGAGCGCCTTGTCCGCGGGGCCACCGAGGATTTCCTTCTGCAGAAGTTTATCTCTGGTTTCGAGTTCGAGGTCGTCTGGCGGCGCAATCCTGGCAAGGACGACGGATGTATCATGGCCATCGTGCAGAAGCGCGACGTTACCGTGCGCGGCGACGGCGAGCAGACGCTCGAAGAACTCATCTGGCTGGACGAGGTCGCGGTCTCGCGCGGCGAACTCTTCATCCAGTGCCACGCGCGCGACCTGAACCGCGTCATCCCCGCCGGCCAGAAGGTGACCCTTAATCTCACGGGTAGCTACGGACACGGCGCCCGTTGCCTCCATCGCCACGACCTGATCACTGTGGAGCTCGACACCGCGATGACCGCCTTCGCTAAGCGTTTCCCTGGCCTGCACTTCGCCCGTTTCGATCTCCGCGCCCTTTCTATCGAGGATCTCAAGGCTGGTCGCTTCATCGTCACCGAGGTCGGCGGTTGCTGTCACGTTTCGAGCCTGGTGCGCGACGAGTCGCTGCGCTTCTCCCGTTCCTATGCCGTAGTGTGGAGCCAGATTAAAGCCTGCCTCGAAGCTGGCGCCTACAATCTCTCGCAGAAAGTCCGCCCCGTGCCGCTCGATGAGCTCATGGCCCGCTGGAGCCAGGCCCGCGGCCGTCACGACGAGTTCGCCGTCAGCGAGGAACTTTGATCAGCCGCGCGCGGTGAAGGCGTGACAGAGGGCGGCCGCAGCCGCGTCGGATTCGTCGAGCGCGAGCGCGTCGCCGAGCCGGAGCACCGTGCGGATCATCCGTCCGACCTGCTCCTTGGAGGCGCTCCCATGGCCGGCTACGGCCAATTTGATGCGTGTGGGGGCGTATTCGTCAACCTTGACGCCGAGGCGGGCGAGCACACTCAGGGCGGCGCCGCGCGAGGCGCCCATCGCCTGGGCGGTGCGGAAGTTCTGGACGTAGATGGTCTCTTCGATGGCGGCGTGCGTGACCGCATGTTCGCGAGCCAGCTTCTCCACGGCGTCAGCGATGCGGCCCATGCATTCATAAGGTTCGAGTTTCGGGCCAAGCTTCAACGTGACGCTGGCGAGCAGGCGCATCGGCTCTGCGCGCGCGTCGATGACGGCTAAGCCGGTGCCACGTAGTGAAGGGTCGATCCCCAGGATGATGGCCCGGCAACCGCGTCCGGTAGGAGTCGCCGGAGTCTTGCGGGCACGGGGCGATTTCGCTCCGGTGGGCGTCGACGCGACGCCGCTAAGCTTATCCGTCCAGAGCGAACGCGAGGATTTCCGGGCCATGATGCGAGGATGGGCGGTCGCCCCATGATTTCGACAGCAAAAGTGTCGGCGACGGATTGCCAAGGCGCCTCCGCGGGGTAGGGTGACGTCATGCGGTTCTCGCTCTACCTCGCCTGCCTGACTTGGGCCGCTATCGGCGTGGGTGCGGAACTCGAGGTCATCCGTCGCGTCGTTCCGGACATGCCGACCGTCGAGCTGAAGAGTGCCGGTAAACTGAACCTGAAGCTCGTCTCGGAATGCTCCGCGCTCTGGGCGAGCCCCTCGCTGCCGGGCGTATTCTGGACGCTTTCGGATTCCGGTGCCAAGCCGGCCATCACGCCCATCCGAGCGGATGGCTCTTTGGTGATGACGCCGAAGGGATATTGGGGTGGGGTCACGCTCAAGGGCACAGTGAATACCGACTGGGAGGCCATCACTGGCGACCCCGCGGGCAATGTGATCGTCGGCGACGTCGGTAATAACGTCTCCCGCCGCAAGGAACTGGCCTTTTACCTGTTCAAGGAGCCGAAGCTCGGCGGCACCGAGGTGACCGAGGTCCGCAAGGTGACCTTCGCCTGGCCTGATCAGACGGCCTTCCCTGACCCCGAACTCTCGCATGATTGCGAGGCGATGTTCCTGCTTCGCGGCAAACTCTACCTACTGACCAAGCATCGTCGGGATACCCTCACGGACCTTTGGCGTGCGGACATCCCGCCCACGGGAGACCGTGCGACCTTGACGAAGCTGGCCCGCTTTGATGTTGGCGGAATGGTGACCGACGCTTGCGTCTCCCCAGATCAGAAGCGTCTCGCGATTCTAACCTACCGTAATGTCTGGGTCTTCGAGCTTCCCGCCACTGGCGAAGACTTTTTTCATGCCCCGGCGTTACATGCGCCGATTTCGCCCCCGATGCTATCCTGGCAGGTTGAAGGGTGCTCCTGGTTGGATAGTGGGCACCTCTTGGTCGGTTCGGAGCAGGGCGACCTGTACCGCATCGCGCTGACGGACCTGCGTGAAGTAAAGTGACTATCTGAAAATAAAAAGACCGGCGGCGCAGGGCCACCGGTCTTCGGTCAGGGGATATCAGGACGCTCAGAGCGCTTTGGCGGCGGCGACCACGGCTTCCTTCGTGATGCCGAGCTCCTTCATGACCACGTCGCCTGGGGCGGAGAGGCCGAAGGTGTCGGTGCCGAGGGCCCTGCCGTCGTCACCGACGTAGCGGCCCCACGAGATCGTCACGCCGGCTTCGATGCTGACGCGCTTCGTGCAGGCCGAGGGCAGGACTTCTTCCTGATAGGCTTTCGGCTGGCGTGCGAAGATTTCCATCGAAGGCATCGAAACCACGCGGACACCCGCGCCGAGTTCTTCACCGGCTGCGAGGGCGAGCGAAAGTTCGCTGCCCGTACCGATGAGGATGTGGGTGAGGGCGGCGGTTTCCTGGCGGAGGACGTAGCCACCCTTGAGCGTGCCTTGGCGGCGTGTGGCGACCGGAACGGCGTCGAGGGACGGGACGTTCTGGCGGGAGAGAATCAGGGCGACCGGGCCGTCCTTACGGGCGACCGCGTGGGCGTAAGCGGCGGCGGTTTCTTCGGCGTCGCCGGGGCGGACCACGTCGAGGTTCGGGATACAGCGCAGGGCGCTCACGGTCTCGACCGGCTGGTGGGTCGGGCCGTCTTCGCCGACGCCGACGGAATCGTGCGTGAAGATGTAGAAGGCCTGGAGCTTGGCGAGGGCTGCGACGCGGATCGACGGGCGGAGGTAGTCGGAGAACGTGAGGAACGTCGCGCCGGAGCCCTTGAAGATGCCGTGGTAGGCCATGCCGTTGAGGATGGCGCCCATCCCGTGCTCACGGATGCCGAAGTAGAGGTTGCGGCCGGCGGGAGTCGCGATGTCGAAATCGCCCGCGTCCTTGATGTAGTTTTTGGTCGAGCCGTGAAGGTCGGCCGAACCAGAGAGCACGAGAGGCGAAGCCTTAGCGACGGCGTTGATGCACGCTTCGCCGGAGAGACGGGTCGCCAGCGCGTTCTTGCCGAACTCTGGGATGGCGGCGAGGAGCGACTGGACGTCGCCGTGGTCACCCTTCTGGGCCTTGGCGAGGAGGACGGCCTTCTCGGGGTTGGCCTTGGACCAGGCGGCGAAGGTCTTCTGCCATTCGGCGTGCGCGGCGGCCTGCTGGGCCTTGCGGGCGTTGAAGTAGGCGCGGGTCTCGGGGGAGACGTAGAACTTTTCTTCCGGCAAGCCAAGGGCCTTGCGGGAGGCGTCGACGAATTTCACACCAGCTTCACCGTGTCCCTTGGAGGTGCCTTGGACTTCGGCGATACCTTTGCCGATGACGGTTTTGCAGATGATTAGCTTCGGCTTGCCGTTCTTGCTGGCGCGGGCCTGGTCGAGGGCGGCCGCGATCGGGGCGAGCTCGTTGCCCTGTTTGACCGTAAAGACTTCCCAGTTGGCGGCTTCGTAGCGCTTGGCCGTATCCTCGTTCTGCGTCTTCGAGGCCATTGCGTCGAGGGTGACGTCGTTGGAGTCGTAAAGCATGATGAGGTTATCGAGGCCGAAGCGTCCCGCGAAGGAAGCAGCTTCCTGCGAGATCCCTTCCTGGAGGCAGCCGTCGCCGGCGAGGCCGACCACGATGTGGTCGAAGATCTGATGCTCAGTGGTGTTGAAGTGAGCGGCGGCCATCTTAGCGGCAACGGCCATACCGACGATGTTACCGGTGCCCTGGCCGAGCGGTCCGGTGGTGGCCTCGACGCCGACGGTCTCGCCGAACTCGGGGTGACCCGGGGTCTTGGAGTGGAGTTTGCGGAAGTTCTTCACTTCCTGGAGGGGCAGGTCGAAGCCGGCGAGGTGGATCCAGCTGTAGAGGAACATCGACCCGTGGCCGGCCGAAAGCACGAAGCGGTCGCGATTGATCCAGGAGGGCGCGGCAGGGTCGTGGCGGAGGAAGTTACCGTAGAGCACCGAACCGATTTCAGCGGCGCCAAGGGGCAGTCCGAGGTGACCCGAGTGGCAAGCGGCCACGGCGTCCATGGCGAGCCCGCGGGCTTCAGTGGCGGCGCGGGAAAGGTCGGCGGAATGGTTGAGCGACATAGCTATAATCCGTAAGGGACAAACGGGTGGGGTTTCCAGCCTTGAATGAGCCTCCAAACCCCTTCAAAAAGGTCACATGTCCGACAAAGAACTCGAAGAAGGCCTCGCTCTCCGACTCGACTTCGGAAAATTGCGTAAAATCGCATCCGGGCAGGCCGATGTCATCCCCGCCGTCGCGCAGGATGCGCAGACTGGCGAGGTGCTGATCCTTGGCTACGTCAACGAGCTGGCCCTCCAGACTGCGCTGCGTGAAAAGAAAGCGACCTTCTGGAGCACGTCGCGCAACGAGCTTTGGATCAAGGGACTGACTTCTGGCGACTTCCTCGAACTGCTTGAGGTGCGCGTCAACTGCGAGCAGAACTCGATCCTCTACAAGGTTCGCCCCGCGGGGCAGGGCGCGTGCCACACGAAGGAGAACGGCAAAGCCCGTTCGGGTTGCTACTATCGACGTCTGAACGCCGCCGGCTCGCTCGAGAAAGCCTGAGCGTCACCGACGTCGCAGCGCCTGCAGGACGAGGTCCGTCTCGATATCGAGTCGGATCACGAGTAGCTTCGTGCGACGGGTAATGCGCTCCGTGCCCGGTCGGGCGGCGAAGCCGAGCGCTTCGTAGTCGCCTTGTTTTTCCGTCAGTCGTTCGAGCGCAGCTGCGGCTTCCTCGCCAGTCCGATAGGCGAACGCAATCGTTGCGACGAGGATGGCGCCGTCATCGCTTTCTCCTACTGCGATGGTCGCCGTTTCGGCCTGAGCGCCCGCCTCGATGAGCGCGCGACCGAGCCAGCGGCGGCGGGCGGCAGTCTCGAGTAAAGCCTTCGCGGGTGCGGCGTGGACGAGCAGGTAGCCATGCGGAACGCCGCGTAACTGCACGCGGGCGAGGCCGGGGATGATTTTTCCACCGTCGGAAACTTCTGGGGTGTCTACGGTGAGTTCAGCTGATTGTTCGGGGATGAAGCCGACGGTCACGTGTTGGGCGGTATTCGTCTTGGGGCCTGCCAGCTGTGCGCGTAGCCCATTGCGCTGCGCCTGCGGGGCGAGTTCCGGTAGCGCTTGCTGGACCACCACGGTGGCGGTACGCAGGCCGACCATCTCCGCGGGAATGATGAGCGCGACCTCGCGGCTCCGCGGGTCAATGCCCAGACGGAGATCGGACGGGTCGAGCCAACGCCAAGCCAGCGCGCTCGCCATCGCGAGGAAGGCAAGGAGCAGCAACGGACGTCGCATGACTTCTTATTTTCCGGCCGGCTTCGGCTGGCTTTTCTCAATCGCCTTCGTCAGCGCCTGTACCGCCTTATCAATCGGGAAATCCAGCTCGAGCGTCGCCGTCTTGCCTTCGCCGCCGAGGCGGATCTTTTGGACGAGTTCCGAGAGTAACGTGAGGTTCTCTTTCTCTTCGGGCGATTTTCCGTCGGCGTTCATGAGGCCGATCGTCGCCATGGCTTGGAGGCCGGCGAGCTGCTTGCGCATCAGCGAAGCCTTGTCCTCGCTAACGAAGCCGGCGGCGGCGGCGAGGCGGAGGTCGGCGGCGTTTTCATTGAGCACCAGAGATAGGCTCTCGGCCCCAACCTCTGGCTTTGCATCCTTCATCTTGGTCGCATCGGCGTAGAGGGTGAACCAGCCTGCTCGGGCGGCAGCGAATTGAGCGGCGACGTTGCTCGGTAGCAGGGCAGATTTCTCGCGGCGGTCAGCGGACGCGAGGGCCCGTTCGAGGAATTGCGTACTGGCGATGATCACCAGATTATCTGAGTGCGCCACGATATAGGCGTCCTTGGCATTGTCCTTGGGTTTTTCACCGGAAATTTTCTCGATGAAGGCGCCGGCTTCCCAAGCTTGATATTTGCCCGCGGTCTTCGACGGGATGTTGTTCGCCTGGCCGAAGGCGTTGATGCGCGCCGGCAGGAACTTGCCGCGAATCAGCACGATGCCTGAGGCATCGTTCTCCGACACCTTGCCGTCGGCGCCCGGATAGACCGCGATGACGATCTCGTGCAAATCTTTCTTGGAGTCTATACCCAGCTGTTCGCTGAGCTTGCGGGTGGCTTCCAGTTGATTGGCTTTGACGCCACCGAGCTTCTCGAAGGCCTGGCCGACCTTGGAGGCCTGGAAGGCCTTGAGGTCCATGCCGACAATCCCCGCTGCGCCGGCAGGGAGGCTCTCGGTATTTAACTCGGCTTGGGCGGAGCTAACAGAGAGGAGCAGAATCAGGGCGAGGAGGCGGCGCATGACGGGATGCGGATTAAGCCTCGGGCCTGAAGGGGGACAAGCGGATAGCCCGTTTTACTTAGATAAGGGCGCGATTCCGACCCTTCCGGGCACAAAAAAGGGCGCCGAAAGGCGCCCTTGAGCAGGTTTTAATCCGAGGATTAGTAGCCGCCGCGATCGCCGCCGCCGAAGCCGCCGGAGCGACGTTCGCCGCCGCCGAAGCCGCCACGAGAGCCGCCTCCGCCGCCGCCGAAGCCGCCGCGAGAGCCGCCTCCGCCGCCGCCGAAGCCGCCACGATCTCCACCGCCGAAGCCGCCGGAGCGGGGACGGTCGCCACCGAAGCCGCCGGAGCGGGGACGGTCACCACCGAAGGACGGACGTTCTTCGCGAGGACGGGCGACATTGACCTTCAGGGGGCGACCCATGAAATCGATGTTTTCAGTCTTAGCGATCGCATCCTGAGCAGCCTGAGCATTGGCCATGGTCACGAAGGCGAAGCCGCGGGGACGACCCGTGAACTTGTCCATCATGACTTCCACGGACACCACTTCGCCGCCTTGGGAGAAGTGAGCACGGATGTCGGATTCGGTTGCGGCCCAGGGCAAGTTGCCCACGAACAGTTTGTTTTCCATATTATCTTTTGTTTTGCTTGTTTTACCTACACCGCATTGCCCGTTTCCGACTTTCGGATTTCGATTTGCCGTCTTAACGACCGTCAACTCACCGGATTATTGCGGGGTTGTCTCTTACTTTGGTTATTTTCCGAGACAAACCTGACCGCCCTTAAGTCAGTTTAGCAGGGCTTCGGCAAGTTTATTCACAATAGGGGTCTTACTTCAGCCCTGCGTTGACTCCGTTAACGGGGTGAAAGAGGCTGTTTTCATGAGCGCAGCTTTGACCCAAAGCCAGATCCAGGAGGCCCTCCAAGGTCTAGATGGATGGGCGGTCGAACACGCTAAGTTGTTGAAGGTCTATAAGTTAAAGGATTTTAAGGCTGCTTTGGCCTTCATTAACCAGGTCGGGGCCGAGGCCGAGCGACTCGATCACCACCCGGAAATCCATAACAGTTGGAATCGGGTGACCCTTCGGCTTTGTACCCATGACGCCGGCGGGCAGATCACGGAGAAAGATTTGACCCTGGCCCGCGCCATTCAATCCATATCCCTCCCGTGATCGACGACCCCGCTGAGGCCTTGGACATCCTCCTGGAGGAGCTTAAACGCCAGAAGGCCGCGGGGCTTCGTCGGGTCAGTGTTTCGGACGAAGCCGTCGCTACCTTAAAGGCTCTCGCCGGGGCTCCGGTGACCGCCCCCGCCGCAGCGGCCAAGCCGTCCCCCCTCGCCGCTGCCGCCGTCTCCCGTCCGTCCGCCCCGCTCCCGGTCGCGCCCAAGCCTGCCGCGGTGGCGCCCACCATGGTCATCGCCGATGCGCCGATTTTCACGTTGCCGGGTGGCACCAAGCCCGAGCGCATGCAGGCCCTGCGTCAGCTCGTCGATGCCTGCGTCGAGACGAAGAAGCACCTGACTGGTTCGCATCGTGCGCTGCTCGGTCATGGCTCGCTCGAGGCCAAGGTCGTGTTCGTCGGCGAAGCCCCCTCACTCGAAGAGATGGAAGCCGGCAAAGCCTTCGCGGGCGCTTCCGGCGAACTCCTCCAGAAAATCCTCGGCGCCGCGGCGATCAGCCCCGCCGACTATTATCTCGCGCCCGTGATGGTCTGGCGACCCGAGCCACCGACCCAGTATGGCAAGCGCCCGCCCACCGCGCGCGAAATCGCCTTCAACCTTCCTTATCTTCGCGCACAAATCGACGTCGTCGCCCCGCGCATCGTGGTCGCACTCGGCGCCCAGGCGTTCGAGGCGCTGCACGGTCGCACGCCGAGCATCACGCAGGCCCGCGGCCAGTGGTTCGATCTTTCCGGTGTGCCGCTCATGCCGACTTACCACCCGAACTACTTGCTGCATAATCCAAGCGCGTCGGCCAAGCGGGCCGTCTGGGAAGACTTCCTGTTGGCTATGGAGAAGCTCGGCCTCCCGATCAGCGAGAAGCAGCGCGGCTTCTTCGCGACGAACTGAGGCTCAGCGGACCGAATCGCTCAGGCGGCTGAGCGAAAACGAGAGCACCTGCGAATTACGGCCGCTTTCCTTGAGCGCTTTGCGGCGCTCGGCGGGCAGGTCCGTCAACGCGCCCGGCACGAAGTTGCAAGCGGACTGGAAGAAGCCCTGCGTCTGCGTCGTGAGCGCGATGAGCTTCTTGGCGCCGAGCTGCTTGGCGCGACGCTTGGCGAATTCGACGAGTTTGCTGCCGACGCCACGTCCGTGGTAGAAGGGCTGCACATACACCGCGCCGAGCTCCATCGACTTGCCGCCGGGATAGGGGTGCAGGGTGGCACAGCCGATGATGCTGTCGTCGATCTCGTAGACGTAGAAGTCGGCGAAGGATTGCTCGATCTGCTGGCGCGTGCGGGCGACGAGGGCGTCGGTCTTGGCCCCGTGCTTGGCGAGGTTGTAGAGCGCCTGGGCGTCCTTCTTCTTGGCCTGGCGGATGCGGTCGTAGTCGTTGGCGTGCACCATCGTGCCGAGGCCGACCTTGTCGAAGATCTCGGTGAGGAGGCAGCCGAAGACGCGGCCGTCGAGGATGTGGGCGCGCGGGACGTCGTTATCGAGGGCCTTGGCCGCCTGGACGGCCTTACTGCGGATGCGTGGGTCGAGCTTCGCGGACTTGTCCGCGAGCAGGCGCTTGAGGTCGTCCTCGGGCAAGTTGAGCTGCACGATGCCGTTGACCTGCAGTCCGCTGAACGGCGTGAGGTAGATGAGCTTCGAGGCACCGAGGGCCGAGGCGAGTTCCATCGCAAGGTGGTCGCTGTTCACACGGAGCGACTGGCCTTCGCGATCGCACACGATGGGCGTGACGAGCGGCAGGATATCCTGCGAGAGCATCGACTTGAGGATCGCGGCATCGACCTTCTCGACCTTGCCGGCGTAGAGATGGTCCACGCCCTTGAGGCGACCGATCTTGGTCGAGCGGACGGCGTTGGTAATCGCGCACCGGAGACCCGCCTGGGAAAGGTTTTCAAGCACCGATTGCGAGACGAGCGCCGAAGCTTCGCGGGCGAGCGACATCGTGGTGGCATTGATGGGGCCTTCGCCTTGGACGTCGGAGAGCACGATATTATGTTCGCCGGCGAGGCCGACGAGCTGCTGGCCGATGCCGTGCACGAGGACGACCTTGATGGACAGGCTACGGAGGACCGCGATGTCGGTGACGATGTTCGCGAAATTCTCGTGGGACACGATCGAGCCGTCGACCGCGATGACGAACACGTGGTCGCGGAACATCGGGACATACCGGAGGATTCCCCGGAGGTCGGTCGGCTTCATGGCGCGCTCACGCTGGCTAGACATGCTCAATCCTTATGGACTCCCGAGCGGGCGGGGCAATACTGATGACGCATGCCGAAGCCGCCCCGAGTCCGCCGAGAGAAGGTGCCTCCCGACCTCCAGGAGTCGGTGGATGCCTTCCTGGCCTACCTCTCGCTCGAGCGTGGCGCCGCCAAGCTGACGACGGAGGCCTACGAGTCGGATCTGGTCCGCTTCGCCGCCCACTGCGGTCGGGCCGGGCGGACGAACTGGACGGAAGTCTCGCTCGCCGACGTGGATTCCTGGACGCGCGCGCTCGACCGTAAGGGCCACGCCGCTGCTTCCATGGCCCGCCGGCTTTCGGCCGTCCGTTCCTTCTCGGCCCATCTGGTGCGGAGCGGCCTGCGACGCGACGACTTCACGGAACTCGCCCGCGGACCGAAGCTTCGCCGTAAGTTGCCCGGTATGATCAGCGCTGAAGAAGCCGCCAAGGTCGTCTCCGCGCCCGATACCGGAACGCCGCAGGGTCTACGCGACCGCGCGATGCTGGAGATGATGTATGGTTCCGGATTGCGCATCTCCGAACTCTGCAGCCTGGAGATCCAGGCCGTGGACGCTGACTCGGCGCTGGTGCGCGTCACCGGCAAGGGCTCCAAGGACCGCGTCGTACCCGTTGGCGAAACCGCGCTCGTCGCCTTGCAGGCCTACCTCAAGGCCGGCCGACCCAAGCTCGTGCGCCCTAAGACCGGTAGCGCTCTCTTCCTGAGTGCTCGCGGCGTCGCCATCTCCCGCAAGACTTTCTGGCTCGGCGTGAAACAGGCGGCTCAAAGGGCCGGCGTCTCCGTGCCGGTGAAGCCGCACCTGCTGCGCCACGCCTTCGCGACGCACCTACTGGAAGGCGGGGCCGACTTGCGTTCCATCCAAGAGATGCTGGGTCATGCCGACATCGCCACGACGCAGATCTACACGTCAGTCGACCGTATAGCCTTATCGGATGCGCACCGCCGCCACCACCCACGCGGGCGGGGCAAGGGGCGTTAACGTCCTAATAGGACGAAGAGGCCGCCGATGATCGAGGCCGCGGTGAGCGCGCCAATCACGAAGCGGGTGCCGAAGGGGATCTCGAGCGGAGCCAGCTCTTCGTCGGCGTCGGTCGGACGGACCACCGCTTCGCGAAGGATTGAGAAATAGTAGTGGATGCTGATTGCGACGCCGATGAGGGCAGCGCCGAGGATCCACCAGAGCTTGGCGGAGACGAGCAGCACGAGAACGAGCAGCTTGGCGACGAAGCCCACGGAGGGCGGCACGCCAGCGAGGGAGCCGATGCCGAAGCCAAGCGAGCTGGCGAGGAGCGGCGAGCGACGGAGCAGGCCGCGGAGCGCGAGCTGTGGGCGGCGATGGTCTTCGACGGCCGGCAGGGAGACGAGCGCTTGAGCGGCGAGAAAAGTGCCGATGACGTAAGCGAGGAGGTAGATGACGATGACCTGTTCGACGTCGTAGCCGAAGGCGGTGACGCCGGGGAGGACGAGCGCGGCCGTGACCGCGGCGAGGATGAAGCCGGCGTGCGAGACGCCGGAGAGCGAGAGCGTGCGCTTCACGTCGATCGTGGCGAGGGCGCCGAGATTGCCGACGAGCAGGGTCAGGACGGCGGTGACGCCTAGGAGCGGAGCGAGCTTCACGGCGATCGGGGCGAACGGGCCGGTAGCGAGCAGTACGAGGGTGAACGCACCGGCAGCCTTGGAGGCCGTACCGAGGAAGGCGGTCGTCGGCGTCGGGGCACCTTGATAGACGTCCGGAATCCAGGTGTGGAAAGGGAAGGCGCCGAGTTTGAAGGCGACCCCGCTGAGAATGAGGGCGATGCCGGCGAGCGTCAGGGGCGAAATCGTGTTCGCAACGGATTGGGCGGCGAGGGCTTTACCAATCTGGGTAAAGTTGAGCGAGTCGGTTACTCCGGGGACCGCGCCGAGCGCACCGTAGACCAGCACGATGCCCATGAGCAGTAACGCCGAGCTGAGTCCGCCGGCGACGAGGTATTTCACGCCGGCTTCGAGCGAAGCTTCGCTGCGGCGAAGGTAACCGACGAGTACGTAGAGGCCGACGGCGGCCGTCTCGAGCGAAAGGAAGAACGTGACGAAGTGGTTCGACTGCACGAGGAGCATGAACGCCGCGGTCACGACCAGGAGCACATGATGGTAGTCGGCGACGGCGGCATCGCGTTCGCGCAGGAAGCCTTCGGCGAGGAAACTGGTCAGCAACGCCGATAGCAGGAAGACGATGCGCACGCCAGCGGTGGGCAGATTCTGGCGGAGGAGGCCGGCGAATGACTCGACGTCGGTCGGTTGGACCCAGGGCCCATTGGTCAGCGCCATGACGGCGACGAGGATCAGGCCGATGCGAGCGGTGATTGGGATGAGCGAGCGGAGCGCCTTGGGGAGGAACATCGCCTGCACGAGGCAGACGAGCGAGAGCCCAGCGACGGCGATCTCGGGTAGGATGGATAGCCAGTCAGCCGGGCGCGGGGCCAGGACCTTGAAGAGCGGATCGATATCGGCGAGGAAAGGAATCATCGGACGGAAAGCTTAGCGCTTGGTAGGAACGGCGGGCGCGGCTTTGACCGGCGCCTTGGCGTTATGTTGCGAGAAGGTGGTGATCCCAGCGGCGACGGGATTGACGGACTTCGTGATGAGCGAAGGCACGAAGCCAATCGTCAGCGAGGCACCGAGCAGGACGAAAGCGGCGAAGCGCTCGGCCCAACCAAGGTCGCCGAACGGCGCAGCAGCGAAACGCTTCTCGAGGGCCTCGGAGGCCGGACCGAAGAATGTGGAGGCCACGGCACGGAGGGCGTAGACGGCGGAGATGACGACCGTCGAGGCGACGAGGGCCTGCAGCCAGAGTGGCTGAGCACGGAGAGCGAGGAAGATGCCAACTTCGCCCCAGAAGTTGCCAAAGCCCGGGAGGCCGATGGAGGCCATGGTCGCGGCGATAAAGAGCGCGGCGAGAATCGGTGTGCGCGTGGCGAGTCCGCCCAGTTCGTCGAGGCGGTAAGTGCCGGCACGGGCACGGACAGCGTTGGCGAGTAGGAAGAGAGCGGCGCAAGAGAGGCCGTGTGCGACCATCAGGAATGCGGCGGCATCGAGACCGTCCGCCTTGCCGGACACGCCGCAAACCCAGATGCCGAGGAAGATCGGACCCATATGGGCGACGGAGCTCCAGGAGAGCATCTGCTTGAGGTCGCGTTGGGTGAGGCAGATCAGACCAACGAGTACGACGTTGGCCACGGCGAACCAGAGAAACCAGGTGCCGAGGGAGCCGCCGGTGATGTCGAGGCTGCTGAGGCCGAGGAGGATGATACCGTAGAGGCCGAACTTCTTGAGGGCACCGGCGTGGAGCATCGAGACCGGGGTCGGTGCGGCGGAGTAGCCGGGGGCGGCCCAGGAGTGGAAGGGGAAGAGCGACGCGAGCGTGCCGAGGCCGAAGAGCACCAATGCGCCGGTGGCGGCCGGGATGGACTTCGCGTTCTGGAGGCCGTTCGCGACACTTTCAAACGTCGCAACGCCGTACTCGACGCCCGAAGCGTCAATGGCGATGAGGATACCTGCAAGCGACGCCATGGCGCCGGCGGTCAGGTAAATTGCCATCTGCATGGCGGCCGGCCGACGACCTTCGCCGCCCCAGAAAAGCGTGAGGATGAACGTCGGGATCAATGCGAACTCGTGGAAGAAGTAGAAGCCGACGAGGTGGTTGGTACCGAACACGCCGAGCGTGCCACCGAGCATGAATAGGATGAGGCCGAGGTAAGTGTTTCGTCCTTCCACTTCCTGAGTGAGCGCTTTGATGCCCGCGGCCAGGCCGACGAGCGAGGTCATCGCGAGGAGCGGCGCACCGAGTCCATTGAGAGCAAAGCCGAAGCCCCAGAATCCTTCGGACTGGAACTGCTGCGGCGCGGTACTCGGGTTGGACCAGAGAATGAGCAACCATGGGCCAAGGACAGCCGGGATAGCGAAGCCGCCGAAGGCAAAGCCCGAGGCGAAGCTGCGGGGGAGGTCGCGGCCAGCGAGTAGGATCAGGCCGACGAGGATCGGGGCCGTGATGGCGAGCGCGAGGAGCGTAGCGGGAAAAGTGTCCATGAATTAGCGAGCGATAAGGAACCAGGCCAGCAAGAGAGTACCCACTACGATCCAGAGCGCGTAGGCGCGAGTCTGGCCGCGGTGGAAGGAGCGACCTGTGAGGTAGCCGAGCACGGCGGGGACGCCGCCACCGATCCAGCGCACGGCAACGCCGTTGATGATCAGCAGGTCGAGGAAAGCGACGAACTCGGCAAGGCGGCGCTGCACGGCGTCGACATACCAGTGATAGATGCCATCCATCCAACGGTGCTCGAGGACATGGTAGACGCGGGGCGAGACGACCTGCAGGGCGTCGGCGCCGCGGACGGAACCGTAGAACTTCAGGGCGCCGAAGAAGCCGATGACGAGCGAGATCAGGCCGACGATGGTCGAGGGGGCGGTGAGGTGGAACGCGATTTCGCCGAGGGCTTTGCCAATCGGCTGCAGCGATCCCGCGGGGATGATTGTATGGGCGAGGAAGCCGCCGGCGACGGAGTACACGAGGCCAAGCACGACGAGCGGCAGGGTCATCGTCCAAGGCGACTCATGGGCGTGCGAGGCTGCTTCGGAGTTGGCTTCGCCGAGGAAGACCAAGCGGATCATGCGGCCGCTGTAGAGGCAGGTCGCGAGCGCGGCGAGGGCCAGGAAGGCAAAGATCACGAAGTGTCCGTCGTGGTAGGCCGCCTCGATGATGGCATCCTTGGAATACCAGCCAGCAAGGAAGGGTACGGCGCAGTTCGAGAGCGTCGCGGCGATGAACGTCACGGCGGTGAGCGGCATCTTCTTCAGCAGGCCGCCCATCTTGAGCATGTCCTGTTCGTGGTGGCAGCCGTGGATGACGGAACCGGCGCCGAGGAACAGGGTGGCCTTGAAGAACGCGTGCATCGCCATGTGCATTAGCGCGAGGTCGGGGCGGCCGAGGCCAATCGCGCAGCCCATGATGCCAAGGTGCGCAAGGGTCGAGTAGGCGAGGGACTTCTTGATGTCGGTTTGGGCAAGGGCGCAGAGGCCGGCGAGCGCGGCCATGCCAGCGCCGGAGATCGCGATGAAGTTCAGCACATCAGGGGCGAGCAAGAAGCTCACGCGGGCCATGAAGTAGACACCCGCGGCGACCATCGTCGCGGCGTGGATGAGCGCGGAGACGGGCGTCGGACCAGCCATCGCGTCCGTGAGCCAGACGTGCAGGGGGAACTGGGCAGACTTGCCGAGGAAGCCACACATGAGCAGTGCGCCGACGGCGAAGGGGACGACGGGTCCAGCGGCGGTGGCGTGGTCCTTAAGTGCGGCGAAGTCGAGCGTGCCGTAGAGTGAGAGGCACATCGCGATGCCGAGGATGAACCCGAGGTCACCGACACGGTTGACGATGAAGGCCTTCTTCGAGGCGGCGGCGGCGTAATCCTTGTCGAAGTAGTGCGCGATCAGCATGTACGAGCTGAAGCCCACGAGTTCCCAGAAGATGAACGTCATGAGCAGGTTGTCGGCGACGACGATACCCAGGATGGAGAACATGAAGATCGAGAGACCGGCGAAGAAACGGCCACGGGCCGGGTCATCCTTCATGTAACCGACGGAGAAGAGGTGAATCCAAGCGGCGACGAATGACACCACGAAGAGCATCAGGCGCGCGTTGGCGTCGATGAGGTAGCCGAAGCCGAGACTGACGCCGCCGAACTTCGCGAGCTCGACGTGCCAGGTGAGGGCGCCGGCGGTGGCCGACGTGAGCAGTTGAAGGGAGAGGCCGGCGATGACGAAGGCGGTGCCAGTGGAAAGCCAAGCAGCGATACGGCCCGCCCGGCGCAGGAACAGCGCGGAAATCGCGGCGGCGCCCAGCGGCAGGAACAGGATCCAGTGGACCAGAGACGAAAGGTCGGAAGGCATCGGAAAGGCTTAGTCGCGGAGGGTGGTGAGCGCGTCGGACTGCACGGTGCCGCGTTTGCGGAACAGGGCCACGATCAGCGCGAGGCCGACGGCGACCTCGGCGGCCGCGACGGTGATGACGAAGAAGACGAGGACCGCCCCGTCCATGGTGCGGTTGAAGCGCGAGAAGGCGACGAGCGCGAGCGTGGCGGCGGCGAGCATGAGCTCGAGGCACATGTAGACGACGAGCAGGTTGCGGCGCATGAGCACGCCAGTCAGGCCTAGGACGAAAAGGAGGCCCGCTAGGATGAGGTGGTGAGCGAGAGAGGTATTTTCCATGGCGGAAAGATCAGGCTTTGGTCTCGGGGTTGTCCTTGCTCAGTGACACGACGCCGACGAGGGCGACGAGGAGCAGGAAGCCGGCGATTTCCAAGGGCAGGAGATACTTCGTGTAGAGCAGGCGGCCAAACGCCTTGGCGGCGGTGACGAACTCGGCCGGGTTGGCGGAGAGCTCCGGCGGCGTGGCACCAGCTTTCCCGGCGGAGACGGCACCGGACCAGTGGAAGAGCCAGAGCACACCGGCGGCGAGGAGGAAGAAAGTCGCGAGACCGAGCGCCGCGGTCTTCCACGGATAGGAGCCCTGCGCGTCCTCGGTATCGAGGAGCATGATGATGAACAGGAAGAGCACCATCACGGCGCCGGCGTAGACGAGCACCTGCAGGACTCCGAGGAAGTAGGCGTCTAGGAGGAAGAACTCGGCGGCCACCCCGACCAAGGCCAGGATCATTCCCATGGCGGAGGTCACCGCGTTGCGGCTGAGGACCAAGAGAAGGGCAGCCCCGAGGGTCAGTGCTGCGAAGAAAATAAACAGGCCGTCCGGCATGGGTCGGACGGTAGGGCGGGGGGAGGTATTGGAAAGGAGAAAACGCCCCTAAACGCCCTTTTTTGCCACTTTATGGGGGTCATTAGGCCCTCGCCACCCTCGCCCCCTTAAATATGACTGAAAACGCTCAATACCTCAAAGCGGCCGGTGTCGGCGCATCACGCAGGTGGGGTGCTGGGCGATGACCTCCCCGGTGTCGAAACGTCCGGCCCAATCGGGGAAAAAGGCGTCGGCCTCGGGCTCCATGTCCACATGGGTGAGGATCAGCTCCGCACACCAAGGCAGGGCTTCGGCATACAGAGCGGCCCCACCGGCGAGGAAAAGGGTCTTGGTCGGTTCGACCTGCGCGGCTTCCATCCAGTCCTTGGCAACGATCACGCCAGGCGCGGTGAAACCGGAACGGCTGAGCACGACGGTGGTGCGCCCGGGCAGCGGACGGCCGATGGACTCGTACGTCTTGCGACCCATGAGCAGCACTTGGCCCATGGTGGTCGCCTTGAAGAACGCGAAGTCCTCCGGGATGCGCCACGGCAGCTTGTTGTTCAGGCCGATGCCGCGATTGCGCGCGACGGCCGCGATGGCGATGAGCGGGCGACCGAGGTCCACGACGTCAGATGGCGACGGGCGCCTTGATCGCCGGATGCGGGTCGTAGCCTTCGATTACGATGTCTTCGAACTTGAACGCGAAAAGATCCTTCACGTCGGGGTTCAACACCAGGCGGGGCAGGGCGCGCGTCTCGCGTGAGAGCTGCAGTTCAACCTGCTCCACATGGTTGGAATAGATGTGCGCATCGCCGAAGGTATGCACGAAATGACCCGGTTTCAGGCCCGTGACCTGCGCGATCATGTGCGTGAGCATCGCGTAGCTGGCGATGTTGAACGGTACGCCGAGGAAGAGGTCCGCGCTGCGCTGATACAGCTGGCAGCTGAGGCGACCGTCGGTCGAGACGTAGAACTGGAAGAGCGTGTGGCAAGGGGGCAGGGCGACCTGGTCGGCTTCCTGCGGATTCCAACCAGTGACGATGAGGCGGCGGCTCGAGGGGTTGCGCTTGATCTCGTCGACGACGCGTCGGATCTGGTCGACGCCGTCATTCTCGTAAGTGCCATCAGGCTTTTTCGTCGCGCCGAAGCGGCGCCACTGGTGCCCGTAGACCGGGCCGAGGTCGCCTTCCGGGCGGCCGAACTTCGCGCACTGCTCGGCGCTGGCCCATTCGTTCCAGATGCTGACGCCGCGCTCGGTGAGCCAGGCGTTCTGGGTGCTGCCGGAGAGGAACCACAGCAGTTCGTGCGTGATCGACTTGAGGTGGACCTTCTTGGTCGTGAGCAGCGGAAAGCCATCGGCGAGGTCGAAGCGCAGTTGCGCCCCGAAGATGCCGATCGTGCCCGTGCCGGTGCGGTCGCCCCGGATTTCTCCGTGCTGCCGGACGTGGCGAAGCAGGTCGAGATAGGCCTTCATGGGTCTCGGTTATTCTCCGGAAAGCCCCCGCCGCAACACGGAAAGCCGAACCTTTCGCCCTTGCCACCCCGCCCCTCGGGAGGCACCCCTTTGGGGTAGCCAACATGAGCGAAAAGCCCGACCTCAACGCCATCTCCCACGACCTGCATGCGGTCCGTAAGGAGAAGCTCGCCCTGCTTCGCGCCGCGGGCGAAGACCCCTTCCGTGCCGAGTGGAACCAGACCCATGTCTCGAACGAATGCCCGGCCCTCCTGCCCGAAGGCGTGGAAGAAGGTCCCGAGGTCTCCGTCGCCGGCCGCATCGTCGCCCTGCGCGTGATGGGTAAGGCCAGCTTCGTCAAGATCCTCGACCGCGGCGGCCTGATTCAGACCTACTTCACCCGCGATGCCCTGGGCGATGCGTACGACACCCATTTCAAGAAGATGGTCGATTCCGGCGACTTCGTGGGCGTCCGCGGCAAACTCTTCCGTACGAAGACCGGTGAGGTCACGGTGCGCGTGGCCGAATACAAGATGGTTGCGAAGTCTCTCCGCCCGCTGCCTGAAAAGTGGGCCGGCCTGACCGACGCCGAGAAGATCTACCGCCAACGCTACCTCGACCTCGTCGTCAACGAGGAGTCCCGCCGCCGCCTCTTCACCCGCAGTCGCGTGGTCGAATCGATCCGCCGCTTCCTCTGGAGCCGTCAGTTCACCGAAGTCGAGACCCCGGCCCTGCACGCCATCGCCGGCGGCGCCGCGGCCCGTCCGTTCGAGACGCACTCCAATGCACTCGATTGCGATTTCTATCTCCGCATCGCCCTCGAACTTCACCTGAAGCGCTGCCTCGTCGGCGGCATGGACCGCGTCTTCGAAATCGGCCGCGTCTTCCGCAATGAAGGCGTCTCGGTGAAGCACAGCCCTGAATTCACGATGCTCGAGGCCTATCAGGCCTATACTGATTACCGCGGCATGATGGAGCTCGTCCGCTCGATGATTCAAAAAGTCTGCGCCGATGTCCTCGGCACGACCAGCGTCGTCCGTCCGGACGGCGTGGCGATCGAGCTCGGTGGCGAATGGCGCGAAGCGAAGTATAAAGACCTGATCGTCGAGCGCACAGGCGATCCGCAGTGGTTCTCGCGCACGAAGGAAGAGAAGATCGCCGCGTGCAAGGCCCTCGGCCTGCACGAGCCGCGCACCGACTGGGAAGATTTCGAGGTCACCAACGAAGTGTTCGGCAAACTCATCGAGCCCGGCCTCATCCAGCCGACCTTCGTCACGCACATCCCGAAGGAACTCTGCCCGCTCGCTAAGGTTACCCTCAGCGACGACTCGACCATCGACGTCTTCGAGCTCTGCATCAACGGCCAGGAGATCGCACCGGCCTACTCCGAGCAGAACGACCCCGGCGTACAGCGTCAGATGTTGCAACTCCAGGCCGGTGCCGAGACCCAGAAGATCGATGAGGACTTCCTCCTCGCGCTCGAGCACGGCATGCCTCCTGCGGGCGGCCTCGGCATCGGCATCGACCGCCTAGTGATCCTGCTGACCGGCGCGGCCAACATCCGCGACGTCATCCTGTTCCCGACGCTTGCGCCCGAAGCGCAGGCCTGAGTCCTTTCCCTTGCCCTGGTTCCTCCATCTCGCGCTCCGCCAGCTCTTTCCTCCCGGTAAGCGCTTCCCGGCGTTTGCGACGGTGTCGATCCTCGGCGTAGGCCTCGGCGTGGCTTCGTTACTCATCGTGCAGACGGTGATGAATGGCTTTGGCGAAGAACATCGCCTGCGCATCCGCGAATCCTTCGGCGACTGCCAGGTCATTGGCACCGCGCCAATCGAGCGCCCCGAAGCGCTCGCAAAGGAACTCGCCGCTCGTCCCGAGGTCGCCTCGGCCACCCCCTATGCCGAAGGCCCGTCGCTCGCGCGCAATGGCGACTTCTCCGGCATCGCGCAGGTGCGCGGTATCGATCCGACCGACCCCGCCCAGCCGGCCCGTAAGTACGTCCATGGCGGTAGCTTCGATGACCTCGACGACGGCCGCATCATCTTGGGCGCCGGTCTCGCTCGTGCCCTGCGCGTGCGCGTCGGCGATCGCATCGAGATCTGGTCGCCCGCGATGGCCGAACGCGCCGAGAAGGGTAAGGCCCCGCTGCCGGCCGAGTTTGAGGTTTGTGCGGTGATCGTCACTGGCTTCACCGAGGTCGACAATGCTGCCGCACTCATTCCGCTGCGCCGGTTCCGTGAAATCTGGAATCTCGGCCCGCGCGCCCATGGGCTCACGTTGCGGCTGAAAGACCCGGCGCTCGCCGAGGCGACCGCCGGCCGCCTTGCGGTCGGCCACCCTGAACTGCGTTTCCGCCCGTGGCAGGATATCAAGAAGGACTTCCTCGCGGCCATCCGCTTCGAGAAGACGATGCTCTTCTTCCTGATGTTCATCATCACGCTCGTCGCTTCGTTCTCGATCGGCAGCACGCTCTTCTCGGCCGTCATCCGCCGCTCACGCGAAGTCGGCGTGCTCGCCTCGCTCGGCGCCGCGCGCTGGCAGGTTGTCGCGCTCTTCGGTCTGCAGGGTCTACTCATCGGCGCGCTTGGTACGCTCCTCGGCTTCGGGCTCACCTGGACAATCCTCGCCTTCCGTGACGCGATCCTGAGCATGATTAATCGCCTCTTCGGCGGCGGCGACATGGTGGCCAATATTTATCTATTCTCGAAGGTGCCGCTTCATTACGACGCCACGGATTTCATCATCGCTTCGGCGTTTACCTTACTGACCACGGCAATCGCCGGCCTCGTGCCCGCGCTCTGGGCCGCCGGCCGCAAACCCTCGGAGGCCATGCGCGATGCCTGACGTCGTCCTGCAAGCCCACGGCCTTACCAAGGCCTTTCCTTTGCCGGCCGGACGTCTGCCGGTGCTGATGGACGTCTCGCTCGAGATCTTCGCAGGCGAGTCCGTCTCGATTCGTGGTTCCTCCGGCTCGGGTAAGACGACGCTGCTCCAGCAGCTCGGCGGCCTCGATCAGCCGGACTCCGGTGACGTCCGCATCCTCGTGCCGGGTTCTGGTCTGGTCGCCCCGCGCACGTCGCTCGGCCGTGGTGTCGGCTTCGTCTTTCAGAATTACCAGCTAATGCCTGAGCTCACCGCGCTCGAGAACGTCGCGCTCGCCGCGCGCATCGCTGGCATGCCGGCGGTTTCTGCGACGGCGGCGGCCCGCTCGCTGCTGACGCAGGTCGGGCTGGGTGCCCGTCTAGAGCATCTCCCTTCGAAGCTTTCCGGCGGCGAATGCCAGCGCGTCGCCATCGCCCGCGCCTTAGTCAATCGTCCGTCGGTAATCCTGGCCGACGAACCGACCGGCAATCTCGACGAACGCACGGGTGCCGAGATCATGGACCTCCTGCTGGGTGTCGTCGCCGAGCGCGGCGCGGCCCTGGTCCTCGTCACCCACAGCCGCGAGTTCGCCGAGCGCGCCAACCGCCGCTTCGTGCTGTCCGGCGGCGTGCTTACTCCTGCCTGATTTGACAAAAGGGCGGGGCGGTGTTGTCTGGGCGTAACATGAACGCCGCCCTGTCGCCTGCCCAACTTCTCGCTTCCCTTGAATGGCGCTACGCCACCAAGGCCTTCGATACCCGCAAGCTCCCGGACGCCACCTGGGCCGCCCTCGAGGAGTCGCTCCGCCTGACGCCTTCGTCCTACGGCCTGCAGCCCTGGAAGTTCTTCATCATCTCTGATCCGGCCGTCCGCGCCCAACTCCGCCCGGTTTCCTGGAACCAGACGCAGGTCACCGACGCCTCGCATCTCATCGTCTTCGCCCGTCGCACCCAAATCACGGAGAAGGACGTGAACGATTTCTTTAACCAGATGGTCTCCGAGCGCGGCGCGGATGCGGCGAAGCTAGAGCCATACCGTCAGATGATGTTGGGCGGCGTAGTGAACGGCAAAGATGCCGCCGGGCAGAAAGAATGGGCGGCCCGTCAGGTTTATATCGCCCTCGGCCAGCTCATGGGGGCAGCCGCGGCTCTCGCCGTCGACACCTGTCCGCTCGAAGGCATCGACCCCGTCGCCTACGACGGAATCCTCGGGCTTACTGGCAGCGGCTATGAGGTCGTCGTCGCGTGCGCCGTGGGCTACCGCTCTACGTCGGATAAGTACGCCGCGATGAAGAAGATCCGTTATCCGGCCAGCCGCGTCATCGGTCGCGTGTGATTAGCTCCGGGTCGACCAGCGCACGAATTCTTCGTCGTCGGTCAGCACCTGCGGGTCACCGTATTCCGTCGAAAGCAGGCTGCGATACGCCTCGTCGGCGAAGCGGCGGCAATGCAGGAGAACGCGCGCCGAGTGGCCGGGTGCACGGACGAGTCGGCCGAGCGCCTGGTTGACCTTGCGCATGCCTGGTCGAACGTACGCCAACGAGAACGCGTCTTCGGCGCCAGCTTCGACGAACATCTTGCGGCGGGCTTCTTGGAGGGCATTGACCTCCGGGAGTGCCGGACCAATCACCACCGCCGAACGGATACGTCCGCCGAGCATGTCGACGCCTTCGCCGAGCGAGCCACCGAGGATGAGGCAGAGGATGGTGTAGCGGTTGAGTGAATCCTCGACGAAGCGCGCTGTGCCATCAGGGCCCAGCCCACGGGGTTGCAGGGCGACGTCCGCCTTCGGATCGAGGTCGCGCACTTCTTTCACCGCGGCCTCGGCATATTTGTAAGAAGGGAAGAAGGCAGCGACCGCGCCTTCTTGCGAGAGACGCAGTAGGGCGGCGCCGGTGCGGGCCATGTGGCCTTCACGCGTCTTCAGGCGCGTGTCCACGCGTCCATCGATCGCGACGGTGTAAGCGCCTTGGCGCCACGGCGCGAGGGCGTTGACCATCACGAGATTGTCCGGGTCGAGGCCGCAATCGGCTGCGAGCGAGCCGCGCGGCCCCGGCGTCGCGGTCATCAGTAACGTGTGGCCGAAGGCGCGAAGGCGTTCACCGGTGGCCTTGGCGGCGGAAAGGCAATCGAGGCTGAGCAGGCCAGGGCGCGGCGACCAGAGCAGCCAGCCGAGGTCGGCGGCTTCGAGGCGATCGGACCAGGAAGCGGCGTTCCAGACGGCTTGCTTGGCGGCGTCCGGAAGGTCGTCGGTATTGAACGGGTGTTCGGCGGCGAGCACCGACATTCGTTCCGCGATGGCCATCGCTTCAATGCGGTCGTCCGGCGAAATCGCGTCGGCCTTCGGCAGGCGATGCAGGAAGTCGGCCCACATCTGCGCGGTCTGGCACCAAGCTTCCGGGGCGCGGAAGCGGGTGAGGGTGAAGGCGAAGTCGGCCGCGGCCTGCTCGTCGTCGCGCAGCGAGAGACATTCGGCTGCGCGTTCCGGCAGGTTGTGGGCTTCGTCTACGATGAGCACCGTATCATGGATATCCCACCCCGGCACGGTCTCGAGGGCGGCACGATTGCGGGGCGAGAAGACGTAGTTGTAGTCGCAGATGACGACGTCGGCATGCGCGAGCATCGCCTTGGTGATATCCCACGGAGGGACACCCGCGATACGGCCGATTTCGCGGACACGACGGAGATCGGCGGCTTCCTCGAGGAGATGCTGCGGGTCGATCTTCGCGTTGGCCCAATTGCGCCGGATCTGCTCAGGGTCATCGGTGATACCTTCGACTTCGTGTTCGGAGCGAGGGCGGAGGAGCACTGCGCGCAGTTCGTTACTGCGGGCGAGTCGGCGAAGTTCGGAGAGGACCTGAATCTGGCCCGTACCCTTACCAGTAAGGTAGAGCAGGCGTCCTGCGCGGCCACCGCGGAGGAGGCCGAGTCCGTGGCGCAAGGCCGCGGAGGTTTTGCCGAAACCGGTCGGCGCGACGAGTAGGCGCGTGGGCGAATCGAGGCCGGCCTGATCGAGGTCCGCGCCGCATTGCAGCCATTCCGGACGCGGTTCCTTGAAGGGCAGCCGGTCGGGCAGATTAAGCAGACGCGCGTGACTGGCGCGGCGGTTCTCGGCGTGCGCGGCGATCGTTTCCGCCTGTTCGAGCAGGTCGGCTTCGGCGGAGCGGGGCAGGGCGACTGGTTGGCGCGTGCCATCGGCTGGGTCGATGAAGATCAGTTCGCCTTTTACCTCGCGGGCGCCGGAAGCCAGACGGGCCGCATGGCAATAGGCCGCGAGCTGCAGGAAGTGGTGGGCAAAGCGGCCGATGAGGAACTCGGGTTTGCGCGGGAGCTTCAGGCTGATCGTCTTGATCTCTCGGATGCGGACCTCATTGGCTGTCTCGAGCCACTGGTCGGCGCGGCCGGTGATGGCGATGGTCCAACCGAGGGCGCCAACTTCGCAGGCGACGGAGCGTTCGAATTGCCAGCCCCGACCTTCGGCTTCGGCGACCTTGCGCATGGTCTCGTGCCATTGGCGGCCTGCTTCGGCGCGCCAAGGAGCGCCGCCGGCACCTGCGCCTGGCCCGGGTCGGAAGGTCGCGAATTCCTGCGCGCTCAGCTCGACGCGCTTCGCCTTGATGTCGATGCGCATCAGGGCAGGACGTAGTGGGCCTCGCCGGCGGCCCAGCGTTCGAGGTCGATGGCGAGCTTCTTGACGGTCTCTTCGTCGGTCGTCTGCGCGTCCAGCGGTTGCCCGAGGATCGCGGACGCATGGTCTTGGCGGGCGCCGAGTCGCGTGAACCACTGTTCATGCACGCCCCAACCGCCGTCCTTAAGGATGAGCCAGAGGCTCTTGAAATAGGCGCAATCGGCCCGTGGGCGCGCGGCCATGGCGTCAAAGGTTTCAAGCGCAATGCGGTAGCACACCTCGGCGGATTCGGGTGGCGGCGGATTCTTGCGTAGCATCGACGCGAGGCGGCAGGCGCGTTCGAGCGTGCGGTGGTCGCGGGCGAGGCCGGCACGGCGGGTGAGTAGGCGGTAGTCGCGGGCGAAGCGGATGCCGCCGTCCTTTGCGCGTTCGAGGCTCACTTCACCTTCGTCGAAGAGGTCGGGCAGCGTCGTGCCGTTACCGCGTTGGGTGCGGATTAGGCAGCGTACGATGCCTTCGGCGGGCTCGAGTAGCGTGAGCAGGGAATGCGATTCCCCGGAGGGATCGCGACCCAACACCAGGCAGCGGAGGCTCGACGCGGACATCCGACCTATTCCTTGCTTTCCGGCTTGGGGACGACGGCGCCGAAGCTCATCAGTAGACCGAGGGCTTCGCCGACAGTCAGCTTCGTCTCGCGGACTTCTTCGGGAGAGAGGTGCAGGATGACGCCGGTGGTGGGCGCGGGCGCCGCCGGGATGAAGACGTTCACGACCTGTTTGCCGATGGCCTCGCTGAAGACCGTCGGTTGCTCATGGGTCACGAAGGCGATGGTCCACATGCCCGGGCGGGGAAACTCGACCATCACCACCCGGCGGAAGGTGTCCTTGTTGCGACCGCTGAGGGCGTCGACCATCTGGCGGATGGTGCCGTAGAGGGCGCCGAGGCCGGGGATACGCTCGAGGACCGCGCCGAACCAGCGATGGAGCAGCTTGCCGAACAGGCGTTTGGAAAGGTAGCCGACGACGATCAAGATGCAGATCATCACCACGGCGGAGGACACCACCACCAGCTGGCGGTAGAGGCCGACCGTGAAGTCGGGCGCGGGGGTCTTCGCATTATGCCAGAGCCACGCCAAGCCGAACTCGATCGCGGGCTGAATGAACTTGCCCATCAGGTCGAGTAGCACCGACACCACGTAGAGCGTCAGGCCAATCGGCATGAGCAGGAAGAGGCCCGTCAGGAAGTTATGGCCTAGGCGGGAGGCTAAGGTGGTCTTTTCGTTCGTTTCGCCCATGACATGACAAAAGGAAGTCCCGTGGCCGTGGCAAGGTTGGTCACAGGATTCGGGGATTGGAAGCCTGCCGGCGGGTCTTTTAATGAGCTTATGAAGATGTTCCTCTGGGTTGCTCTCGCCCTTGCCGTGGTATCGGCCAGACTGAGTGCCGTGTCCGAAGCCTATCCTCGCACCGCACCTGGCGACCTCGAGCTCAAGACACTGCCCGCGGCTCGCTGGATGCGCACGGAGTCGTCGACGGATTATTTCGCAGCCGACAACGGGCTGTTCATGAAGCTCTTCCGCTACATCGACTCGAACAAGATCCCGATGACCGCGCCAGTCGAAGCGGGCATCAAGCCGGGCACGATGGTTTTCTATATGGACGCCGCCTCGGCCAAGCGCGCGGACCTCGCGGAGACGCCGCAGGTGAAGCTTTCATCCGTGCCCGAACGTCGCGTGGCCGCGATTGGTATCCGGGGTTCGTATAGCCGCGAGAATTACGAGGAAGCGTTGACTGAACTACGGGCGTGGCTGGCGAAACGGACCGACGTGAAGGCCGCCGGCGAGCCGTATGCGGTCTACTGGAATAGCCCGTTCGTGCCGTTCTTCCTCAAGCAGTCGGAAGTGCACCTCCCCGTGGCGTCGACGAAGTAATCAGGCCCAGGCGCGCTGGCGCCAGGCGAGGCCTTCGGCGACTTCGCGGGCAAGTTCCGGGCCGCGGAAGATGAGGCCAGAGTAGACCTGCACGAGGCACGCGCCTTCGTCCATGAAGCGACCGGCGTCCTTCACGGACAGGATGCCACCGCAGCCGACAATCGGGATGCGTCCGTCGGCTTCCTTGGCGAGGAAGCGCACGACCTGCAGGGAACGTTCGAGGAGGGGGGCGCCGCTGAGGCCGCCGCGTCCGGGCGAGCAGGCTTCCGTGCCGGCGGGACGCGTGATCGTGGTGTTCGTGGCGATGATGCCGGCGAAGCCGCATTCGCCGACGACGCTGACGATGTCGGCGAGCTGGTTGGGATTGAGGTCCGGGGCAATCTTGAGAAGCAGGGGCACGGGGCCGCCGGCGACTGAGCGGTTTTCCTTTGCGAGTGCGGAGAGCAACGTCACGAGCGGAGCACGGTCCTGGAGGGCGCGCAGGCCAGTGGTGTTTGGGCTGCTGATGTTCACGGCGACGTAGTCGGCGAGCGGCGCGAGGAGTTTGAAGCAGGTGAGGTAATCTTCGTGGGCCTGTTCGTTGGGGGTCGCCTTGTTCTTGCCGATGTTGATGCCAAGCGGGCAGACGCGCTGGCCGCGACCGGGGTGCTTGCTCAAGCGGTCATGCAGGGCTTGGGCGCCATTATTCGGGAAGCCGTAGGCGTTCACCACGGCGTTGAGCTCAGGGTAGCGGAAGACGCGGGGCTTCTCGTTACCCGGTTGGGCCTTCGGGGTGACCGTACCGACTTCGACGTGACCGAAGCCGAGGGCCGCTGCGCCGCGCCAGCCGATACCATCCTTGTCGAAACCGGCGGCGAGGCCGATGTGGTTGGGGAATTTCAGGCCGAAGGCTTCGATCGGACGGCCTCCTTGGGGGGTCAGCGAGCGCTCCATCAGGACGCGGAGGGGGGAGCAGGCACCCAGGAGGCCCATGCCGCGGAGGCCGACCTGGTGAGCCGTCTCCGGGTCCAGCTTGTAGATGGCCTTGGAAATCACCTTCTCATACAGGAAAGACATGCCCAGCAGTTAAGGGAGGAAAGGGCGGAAGGAAAGCGGAGAAGCCCGCCATTTAGGCCCGGCACCGACCCCTCTTGACTCCCGCCCAGACATGGACACATCACCCCCCATGGCTGTGACTACCTCAAAGCTCCTTTGGTGCACCATCCGGTTCAAGGAGAAGGAAGGCAACTGGTGGGTGAAGGAGAACTCCGACCCTAAGCACTACGAGCCGGACGGCTTAGGCATCCTCGACCCCTTCCAGTTCCCGTGGATCCTCGACATGATGGATCCCCTCCGTGAGTACGGCCTGTCCAACGAAGTACTCGAAGCCGCCTTCGTCCCTTTCCAGCCCCAAGAAATCGATAAGGACAAGGACCAGACTGTCCGCCTCATCCGCGTCGCCGAACATATCCTCGACTCCGAGGAACAGCTCTTCGCCCTGCCGAACGTCAAGGACGGCGATAAGGGCGCCTACGCCGATTTCCTCGAGCACATCATGCGCCTGCGCGTGAAGCTCATCAACGACACGATCAAGCTCGAGCAGAAGCTCACCGTCGAGGATGTGGATGAGCAGCTCAGCGAACTACGCAATCAGGCCATGATCGAGGGCCGCGACATCCATCCTTTCGAAGAAATCACCGACATCCTCGAGTTCGTCCCGTTGGGCCATGAAGTCCCCAGCGACGATGATGATGACGACAAGCCGGCCCGCACCCAAAGCGCCGCCGAAGACATCGCCGACCTGCCTGACGTCGAGGAAGTCGACAAGGACATGGAGAAGAATCTCCGCTGGGACGAAGAAGATGAGCCGGCCGAAGAAGGCGGCGAATCCGAAGGCGGCAGCAAGCCTTCCGGCAAGTCCGGTCGCCGTCGCTAAGCCTGCTTACTTGGAAGGCTCGTCGGCCGTCGGCGTGATCACCTGAGGCTCGAAGAGCCACAGGCGTCTCGCCGCCATGTCGACCGCGATGGGGTGGGCAATTAGGAAGTCGTCGCCCAGGAGGTTATGCTCTTGATCACGGATGAATTCCACGCCGGTCAGGGGCGCCCCGCCAATACGGAGCGACTTGAGTTTGCAAACTTCGATGCGCATGAGCGACGAGCTGCGGACGGTCGCGACGGGCAGGTAGCCGCGGAACTCGGTCGGTCCGCGGAACTTCAGCGAGCTCATGTACGATTTGGAAGCCCCGGAATCGATGATCATCGGTACCTTCACGCCATCGACCTCGATGTTCACGCCGCAATGGCCACCGCGGCTGTAACAGGCGACCTCATGGGCGCCGGAAGTATCCGGGATCTTGCCGAGGATCATGACTTTGTGACGTAGATCCATATAGAACGGCCGGGAGAACAGGATGTCGGTGCCGATCAGTCCATCGATGTCCATTCCGTCGAGCGGCATCACCGTCATATGAAAATCTCGCCACGTGACTTCCCCCGCCTGCATCTTTTCAACGAGGCCATAAGTCGACTCGCTCCGCCCGGAATTACCCATGGTCGGAATCGAGAAGGCTTCGGTGATGCCGCAACGCTTCGCGGCGCGGGGTGTGATGACCGCGGCGCCCTGGCAACCGGTGTCGACGCCCATGAGGACCGAGACGCCGTTGATCTGCACGCGCAGGGTCGGAATGGATTTGATGCGTAGGCGGAAAGTCGCCATGCCGCTTTCCGGGAACTCCTCTTTGGGTTTCTTGAGATCCTGTGCGGCGACCGAGACGGCGAGGCCCAGCCCGAGGGCGGCGAAGAGGAGGCGCAGAATCTTCATCGGTGTCGGCGAGGTGGCGCGAATCGAACCGCGCCGGGGGTGATACCACCTTGGATGGTTTCCGAGGGAGGTCGACAAGGACCTGCGGATTTTTCGGTCAGGCCTGGCGGCGGCGGCGCCAGACGTAGGACAGCCCGAAGAGCACGCCACCAAGGCCGACGGCCCAGTCGCCATGCCGGACCCAGAAGGTGTCAGGCTGGCGGGTGCGGGGGAGGCTGACCGGCGTGGTCAGGCGGGCACCGCGGAAATAGATGCTATCTCGTTCGAGCACGGGGTAGGCCCGTCCGAGGGAGTCGATCGTCCCGCTCCATCCGGCGTTGCCGCAGCGGATCACCGGGAGGCCGGTGGCGGCGGCCAGGAGGACGGAATGGCTGGCATGCTGGTGGGCGCCGGCTTCACGGCCATACCAGGCGTCGTTGGTGACGACGATGAGGACATCGGCCCCGGCGAGGGCGTGCTCGCGGGCGAGTTGGGGAAAGACGTCTTCGTAGCAGATGAGCGCGCCGGCCATGAAGGTGTGGCCGCGGCGGGTGGTCAGCGGCAGGAGCGAAGGCCCAGTGCCAGCGATGCAATCGCTCGAAATCGGCACGACCTTGCGCAGCGGTAGGAAGTCGGCGAACGGAACATATTCGCCGAAGGGCACGAGGTGGCGCTTCGCGTAGACGGGCTTTTGGACGCCATCCGGCGTGATCACCGCAACCGCGTTACCGTAGCCGGCGCCGCGGCGATCCATCGTCCCAATCACGAGCGGCGTATCGGTGGCTTTGGCGAGGCCGGTCAGGCGGGCGACGTAGGTATCGCTTTCCAGTGACAACGGCAGGGCTGCTTCCGGCCAGAGGATGAGGTCAGCGGCCTTTTTTCCGGCGACGACGAACGTCATTTGCTCAGTGAGCACCAGGTGCTCCTGCAGGCGAAGCGGATCCCATTTGGCGTTAGGGTCAAAGTCGGTCTGCACGACGGCGGGCGCGCAGCTGACCTGCTCCGTGGCGACCTTGGCGGCGTTGGCGGACAGTAGGGCGAGGAAGCCGCAGGCGATGGGCGTGAGGCCGAGGTAGAGTTCCGGCGTGATCCGGCGCAACCAATTCATCGGACCGGCGGGCTTGAGGTCGGCTTCACCACGATAGAATTCGACGAGTCGGACAATCCAGCGAGCGAGCCCGAGGTTGAAGAGCACCAGTGCGATCGAGAGGCCGATTGGGCCGACCCAGGCGCACAGGCTGAGCATGACGGGATTACCGGTCTGCGAAGCCGCGAGCGGCAGCCAGCCGAAGCCAGACAGGATAGTGCTACGCGTCCACTCGAGCAGACCCCAGGCGCCAGCGAGACCGGTGATCGCGAGCAGGCGGGCGATGAGCGAGGCGCCGGCGCAGGCCGGGAATATCCAGCGGACCAGCAAGAGCCAAAGGAACGGATAGAGCGCGCAGTAGGCCGTCAGCAGTACGAGGCCGACCCAGCCGAGCGGCGGGTAGACGTGCCGGAGCCACGCGAGGAGCGCGACCCAGAGCACCCAGCTCGTCACGAAGCTCGCGCGACGCCAAGTGCGCCAGTCGGGCTGAAGCGTCGTGGCGAGCGCGGCGGGGACCAGGGCGACGAAGGCCAAGAAAGGGTGACCGACAGGGGCGAAGGAAAAGAAGGACAGCAGGGCGGTCAGCGCCGCACCGATCCAGGCAAGCCGGGCGGCGGCGGGGCTGCTCGTCGCCAGGTCGGTCATTCCGACAGCGTCTCGATGACTTCCCAGCCTTCGTCGCGGACGAGGGCCTCGGCTTTCTTCCACTTCAGGTCCTGGGTTTCAGGGCCCTTGCGGATGCGGACGACGGCGTTGCGGCCGATCTTGGGTGCCAGTCGGCGGAAAGGCTCAGGCTTCGGCGCGGTGGCTGGGCTCGTCTGCGTTTCGACGCCGGCGCCTGGTTCGGCGGGTCCGATGGCCTTGGTCTGTCCTTGGGCGCGACGCATCAGGCCTTCGAGGGCTTCCATCGAGGTCGCCGTCCGGAAGAGGCCGGAGCACGTGTCGGTGCGCAGCTGCTGCATCAAGCGTTCGAAAGCCTTGAAGGCCTCGGCCTTGTACTCATTGAGCGGATCCTTCTGGGCGTAGGTACGGAGACCGACGCCGCGGCGGAGGTCTTCCATCTCGGTGAGGTGGTTCTGCCAGTTACGGTCGATGGCGCGCAGGAGCACGTTGCGTTCGAGGTACTGCAGGATCTCGGGCGACTCGTGTTCTTCGCGGCCGAGCTGAAGCGAGCGGACGCGGTCCGTGGCGAGGAGCGTCAGCTGGGCCTTCGTGCGGGCGAGGATGTCCTCGAGGTCGATCCGCATGTGGAAGGTGGTGATGTACCAGTAGACGAAAGTCTCGGCGGCCCGACGGTCGGCTTCGCCTTCGGGGTCGGGGAACACGACGTCGAGGCGTGCTTCGATCTCTTCTTCGACGATGTTCAGGATGGTCTGGCGGCTATCGACGGCCTGGAGGGCGCGATTGCGCAGGCCGTAGACGATCTGGCGCTGCTGGTTGAGTACGTCATCGTACTGCAGCAGACGCTTACGCATCGAGTAGTTCTGGCCTTCGACGCGTTTCTGGGCGGTGCCGATGGAACGATTGAGGAGCGGGTGCTCGAGGGGTTCGCCTTCCTTGAAGGATTTCTCGAGCAGCGAGGAGATGATGCCCGCGTTGGAGAACAGGCGCATCAGGTCATCCTCGAGGGAGACCAAGAAGCGGGAACGGCCGGGGTCGCCCTGACGGGAGCAACGGCCGCGGAGCTGGCGGTCGACGCGGCGGACCTCATGGCGTTCGGTCGCGAGGACGTAGAGGCCGCCGAGTTCGCGGACGCCTTCGCCCAGCTTGATGTCGGTGCCGCGCCCGGCCATGTTGGTGGCGATTGTCACGGCACCGTTCTGTCCGGCCATCGAGACGATATCGGCTTCGGCTTCGTGGTGCTTGGCGTTGAGAATCTTATGGGGGACCTTGGCCATCGCGAGCATGCGGCCGAGGACCTCGGAGGCTTCGACAGAGGCGGTGCCGACGAGGACGGGTTGGCCGCGCTTGTTGGCTTCAGCAATCTCCTTGATGGCGAATTGGTACTTCTCCTTGCGGGTCTTGAAGACGATGTCGTTGTCGTCGGAGCGGATGCACGGACGGTGCGTCGGGATGGCGACGACGGTCAGGCGGTAGATGTCATTGAACTCGGAAGCCTCGGTCTCGGCGGTGCCAGTCATGCCCGCGAGCTTCTGGTACATGCGGAAGTAGTTCTGAATCGTAATCGTCGCGTAGGTCTTATTTTCCTTTTCGAGCGCGACGCCTTCCTTGGCTTCGACGGCCTGGTGGAGGCCGTCGGACCAGCGGCGACCTTCCATGATGCGTCCGGTGTTCTCGTCGACGATCTTCACTTTGCCTTCGTGGACGACGTATTGCTTGTCCTTCTCGTAAAGGGTGTAGGCCTTGAGCAGCTGGCCGATGGCGTGGATGTCCTCGGAGACCTGGGCGTAGGCGGCCTCGGCTTCGGTGCGGAGTTCGGCGCGGCGTTCCGGCGTGAGGGACTCATCGCGGTCGAGCTCGACGTAGCGGGAGGGGAGGTCGGGCAGCACGAACGCGTCGGGCTGTCCGGGGCGGAGCGTATCGCGACCGAGTTGGGAAAGGTCGGACTCGTGGTTACGTTCGCTGACGGCGAAGTAGAGGCGTTCCTTGAGGTGGAAGCGGCGGTCCTTCTCGATCTCGGAAGCGAGCACGCCTTCATGCTTTTCGAGCAGCTTGCGCCAGCGGCCGTTCTCCATGAGGCGGAGGAAGATGCGGTTGCGCGGCATGCCGTGGGCGGCGAGCCAGAGCTTATCGAGGGAGTCGGCGGAAGGCTCCTTGTCTTCGCCAACTTTCTCGAGTTCTTCACGGGCCTCGTTGATCAGGCGGGTGACGAGGCGGACCTGCAGTTCGACTAGGCCGGCGACCGGCTGGCGGAGGCGCGGGAAGGCCGGCTCACGTTCTTCGGCGGCCGGTCCGGAGATGATGAGCGGGGTGCGGGCCTCGTCGATCAGGATGGAGTCGATTTCGTCGACAATGCAGAAGTAGTGTTCGCGCTGGACCTGCTCGTCGGGCGAGAGGGCCATGCCATTATCGCGCAGGTAGTCGAAACCGAACTCGGAGGCGGTGCCGTAGGTGATGTCGCAGCCGTAGGCGGCCTTGCGTTCATCGCCGGGCATCTGGTTCTGGATGCAGCCGACCGTCAGGCCGAGCCAGCGGTACAGATAACCCATCCACTCGGAGTCGCGGCGGGCGAGGTAATCGTTGACGGTGACCAGCTGGCAGTTTTTGCCAGTCAAAGCGTTGAGGTAGAGGGGCAGGGTGGCGACGAGGGTCTTGCCTTCGCCGGTCGCCATCTCGGCGATCTTGTTCTGGTGGAGGGCGATACCGCCGACGAGCTGGACGTCGAAATGTACCATCTCCCAAGCCAGCTCATGGTCGCAAACGATAGAGGAGGTACCGCAGAGGCGGCGGGCGGCGTTCTTGACGACCGCAAAGGCCTCGGGGAGGAGGGCATCGAGGGATTCGCCCTTGGCATGGCGATGCTTGAACTCGTCGGTCTTGGCGCGGAGCTGGTCGTCGGACAGTTTCTGGTACTCGGCCTCGTGGGCGTTGATCCGCTTGACGAGGGGCGCGCACTTACGGAGGAATTTCCGGTGGTGACTGCCCGCGAAGAGCTTGAGGATGCTGAGAAACATGGGTCCGGGAGCGACAGGTAGCAAACCCCGACCCCACCCCCCGGGGCAAGCCTTGACTCGGGTTGTTCACATCGGGTTTTCCGCCTTGCGGCTGTGCTCCCGCCCTCAAGATGGGTTATGACCATGGCTGAAAACGTCCTTATCCTCGGCACCGGCTGCGCCGGCCTGACCGCCGCGATCTACGCCGCCCGCGCCGGCCTCACTCCGCTGGTGCTCGAAGGCGGCCAGCCTGGCGGCCAGTTGACCACGACCTCCGAGGTCGAGAACTTCCCCGGGTTCATCCACGGCGTGGATGGCAACGAGCTCATCACGAACATGAAGGGCCAAGCCGAACGCTTCGGCGCGAAGTTCGCCTGGGACCGCATCGACTCCGTCGACTTCTCCGGCCCGATCAAGAAGCTCAAGGGCGGCGAAGCCACCTACGAAGCCAAGGCCGTGATCATCGCCACGGGTGCCTCGCCCCGTCACTTGGGTATCCCTGGCGAAATGCATTATTACGGCGGTAACGGCGTGACCACCTGCGCGACCTGCGATGGCGCGTTCTACCGGAACGTTCCGGTCGCCGTCGTCGGCGGTGGCGACTCCGCGTGCGAAGAAGCCCTCTTCCTGACCCGCTTTGCTTCCAAGGTCTACCTCGTGCATCGCCGCGATAGCTTCCGCGCCTCCGAGATCATGGTGCAGCGCGTGAAGGCTCACGAGAAGATCGAGCTCGTCCTCAACGTCAGCCCGACCGAGATCCTCGGCGACGAGAAAGTCCACACCCTGCGCG
>Ga0209500_10000202_pt1 | contig 54479 bp, 73 predicted proteins | sample S_140212_EF_Meta_FD_187323 | JGI IMG/M metagenome (GOLD analysis project Ga0209500, IMG submission 187323) | Freshwater microbial communities from Lake Simoncouche, Canada to study carbon cycling - S_140212_EF_MetaG (SPAdes) (version 2) | ecosystem: Environmental > Aquatic > Freshwater > Lake ... | reverse complement strand
TCTGTGTTGTAATACCCTGCAATATAAACTTCAACACCTTCTTGTATCTCTTGACGCAACCACTTTTCTTTCTCGTATCTATCGCCAAGTCTACGAACCGATTGGTTCTCACCACGCACAGCAGTTGTGCTTGCAAAAACTTCTTTTGCCTTGTCATATGTTTCAATACGAGGCATGTTCCAAACATTGATATGAAATCCCATGCTATTCTCCTTCTTTCATGTCATAACCACGATTCATCCAACTAACAAACTTCATGTTAATAAGCCAATCTTGCATGCTAGGTATCCACCCACCACAATCTTCTTTAACATGTTGTTCCCCGATAAGTCTTGTAGGCACTTCACGACCTTCACTATTCACAATGAATAACCCGAATTGTCTTTCACATTCAAAGATACCTTGTGAGTGATGACGAATTGCCCTGTGTCTTGCATCAGCAAAACATTCTTTGGTTGCATCAAACCAATCATGGATAGGTTGATAGTCAGCTTCAACACCACCCCATTTCTTTACAGATGTTTTAGAATGATAATGAGTATTCATTATTCTTCCTCGCTTTCATTCAAATCATAGTCATGATATTCTGTTGACATAGTGTTGATACCTACACTTAAATCAATCTTTGGTGGGGTTTCAGTAAAGTCTATAATTAACTCGCCTTGACCTCCGTCATTGTTATACCAATCCCACCCTGTTTCATCAAGGGCTCGGTAGCATAAGTCTTCCAATACTTCTACAAGCGTTTCATTTTTTGTTTCAGCTTGTTGTTGACCATAGGCTTGTTTAGTCCATGCAATCATATCGCTTGGTATCTCATGGGTATTATCATTAACATCTCGGTAGTATGTTTCTTCCACTTGTCCTTCATCACCACCACCTCTAAAAGATACATACACACGCTTTGCACCTAGCAGATTTAACTGCGTCAGTAGTGTTTCTTTTTCTTGTTTATTTGGAAAGATGTTTTGCATTTTTCTCTCCTTGTTGTTTCATGATTTGAACTGCTAAATCATAGTTTGTTTTGGAAGGCACGGGGGTTATATTATGAAACCCATAGTGCTTAAAGAATTCGCCGAGTGTTTCGGCTTGCTGTTTGTAATACTCGCTTTGATTCATGATGTTTCTCCTCATTTAAGTTATGCGACAAGGGTATAAAGTTATACGATTGTCGCTTGGTTGATAAAGCACTTCTTCATTTCCTACAAACATATTATAACATGATTACTTGACATTGTCAAGTCATTGTCCAAATTTTTTTACCTACTCTTATGTGATGAATTCAGTCCTTTCAATAGTTCTAAGTCAGTCACCACAATGTAATTACTCTTAGGCATAGGCACGATACAATGTTTATAATTGAGTGCATGTTTCTCACCACAACCTAAACAAGTTTTATATCCTAGCTTATACCTACCATCAGCTATATCACTTCCACAATCAACGCATTGATAACTCATGGTAATTCCCTCCAAATAAGAAACGCAATATACGCAAACACAAACGCATAAATTGTCCATGTCATATATTTCTCTTGGTTACGGTCATCTTCCGACTGTGGCGTATATGTCCCGCCCCAAGCATCTCTCGCTGAACGAGGTGTAGGTAGCGACACATTATCGGGTTGGAAAAAGTAATAACCCTTTTTTGCGTTGCGTGCAAATTTATTCATTTGCCATGTGTCAAATTTGCGTATGGCTCTTTTTTGTTCTTTGTTCATATACTCTTCTCCTTAATTTAATAAGTCCTTGTTGTTCTAAATATTTAAGCCTGTGAAAATTAGTTATCATTAACTTACAAAGTTCTTTCTGTGTCATAGACGGATTACTCCGTAGTAGTTCGTTAACTTTGTGGGCATGACGCCAATCATCTAGCTTGGTATACATTAGAATAAACAATCGCCAACTAAAGTCATAACATCTTCCTTAACTTCTTTAACTACTTCTAGCTTGATGACATTACTCCCTTGTTCTTTATGCCACTTCGCCTCTTTAGCACTCCATCTATACTTGCGTAAGACTTCGCCGTCATCATCTACAACTGCATAAGTAAAAGGCAAACTCATTTTGTTTGCTCTACCTTTGGTGGTTCTTTAGGTGGTTCTTTACTTTTGTGGTCATCAATTATCACACCTACACTTACAGCTATGTAGAGTGCTGTCAACCATGCGATTGTATCCATGTTAGAAACTCCTTTGCTCAAAGCATTCAAGGTGCGACTTAACATAGAAGTTAGGTCTGATTTCTTCATACAATTCCCCCTGCACACACTTGAGGTTCATCTTATACTTATCATGTAGGTGGGTATACTTCATAACTGCCCATGTAAAAGTAATACCTACAATAACCCCTACTAACAAAAACCCTGTGCCTTCGTATTTTTTAGAGTCCATTGTTCGCCTCCACTAAACGCTTGGCATTATATGTCTTACGAACCTTAGCCCTTTTATGCATGTATTTCGCATACTCTTTATCTCCCATGTAGTAAGCAAGCAAAGTTCTAAACGCTTGGCTTATCTCATAAAAGTTTGGCTCGTCGGGAAAGTTAAGGTTTACTTGATACCCACTTTTTAATGCCTCTACCAATACTTCATCTGCTTGGTCATCATTTAAATCAATTAACACTTGCATATTTTCTCTCCTCTTGTTTATAAAAAATTAAGTTAGACCATTTAACTACGGGTTCTAGTCTAACCCATGACTTCGGTTTCTTTATAGATGTATCGTGGAAGTTCGTTGCACCATAGCTATAGTCTACCTCTAGCCTATGCAATACACGATACGCTATATCAAAGTAATGTTGTCTAATTACCGAAGGTGGTTGCACTAACCCATACCAACTAAACTGATATGGTCGTTTCATTTCAGCACACACATTCTTATGGTTAAAGTCGGCTCGCCTCATCAATACATAGCCTACTGCTACTTGTGCCTGATGTGGCTCATGAGCAGACTCCATGTATATGGTCGTGGCGAGACAAAGTAAAGCTTGGTCAATCATACTGACCTCCTTTATATTTGTTTATACGAGTTAAGTTATAGCCGATAGGCTACTAGAATGTGACGATGCTCACGATGATATTGATTTGTTTCATATATTTCTCCTTTATATTAATCTTCACAAGTCCCATTGATACAGGTATTGTTTAGGATTTCATTTTCAAGTTCTGTAAGTGCCTGTTGCCTCTCAATGTCAAGCGCTTTCTCATTGAGTTCTGCATACATATCTGATGTATACGGCTCATACCTTACCACTAAGCCTGCCTCGACACAAGCATTTATATAGTCATCAAACAAAAACCTTGACACAGTATCAGAGTTAATACTAATTACGATTGTTACTTTATTGCTCATGCTTTTCTCCTCGTTAGTTCATTCTCAATTAAACTCCACACAATAGCATCGCTTACACCCATGCTTGTTCCTTTATTATATAATCTGACGCTTGCTTTTAATTCTTTAGTTTCTATTTCTTCTATGTATGGAATACCAAAATGCAGTTCTATCAACTTCTTTTGCATAGTTTTACTTATCATGCTTTTCTCCTTTGTTTATATAGTTTATTGCTTTTTTTGTTAATCTAAGCGTATAGGTAGCTGTCTTTGAATTCTCAATGACGAGTCCTTTATCTATCAATCCCCACATATCCATACCTATTATGTCGTGTTCCAATAGCTGTGCAGCAGTCACTTCACTTTTACCAAAGAGAATAAGCCACGCTAGTAATTTTTGTTTTACTCTATTAACTTGGTAGTCTGACATGAGTGCATCAAGCATAGCTTCGTTAACTTTGTGGTCGTCTGACATAATACTTCCGTTCTTTACAAGTAGTATCTTCACAACGCAAGCAATCAATACAGGCATGGTCAATCAATAGTTCTTCGTAGTGTCTTTCTTTATACAACACATAACGGAAAAACTCAAGTTCATGCCTTGCCCAATCTATTAAACGCCGTTCTGTTTCATAAGGCTTGGTCGGTGCTATCTGTTTATACATTTGCTTCCACTCGCTATCACTAAAGTTATCTAGTATAGTTTTAACCCTATACGACTTTAACTGCGTGGTCACATACTCTTTTACTTGGTCTATGTTCATCTCAACACCATGACAAGTAATAGGAATATGTTTATCCCTACCGATAAAACTGTGCAAAATCTTAGTCGTCTGTAGTGCTCTCTTGGTATTGTTGTATATTCTGACATATATATTTCCCTTTCATAGTTTTGATAACTCATAGAGTTAGGTGTTTTAAATATCGGTTTCGTTTTCATTTGATTTCCTTCCATGATTTAAAGACATTGGTATTTTTTGATACGATTGTCGCCTGACCTTTACTAAACCCTACACGATAGGCAACATAACAACCATAAGCCAACAACAATAACATTTGCAAAAAGATATAAGTAATATCACTCATTTTGAGTCCTTTCTATCAAACCAAATTAATAAAATGTAAAGCACTAACAATGCAACGCAAGCTAACATAATATACCAATCATAAATACTAATCATCTCGTTTCCCCTTGTAAATTAACATCATGTTTCATGGATTGATAAGTCGCTTTAAATATCATTTGATTGTATTTTAACTTGCGTCTATTCTCAATGAAACTTCTAACGCGTTCCCTATCCCAACTATCACCTTCAAATTCATACTCTTTATCGTCAAGAATATCTAGAATAGCTAACTCTATCTCTTTATCGGTAGCGTCTACCTCATCACCATAAACCCCACCTTTTGCATAAAAACTCTTGCAATAGTTAAAGAAGTGAGTCCATATAAAATCGGCTTCAAGTCTATCTATTTCTGCCTTTTTCTTTTCTATTACCACCAAAGCACTATTTAAATCTGACATAATAAACTCCTCATAAAAAGCGACAAGGGTATAAAGTTATACGAATGTCGCAGGTTAGTTAATCTGCTTATTGTTCTAGCAGTTTTATAAGTATAGCATAGGTAATTTACATTGTCAAGTAGATAGGCTCGGTGTTTTTATAGCCACAAAGTTAAATAAATAGACCTAAAAATACGACTCCCTTTTTGCGTTTAGGGAAATCCTCACCGACCTCTCACGAACGAACGGTCATTTTTTATTTTTACTGGGTTTGTCGCCGTTAACTTAGTGGTTAACATGTGCCTATTTTTTAATCGGTGGTTGACATTGTCATGTAATTTTATTAAGTGTTTGATTTGATTGGGAAAGGTAAGTAGACTTTGTTAACTTTGTGGGTATAAAATTACACGATAAGTCTTTGATTATTAAGTAAAATTACAAGGGTATTTACTTTGTCAAGTATAAAATTACAAGCTAAGTCATTGATTATTCAGTAATAATACAAAATTACACGCAAAACGGCATTGCGAGGGCTGGAAGAACGAAGGCAAGAAAAAATAAAAACAGGTTAGCCACGAAGTTAAATTGATTTTCCAGACGGGGATACCTTTTTTGATGTAATTTTGTAATTTTATACTAAGTTATTGATTTATATAGAAAAGTGTATTTTTGCTAAATGCTTGATTATACAGTAAAATTACACTAGGTAGACAATGTCAATAGTTGTAAGTCATTGATTATTCAGTAAAATTACATACTGTCCAGTCCTGTTGTAATTTTATACGACATGCGTGTAATTTTATAACACGCATTATTATGTAGCCACGAAGTTAACTTTGTATCACTCCCATACCTCACATACCATATAGATACGGTCATAATTCGGTAGAACCGAATTTGTCGCCACGAAATTAACGGCGAAAAAAAAAGCCCTGTAAAAATACAGGGCTTAATTAATGCTATAAAACTTTTTTAACTTTGTGAATCTAAAAATTGCTCTCTTAACATATTGATATTGCTATCAATCCAAAGGGCAAAGGCATACTCACTTTTTGATAGATTTTCCATAGAAGTTTTAAATTCTTTAGTAAAATCTTTTTTGCTTTGCTCTTCTAACTTATCGGCATTTTTAATACGCTTTTCCTCTCTTTTTGCCAATTCCACAATCTTACCAGCTAAGCGTAATTCCTCATCAGTCATAGAGTCAATTTTTGCCCTTTGCTCTGATTTTTGCTCTGATTTTACATTAGGGCTTTTTGGTTTCACTAATTCAAATTCCAATTCCAAATTCTTAGTAATATCAGTCCAAATGTTTTTATCAAAACTTTCAAATTCCATGCCCGTTGCCTTGCATACTTCACCCCTAAAAACATCATGGATATAATTCCATTCAATATAACTAGGTTCATCACCCATAGCTATTGCAATATTTTCATGCAATAACTTCTTTAATGATGCCCTGTCTTTATTGTATAGGTTATCCATCTGAATAACTTCTAACTGATAATTAACAGCATTGTGAATACTATCTTTTTGGTTAGTAGATAATTCAACGGCATTAATTACTTTACTTGCTTTTTGATTTTCCTTTTTCATTTTGTTTAATCCTCATGTTAGTTAAGTAAAACGACATTGGTATAAAAATATTCCTTTGTCGCCATGAATTAGTAATTACTAATCCATGTCACCCATTATACACGAATAGCTGACAATGTCAAGTTTATTGACCCACTATACCCCTATGACCCCAATATATAATAAGGTTCACGCACGCGCGTTAGCATTGAGATTTGCATAAACGATATGATAATTTTTAAAAATAGAAACCCACCCCCTTGCTTAAAAAAGAGGCAGCTCAAAAAATTTTTATAAAAAATTTAAAAAAACGGGTTAGATTGCTTTTGGATCTAGGGAGTAGACTTCAGCGTAGACACGCTTTATCTTTTGGAACTTCTCATCATGCTTATCAAAGTCATCATCGCCTTTAACATAAAGAGCTAAATGCACCATTTCATGGAGAAGGGTGGAGAATATAGTGGTGAAATGACCACAGGCATTAGAACTTATTTCAATTGCTAGTTCTTGCTCATCAAAACAACCGTAAATATCAGGGTTTCGTATAACTTTAAACTTAACTCTATATGATTTAGGCATCTTAAGTTTATTAAAAGGTGGGAGTTTACATGCCATATCATAAAGAATGGCTAGATTTTGAGGAGTTAGAGTAGAACGTTTCAAAATGAAAACAGAGTTACATAAAACCATGCTGTATTATTAGCAAAAGCAACATCAGCATATGCAGAATCGACCCATGAGGTTATCCACCATAGAGTTAGTCCAGCAATTGTTAAAGTAAAGAGGTCTTTCATAGGTTCATTATACTAAAAATATGCTTGATTAATATAACAAATTCATATATATTGGCCGCAATAGCTGCAAATAAATTTCTAGGATGTAAACAGCGACATTTTATGGCATTAAAAATCATACCAGACACCAATAAACCCCTGCCTGATGACTTTGAGGCAGAAGAACCTACAACTTTAGATGGAAAAGTTAAGGTTGTAACCGCAACTGCTAAGGTTTTAGTAGAAGGCGGAGCAGAAATCCCTGTTTCCTCACAAGAAAAGCAAGAAGCTGCTGATATATTCAAACAATACACAGATCCTGAAGGTAAAAACACATTAAATGCATCAGTTAATAAAGCATTAAACACTCCGGCTACAGTTCAGCATCTATTTATGATGTTGTCGGACTATGATCATCAAGTTGTACAAGAAGCCGTCCAGTTGAGACGGTTTGTTACAAATAAACTTATAGAAGATGCAGGATTATCAGATCCAAGACACAGATTAAAAGCCTTAGAACTATTAGGTAAGATAAGTGATGTAGGTTTGTTCTCTGAAAAAACAGAAATTACAGTTAAGAATTTAAGCCAAGAAGATTTACAAGCACAAATTAAAAATAAACTATTTAAAATTCTTGGTAAGACAGCAGCTATCGATACATCATTTGAAATTATCGATGCAGTTAATGTAACAGAATCAAAAGAATAATATGCCCATAGATATAGCAGGCATCACTGATGCTGATTTAGATACAGCGTTAGCTAATATAGGTGTTTTACCTCCGCATGAACAACAACAGTTACTTGCCGAGTTAAATGAGTTAGAAAAAACTCAAGCTATTGAAAAAAGACAGGGAACATTTTTAGAATTTATTGATCATGTGTATCCAGGATATAAAGTAGGGAATCATCATAGAAGACTTGCAAAAATATTTGAGGCTATTGCCAACGGCGAAAAGAAAAGAGTTATTGTTAATATTGCGCCACGACACGGGAAGTCTGAGCTTATCTCATATCTCGCACCTGCTTGGTTTTTGGGAAAGTATCCTCATAAAAAAATTATTATGGCGTCTCATACCGCTGACCTTGCTGTTAACTTTGGTCGTCGTGTTCGTAACTTGGTTGGTAGCGATGCTTATAAAGACGTATTCCCTGATGTAGAACTACAAGCAGATAGTAAGTCTGCAAGTAGATGGGGAACTAATCATAATGGAGAATATTTTGCTATTGGTGTTGGCGGTGCCCTCGCTGGTCGCGGGGCTGATTTGTTTATCATTGATGATCCACACTCCGAGCAAGACGCCAAATTGGGACGAGCGGATGTTTTTCTGCCTGCTTGGGAGTGGTTTCAGTCTGGTCCAATACAACGTCTTATGCCTGGCGGTGCGATCATTGTAGTAATGACTAGGTGGTCTAAGCTAGACTTGACCGGCCAAATAGTTAACCAAATGATAAAGCAAGACGGGGTTGACGATTGGGAAGTTGTTGAATTTCCAGCGATTATTGAAAACAAAGCAGGCGAAGAAGAAAGTCTTTGGCCTGAGTTTTGGCCACTTGAAGAATTACAGGCAAAGAAAGCAGCACTAGATGTTCGGTACTGGAATGCTCAATACTTACAGAACCCAGTCTCAGAAGAAGGTGCACTCATAAAACGTGAGTGGTGGAAGATATGGGATAACGAAGTGCCACCAAGTTGTGAGTTTACGATTATGTCTCTTGATGCTGCACAAGAAGCCAATACGAGAGCCGATTATAATTCGTTAACTACGTGGGGTGTCTTTTTTAACGAAGAGACCAATAATTATAATATAATACTATTAAATGCTATTAAGGAAAGACTAGAGTTCCCTGAGTTAAAAGAGTTAGTACTTCGTGAGTACAAAGAATGGGAACCCGACGCACTCATAGTAGAAAAGAAATCTAACGGAGCCGCTCTATATCAGGAAATGAGGAGGATGGGTATTCCGCTAGGGGAATTTACACCTGGAAAAGGTCAAGATAAGATTAGCCGCGTTAACTCCGTGGCAGATCTATTCAGATCTGGTATAGTGTGGGCTCCAGATAAACGTTGGGCACACGAACTGATTGAGGAGTGTAATGACTTCCCATCAGGTGCTAACGATGACCAAGTGGATAGTACCACTATGGCGTTAATGAGATTTAGACAAGGTGGGTTCATTAGATTACCTAATGATGAACCTGAAGATATACCAGGCTTTAGAAGTTCTAGGAATAAGTTGTATTTAGTTTAAGGATAAATTATGGCAATAGATAAAAGTGTAAGTCAAACGCCTCAAGGTATTGAAGATTTAGCAAAAGCTCAAGCCGATATGAGTATTGAGATTGAAAATCCAGATTCAGTTACATTAGATGATGGCAGCATGGAGATTACCATTGTGCCAGGCAAAGATAAAAAAGAAAATGAAGAATTTAATGCTAACTTAGCAGAGGACATGGATGAGAAACAATTAACTGAATTGTCTGGCGATTTGATGGGTGAGTATAGAACTGACATTGAGTCTAGAAAAGATTGGTTAAATACATATGTTGAAGGTCTAGAGTTATTAGGTCTTAAAGTAGAAGATAGAACAGAACCATGGCCAGGTGCATGTAATGTGTACCATCCGCTTATGACTGAAGCACTTGTTAAGTTCCAAGCAGAAACAATGATGGAAACTTTCCCAGCTGCAGGTCCAGTCAAAACACAAATCATAGGTAAACAAACTCCAGAAAAAGTAGATGCAGCTCTTCGTGTTAAAGAAGATATGAACTATCAGTTAACAGAGAAGATGCCCGAGTATCGTCCAGAACATGAAAGAATGTTATGGGGACTAGGGTTAGCTGGTAACGCGTTCAAGAAAGTTTACTTTGATCCTTCCCTTGATCGTCAAGTATCCATGTATGTTACGGCTGAAGATATTGTTGTGCCTTATGGTGCATCAAACTTAGAAACAGCTGAACGTGTAACACACGTCATGCGTAAAACTAAAAATGAGATTCGTAAATTACAAGTAGCTGAGTTCTATAGAGATATAGATTTAGGTGAACCATCTCACGAAGCGGACGAAGCTGAAAAGAAAATTGCAGAGAAGATGGGATTCAACTCATCAGAAGATGACAGATTTAAAATCTTAGAAATGCATGTCAACTTAGATTTAGAAAATGGTGATGATGAAGATGGTATAGCACTACCTTACGTTGTAACGATTGAACAAGGTACAGGAGATATTTTAGCTATTCGTCGTAACTGGCAGCCAGATGATAAATTAAAAACTAAACGACAACATTTCGTACATTATGGATACATTCCAGGCTTTGGCTTTTATTGCTTTGGCTTAATTCATTTGATAGGTGCTTTCGCAAAATCAGGTACTATGATCTTACGTCAACTTGTAGACGCAGGTACTCTATCGAACTTACCAGGCGGTATGAAGTCAAGAGGACTTCGTATCAAAGGTGATGATACACCGATTGCTCCAGGTGAATGGAGAGACGTAGATGTACCATCAGGTGCCATCCGCGATAACATCTTACCGTTGCCGTATAAAGAACCTTCACAAGTTCTTAATCAGTTAATGAATCAGATTGTTGAAGAAGGTAGAAGATTTGCATCAGCTGCAGATATGAAAGTATCTGATATGAGTGCTAACTCACCCGTAGGTACAACATTAGCAATTCTAGAACGTACATTAAAAGTAATGTCAGCAGTTCAAGCGCGTATTTACTATGCGATGAAACAAGAATTTAAGTTATTAGCTGGCATCATTAAAGATTACACACCTGAAGAATATTCATATGAACCAGAAGTAGGTGATAGACGTGCTAAACAATCTGATTATGATTGCTGTGATGTTATACCTGTATCAGATCCTAACGCAGCTACAATGTCTCAAAAAGTTGTGCAGTATCAAGCAGTTATGCAAATGGCACAACAAAATCCACAAATTTATGATTTACCAGAACTTAATAAACAGATGCTTGAAGTATTAGGGGTTAAGAACATTGGTAAACTCATACCTACAGCGGATGATCAAAAGCCTAAAGATCCGGTATCAGAAAATATGGCTATACTTAATGGTAAACCAGTTAAAGCGTTCTTATACCAAGACCATGAAGCACATATTAAAGTACATATGTCCGCTATTCAAGATCCGAAGATTGCTCAGTTAATAGGTCAAAACCCGATGGCTCAACAATTACAAGCGGCAGCTATGGCTCACATTAATGAACACGTAGCGTTTGCATATAGACAACAAATTGAAAAACAATTAGGTGCATCATTACCAACACCTGATGATGAACTTCCACAATCAGTAGAAGTAGAGTTATCTAAATTGACTGCTCAAGCTGCGGAACAATTATTGCAATTGAACCAAAAAGAAGTGGCTCAACAACAAGCGCAACAACAAGCTCAAGATCCGTTAATTCAAATGCAACAACAAGAACTTCAAATTAAACAACAAGAAGTTCAAATTAAAGCACAAAAAACTCAAGCCGATATTGAATTAGATAAAGCACGATTAATTCTTGATAAAGAAAAGATTGACTCTCAAGAAAGAATTGAAGGTGCTAAACTAGGTCAAAAAGCTATGCTTGATCAACAACAAATAGAAGCTACACAACATGCTCGTGGTGTTGAGTTAGGTTTAGATTTATTAAAAACTGAAAGCTCACAAGATCATACTAGCGACATGAAAGATAAAGACCATAGTATGAATAAAGAAATGCAAATGATGCAACAAATGATGCAACAACCACAACAAGAGGAAACACCCCAACCAACAGAGGAGTAACTAAATGGACCAAACGCTAGAACTATTATTGTCTCAAATAGAGAATCAGCGCAAAACAGTTTTAAATAATTTAGGAGACGGAGCAGCAAAAGATTTTGCTTCGTATCAAAATATGGCAGGATATATTCGAGGTCTATCCGTTGCTGAAAGTTTGATCAAAGACCTTGCACAAAGATTGGAGACATACGACGATGAGTGATCAAATACTCACAATGAATAAAAATTTGGTAGATGCAAATGGTCGACCAATTATTGTTCCAAAGATTGAAGATGTAGATGCAGAAGATATACCAATTGAAGAACGTGGTTTACAGTTACCTGAGCCAAAAGGATACAAGATACTTTGTGCAATTCCCGATGCTTCAGAAACATATCAAGGCGGTATTGTAAAAGCAGATTCAACTAGAACTATAGAAGAACATGCAACTGTAGTTTTATTTGTAGTAAAAGTAGGTGACTTAGCTTATAAAGACGAAGCTAGATTTCCTACAGGTCCATGGTGTAAAGAAGGTGATTTTGTTCTAACACGTGCATACGCAGGTACTAGATTTAAAATCCACGGAAGAGAATTCCGCATTATTAACGACGATACAGTTGAGGGGGTTGTAGAAGATCCTCGCGGCTATACTCGCGCATAAGGAGAATTAAATGGTTACTGAAACAAAAGACGGCATTGTCTTTGAATATCCAGATGATGATGATATTTCAGGTAATAAGTTACCTGATGAAAAAGAAGTTAGTTTAGAAACAAAAGTTTCTAATAAAGCTGAAAAAAATGAAGTTAAAGTAGAAACAAACGCAGATGACATTGATCTTGAAATTACAGACGATGATGTTCCAGCTGCTGATAGAGGTAAAGAACCCTTACCTAAAGAAGTAGTAGAAGAATTAGAAAAGGATAATTTAGAAGATTATTCTGATAGAGTTAAAACTCGCATGGCTCAGCTTAGAAAAGTTTATCACGACGAAAGACGTGCTAAAGAATCTGCAGACCGAGAACGCCAAGAAGCTATTAATTATGCAAAACAAATTGCTGATGAAAATAAGAAGTTAAAATCTTCTTTAAGCTCTGGTGAAGAAACATACCTTGAAACGCTTAAAAGTGGTTTAGAAAATCAGTTAAATTTAGCTAAACGAGATTATCGTGAAGCTTATGATTCTGGTGATACTGAAAAGATTATTGAAGCTCAACAACAGATGAATGATGCTCAGTATCGTTTATCTCAAGCTCAATCATATCAACCCAGATTTAAAACTGCTTTACAAAACGATGAAAAAGATGTATATATACAACAAAACGAAACCCCTGCGTTTAAACCAGACAGTAAAGCCGTTGCATGGCAATCTAAAAATGATTGGTTTGGTAAAGACGAGGAAATGACAAGCTTAGCATTAGGCTTACATGAAAAATTAGTTAGAAGCGGCATAGATCCCGCATCTGACGATTATTATCGTCGTATTGATAGTACGATGCAAAAACGATTCCCAGAAATGTTTGGGGATGCAACGCTAGACGAGGACCAACCCGCCCAGCGCACAAAACCTTCGAATGTAGTTGCTCCGGCAACGCGTAGCACCGCGCCAAAAAAAGTGCGTCTGACGAAGACACAAGTAGCGTTAGCCAAGAAATTTGGTCTAACACCGGAACAATATGCAAGAGAAACTTTAAAATTGGAGAATGCAAATGGATAATAAAAGAATAGATCGTGAACAAGATACTAGAGATGATTTTCAAAGACCTGATAGCTGGCAACCTGCATCATTATTACCAGAATTTAAAAAGGTACCTGGTTGGGCTTATCGATGGATTCGCACTAGTGTTATGAACGAGGCTGATAATCTAAATGTATCTTCCAAAATGCGTGAAGGATGGGAACCCGTTAAATTAGCGGACCACCCTGAAATGAAGTTAATGGTCGACCAAAATTCCCGTTTCAAAGACGGCGTTGAAATTGGTGGATTATTACTTTGCAAGATCCCAGAAGAGTTTGTTGCACAACGTAAGGCTCACTATGCTCAACAAGCAAAACAGCAAGCCGATGCAGTTGACAACAGCTTTATGAAACAGAATGATCCTCGTATGCCACTCTTTGCAGAGTCAAAGTCTACGACTTCATTCGGTAAAGGTAAATAATATAAACATTTAAGGAGATTTAATATGGCTTATCCAACCATTGATACTCCCTACGGTTTTGAACCACTTAATCGTTATGACGGTATTCCATACGCGGGCGCTACTTTACAGTACCCAATCGCGTCAACATACAATACTGCAATCTATAACGGTGCTTCGGTCAAAATCGTAGCGGGCGGCACAATTGAATTATCAGGCGCAACAACTACAGGCACTATTATTGGTGTTTTTATGGGTGTTCAATACGTTAATTCATCAGGCCAAACAGTTCAAGCTCAATACTACCCAGGTACTAGCGTTACTAACGCTGTTGCTTACGTAGTTGTTGATCCTACAGCTGAGTTTAAAGTAGCAGTAACAACTTCAGGTGCTCCTACAGTAGTAACAGGTGCAAACGCAACTATCGTTGGTACTAACGTAGCTGAAATCCAAAACGGTACAGGTTCTACAACAACAGGTAATTCACAAGCGTCTATTGTTAAACCTGCAGATACCGCTGGTGCTGCTACAACATTACCATGGAGAGTAGTTGCAGTAGTTCCAGACACAGCTTATTTGTCAGGTTCTACAGTACTTTACCCAGAAGTAATTGTTAAAGTCAATAACCCACAGCTTACTGCCCTTACCGGCGTAGCTTACACAGCTTAACTAGGAGAATAAAACATGGCTATTTCACGTGCACAGCTCCTAAAAGAGCTCTTACCAGGACTAAACGCGCTATTTGGTTTAGAATATAAACGTTACGGCGAAGAACATAAAGAAGTATATGAAACAGAAACTTCAGAACGTTCATTCGAAGAAGAAACAAAACTTTCAGGTTTCTCAGCAGCACCAGTTAAAAACGAAGGCACAGCCATCGCTTATGACAATGCTCAAGAAGCTTGGACAGCTCGATACAATCATCAAACTATCGCTCTTGGCTTCAGCTTAACTGAAGAAGCTGTAGAAGATAACTTGTATGATACATTATCAGCACGTTACACAAAGGCTTTAGCTCGCGCTATGGCATACACAAAACAAGTTAAGGCTGCTGCAGTTCTTAATAATGGCTTCAACACTTCTGGTTCTTACAACGGTGGTGATGGTGTTTCATTATTTAACACAGCTCATCCTCTTGTTTCAGGTGGCACTAACAGCAACACTCAATCTACAGCAACTGACTTGAACGAAACAGCACTAGAAAACGCTGTTATTCAAATCGCTGCATGGACAGATGAGCGCGGCCTATTAATTGCTGCTCAACCACGTAAGTTAGTAGTTCCACCAGGTAATCAATTCGTTGCAACTCGCTTGCTCGAAACTGAACTTCGTGTTTCTACAGCTGACAATGACATCAATGCTATTAAGAATAATGGTTCAATTCCAGAAGGTTACGCAATTAACCACTTCTTAACAGATCCTGATGCTTACTTCTTAACAACTGATGTACCTAACGGCATGAAACACTTTGTGCGTACTCCGTTATCTACTTCTATGGATGGTGACTTTGATACTGGTAACGTTCGTTACAAGGCTCGTGAGCGTTATTCATTTGGTTGGTCAGATCCTCTCGGTATGTGGGGTTCACCAGGCGCTTAATAGCAACTGGCTACGTACTACTAAGGGACCTGCTTAAAACACAGGTCCTTTTTTCATGGTTTTCTTGATGCGTACGATAAAGCGTACGGTTAATAATATGGTTATACACACCGTGTGTATAAATTATAGGAGAAATAATATGAAAGCATGGACTAAACCAGCAGCAACTGAAATGAGATTTGGCTTTGAAGTAACTATGTACGTAATGAATAAGTAATAGTACTTTGCTTTAAATTAAGGGGCTTCGGCCCCTTTTTTACTTGCTTTATATATAAAATGTAGTATTATTGCCATATCCGGGTATATCCGGTTTATTAGACTGTCCCGGCAGACGCATATAAGGCTAATAAACTTAACTCTATATGGAGAAATTCAAATGGCTAATACAACCTTTTCGGGCCCAGTCACGTCAACCAACGGTTTCATCACAGGTACGGGCGTTAATTCAACAGTTACAGCATCAACACTAGCAGTTACATCAGCAGACTACAATGGTCAAATTATTGGCTTAAGTCGTGCAGCTGGTATTACAGCTACTCTTCCAGCAGCTACAGGTACAAATTCTGTATATACATTTTTGATTACAACAACAGTTACATCTAATAGTTACAAAATTCAAGTTGCTAACGCAACAGATGTAATTAGCGGTACATTAAATGTTGCAGGTACTACAGGTACTCCATTTGGTACTCTTCCAGCTTCTGACACTATTACTATGAATGGTACAACTACAGGTGGCGTTGCAGGTTCATTTGTTCGATTACAAGACGTTGCTTCAGGTATCTTTGTTATTACTGGCGGCGGTCTTATCGGCTCTGGCACTGTAGCTACACCATTTAGCGCAGCTGTTTAATTAATCACTGGGGGCACTTAGCCCCCTCACTAAATAAAGGAGATTAATTATGAGTATGCAATATGATGTAAAACAAGCCCATTTAAATTCAAGCGGTTATTTTGTAAAATATCCTGTACGTGTCAAAGGCGTGTCATTTGCAGGTGCAGCTTCTGCTGGGTATATAACTTTATTTGATACTTCCTCAACACCTGTTTCATCAAGTGTAACTTACGCACAATCAGGTACAACTGTAACAGTAACTAAAACAGCTCATGGTTTAAGTACAGGTGATATTATAGGTATTCATTTTTTATCAAATTCTGGCGTTTCAGCTACTGATGGTACTTATAGTATTACTAGAACAAGTGCTGATGCATTTACTCTAACTGATATTAACTCACGTACTATTACTAGCACTTCAGCTGTATATGCTGTTGGTAAATGGTTACTTACTTATGAAACCGTAGCTACTGATATATTTACCAACGTTCCTTTCCTTCCAGGTGAGGGTATACGAGCTGAAACAGGTGTGTATGCTGAAATGTCAAATATGGATGCAGCACAAATAATATATGGCTAGTAAGAAAAAAGGTCCGAGCTTAGCAGTTGGACGTGGTGAGAAACTTCCTGTATCGAAAGGTGCAGGGCTCACGGCTAAAGGTCGTGCAAAATATAACGCAGCTACTGGGTCAAACCTGAAGGCTCCTCAACCACAAGGTGGACCTCGCAAGAAGTCGTTTTGTGCTAGGATGTCTGGTATGCCTGGGCCTATGAAAGATGAAAAAGGTAGACCTACTCGTAAGGCTGCTTCTTTAAAAAGGTGGAATTGCAAATGAGTGCAGAACGTGAAGTTATAGAACACGGTGTTGAAATTAAACATATTCAATCAGATGTGGATAGTATTATGGAAGACATGGAACAACTAAAAGCACGTCTTGATAGTATTGAAAAGACATTAGAAGAAATTAAAGGTGGCTGGAAAGTATTCATTGCTCTTGCTACTATTATTTCAGGCGTTATAAGCTGGATGGTGACTCATTGGCTAGGAAAATAATATGAAAGCTTTTATAGACAGAATATTTAATAAAAGGAAACAAGATGATAAACAAATTAAAGAATCAATTACAACTGAAACTAAAGCAACTGAAGCAATGGTTGAAGCTATTATTAAAGAAGTAAAACAAGAACAGGTAATTACGTATCCAAAACCTAATCATTTCCCAGATTGTAATTGTAATAAATGTATGAGATGGAAAAAACAAAATGCCTAGTAAATCTAAAGCACAAAGAAATTTAATGGCGGCTGCAGCTCACAATCCTGCATTTGCTAAAAAAGTAGGGGTTCCTGTGTCAGTGGCACAAGAGTATAATCAAGCAGATAAAGGTAAGAAATTTAAAGGAGGCGGTATGGCTAAATCAGATATGAAAGAAGATACAAAAATGGACATGGCTCAAGACAAGGCTATGATCAAAAAAGCAATGAAGCAACACGATATGCAAGAACACAAAGGTGGTAAAGGTACTAAACTAGCCCTTAAAAAAGGTGGTATGGCTAAAGGATGCGGTTACGCTTCTGGTGGTAAAGTATCCCAATTAGCAAAATCTAATGGTATTGCTGTTCGTGGTAAAACAAAAGGAAGGAATGTTTAATCATGGCTGATAAAGATAAACAACCGCAACAAGCAGACTTTGATAAAGCTGATAAAGCTATGAAAGACGGCAAAATTCCAGGTCCAATTAATGATGATAGTGGTCCATTACCTACACCTGAACCTAAAAAAGAAACTGTAAAACCAGTTAAAAAGATGGCTTCAGGCGGTAAAGTATCCCAATTAGCAAAAGCTAACGGCATTGCTGTTCGTGGTAAATCAAGAGGAAAAATCTGCTAATGAGACCTTCACGTGGTATGGGTGCTATAAAGAAAACTAAGATTCCTAGTGCTACTGAAAACACTATGCCAAAAGGCAAAGTTAAAGCACGTCGTGATAACACAGACTTTACTCAGTTTAAAGAAGGTGGCCCTGTAGGACTTTATGCAAACATGAATGCGCGAAAGAAAAAAGGCATATCACGTCCTAAATCAAAGTCCACAATTGCCCCTAAAGCTTATGCAAATATGAAAAAAGGATTTCCTAAATAATGGTTGATAGAACCTCAGGTATAAGTACCTTTAATTTAGATTTAAATAACTTAGTTGAAGATGCGTTTGAACGTTGTGGTCAAGAGTTACGTACTGGGTACGACTTAAGAACTGCAAGACGTTCACTTAATATTATGACGGCTGAATGGGCCAATCGTGGTATTAACTTGTGGACTGTAGAGCCTGGTCAAATTGCATTAAACCAAAATCAGATTATGTATGCATTACCTACTGATACAGTAGATTTGCTTGATATGGTGACGCGTACTGGAACTGGAGCAAATCAACAAGATATTAATATTAGTCGTATTAGTGAGTCAACATATATTACAATACCTAATAAAAACGCAACGGGTCGTCCAATCCAAGTGTGGATTAATAGACAAAGTGGCCAAGAAAGCCCTACTCAGATTTTATTAGCTGAAACGTTAACTGCAACTGCTTCCACTGCAGCAAACCCAGAAACAATTACTTTAAGTTCTACAGTTGGCTTAGCTCAATTTGGTTTTATTAAGATTGGCGCTGAAACCATTCAATATGGTGGCGTAAGTGGTAGTAATTTAACTGGATGTATAAGAGCTGTTAATAATACAGTATTAGATACACACGCAATTGGGGATAAGATTTATGTTCAAAACTTACCTACAGTTAATATATGGCCAGCTCCAGAACAAAGTAGTTTTTATCAATTTGTTTATTACAGATTAAGACGCATACAAGATGCAGGTACAGGTGTGACTGTAGAAGATATACCCTTTAGATTTATTCCTTGCATGGTAGCTGGGTTAGCTTATTATTTAAGTCTTAAACTACCAGGTGCTGAAATGAGAATTGAAATGTTAAAAGCCGCATATGAAGAAGCATTTCAATTAGCAGCGGATGAGGATAGAGAAAAAGCATCTATTAGGTTTGTGCCTAGAGACTCTTTCTACTATATGTAGGGTAATTAAATGCCAAGTAAATACGCAAGTGGTAAGAATGCTATATCACAGTGTGATCGCTGTAATTTTAGATTTAAACTAAGTCAACTAAGACGCTTAGTAATTAAGACAAAAAATGTTAATATACTGGTGTGTCAAGAATGTTGGGAACCGGATCAGCCACAATTATCACTAGGTTTATACCCAGTTAATGATCCGCAAGCAATAAGAAATCCAAGACCTGATAGTCCTAGTTATTACCAATCAGGTTTAAATGGGCTTCAAACTATAATTCAAACAGGTCCAGCTACATCTGAAACAGGTGTTCCAATGGGCGGTAGCAGAATCATTCAGTGGGGCTGGCAACCAGTAGGTGGTGCTAGTTTCTTTGATGCGGCATTAACACCAAATTATTTAGTTGCAACAGGTGTAGTAGCAAGTGTAACAGTAACAACAACATAAGGAGAAGTAACATGGCATTCAGATCATCAGCTGACGGTATTACTAAACAAGGTAAAACTAAAGGTAAAAATTTAGGGGATTCAGGTCCAAATGTAGCTATTCAAACAGGTCCTAAACATGCAGGTTCTAAAGGCGGTAAAAAGAACATTGACATGAAAACTATGGGTCGTGGTATGGCTAAAGTTGCAGCACAAAAAAAGGGGTAATAAAATGGCTAAAAATGACTTTCCAAAACCAACACCAGCGGAATCCTATCCATTAGGTCACGCTAAAGAAAACAAAGACGCTAGTGAATATACGGGTTTTAAATATCCATCAGGCGGTACTGGTGACGACATTGGTATCTATAAACAACCGATGCCTAATCCAAATGGCACTGACATTGGCTTTTCTCAAGACCCTAATAAGTTAAAAGCTCAAGACCTCAATCAAAGTACTGGCAGACAACGCGTTAGTGCAGGAGATCCAGGTTCTAAAGTTATTAATAGACACGGTGAAAAAACTATGCGTGGTTATGGCGCAGCGACTAAGGGTATTAAAACAAGAGGCCCAATGGCGTAATAAATGAATTACACCCAGTTAGTTACAGAAATACAAAGTTATGCAGAGGATACGTTTCAAACAGCGGATATAAATACGTTTATAACCCAAGCTGAACAACGTATCTATAACTCTGTACAACTTCCTGCGTTACGTAAAAATGTAACCGGTACGACTACGGCGGGTAATAAGTATTTAGCTATGCCTACTAATTGGTTAGCTACGTTTAGCTTAGCTGTTATTAATTCTGCTAATGAGTACACATATCTTTTAAACAAGGATGTGAATTTTATTAGACAGTCTTATCCAGATACAGATTCTGATTTTTATGGAACCCCTGCGTATTACGCAGTATTTGATAGTACAGCGTTTATTATGGGCCCTACACCAGATGCTTCATACGCAGTTGAGCTTCATTACTTTTATTATCCTGAGTCTATTACGACAGTAACAGGCGGTCAAACTTGGTTAGGTGATAACTTTAGCTCTACTTTATTATATGGGTCATTATTAGAAGCTTATACCTACATGAAAGGTGAAGCAGATGTACTAGCTCAATACCAAAAACGATATGACGAAGCTATGGTATTATTGAAACAGCTTGCAGATGGTAAAGATAGACAAGATGCATATAGGAGTGGGCAAGTAAGATACCCAGTTAGATAATGTCAATAGGACAAACACAAACTACAGTATTTAAACTTAATTTATTAAAGGCCTTAGAAAACTTTAATGTGGGTACTCCATATACTTACAAAATTGCTTTATATACTGCGAATGCTACGTTAAATGAAACTACTACTGCATATACCACAGAAGGTGAAATAACAGGTACAGGATATACTGCAGGAGGCAAGACTTTAACTATAACAGGGTTAGGAAGTGATACGACTAATAATACAGCTTATGTGTCGTTCGTAGATGTAACTTGGAGCCCTGCAAATTTTACTACTGCTGGAGCTTTAATATATAATAGCACTACAAATGCGGCTGTTTGTATATTGAATTTTGGTAGTGATAAAACGGCAACAAGCACATTTACAATAACGTTTCCATCAGCAACTTCAACCACTGCTGTATTAAGAATTAATTAAGGAGAAATCATGCATAAAGAACAACAAGGCTTCGGTGATTCAGCCATTGCCACATTAAACACAAATGCTATTTCTGCAGAAGATATGGGTGTGCATGGCCACTACCACGTAGTTTGCAAAGATAAAGCAGGTAATTTAAAATGGGAAGAAAAGTTCCCTAATCTAGTTGTAGCTGTAGGTAAACAATTGATGTTAGATACCCTACTAAAAGGTTCTAGCTATTCAGTAGTTGGCCCATTTTTAGGGTTAACAAATGCTACTTTAACTCCAGCAGCTACAGATACGATGACAACACTAGTTGGCGGCGGTAAAGAATTTACTAACTACACAGTAGGTGGTTCAGCAGTTCGTGGTACAGCAGTATTTGCTTCAGCTACTTCATCAGGTACAACACCTACTAACGTAACAACTTCAACAGCAGCAGCTATTACTTACACTATCACAGGTGCAGGTGGTACAGTTTATGGATGTTTCTTAGTAACAGGCACTGGTGCTGTAAGCACACAAAGCTCTACTGCAGGTACATTATATAGTGAAGGTAACTTTGCAACAGCTAAAGTAACAACAGCTGGCGATACAGTAAGCGTTACATACTCTACAACTGCAACAAGCTAAGGAGTCCTAAATGGCTCTAGCGTTAAATGATCGCGTCCAACAACAGGGTACGGCTAACACCACAGTCAGCTTTACCCTAACCGCGTCAGTTACTGGGTTTCAATCCTTTGCTGTTATTGGTAACGGAAATACAACCTATTATGCTGCAACAGATGCGTCTGGTAATTGGGAAGTAGGTGTTGGTACATATGCTACATCTGGCCCTACATTAACGCGTACTACAATCCTAGCTTCAAGTAATTCTGGTTCAGCTGTTACCTTCTCGGGTACAGTCAATGTCTTTGTTACATACCCTTCAGAAAAATCAGTCAATCTAGATGGATCAAATAATGTATCTGCATTAGGTACAGTTTCTTCTGGTATTTGGCAAGGTACGACTGTAGGTGTAGGATATGGTGGTACAGGAGTTACTACATCTTCTGGCGCTAACTCTGTCATGTTAAGGGATTCAAACCAAAACGTAGCTATTAATAGATTAAACCAAGCCAATACATCTATTTCAGCGGCAGGTGGCACAACAGCTCTAACAGCAGCTTCTAGTTATTCTCAAACACTTAATGGTACTGGCAATCAGACGTATACAATGCCAGATGCAACTACGCTAACAACAGGTGTAGCCTTTGTATTTAATAACAATGCAACAGGCACACTAACATTACAAGATTATGCTGCTGGCCCTGTTGGAACAATTACCTCTGGTGGTGCTGTTGAGCTTGTGTTGCTATCTAGTGGTACTGTTGCGGGCACGTGGGATGTACACGGATATCTTCCAGAAGCAGTAACTTGGGGAACTAATGCTTTAAACCTTGGAACTACTGTTATTACAAACGGTACATGGAATGGTGGAACAATAACTTCAGGTTATGGTGGTACAGGGCTTACAACATTTGCTGCAGCTAACAATGCTCTCTACTCAACATCAAGTTCAGCTTTGGCTGCAGGTACTTTACCTATAGCAGCAGGCGGTACTGCAGCAACTACATTTACTTCTAATGGTGTTTTATATGGTAATGGAACTTCAGCTTTAGGTGTTACAGCAGCTGGAACAACAGGACAAGTTTTAGTAGGTAATACTGGATCAGCTCCAACATGGGGTACATTATCTAGTTCAGCAGTTACAACATTCCAAACATCATTAAACGGACTTACACCTTCTACCGCAACAAGTGGCGCAGTTACTTTAGCAGGCACTTTAGGTATTAGTTCTGGTGGTACAGGACAAACAACAGCTACTGCAGCTTTTGATGCGTTATCACCTATAACAACTAAGGGTGATTTAATTTCTAGCAATGGTACTAATGATGTAAGACTTGGCGTAGGTACAAATAATTATGTATTAACAGCAGATTCAGCAGAGGCTACAGGTTTAAAATGGGCAGCAGTCAGTGGAGCTGGTACAATCACAGTCACAGACTTTACAGCCACAGCCAGCCAAACAACATTCACAGTAGCTTACACAGTAGGCTTAGTAGAGGTTTATAGAAACGGAGTTAAATTAGCTATAGCTGATTACACAGCATCTAACGGAACTTCTATTGTTTTAGCTACAGGTGCTAACGTGGGTGATGTGATTGAAGTGGTAGCGTTCTCTGGTCTTAATACTTATGCTACGATTGTAGCTGATAACTTCAGTGGTACAGGTTCTCAAACAGCATTTACAATGACACAAACACCAGCTAACTCAGCATCTGTGATAGTAGCTATTTCTGGTGTGGTTCAAGACCCTACTACCTATACAGTACTTAGCACAACATTAACATTCTCAACAGCACCTCCAGCTGGTACAAATAATATATCTGCAAGATACTTAGGTGTATCTAGTATAAGTGGTACATCTTCAGTTTTAGTAGCAACCAACGGTATAATCGTTAATGGACAAACAATATCTACTTCATATACAATACCTGTTGGGTCTAACGCTATGAGCACTGGACCAGTTTCTGTAGCAAGCGGTGTAGTTGTAACAGTTCCTTCTGGATCACGATGGGCGGTAATATAATATGGCATCAACAATAAATGCAAGTAACTCAGGTTTTGGTGGGATAGTATCTACTGGAGATTCTAGTGGTGTTTTAACCTTACAATCTGCAGGGACTACAGCGGTTACTTTGGACACTTCTCAAAACGCAACTTTTGCAGGTAAAGTAACTTCTGCTGGAGCTTTAACTTTAGCATCTAACGGCTCAACCACAGCACTAACTATAGATACATCACAGAATGTAGCTTTTGCTAAAGGTTTTACTGTAGGTGCTACAGCAGCACCAGCGTTTAGTGCTTATCAAACAACCGGAACTTTGTTAAGCGCAGGAACAACTACAAAAGTATTGTTTGATACAGAACAATTTGATACAAATTCTAATTTTGCGTCCAGTAGATTTACACCTACTGTTGCAGGATATTATCAAATGAATGCTTGTGTTTTTGTTAGCGGAACTGTTAGCGTACTTTTAACTGTTTTAACTGCTAGTAGTGGGTCAAGAAGCGGAAGTCTTACTAATATTGCAGGTCAAGGGCAATCGGCTTCAATGGTATCATCAGTTATGTATTTTAATGGTTCTACAGATTATGTTGAAATATATGTTTATTCTAGTAATGCTTTAACTACTTTAAATGGACAATACACATATTTTAATGGTTGTTTTTTAAGGTCTGCATAATGTTATACGAAAAAATTATTACTATATATCCTGAATTATCAGAAAAAGACTTTAATCCATTTACAGGCACAATCCGCCTACAAAACGACTCGGATGGTAATGGTGACTACATAGCACAATGGAACCATCCTACACTAGCTAAACCTACGGAAGAACAGCTAAATGGCTAAACTAATACTTAACGGTTCTACTTCTAGAAACACTGGAGAATAAAGCATGACTAATGCGGTCAATTTATCAGCAATAGGTTCTAACGGATCAGCTAGTTTACCTAACTGGACTACAGCAGGTCGTCCTGCAAGTCCTAGAACTGGTCAATCTGGGTTTAATACAACCACTGCTTCTTTTGAAGTTTATAATGGTACTGCTTGGGCTGCTGTTGGTGGCTTAAGTTGGCAGTCAGTTCAATCTACAGGATTTACTGCTGTATCAGGCAATGCTTATCCTTGCAATACTACATCTGCTGCCTTTACCGTTACCCTTCCAGCCTCACCCGCAGCTGGTGATCAAATTCTTTTAGCTGACTATGCAGGCACATGGGCTACAAATAATATAACAGTATCTCTTAATGGTAACAAGATGAATGGTTTATCGGTTAATGCTACACTAAATACAAGCAGAGAATCAGTAACATTTACTTACTTAGACTCAACTCAAGGATGGATTGCATCCAACGGATTCTTAACTACATCTACTGTTGTTCAAACTATTCCTGTTACATATTTAGTTTTAGCAGGCGGTGGTGGTGGTGGTGGTCCAGGTAACGCTGGTGGTGGAGGCGGTGCTGGTGGATATTTAGCTGCAACATCAGGCCTTACTAAAGGACAAGTCTATACAATTACCGTAGGTAGTGGTGGAGCCGTAACTCCTGCCGCTGGAGGTTCTGACGGAGGTGGATCATCTATAGTTGGAACAGGAGTATCTATAGGGGCGACTGGTGGAGGTGGTGGTGGATCTGGTAATAATGTTGCTGGAAGATCTGGAGGCTCTGGTGGCGGAGGTGGAGCACAAGATACAGGAACACCCGCTGCTGGTGGGGCAGGAACTCCAGGACAAGGATATGCAGGCATTACAGGTATTGGACCAGGAACTACCGATGGCGGTGGTGGTGGGGGTGGATCTGGTGGTACAGGCTCTGCAAGTAATGGTGGACCAGGCACTGCTAATTCTATTACAGGCACTTCCACTATATATGGTGGTGGTGGTGGTGGAGGTCGTGACCAGCGTGGAGGTGTTCCATATGGTTTAGGTGGGCCAGGTACTCCAGGAGTTTCAGGTGGTAATGGAACTGGACCAGGAAACCCAGCCCCAACAGCAGGAGTAGCAGCTACTGGAGGAGGAGGCGGTGGAGCTTCATATAACTATACTAACACGGCTGGAATTGGTGGAGCTGGAGTAGTAATTATTTCTGTAGCAACACCTTCATATCCAGGCACTTATACAGGACCTGCAACAACAGGTACTAATGGGTCTAATACTTGGATTAAATGGACTGGATCAGGAACTTATACAGCATAATGAAAGAAACATTTATAGGGCAATATTATTTAGATGATCTTTCTATTTGTGACGATATCATAGAATATTTTAAAAATAGTCCAGATAAAAATCTAGGTAAAGTAGGATTTGGTGAGGTAGACAAGAATATAAAAGATTCTACAGATTTGCATTTAGAAAGTGTAGATTTATCTAATAGGTATAATCTGCAACTACAACAAACATTAAACAAATATATAGAACAATATAGTTTTTGTAATAAATATGAATCATTTAGCTTGGTTGAAAGAATAAATATTCAGCATTATTTACCAAGCCAAGGATTTCATCAGTGGCACGCTGAAAGAACTGGAAAACAAGAACTAGTAGGATCAAGACATCTAGTATTTATGACTTACTTAAATGATGTTGATGATGGTGGAGAAACAGAGTTTTATTATCAAGAATTAAAAGTTAAACCAAGAAAAGGTTTAACACTTATATGGCCTGCTGATTGGACACATACTCATCGTGGTATAACATCTAATACAGAAGAAAAATACATAGTAACAGGTTGGTTTAATTTTACAAATTAGGAATATAAAGTGAGTTCAATCGTTGTTTCAGGAGATACCTCAGGTTCTATAACCTTAGCTGTTCCAGCTGTTGCTGGTACTAATACTATTACATTTCCTGCATTAACAGGAACTATTATTACAACTGCATCTACATCAGGTATACCAAACACAATTAATTGGACAACAGTTCAAACAGCAAGCGTTAACCCAGCTGTCGCATTTACAGGGTATCCGATGAATACAACATCTGGTGCTTTAACTGTAACACTGCCAGCAAGTCCTACAGCAGGTAGCACGATTTCTATTCTTGATTATGCAGGGACCGCAGCTACAAACAATATTACAGTATCTGGCAACGGAAACAAGATTCAAGGAACTACAACTTCAGCAACAATATCTACAAATAGAGAAGCTATCAATTTAGTTTATGTAGATGCTACTCAAGGATGGCTTGCTTACGCTGATGTTTATTCTACAACTTCTCCATTACCTCAAACATATACTGCCTCTTATTTATTAGTAGCTGGTGGCGGAGGTGCTGGTGCAGATCTTGCTGGTGGTGGTGGCGCTGGAGGTTTAGTTACAGGCACTACATCTTTAAATATAGGTACTATTTATACTGCTGTAGTAGGCGGAGGCGGTTCTGGAGGAACAGGAAGACCTAGTAGTGGGCAAACTAATGGAACAGATTCTTCATTTACAGGAGTAACTACTGCAGTTGGAGGAGGAAGATCTGTAGGATATACTCCAGGTGCCTCAACAGCTATTGGTGCAAATGGAGGTTCAGGTGGTGGTGGTTCTGCTAGTGACTCAGGAGCTTCTCCTGGTGGATCAGGAACTCCAGGTCAAGGAAGTGCAGGTGGAGCTGGTCTATCTGCCGTAACATATTCTGGTGGTGGTGGTGGAGGAAGTAGTGCAGTTGGTGTAGCTGGGGCACCTGGTGTTCCAGGAGCTGGTGGTGCAGGTACAGCTTCTTCAATTACAGGAACTCCTGCTACTTACGCAGGTGGTGGTGGTGGCGGAGCATACAGTGTTTATACAACTACTGGTGGAGCTGGTGGAACTGGTGGAGGAGGAACTGGAGGAAGTGCGCCTTCATATGTTGGATCATCAGGAACAGTTAACACTGGTGGCGGTGCAGGTGGGGGTGGATATTCGGGTGGAGTGTTTAATGGAGGTGCTGGTGGATCTGGCGTAGTTATCCTATCAGTTCCAACTGCAAATTACTCTGGTACTACAACAGGTTCTCCTACTATAACCACATCAGGTGCTAATACAATAATTAAATACACCAGTGGTTCTGGTACTTACACTGCATAATGGCTTCTTTTGTTATAGGTGGAGATACAAGCGGTCAAGTTACATTCCAAGCACCTAGTGTTGCTGGAAGTACTACACTAACTTTACCAGCTTCAACTGGTACTGTAATAACTTCTGCTACAACAGGTAATGCATTACCAGGACAAATAAACTGGAACACAACGCCACAAACAAGTGGATTTACTGCAGTAGCATACGGTGGTTATTTTTGTAATACAACAAGTGCAGCATTTACAGTAACATTACCAAGCTCACCTACTCGTGGCCAGTTTGTAGTTATTGTTGACTATGCTGGAACAAGTGCAACTAATAATATAACTGTAAATGGTAATGGAGCAAAAATAGGTAGTAGTGCTGCGGCACAAGCAATATCAACAAATAGATCTGGTATTACCTTTACTTATATAGATTCAACACAAGGTTGGCTTGCTTCAAGCAACGTTTATGGGGGTAATCCTCCATATGTTCCAAGCACCTATTCAGCTTCTTATTTAGTAGTGGCTGGTGGTGCCTCGGGTGGTATAGGTAGTGGAGCTATAGGTGCTGGAGGCGGTGGAGCGGGTGGTTATATTACTGGCACTGCTACTTTAACTGGTGGCACTATATATACTGCTGTTGTAGGTGCAGGCGGTGCTATCACTGCAGGCACAGGAGCTAATGGTTCAAATTCTACATTTCCAGGTGCTACAACTGCTATAGGTGGTGGAGGCGGTGGTAGTGATGGAGGATCCCCTTTTGATGTTGGTTTATCAGGTGGTTCAGGTGGTGGAGGTGGTGGAAGAACTGCTAATACCGTAGCAGGCTCTGGAACACCAGGTCAAGGTAATGCAGGCGCTGTAGGACAAGGGCCTAATAACCCAGTTGCTATAGGTGGCGGTGGTGGTGGAGCTACAGGTGCAGGTTCAGGAGCAACAGGTGGTGCAGGTACAGCTTCTTCAATTACGGGTACACCAGCAACATACGCAGGTGGTGGCGGTGGAGGAGGTGGTGGTTATCCATCAGGTGGATCAGGTGCAGGATCAGGAGGTGCTGGAGGTGGAGGTGCTGGATCAAATAATACTACTCCTGCTACACCAGGCACTGCTAATTTAGGTGGTGGTGGTGGTGGCGGTGGACAAGTTGCTCCATTTGCTGCAGGTCCAGCAGGTGCTGGCGGTAGTGGTGTTGTTATATTAAGTGTACCTACATCTAATTACTCAGGTACTACAACAGGTTCTCCAACTATAACAACTAGTGGATCTAATACAATTATTAAGTGGACTACGGGTAGTGGAACATACACAGCTTAAGGTATAATATGCAAATGAAAATAGATGAACTTATACAAGAATTTAGTAATGAACAAGGCTTTCAATTTGGCATAGATATTGTCATGAAGTCACTAAGACCAAATGCTTTGTATTGCCTAAGTGCAAGTGGTGGTACTTTTGAAATTATTGACTGGGATGAATCTAATGAGCTCCCACAACCCACATCACAAGAAATACGTGATGAATATATAAGACATAAAACAATTAAAGAATTTTTAGATTACTTAGAAACTAAGGATAAATAATGGCAGTTACCATAGACGGAACCAATGGAGTTACCTTTAACGACACTTCTTTACAAGGAGCTGCGTCATCACCTTATGTGCTAAAGAACCGTATTATAAATGGTGCTATGGTGATAGACCAAAGAAATGCTGGTGCTAGTGTTACTCCTACAAATGCTTCTTATACTTTAGATAGATGGTTTTTTAGTCTTTCTCAAGCATCAAAATTAACTTGCCAACAAAATGCTGGTTCGGTTACACCACCAGTAGGATTTACAAAATATCTAGGAATAACATCGTCATCAGCGTACAGCGTAGGAGCATCAGAACTTTTTGTATTGCGTCAAAGTATTGAAGGGTTTAATGTTGCTGATTTAGGCTGGGGAACAGCTAACGCTAAAACTGTTACCCTAAGTTTCCAAGTGTATTCAAGTCTTACTGGTACTTTTGGTGGTACTGTTAGAAATTCTGCTGGAAACAGGTTTTATCCTTACAGTTATACAGTTTCCACAGCAAATACTTGGACTTCAATAAGCGTAACTATTGCTGGCGATACATCAGGAACATGGGCGACTGACAATACTTCTGGTATTGAATTAATGTTTAGCCTAGGCTCTGGTTCAACAGTTAGCGGAACTGCTGGTGCTTGGGGTTCTACAGCTTATTATTCAGCCACAGGAGCAACATCAGTAGTAGGCACTAACGGAGCTACCTTTTATATCACAGGTGTCCAACTAGAAATAGGCACAACAGCAACACCATTTGAACGCAGACTTTATAATCAGGAATTGGCTAATTGTCAGAGGTATTTTCAAGTAATAAATGGTGCGGTGTATAGAGCTTATCTTACTGGTGGTGTTTTTTATTGGATTCCTTGGCAAGTAACTTGCAGAACTGCACCTACCATAACAAATACTTCTGCTACATATTCTTTATCAAGTTCTGCAATTTGGTATAACGCTGGTATAAATGGTGCTGAAATTAGTTTTACTTCAACGGGTACTGGTAGTTCCTATTATGCTATTTTAACTACAACTATTTCTGCGGAACTTTAATCATGTATAAACTAATAAAAAATATTATGTCAAGTGAAATTAAATCAGTTAAAAGACTTTCTGATAACGCTTTTATCCCATTTGACCCAGCTAACACAGACTACCAAGCCTACCTTAAATGGTTAGACGAAGGCAATACACCTTTACCAGCAGATAATTAAAATTTAACAAGGAGAAACAAATGTCACATTTTGCAAAAGTAACAGACGGTAAGGTAACGCAAGTTATCGTTGCTGAAAAAGAATTCTTTGATACCTATGTAGATTCTACACCAGGTGAATGGATTCAAACTTCATATAACACTATTGGTGGAACTCATACATTAGGTGGCACACCATTGCGTGGTAACTACGCTGGTATTGGTTATACTTATGACCGTACTAACGATGTATTCTATGCACCACAACCATATCCTAGCTGGGTTATTTCAGCACCTAATTGGACATGGGAAGCCCCAGTAGCTATGCCTACAGATGGCAAACTATACAAATGGGATGAAGCTACAACATCATGGATTGAAATTCCAGAACTAACTGTTTAAGGATAAATCATGGCATTAACCACCGTACAGAATGCGATGATGTTGCAACCAGTCTTACAAAGCTGGACAACAGCAAATAGACCTAGCCCAGCATCTACAGGGTCTATGGGATATAACACATCTACTAATATAGTTGAAGTTTACAATGGTTCAGCTTGGGTAGCAGTGGGAGATCAATCTTTATCCTATACACTTACTTATTTAGTTGTAGCTGGCGGAGGAGGAGGTGGAGGTACTAATACTTCTGCTGGTGGTGGCGGATACATCGGTGGTGGTGGCGGTGCTGGTGGATATGTTACAGGAACAACCCCTGCAGTAACAGGAGCAGGAACAGTATATACAGCAACTGTAGGTTCTGGTGGTAATAAAGGTACTGATTCAGGATCACCTACTGTGGGATCAAATGGTTCAAACTCTTCTTTAACTGGAGCTACTACAGCAGTTGGTGGTGGGGGTGGTGGATACGGTTATACAAGTGGATCAGGTGCTTCAGGTGGATCAGGTGGTGGTGGTGGATCTACTGGAGGAGGTGCTGGATCTGGAACTCCAGGACAAGGATATGCTGGAGGAAGCGGATCATCTACAAACGGATATGGCTCTGGCGGTGGAGGATCCAGTGGTGCTGGTACAGGTGCATCTAATCCAGCTGGAGTAACAACTCCTGGTGGGCCAGGTACATCTAATTCCATTACAGGATCAGCAGTAACTTATGCTAAAGGTGGAACTTCTGGTTTGACAAGTGGAGGGGCTAATGCTGGTGCTAATACAGGTGATGGTGGTCCAACTGCAAACAGTAATACAGGATCATATAATGGCGGCTCTGGTGTAGTTATTTTATCAGTTCCAACCGCAAACTATTCAGGTACAACTACGGGCAGTCCAACTATAACAACTTCAGGTAGTAATACAATTATTAAATTTACATCTTCAGGAACCTATACCACATAATGTTTGGATACGCTGCCTTTGCTCAACCTACATTTGCTGGACTTGGCGGCAACTCATTTATATTGTCTTTATCTGAAGACATTGTTATGGCTGATACGAGCAGCCAAGTATGGTCATTTAATCAATCAGTAACAGAAAATATTACCTTAACTGATAATAATTCCTTAGCAGGATTATTTGTACTTTCACTTAATGAAAACTTTAGTTTAGATGATTCAAGTACACAACAAAGTACATTTGGTCAGACCATTGCAGAAAACTTCACTGCGGACGATTCTGTAAGCATTACAGCCCAATTTGCAGCAAGTAAAGCAGAGAATATTGTTATGGATGATACATCAATACAGTATTTTGCAGCGTTAGAAACTCGTGATGAGCTTTTTGTAATGGATGATATAAGAAGTATAGCGGCTCAGTTCTTAGCATCTATAACAGAGAATTCAGATTTAAATGATACACCAAGTATCACTGCACAATTTGCACAAAGCATAGTAGAAAATACGACCATACAAGATGCTAATACGGCTATTGCTAACTTTGTAGCTTCAAGAACTGAAGACATTACGATGGCAGATGTTGCAACCATTATCTCTATATTCTTCTTAAATATTACAGAGCCAATTACTTCTGGTGATAGCAACACTGCAAGTGTAAATTACAATCTATCTATTATTGAAAATTCTAACCCTGCAGATGTATATTCTGTAAGAGCGGATCTTAACTTCACTATAAATGAAGTCTTTTATATGTTAGATCAACTATGCTATAACGGTTGGTTTAAGATTGATGATAGTCAAACACCTTCATGGTCTGTGATTGCGGCTCCAGGATCTGCTGGTTGGATAGATATAAATGACTCACAAACCCCAAGTTGGGGCGCAATTGATACATCGCAACCTTGTAGTTAAGGTATAATACGGATAACTAAAATAAAGGATTTATTATGGCAAGCACCTATTCACCACTTAAAATTGAACTCATAGGTACAGGCGACCAGTCTGGTACTTGGGGTACAACTACAAATACTAATTTAGGTACCGCAATTGAAGAAGCGATTACAGGAACGGCCGATGTTTCTTTTTCTAGTGCCGATGTTACCTTAACTTTAACTAACACTAATACAGCTCAAACTGCTCGTAACTTACGTTTAAACTTAACAGGCACTGTAGCAGCAGCTCAAAGCTTAATTGTCCCTGCTATTGAAAAACAATACATCATTAATAATGGTTTAACATACGATATTACAGTTAAGAATTCTACTGGTACGGGCGTTGCAGTGCCTGCCGGTAAATCAATGATTGTGTTTAATACAGGTACAAACGTAGTAGAAGTAGTTACATCTTTAGCAACAGGTACAGTAATTCCGGTGGCAAACGGTGGTACTGGCGCTACAACAGCTTCAGGAGCTAGATCAAATTTAAGCGCAGCTTCTTCAGGTGCTAACTCAGATATTACATCATTAACAGGATTAACTACGCCTCTTACAGTAGCACAAGGCGGTACAGGTGTTGCTACACTAACAGGACTTGCTAAAGGATCCGGCACATCAGCATTTACTGCAGCTACAGCAGGTACAGATTACTTAGCTCCTCCTTCAGGTACAGCTATTCTAAAAGCAAATTCAGGCGGCGCATTAGCTAATGCTACAGCAGGTACAGATTATGTAGCTCCAGGTACAGCAACAACATTTACAGCTAAACAAACATTTAATGGCACTTCAGCTATTTTAGCGGCTAAGTTTATTAATGCACTAGAAGCGGTAACTACATCAGGTACAGGGCTTTCTTCTACCTTAGCTTATGATGTAACAACTCAGTCTGTATATTATTCAACTGCGTCTGCTACAGGTAACTGGACTATTAATTTAAGAGCTTCTTCTGGTACATCACTAGATAGTGCTATGGCTACAGGAGAATCTGTGACCGTAGTAGTCATGGCTACACAAGGTGCAACAGCTTATTATAATAACGTTGTTCAAGTAGATGGTTCAACTGTTACACCAAAATGGCAAGGTGGATCAGCGCCTACATCAGGTAATACTTCAAGTGTTGACATTTATACATATACAATTATTAAAACAGCAAGTGCTACATTTACAGTATTAGCTTCACAAACGCAATTTGCATAAGGATAAGTAATGCCTTTAATATCAAGACGAGCTGTTGCTTCTGCTAAAGCTTATGGATTTACATCTGGCGGTTTTCCTGCTATTACATATGTTATTGTTGCTGGTGGTGGTGGTGCTACAGGATGGGTAAACGGACAACAAGCTGGCGCTTCTGGAGGAGCAGGTGGATATTTAACTGCTACATCTAAATTATTTAAAGCTGGTGTTACTTATACAATTACCATTGGTCAAGGTGGTGCAAGTGGTTATGGTTATGCCGATGGAACCAGTGGAACAAATACTACTTTATCAGGATCAGGATTTACTACATTAACCGCTATAGGTGGTGGTTTTGGTGCAGGACGAAGCAATCCAGGGGCGCTAGGAAATGGTGGATCAGGTGGTGGAGCTAATGGCAGCCCAGTAGGTGGAACTGGTACACCAGGTCAAGGTTATGACGGTGGAGGAGGTCCAGCTGTAGGTGGCGGAGGTGGAGGTGGTGCTGGTGGTGCTGGTGTATTCCAAGGTGCTGCAGGCCCTGGAGTAGCAAACCCAATTACAGGATCAACTGCTGGATATAATCCTGGTAGCGGTACATATTATTTAGCTGGCGGTGGTGGTGGACCCGCAGGAACAGGCTCTTATAATGTAGGTGGTGGCGGTGGTAATGCAACTACAGGATATCCTAGCACTGGTGCAGGGGGTGGTGGTGGTGGCGTATTCCCAGGAGGTGATTATAATTACAACGGAAATGGTGCAAATGGTGTTGTAGTTATTGCATATCCAATATCATATCGTGCAGCTACAACTACAGGAAGCCCAACATTAATTACCACATCAACCACTAGAATTTATCAATTTACTTCTTCAGGAACTATTACATTCTAATATGAAACTACTATTTGGAATCTTAATTACAATTTTTTTACTCTTTTGGGTACATTATTTAGGGGGTTAATATGAACATGGAAAAATTAGCTAGTATGTTGTTTCCAGTGATAGTCTCGGCTATTGCTTGGCTACTTACTTCAATGGCATCTATTCAGTCAGACTTGATTGCTATTAAATCTAAAATGCCTAACCTTATTACAGAACAAGGTGTACCTACTGACAGCCCTATATCAGCAGAAGCTAGAGCTAAGTTAAAAGAAGAACTAAGAGCACAAATGGGTGAACTTAATGTACGTATTAGAATTTTAGAAGAACACGATATGCAAAGAAAGGGTAAATAATGTTTAGTATCTTAAGCTCTATATTAGGTTTTGCAACTGCAGGCCTACCAAGTATCCTAGGGTTCTTTCAACAAAAAGGAGACCAATCACATGAACGTGAAATGGCTAAATTGCAAAATGAACAAGCTCTACTTATGGCTCAAAAAGGTTTTCAATCTCAAGAAAAAATAGCAGCTATTGAATTGGAGGGTACGTATGCAGAAACATTCGCACAAGAACGTCAAGCACTTTATGAACACGATGCAAAACTTGTACATGACGCAGCACCATGGGTTAGAACTCTTAACGCAAGCGTTCGTCCTATTGTTGCTTTTACTTTTGTAGGGCTACTTTTATTTGTAGATATAGCTGGTTTTATTTGGGCTGTAAATACTGTAGGTTTTAGTCGTGAGTCTATGGATGTTATATTTTCATCTGATGAAATGGCTATCGTAGGATCTATTATTGGATTCTACTTTGGAGCTAGAACTTGGGAAAAGAAATAAGTGAATGTATCAAAAGCTGGCATCGCTCTTATCAAACACCACGAGGGTGTGCGTAGTCGTCCCTATCGTTGTCCTGCAAACTTGTGGACTGTTGGTGTTGGTCATCTTATCGGGGATGGCAAATTGTTGCCTGATTCTTATAACAGAACTTTTTCGCAGGAAGAAATAGATGGAATTCTTAAATCAGATCTCAAACGCTTTGAGCTTGGAATACATAAGATGCTACCTAACGTGCCTCTTCGACAATGTGAATTTGATTGCCTTGTATCTTTTGCCTTTAACCTTGGCCTGGGTACATTTCAGCGATCAACACTCCGTCAAGCGTTGCTTCGTGGCAATAAAAAGGCGGCTATGGAATCGCTAATTAAATACTGCCGTGCAGGTGGTAAAATACTAAAAGGTCTACAAATACGTAGGTTAGATGAAAAAGCACTTTTTGAAGGTAAATAATGGCATTAAGTAAATTAGTATTTAAACCAGGTATCAATAAAGATCAAACTAACTATGCGTCTGAGGGTGGTTGGTATGGTATGCAATTAGCTAGATTCAGATCAGGCTTTCCTGAAAAATTTGGTGGCTGGACTGTATCTAACTTAAATGCTTATACTGATTCTGCGCGGTCTATATTTTCATGGTCTACAACTAATGGATCTAATTTATTAGGGATCGGCACTAATTCTAGGGTTTATATAGGTTCAGGTACAACGTTATATGATATAACTCCTATTTATGCAACATATACCCATTCAACAACGCCTTCTACAGATAATTGTATCGCTACAACAAGCGGATCTAAAACGGTTACTGTAACAATTACGGGTAATGGTACTACAACAGGAACCTATGTAACCTTTAGTGGTATTGTAGGTACAGGATCTCCTCAAAAAATAGGTGGTATACCCATTACAGAAATGAATACATCGGTTCAAGTAACTTCATTAGATGCAAATACATTTACTTTCCAAGCAACTACTACTGCTACATCCACTACTTCTGCTCAAGGTGGTACAGCTATTACTGCAGTAGTTTATTTACCAGCGGGCTATCCTATTACTACAGCAGGGTATGGTTTTGGTACTTCAACTTGGAGTCGTGGTACTTGGGGTTCTGGATCTACTACACCTGTATTTGAACCTGCAAGACTTATATTTATGGATAAGTTTAATAATGACTTAGTATTTAATACTCAATACGATACAGTTTCTGGTACAGGCGGATCTATTTACTATTGGGCTTTTGATCCATCATTTACTACTGATGCAGTTTTATTAAGTTCTGTATCTGGTGCTATAGCTGTACCCCAAAAAGTAGGTAAGATTTTATTTGCGCCACAAGGTTTCTTATTTGCATTAGGATGCACTAATTATGACCCAACACAATCTGCTCCTAATTATTTAGGTACTTATGATCCTTTACTTATTCGTTGGTCTAACGTTGATCCTGATATTGGTCCTGAACCAGAAAATTGGGAACCTACTGTAACTAATACTGCAGGGTTCTTAAGACTTCAATCAGGTTCAAGAATTGTTACGGCAATTAATACTAGACAAGAAACGCTTGTATTTACTAATACTTCGTTGACTTCTATTCAATATTTAGGTACACAAGAAGTATTTGGTTTACAAGAGTTATCTCACAACATATCTATTATTGGTGCTAATGCAGTTGTAGGTTCTAACAATATTACTTACTGGATGGGGCGTGATCGCTTCTATACATACTCTGGCCGTGTTGATACATTACCTTGTACATTACGCCAATACATATTTACTGATATTAACTATACACAAAGTGCGCTTATTTTTGCGGGTGTTAATAATAAGTTTACTGAGATCATTTGGTTCTATCCTTCAGCTAATTCTGATGAGATTGATCGCTACGTTGTATTTAATTACCTTGAAAACATTTGGTACTATGGTCAACTAGAAAGAACCGCGTGGATTGATTCTGGCGTATTTAATAATCCCGTTGCATTAGCTAGTGATGCGAGTGGTAACGGCTGGGTATATCAGCATGAAAATGGTACAGATGATGGACAACCTTTAGGAGCTGCTCCACTGCCTATTACTTCTTATATTCAATCTGCGGACGTTGATATTAATGATGGCGATAAATATATGTTAATTCGTCGTGTAATTCCCGATGTTAACTTTGGAGGTTCTGAAACAACTAATCCTGTAACGGGTGCTCCAATTATACCTGAAGTTACTATGACTGTAGGCGTACGTAATTTCCCTGGCGCAGCGTCCTCTACTACTAATGCAGAAGGACAAACTACAGCAGCAGATATTGTTACAACAACAGCAACCATTGATCAATATACAAACCAAGTATTTATTAGGGCACGCGGGCGTCAAATTAACTTTAAGATTGCATCTGATACAGTAGGTACACAATGGCAACTAGGTCTACCAAGAATTGATGGACGTCCTGACGGAACGAGAAATTAATGGCTGAATATATATTAAAAACTAAAGCACCTAACTTACCTATACCTACAATTGCGTATAGTCAAACGTATCAAGAATCTTTTAGTAATGCAGAACGTCTTTATTTTAATACACTAGACATCGCAAATACTCAGACTATTCAGCAGGTTAATAGTTTAAACGTAATGAATTGGTTAGGGGGATTATAAATGGCATTTCAAAATATAACAGGATTACAACTAGGTCAAGCTGCGATAACAACAGGATATACTACTGTTTATACGACGCCTGTTAATACAAGAACCTATGTAAAAGACATTAATATATGCAATACAACAGCTACGTCTCTTACTGTTTCAGTTTATTTAGTGCCAAGTGGTGGTACAGCAGGTACTGGAAATGCTTTATTTTATGAATGGCTTTTATACCCACGTGATTTATACAGATGGCAAGGTGTTCAAATTATGAATGCTGGAGGTACACTACAAGTTAAAGCTTCTGCAACTGGGGCTACAATCACAGTTTCTGGTGGTGAAGCCGTATAAAACATGATATTATTAGACAAAATTAAGGACTTTTCTTTATGGCATACCAATCCCCTCAAGGTTTAGCATCATTAGGTCGCAATGGCGACTCAATGCTCGTTCATATGAGCCCTTCAGAAGTAGCTGGCCTTCAGGGCTTAGCTATGGCACAGGGTGGTTCATTATCTATAAATCCACATACAGGTCTTCCTGAAGCCTTTAGCTTAGGGGGTTTCTTTAAATCATTACTTCCTACAGTAGTAGGTGGTATTGCTTCTATGATTCCAGGCATGCAATTTGCTTCTTATCCTATGCTTACAGGTATATTAGCTGGTTCTGCTACAGGGGCGTTAACAAACAAAAATAAATTATTAGGTGCTATAACTGGTGGGCTTGGTGGTTATAGTGGTGCAGGTATTATGAGTGCTGCAAAAGCTGCAGGTGCTGCTGTACCAGGAGCTACTGAAGCTGCTAATTTAGCTTCTAATACTCCTTATCAAGGTGGATGGGTAAATCCTGATGTAGCTACAGGTGCTGGTTTTGGTGGCGCTGCTACAACAGGCGCTGATTTAGCTCAAAATAATGCCCTCTTAACTAATGCTGCTCAATCAGGTATGACTAATTCAGCTATATCAGGAGCTTCTTCAGGAACGCCATTAGAACAAGCTTTAGCTCAAAGCAAACCAATTGGTATGGCTAATACTTTTAATAATACTGCTTCTATTCAACCTGACCCAACACTTATGGGTAATTTATCACAAGCAGGGCGCGGTGCTTTAGGCTCTGTTACTGGAAATCAAGCAGCTATTGATGCTTATACTAAAGCTATAGGCGCTGATTCTGCTATGGGTGCTTTAGGTAAAACAGCACTACCATTTGCAGGTGCAGCTGTGACTGGTGGTTTAGAACCCTCTGATTTATATGGTGAACCAATGCAAACATCATCTAAAGAACAAAAATATGATCCTTATTCAAGATTAAACTTAAACCAAGATACAGGTCTTCGTTTAGTTGCTAAAGGTGGAGCAATTAATTCATATGCTATTGGTGGAACTATAAGTAACCCTTCTGTAGGTGGTGGAGTAGCTGATTTATATAATAGACCAGAAGGTCAAGCTATGGAAAATATTTCATCCGATGGATATGGTATTGGAAGATTAAATACATTAGCTTCACAAGAATCTATGCAGGGCGCAAAAACATTAGGCTATGCTGAAGGCGGTGTAGCTAACTTAGAATTACAAGATCCAACAACAGCTCCGGCTCAACCTTCAACACCTGAAGTATCAGTGCTTAATGAAGTAGCAAAAACTCAAGATAATGAAAATCAATTAAGAAGTTTAGGTATTGGTTCTATAGGTTCTGGCAATATGCCCACTAATAACTATGCTCCAGGCACACTAGCTAATGTTGCTAATGCTATGAAAAATCAAACAGTTCCTCCTGAAGCAGCGTTTGTACAAAACTTAACTGGCGCTAGAACAGGTTATGCTAAAGGTGGTTATTTAGATGGCGCTGGTGATGGTATGAGTGATTCAATTCCTGCTACAATAGAAGGTAAACAACCCGCTCGTTTAGCAGATGGTGAGTTTGTAGTACCAGCTGATGTTGTAAGTCATATTGGTAATGGGTCTACTAAAGCAGGATCAAAACGTTTATACTCTATGTTAGATAGAGTTAGAAAAGCTAGAACAGGTCACACTAAACAAGGTAAACAAATTAAACCTGAAAAATACATGCCTGCATGAATACAGTTAAAGTAGTAGCACCAAACTATATATTTGATGTTTGGGAAAATATAAAAGAATATTTAAACGCGTCAATTAATGTAAGCGGTGGTGACTTTACATTAGACCAATTAAAATTTAGTTTAGGAAGGGGCGAACAAACCCTTTTAGTTTCAGTTAATGACAAAAATGTTATTAATGGAGCTATGACCGTAGAATTTATAAATAGACCTAATGATCGCGTTATGTTTATAACTGCATTAGGTGGTAATGGAATTGTTAATGATGAAACGTTTAGCCAAGTAGAATCATGGGCTAAATCGCAGGGTGCTACAAAAGCAAGCGCATGGGCTCAAGAAGCTCAAGCAAGACTTTATAAATTAAAAGCAAACTTTAATACCGTTAGAATGGTTGTGGAGAAAGATATATGAAATTAATTAACATATTTAACTGGGTGACTTCTTTAGTAGAGTCATTTACATTTTATGGTGGTGGTCAATCAGGCGGTGGTGGTGGTAATACTACCTCTACTTCTTATTCTACTAACTTGCCTGAATATGCAAAGCCATACTATGAAGAGTTAATGAAGCAATCAGCTAAGCAAGTTTATGCTACAGATGCTGAAGGTGGTGTTAATGGTGTAAAACCTATGCCTACTTATACAGGTGAACGTGTTGCTGGATTCACACCCGGTCAATTAGGTGTACAAGCTTCGACAATGGGTTTAACAACACCAGGTCAATTTGGACAATCTACTTCAGGCTTAACTGCTGGTCAAACTATGGGTTTTGGCGCAGGTGCTGCTGGATTAGGTCAAGCTTTTGGATATTCTCCTACTACTTATACAGCAGGTGCTTTTGGTGCTCCAGCTGCAGCGGCATATATGTCTCCATATGCTTCTAATGTAACTGATATTGCAGTGCGAGAAGCGGAACGAAAAGCGGCTATGGATAAAACGGCAGGTATGACAGGTGCTATTGGTCGCGGAACATTTGGTGGTGCGCGTCAAGCGTTATTACAAGCTGAACAAGGCCGTAATGCAATGCAAACAATAGGTGATATTAGAGCTAAAGGTCAAGAAGCTGCTTATCAAAATGCACAAGCTCAATTTGAAAAAGATCGTGCGGCTCAAATGCAAGCGGCTCAATTATCTCAACAAGGGCAACAATATGCAGCTGGTTTAGGTAAAGATGTAGGTCTTGCTGGGTTAGCTGCTGGTATTGATACTTCAGGTAAACTTGGTGCTCTTGGTACTGCAGAACAAACAGCTAACTTAGAAAGATTAAAAGCTCAAGCTGCTACTGAAGGTGAAAAACAAGCACTGCAACAACAAATTGATGATATGAAGTATCAACAATTTAATGAACAAAATAACTATCAAAAACAACAAGTTGAATGGCTCAGTAATATTCTTCGTGGTAATGCAGGTGCTTTGGGTTCTACTCAGGTACAATATACACCACAACCAAGTACAGCATCACAGATAGCCAGCTTAGGTTTATCTGGTCTTGCTCTTTCTAAAGCTTTATCATAGGATAAATATATGTTTAGTAACTTTAATAAACCCGATGCTGGCGCTATTGATTTAAACAAAACCTTAAATGATTTAATTCAGGCGGGACAAAGAGATCCTAATATACTATTAAAGTATAGTCAAAACCCTCCTCCAGAATTTGGTTCTCAAGGTAAGTTACTTGTTAGTTTAGCTGCAAGTGCAGTTGCTCGTGACAAATCAGCTTCTAAAACAATGCAACCTAGTCCTACTAAAACTATAGCTGAACAAGTTAATAATAAATTAGTTGAATCTACTCAACCTCAAGGTATTGTGGGTTTAACTAACCAAGCTGCACCTACTCAAGCACCACCTACCCAATCTATGGACTCTGGTGTAGCTACATTACCTGTTGATGAAGGTATGTATAACGAACAGAATTTTGCTGGCGGTGGCATTATATCCTTTGCTAAAGGTAATAGAGTTACAGCACCTAAAAATTATAACTACGATTATGATTTTGAATCTTATTATGACCAACCATCTGCAGCATTAATGGCGATACCTAATATTCCAACAGCAGATGAATTAAAAATGGAAACACAAGCGCTTAAATCAAATTTTGTTGATCCTAATTATTATGCTTCACAAGAAAAAACTTTAAAAGATCAAACACTAGAAGATATTGCAGAAACTAAAAAAGCAAGTCAAGCAGACATTCTATTTAAACTAGCTGAAGGTTTTGGTACTACTCCTGGTGGTGTATTAAGAGGAGCTACTGCAGCTGGAATTAAAGCAGGTCCTGCTGTTTCTGAAATGAATAAAAACATTATTGCGGCTAAACGTTTAAATCGTGATGCTATTAATAAACTTAACCAAGCTAAATATGCTGAATCTGTTGGTGACTTTAAAACAGCTATGGAGCTTAGAGAATCTGCTAAGAAAGATAACTTTGAAGCCAAGAAAACTAATGCTACTCTTGAAACACAAATTGGTGTAGCCCGCGCTAAAAATAAAGGTGACTCTGCAGTTAATACAGCTAAATTAAGACGTGATGTAGATAAATTAGCAGTGGATGATTTTGAGAAAAAATATGGTGTTGGAGCATTTAAAACTTTATATTTACAAAATCCTCAAAAATATCAAGCTGAATTTAATGCATTATTAACTAAACATGAAAATTATATTTTCAAAGGTGAAAAACCATCTATAGATAAAGAAACTAAGTTTAATCCAAAAGCAATACCTAATTTAAATGGACCAGCAGCTAATAAAGTTGTTACTGGAAAAGACGGTAAAAAATATATTCAAGTAGGTCCTAATCAATATACACCTTATACATCAGCTTTATCATTAGCTGGGTCAGCAGATAACGAATCACAAGATGACTAAATATTACACTGCTGAAGAGATAGGTCTTGATCTTAGCAGTGAAGATAAAGCACCTAGTCCTAATCAGAAATTCTTTACAGCTGAAGAAATAGGGCTTTCTCCTGAAAAAGAAAAACCTGTAGAAGCAAAAAAGCTTTTTTCTGCTGAAGAAATAGGTCTTCCTCCTGAAGAAACTCCAAAACAAACTCAAGCAGACCAAGAAGTAAAACCCCCTGCAGAGCCATCTGGTTGGACTAGAAGAATTCTTGGTGATCAAGCAACTACTCTAGCTCAAGGAACTATTGGTCTTAGACAAATGATGTCCGGTCTTGAAGACCTTATAAGTTTAGGTTATATAGGTAAAGCTAAAGATGTTGTTCGTGACTTTTATAGAAGTCATGGTATTCCTGTGCCACCATCTGATGAAGAGCTTCAAACTTCATTAGAAAATCTCAAATCCCCTGAACGCTTAGCAAAAATAATGGATGCTCAAAAAGCAGCACAGGACGCTGCTAAAGATAAACCTTGGTATAAATCAATTCCTGCAGCTACATGGGAATATGCTAAACGTCCTGAAGCAGCTCTTGATGTTATCGAGCAATCCTTACCTATGATGTTTGGTAGTGAGTTAGCTATCGGTAGAGGTATTCTTCCTAAAATAGCTCCAAAGATGGGAGCTATAACACGTAGTGGTATTTCTGAAGCAACTGCTCAAGCAGGTTCAATGGCAGAGTCAGTACGATTACAAAATGAAGACAGAGTTTTATCTTTAAAACAAGAAGCAACTTCTATTATAAGTGGTATTTTGACAGGACTTACAGGGGCTTTTGGTGGTAAGGTTGCTCAAAAATTAGGTCTAACCGATATTGATACTCTTATTGTAGGCGCTACAAGTAAGGCAGCAACTCAAGCAGAAAAAGTTGCTGCTAAAAATGTTTTAACACAATCAATTAAATCATCTTTTGCTGAATCAACATTAGAAGAGTTTCCTCAATCTATGCAAGAACAGATTGCTCAAAACTATGCTACAGGTCGTCCATGGGATGAAGGTGTTGCAGAAGCTGGCGCTCAAGGTATTATAGCGGGTTTTGCTACAGCCGCACCTATTACTGCTATATCTCAATATAAAGAAAATCAAAAAATATATCAAAAAGAAAGAGATGATTTACATAAACAAACATTAGAAGATCAGCAAAAGAAAGCTAATCCTACTCGTGATGCACAAATTAAAAGTATATTTACTGATTTAGATAGTCAAGCAAAACAAACATTAGCTCAAAAACAAGCAGACGCTGATAAACTAAAAGCAGCTCAACAAGCTCAAGTAGTTAACGAAGCTCAAGATATTGAAAGTATGCCAGCCCCTGATCAAGGTACACTTACTGATACTACGTTAACTTCGTGGGGATTAACCAAAAATAGTAAAGCGTATAAACAATTAATAGGTCAAGACATATCTACACCAGATGGCCGAAAACTACTAGAGGATGCATTAGATGCACATTCTGGTAAAATAAACGAAAAAGCTGTAAGCACATTTACAAATGTTTTAGATCAGAAAGCTGAGGCAGCAGATGCAGGACTTGACACTGGAACAACTACAATTAGTGATGCAGTATCTGGAGGACAAAAATATGGAACTCCCGGAGGAACTCAAGGACGTTTCGGACCTACAGTTGATATCAGTGGAAGTGCTGCTGGACTCACTCAAACTGGAGAAGAAACAAGCGACGATACATTAGATCAAGAAGCTGAAACTAAAACAATAACTATTCCTGGCTTTAAACGATTCTCTACTACTAATCCAGATGGTACTGTATCTGAAGGTTGGGTAAGAGATACTGCTGATGAAGTAGATGAACAAAAAGACGAACAAGAAGCTAATGCTAATGAAGTATTAAAATCTGAAGAAGATTTAGCACCCGACTTTAAAATTGATTCAGAAGAAACTAAACTCATGAAACGCATGGGTAATTTACTTCGTTCATTAGACCCTACTAATCCTTTAGTTGAATCACTACAAAATGGCACTGCTAATGAAGATGATATTGCAGTTGCTCAACAAACAATTAATGAATTAAAAGCATCTCGTAAAGCTAAAAAAATAGATGTATCTAAACCTTCAGCTATTGAAAAAGAAGAGTTTAATGTTGAAGGCTCTGTTGAAGGTACGGTTAATGAAAACCAACCTGAAGTTATTGCAACTACAACTAAAGCTAAAACTTTAGGACAAGCTCTTAATATTATACAAACAGAACATGCAGATAAAACAAGTGACGCAGAAAAAGCACTTATTAATAAATTATTAAATGTTCCTAATTTAATACGTACTAAATATCAAGTTGATACAGTTAATAAAGCAAAAAATACTACTTTTAGAGGTACGTTTAATAGTCTTTTAAATAAAATTCGAGTAGACAAATCTATAGGTAATATTAAAACTATTCTTCACGAAGCAGTACACTCTGCTACAGTAGCAGCTCTACGTAAAGCTGTATTTACTAAACATTCTGTAAGCAAACAACTAAAAAATGCTGGTTTTCAACCACATGAATATACTACGTCAGAACATGTTGGTAAGACTGAAGCGGGTAAACGTATGGTTAAGATTTATAACACTGCGTATAAAGCATGGTCAAAAACTGTATTCTCAAAAAAACCTATGGAAAAACCATATGGATTAAAAGACATATTTGAGTTTACTTCAGAAGCGTTATCAAATCCTGATTTTCAAAAGTTCTTAGCCTCTCTTCCAAGTATAGAAGGAGGTAAAGCCGAAGTATCTTCACTATGGAATGACTTTGTAGAAGGCATTAAAAAACTACTTAATTTAGGCGACATATCAAATACCTTATTAAATGATATTATTTCTGTAGTGCCTGAATTAATGGAAGGTCCTAAAACGGGTATTTTTGATAGAATAAAAGATGAAGCATCTAGTGCCGAATCATTTGTTTATGAACAAAGAACTCCAGATCAAATGGATGAATTACATGCTAGAACAGGTCAGAAACGTAGACCTCGTGTTCCTAAACAAACTAGACTTCAAAAGTTTGCAGCTGCTCCAGTGCAATCTACAGGTCAAGCTATTACTAACTTTAGAAAATGGGCGTTCTCATTTGACTTTGCTATAAACAAAAAGATACTTGATGCTATGAGAAAAGCAGGGGTTAGCATGGTTGACTTAGCTAAAGCTCATATAGCATTAGAAATATCACAAGCAGTACATGGTACTGAGATGGCAGAGGCTTTCTTAGAAAGAGGTAACATTAAATTTAATCCTAACCTATTTAAATTCTTAATTACTAACTCAAGATCTAGTATGAAAAATATTAGAAATAGAATTGATAAGTTAGCTAAACAAAAAGGTATTGACCCTGTAAAAATGTTTGAATATGCAAGCTCTGCATTTATTGCTAAACGTTCAAAAGGATTAAATGCACATAATGATCAACTTAAAACTGACGTATTAAAACTTTTAAATAAAGGTAAACGTAAAGAAGCTAATGATAAACTAGCTAGAGACTTTAAACTAGTTCACATGACTGATGCTGAAATAGAAGCAGGGTTAGAAATATTAAATGAATACCCTGAGCTTAATGATGTGTTTGATATGTGGAATGATGTTCGCGCTAAAGTATTAAACTTTGCTAAAGACATGGGTTTATATAATACAGCGGGTGTAGAACAGCTATTAGAAATCATGGACTACGTTCCTTTTAATCGTGTCTTTGAAGACGAAGAAGGTGAACGTCATGTTGGTGGTAGAAAAGAACATACACGTGGTTTACTTGATGCTGCTAGAGATCCTAAGTTTAGAGGTAGTTATAGAGAGATCAATAATGTCTTTGACAACATGGACAATTGGGTTAAGTATATTATTAAAAAAGGTATCAATAATAAAGCAGCTAAAACTAAGATTGATTTTTACAAACAATATATTCCTGATGACATTAAAAAGACTACAGGTCAAAAGCGTGGTCCAATAGCTAACACCAATTCAGTACAGATTTGGGAAAATGTAATTGTTAACGGTGAAGAGAGAAATGTTCTTAATCGTTATGACTTCCAAGGTTTTGATGCTAAGGGTATGGTTGATGGGTTTACAGGACTAGAACCTGCACTAATTAATGGTTTAAAAGACTTTAGTGGGTATACACATTGGTTAAGACAAAACATTGTTCTTTATCCTCTATTCTCTTTATCACAAGTTTGTCAGGATACATTATCGGCACTGGTTTTATCTGGTGTTAAGTTCCCTATTATGTTACCTCTACAAGTAGTTAAGGAAATAGCGCTATCTCCATTAGGTTTAAGTCAAGCACGTAAGCGCTTAAAAGAAGCCGTCATTGTTGGTTCTTTTGATTACTCTAAAGAATATGATCGCATAGATAACATAGCAACTCAAGACGGTAAGAAATATAAAACATGGAGAGCTATTAAAAAGGCTGCCTTATCACCATTTACTGCACTGGCTATGGGTTCTGATAATGTTATTAGACAAGCTATCTATTCACAAACTATGTTAGAAACAGGTAACGAAGCTTTAGCTATGCATAGAGCTGCAGAAATTATTAACTTTAGACGAACAGGTTCAGGTCAAATTATTAACATCATGAGACAGCTTGTGCCATTTGTAGGTGCTAACTTACAAGCACTCCATGTATCTGGTGCTACAGTATTTGGTGAAGGTATCACGCCTGATACTCGATGGAACAACTTTAAACGATTTGTATTGAATGGTTCTCAATTAATGATTTTAACTTTGTTGTATTGTTCACTAATGAGTGATGACGATGACTATAAAAAGTTAGATCCTTCTGAAAGAGATAGTTTCTTTATACTGCCTGGTGGTTATAAGATTCCAATGAGAACCGACTTCAGTGGTTTATTCTTTAAAGTATTTGCTGAACATTTATATCAAAGATTTATTGAACGTAGTGAAGACTCTAAGAAGATGAATAAAGCCTTACAAGCAGGACTTATTAAGGCTATATCTATACCTTCAGGTATGCCAGCAATTACTAAACCTGCAGTGGAGGCATCTTTAAACTATAACTTCTATACTGATAGACCTATTATTGGTCAAGGTCAAGAAGGCCTTGAATCTGAATTGCAATTTAGTCCTAAACATACTATGCAAATGTCCATGCTATTAGGAGAATCTACAGGCGTGTCTCCTTTATATTATGATAATGCTATTAGAGAATTATTAGGTTCAACTTCTGCAGTAATCAATTTCTTTACAGAAAATATGATTGCTGATATGAGAGGTGAAACACTTCCTGATAAAACATTTAGAGAAAAACTATTAATGTTGCCTAACTTTAATTCTTTTTTAGTTAAACAATATGGCACACGTGATATGAACGATCTTTATGAATTAAGTGATGAAGTTAATAAAGCTTATAAGTCTTATAAAAAACTTGAAAAATATTCAGTAGATGAAAAAGGTCAAAAAGAATTTAATGAATATGTAGAAAGAAAACAAAAGTTATTTAATTTACAACCTGAGCTTCAAACTATTGAACAAAACTTAAAAATATTAAGAGACTATGAAAACCAAGTTCTTACTGATAGCAATATTAATCCTAAAGATAAGAAAGAAAGATTAAATAATATTGAAACTCAGAGACGTGATATGCTCAGATACCTTGTTAATACAGGTGCAGATGATGATAGAACTACACGATATATACAACAGTTAAGAGAACAAGCAGGGTTTAACGAGTAATTATAATCGCCAGACTCTAATACCTTTAACGTTATTTTCTACAACAATTTTGTGAACGAACTGAAATTCTAGTCGTTCACTTTCTTTTTGTATGGCTTTGATAGCTGACTCAGTATCAATAGCAGGTATAAAGATAGACGAGCCTGGTACAAATGTAGGCCAATCAATCTGATAATTTACGCCGTTAGTGAACACTTCGTGGTATATCCAATGGTAAGTCGTTAGTCTTAAGTCCTTCAAAACTAGAGTTATCAATCCATATGCATCGAACACCTGATCCGCTAATATCTAATCCTTTTTGTAACACTTTAGAATCTCCTGATTTATACTTCAAAACCTTATTATCTTTTAGCTTTTTAATAAAATCCTCGTAATCTACGTTACCAAGATCCTTTAAGTATGAGCGCATTATACCTACAGGAATGTATATTGTGTTAGTATCTGGTTCAATTCTTACACGTAATTCATTGATTGGTTTTAATAAAGGAGCTTCTTGTAACCCTGTTCGTGAGTCTATGACACTATTAATAACTAAAGTGTTCTTTAAATTTTCATGTAAGAAAGTAGTTAGGGTTTCCATAGCATCAAAGTCACGGGCTTTAAGCTCTATTCTAGATTTATCTAACTCTAGTTTAATAACCTGTTTAACAGGTTCTAGATTTATATTATGAATACCTAATTGTTTAGCAATCTGGGCTCCTAAAAATACTGCAGCTAATGTAGCAGAATACTTGCGGTCTTCCCCTGCTATGTTCCATGCCTTATCTATCTTCTCTTGAGTTTGTTTTAAAGCTAATTTTACAGATTCAAGATTTGATATAATCCATTGGGCATATATTTCCCCTGCATGTCCATAGTTATCAAATAGTCTACCAAAATAATCATCAGCTTCTTTCTTTGTTAAGCTGGTATCTTTATCAATACGTAATTGTAAGAAACGAGCCATCTCACCTGAAGCTTTAGCATTTGATGAGAACATAACTGTTCTAAAGTCTGTATTAGAAGATACAACGCAAATAAGATTAAATACGGTATCGTTTTGTCTTTCCTTATTTGTGCCGCCACTACCCATACGATTTCTACCACGACCTGTTGACATAAATTTTAAGAACTCATGTAGTTGGTCAGGTGTTACTTTAGTAAACTCATCAACTGCTGCAGGCAAATTATTCATGTATCCCATACGATTAATAACTGAGTTACCTGTATCACCCCATACTTGAATAAGTTTAGCTGATAGGTCAGGATTACCATATACGCTAGTCATAGCTTGTAAGACTGTAGATTTACCTTGTCCTGACTCAGGGTTATATAAATTAATTACTGCTGACTTTTCTTTAGATTTAAAAAAGGGCATAAGTAAAGAACCAAAGGCACAAAAGAAACCAAACGCACGTAACTCCATACCAGGTCTTTCATAAACTGATATAGCTTTCTTCCATTCTTCGTAAGTCCCTTTCTTTTGTAAGGCTGGGTTTACATCGTTTAAATCTTCAGACACAGGAACATACTTAGTACCAAAAGCACTAATCTCACGATTACCTATCACAACTTTGTTGTATAAAGCATTCCAACCATATTGTTTATACATAGGTGTTGATGGTTTTTGCTTTTGATCAGCATCTACTACAGCTATGATGTAATCAATAACGTTATCTAACTTCTTACCATTTCTAACAATACCTTTAGCTACTAAAATCTTTCTAGCTTCCTCACGTGATAAGAGTTGTGTTAAAGGTGCTATAAACTCTTGGACACCTTCGTGAGGTAAATGTAATTTAAACCATGCACAGAAACCAATAGCGTGATCATTTAGTATTTCGACAAGATAGAAGTCATAGTCATAAACCATAATAGCTTCTTCATCTTCATCAGCTACAGTTTTATATACACCGCCATTCTTTCCTCTAAAATATGGGAATGGGTAATCAGGGATTTGATATGTAACAACTTCACCTAATTCTTCTGACTTAGCTTGGATAACATTATCCGCACCTTTAGAACGTAGAATAACTCTACCTAATTCTATTGGAGAAGTAATCTTACCTTTATGTTTACATCCATCACAACCTTCAGGACGTAAGCCTTCAAATTGTCTACATGTATGTGGCCCTGGAATAGCACTAGCTTTTGCTTCTGTCCTAGCATAGTCATAATCAGGGTGATGTTTAGATATGTTGTGGATTGCTGACTCAGAGTCTTCACAGTAAGCTGCAATAGATAAACCTGAACGCCATAGAGGTTCTTCTACTGTTGATTGTTTAGTCATGATATGAACTAACTGCGCGCAACCATCTTCTTTACGGCAGCGTTCAATAATCTTCATAAACTTAGATGAATTGTTTCCTAGTATAGCTTTTGTAGCTTCATCTAGTGGACGTTTAGCTTTAGGTTTATCGGTAAGATGTATAGGTATAAGACTTGCTAACTCATCAAACGGAGTAGGTGTGCCTTGATTTAACACAGTTACATCTTCAGGTTTAGCTACATCTTTATAGTTTTTTGTGCCTGGAACTCGTAGGATACGAGCCATGTCAGCAGTGCAAGCACCATCAGCTTTAAGTCCATGTTTAGCACATAAAAACTTTAAACCTTCAGCAACAGGTTGCCATATAGCTTTATCTACAGGTTCAGTAAAAGGCCAATAACAATGGATACCTCTACCTGAGTCTACAATAGTAGGAGCAGGAAGTTGTGTTATATCTGTGAATGAACGTAACGCTACAAGTGCTGCGTCTTTAGTTTCATAGTCTTTCCATTTACGTTTCTTTGTATCGAAACCACAGTCTATATCTAACCATAAAATACGTTGTTCTTTTGCATTTATTTTCTTTCGTTCAGTAGGTTCAACATATGTTGAACATGCAAAGTAAACGTCTTGCTTATCGCTTAGTAATTTATTTACTACTTCAATTGCTTCATCTATGGAATTTATAAACTTAGGAACTACTACATTTTGTTGGTCTTTGCCGAGGATACAATAATATCCTTGATCAGGCCATACTTGTTGTAAAAATTCTTTTGTTTGCATTTATCTCTCAAAATGTTGTGTTGCTAAAATAGGTGGGGCAATATTATTTGCCCCAAGGTATTACTTGGTAAGACTAACGATCAATTCCTTAATCTTTTGGTCAAGTTTTCTTGATGGCTTTGCTTTACCCGAAAACCAATCATACACCGTTTGACGTGAAACGTTAAGCGCTTTTGCTACTTGACTAGCAGGGTGTTTTAGTGATATGCAGACCGCACCTAAAAGTGTCCCTGTAGTCTCTTTAGCTTTAGCGTTTGCTTCGATAACTACTTGGGAGTAACCACGCATGATTACGCCCAATCTGATACTAGATCATCCAAACTTACATCACCTTGGTCTGCTTTAGGCGCTGCTGGTTTAGGTGGAGGCGGTGCCACAGGTTTTTCTGCTGCACGAACTGTAGGTTCAGGAATATCATCTTCTACTTTAGGTGCGGCTACTTGTGGACGTTGAATAGGTTGTTGTTTCTTTTGTTCAAACTCTTCACCATCTTCATCTTTGTTAACGTTTACTGATAACGTAATTGCACGTTTAGCTTCTTCTGATGTTGACTTCGTGGCACATACTGCATACTCGTCATCATTAAGAATACGAATAGCTTTAAAACCAATCTTAGTGCTTGATGAGTCTTCATCAAAAGATACGCGTGATATAACAGACATTAAATTCTGACCATTAGCACGGACGTAATCTGTATATTCATGTAGTGGTTTACAATCTTTTGTACCGTTACCAAATATTGATTGTGCAGGTAAAGTCATTTGATAAACATCACCATTCATATCATCAGCACGAACTACCGCAACACGTCTACTAAAACGACATGCTTTAGTTCCGTTAGCGCCTGAACCTTTGATATTTTGTGGGCATGATAAACAATTTTCTGCTTGTTTCTCTACAACTGCTTCATCAGGTTTTTGACTATCAGATGTCCAACATGTTGGTGGTGGCATCTTTTCGCCTGGCACGTATGCTTTAGAAAAATACATTCTATGAACGTGTGGTGATGCATTAACAATAACTACATCGAGTGCGTCTTGATTTGACTTCTCAACTTCTTTACCGTTAACCATCAATCTAAATTTACCACCACGTATAGAAATACGTTTAGCAGTTGATGAACTACCTGTTATATTTGCAGTGAAGCCATCATCTCTACGGGTATGTGTTGCTACTGCGGTATTTCCAAATACATCTAATTCTGTACTCATACTTCCTCCTTAGTTCTACTTTTAGTTATTCTTACTGTATATTCACTTGTTGCTTGTAAACCCGGTGGTGCTTTGTCAGGGTTTTGTTCTAAAAACTCTTTAACTGTCGATTGAACTAATCTCTTTTCAAAGAACTCAGGCATATCATTTTCTTTTATAAACTTGTACATTTCAGGCCAATCGCTCGTCCAATATCTTGTACGTAAAGTTCTTGATAGTGTTCCAACTTTAGTTTTCAAACTAGTCACATTAAGTGTTCTGCATGCTTCGTTTAAAGCTAAATCAACTTTGTCTTTCTGAGTTTTAATTTCAGTTATTTGATTTTCTAATTCATCAATCTTATCTCTCATATTGACAGAAGCTTGCATCATCTTCTCTATCTTATTGTCATCTAATTCCATATTCTCTCCTTTCAAACATTAAGGATATTAGTATATCACAACTATTTACTTTGTCAACTTATTTCTTTATCAATTAAATGTCCATAAGTAAGGAGTATCCAATAAGCAAACTGCAATAACTCGTCAGGAGATGCATTACCTTTCATTGTGTTAGCTTTAGTACTTATTACTTGAACATTACCTTTGATATACCCCTTAGTATTATCTATTCTATCAAGAGACGCTGCATATGGAGACGCTCCTTTTTTACCTAATGGTCTAAATTCTTTTTCTAATGGCTCTTTAAATACAGGGCATAGCTTAGGTATATTTATATCTGTTTCTTTTATTGTG
>Ga0209500_10000201_pt1 | contig 54550 bp, 50 predicted proteins | sample S_140212_EF_Meta_FD_187323 | JGI IMG/M metagenome (GOLD analysis project Ga0209500, IMG submission 187323) | Freshwater microbial communities from Lake Simoncouche, Canada to study carbon cycling - S_140212_EF_MetaG (SPAdes) (version 2) | ecosystem: Environmental > Aquatic > Freshwater > Lake ... | reverse complement strand
GGCCGGCCACGATCTTGCCGGTAAAGCCGGTGCCACCGTCAGGAAAGCCCACCACGTCAATCACCACCTGCACGGCAGCGGCCACCATCAGGGTCAGCAAAGCCAGGTACAGACCGCGCATGCGCAAAGCAGGCAAGCCCACCAGCAAACCAAACACCGCCGCCACCAGCGCGCCGGCCAGCAAGGCCACTTCAAACGGCAGGGCAAAGCCGTGGATCAGGCGCAAGCACACCCAGCCGCCCACACCAGCGAGCGCAAACTGCGCCAGCGAGACCATGCCCAACTGACCAAACAACAGCGCCACCGTGCCCGCCACCAGGGCCAAGCAGGCCACGGTGGTAAAGGTATTGAGCCAGTAAGCGGAAAACAACCAGGGGCCCAGCAATGCGGCCAGTCCCAGCGTCACCACGATCGGCATCACCCGGCGCAGGGGCGTGCCAGGTGGGATGTCCATTTTTTCTTTATCGCGTGCCATATCGTTCTGTAGTGGAGGGTGTGCGCTAGTCGAGGTGGCTGTTGTCGCGCGACAGGCCAATGCCTTTGCGCTGCTGCCACAAAATGGCCAGGATGGCGACCAAAAATGCGGCCGACGAGCCGTAGCGGGAAATCTCGGGCACCAGGGCTGTGAGCGTCTCGGCCACGCCAATGAGCAGACCGCCGAGCACGGTTGCGGGCAGCGACATCAGGCGCCCTACGACTGCAGCAGCCATGGCCGGTATCACCAAAAAGGTCAAAACAATGGGGTTCAGGCGCACCATATTGCCCATGAACAGGCCGGTAATTCCGGCAAACACACCGGCAATCACCCAGGCCCAGGTGTCTACGCGCTTGACGCGCACACCCAGCAGTGCGCTTAAGACCCGGTTGCTTTGCAGGGCGCGCATGCGCAAGCCCAGCGGCGTTTTGGCCAGCAACCACAGCATGGCCAGCGTCAGGCTGGCGGCCAGGCCCAAGGCCAGCAAGCGCGTGTAGCTAATTAGGCGCTTGCCATCGAATTCGAGCCCACCGCTGTCGGTGGGCAGCACCAGGCGACGCGGCTCGTCGCCCCAGTACCACTGGGAAATTCCCATAATCAAGAGCGCAAAGCCCAGGGTGGCCATAGCGCGCACCACCTTGTCTTGGTGCGTGAGCGAAGGTGCGATGAACCGGCCATAGGCCCAGGACAAGAGCGTGGCAGATGCAATGCCTGCCACCCAGCCCAGCCAATCGGCATATTCCAGGTCGATGATTTGCCAACAGAGCATGGCGGCCAGCCCGCCCAAGGCTCCGTAAGAAAAGTTGACGACCCCGCTGGCGCGGTACAACACCACCAGGCCTACGCCCGAGAGTGCATACACCGCGCCGACGCTGACGCCGACTACCAAGAATGGCAAAAACTGGTCCATCGTGCGTCCGTCTTTTAGTTCACCAAGCCGCCCTTGGCCTCGATCGCAATAATGTCGGCCAGTTCAGAGTCCTTGGACTGGAAGCAGTCGGTCAGCGTCTTGAAGCCGTTGCCGTTGATCACGGACATGCGTCCAGCATGGTTGGCCTGGTGGCGCTCGCCGGGTCCGAAGTACCAAGGTGCGCACAGCATGTCGGACTTGACCTTGGTCAAACCCTTGAAGGCGGCATAGGTGGACTTGCGGTCGATCGGTCCTTTGATGGCCATGAGCGCTTCGGTAGACACGCGTGCTGCCATGTAACCGGCTTGCGAGAAGGAGTCGATCGGGTCTTTCTTGTCGCCGTACTTCTCCATGATGGCTTTCCAGTTTTTGGTGTCAGCGCCATTGGTGTCAAGCGGTTCCATTTCCATGTGGACATAAAGCTTGCCGTCCCAGTATTTGCCAGCGGCCTTGGGCATTTGCGTGTGGTACGCGGAAGTGGGCAGACCCCACTTGATAGATTTGCCCAGGTCTTGCTGCTCAGCGCCGGTAAGAATCGGCAGCATCATGCCGCGTGGCATACCGAGCACCACACCACCGGCTTTGGCTGCCGAGATCTGCAGGGCGATGGCGTTGCCGTCGAGCTTGCCCGGATCAAAGATCACGGTGCTGACTTCTACGCCTGTGGCTTTGCCGTAGGCCTCTACGCCGGCACAGACCCAGTCACCAAAGCCAGGAATGCCAGGGGCCACGCACACCAGCTTCTTGAGCTTGAAGGTCTCGGTGATGTACTGCGCCGCGCCCAGGGTGGACTGGCGTGGGCCTTGGTTAAAGCTGACGTAGTTTTTACCGTAAAAGCAGGCGCGGGGCACGCCCACACCGGCGATCACGGCAACGCCTTCTTGCTCATAGGTTGCGTTGTTGGCGCCACACTCGACAAAGCTCGAGGAACCGACCATGCCAACCACCTTGGTGTCCTTGACCAGCTTGCTGGCGGACTGGGCGGCGACTTCGGGGTTCCAGGTGTCATCTTGCACCGTGTAATTGACGGGGCGGCCATTGATGCCGCCGTTGGCGTTCACGCACTTGAAGTAGGCCGCAGCCGAGCGTGCCGAAGACGAGAAATCTTCCGGTCCGGTTTTGCCCACGATGGCTCCCAACTGGATCGGCTCGCCCGTGGCGGCTTTGCCATTGCTCAGGCCACAACTGTCGGCGGCATAAGCGCCGCCGCTGGCCACAACAGCAAGCAAAAGCGCTGCGGTGGCGATGTTTCTGTTTTTCATTGAACGTGTCTCCTGGATTTATTCACCCCTGGCTTGCCTTGTCGGCCGCAGCGGGGTGTGAACTGCGGCGCCTTTCCAACTTGCGGATGGACTAACTGAAGGAGCCCCCAATTCCGGTCAGGCCGGGGGTGCGAAACCGAATCACGTCCTTGTGGCCCAGGCCGTTGTCTTGCAGGGACTTGGCCGCATCGGGCTGCCAGGGCTGGCCCGACTTGAACCAGAGCACCTGGCTCCAGTCAATGCGGGCGAAATCGGGGTGCGCGCCATACACGCCGGGCAGTACCGCGCTGGCCAGTGCGCCAAACGGCGTCTCGCTTGGCAAGGGCAGGCACACGGGCGAGCAAAACAGCAGGTGGTCTTCCCAGCCGATGTACAGCAAAGGGGCGGGAAAATTCTGGCGCGCGTCTTTGGGCGCAAAGTCATAGTTGCCCAGGGCTACGGTGCTCATACGTCTTCTCCCTGGCCGTCGTCACCGCGCCAGTCATTGAAGTTTTTCTGGTCTTGCGAGCCTTCAAAGTCGAGGTTGTCCTCCCCCACCTTGACTTCGTAGTAGTCCATCACCGCGGCCAGCGGATCAAAACCGGGCTGGGTCGGGTCGGTGCCGGGTTTGAAGCAGTTGCCCTGGTAAATCTGGTGCACCGGCAGCCAGGACTGCACGTATTTCTCCGGCTCGTGGGCAAAGATGTCTTGGCAGTGGTCGCTGCAAAAATGGTATTTGTCGCCGTGGTGCTCGGTCTCGCGGTAGGCGATCTTGGTGGCGTCGCCCGGCTCGGTAAAGAACATCGGGATCTGGCAGGTGGTGCACAGCATGGGCAAGGTCTTGTTGTAAAAACGCTTGCCCTGGGCCTGTTGCGCGCGCAGGTATTCCAGGCGCGGGCGGTACAGGCTGTCAAAGGTGTCCGGGTATTTTTCGGTCAACCAGGCCAGCTCTTCGTCATCGGGCACCCAGGTGTGAAAGGGGGCCGCTGCACTGTAGTTGTAGAAGGTATTCCAGGCCTGGTGGCTGATGTGGTCTTTGCCTTCGCACGCGTCTTTCCAGCCCTTGGGCTCGCGGATGCCGTAGCGCGCCAGGTCTTTGAACAAGGCGCCGCCGCTGCCTTCGGCGTACATCTCCCAGGCCTCTTTCCAGCTCATCACCCGCTTGGGCAGCATGTAGTCCTGCATCATGGCCACCAGCGTCAAGAGGCGGTAGCCGCGCCAGAACCATTTATCCATCCAGCGCTGGATGATGGGCACATTGGCCGGGTCTTGTTCAAGCATGAACTTGATGCACTCGATGCCCAGCGTCATGTGGCGCGACTCGTCGCTTTGCGCCGAGAAGCCGAAGGTGACGGTGGACATATCGCCGTTGTGCGCCGCGCCCGACATAAAGGGCACGAACAGCAAATTGGTCAGCACGTACTCGAACGAAAAGCTCACTGCGGTCAGGAACTCAAAGGGGCCGCTGCTGTAGGCGTCCTCAAAAAACGACTTGGGCACCGACAGGTACCACACGCGGTCAAACCAGTGGCTGGTGTGGTGCATGCCGTTGAAGTACTTGTTGTAGTGCGACAGGGCATGCGTTTCGGTCTGGTAGTGGCGCAATTCATCAACCGACTGCATCTGCGCCGCGACACGCGCACCCACCCCGGTGAAATGCCGCCCCACATGGGCGAATCCCCGGTGGGCGTAATATTCCAGCGGTGTCACGCCCTGGATGAAGAGCTTGAGCGCGTTGACATAGCGCGCATCACTGATGCCGAGCTGGCCGTTGTTTTGCGCAAAGGCGTCTATTACGGCATAGAGTTTTTTCTCTTTTTCGCCCTGGTACTTCCAATAGGCTTCCATGGTCAGGCGAAACGGGTCTTCCCATTTGTCCCAGTCGTGGATCTTGATGCCCTCGTAGCTGTCATAGGGAAAGACCTTTTCCATGGGCTGGTAGCTGGTGTCCCAGTGCAGGCCGCGCGTCATGGCGGTGTAGCGGTCTTTGAGGCCCAGTTTCTTTTTCACGGCACGGGTGTCCATAGTGCGTTGCGGGCCGTGCTTTAGTGGTTCCAGCTCAGGGTGAACTGGTCGTCGTCTTCGTCGATATAGCCTGACAAGGTCACCAGACTCACCTGCAACTCTTGCAGGTTGTAGCGCCGGCCGATGATCTCCTCAATGGTTTCGCGCCTGATGCGAAGTTCATCGGGTGCGTCAATCTTGATCAAACCCGGAGAGTGCACCGCCACTGCGTGCGGGTTGTCGGCCAAGATCGCCTCGATGATGGGGCGGGAGTCCTCGTTGGACTGAAAGGCGATGAATACATTGGACATGGAGGGGTTCCGGGTAGGTATAGCGACAGGCTCAAGCGGCCAGTCCGGCTTTCTTGCAACGGGCGTTCAGGCTGGTGCGCGCGTCTTCCAGCGCGCCTGGCCCCTCGGCGCCCAGGGCCAGCTCGGCCACGGGTGCAAGTGCTGCCTGCGCGCGGTCCGACCAAGTTTGCACCCAACCGGCAATAAGCGTGCGGTTGGCTTCGGATTCAGCCGCAGCCACCTTGAGCACCGCATCGATCCAGCGTGCGCTCTCGGCGTGCCACTCGGGCATGAAGGCCGACAACATGGCCACCGCCGTACCACCCAGGGGTACCAGGTGGTCATCAACAAAGCTGCCAAACATCAGGGGGTAGAGCTGGCCGTCGAGCGCCAGGTTCTGGGCCACAAACAGCTCCATCGGGTCTTGTAAGACAAGGGTGTCTTCCACATAGTGGCGCAGGGGCTGCCAGCAGGCCTCTTCGAGCCAGTCCTTTTTGCCCGTGTCCAGGGCGCCGGGCTCTTCCAGAGTCAGGCCCAGGCGGGTGATGTACTGCGCCACCCCCAGCTGGTCCATGGCATGGAACATGGCTGGTGCCGTCAGGATGGCGCCGTAGCCATAGGCACCGATCGAGCAGTTGTTCATATTGCCGCCCCAGGCCGCGTGGCGCAGAGGGATCAGCACCTTGGTGGCCTTGCTGCGCACTGCCTCAGGCATCTTGCCCACCAGGCCGCGGTCTTCGATGAACTGGTAGCTCGATTCGATGGCGTCTTGCTGGCGTGCGCGCGCCATGGTCCAGGTGCCGTAATAGTATTGGCGCGGGTCGCGCAGCGCCTGCCAGTCGGCCAGCACGACCGCTGAGCGTGTTTTGTCAAACAGCTCGTGCGCCGGATCCCAGGTCGGGCGGTAATGGAAGTTGGCGGTGGACTGAGCGCCGAGCGTGGCTTCCAGATAACGCGACGCTGGCTTGTCGTCGCCGACGTACTGCGCCACGTGCGCAAAGGTTTGCCGCAGCGGCTTGATTTCTCGGGTGTGAAGATCAACGGACATGGATAAGTTCCTTTGGAGAAAGAGGGTCTGCGGGCTTAGTCGCTCAGGTGCTGCACTTGGTGGGCGACGCAAAATTCGTCAAAGGCCGCCTGCGGCAGCACCAGCTCCACCATCTGCTCAGGCCAGCCAATCGAAAACTCGAACATCACCAGGCCGTCATCACGCACCTGGGTCACGCGGACGTATTTGCGGGTGAGGTCGCACACCACCGGTTCGGGCAGAAGGGCAAGGGTTTTTTTCATGGCTGCGAGCCCTTGGATGCCCAAGCGGTGGTACAGGTGGAAGGTAGATGGCGCATGGTGTGGTGCTGGTTACGCATCCAACTTTGCAAGTAGCTTGCCAAGCCATGCCAATTTGCCAAAATTCTCGAGATTCCTAGGGAAAACCACTAGAAATTCCGAACCGTCTCATGGTTTTCCCGTAGCAAATTCCCCTGATTAATCGGACTTTTGCCTCCTCGAAATCAATGAATTTGTTAAACTTTCACCATTACAGCGGCGTGAAAAATGAGATTTTTATCAAATGATCAAATTTCACTGACGCGCAATGAAGTCAGGGCCACTGCCTGCCATTGGCTGATCAATATCGAGAATATTGGCCAAACTTGCTTTTGAATTGGATGCGATCTTGAACTTCAAATACCCCTCAGACAGCGACCTGCGCCGCCTGCTGCGCTTTGAGCCCGACAGCGGCGCGATCTGGCTGGGCGAGCGGCGCATGGTGCTGATGCACACCGCTGGTTTGGCAGCCCTGCGCCAGGACTTGCTCAGTTCTATGGGCCCCGAGCACACCCGCCGCATCCTGACCCGCATGGGCTACGCCTCGGGCATGTGCGATGCCGAATATGCCAAGAAGGTTCGCCCGGGCCAGTCTTTTCAGGACAGCTTTATGGTGGGGCCGCAACTGCACATGCTTGAAGGCGCGGCACGCGTGACGCCAATCAAACTTTCGCTGGACGTGCCCAGCGGGCAGTTTTACGGAGAATTTCGCTGGGACCATTCCTGGGAGGCCTACGCCCACCAGCAAAAGTACGGCCAGGTCGACGACCCCGTCTGCTGGACCCTGCTGGGTTACGCCAGCGGCTACACCAGCGCCTTTATGGGCCGCCTGATCCTGTTCAAGGAAACCCTGTGCGCGGCCTGCGGCAACGACCACTGCAGCATTGTGGGCCGCCCCATTGAAGAGTGGCCTGATGGAGAGGCGCACCGCGTGTACTTCAACGACGAGTCGCTGCTGGAAAAGCTCGACGCCCTGCAAATGCAGGTCGAAGCCCTCAAATCCACGCTCGAACCCTCCAGCCAGGGCCAACTCATTGGCAGCTCGGCCGAGTTTCGCAAGGCCTATGTGCTGCTGCAAAAAGTGGCGCAAACCCAGGTGGCGGTGCTGCTCACCGGTGAGACCGGTGTGGGAAAAGAGCGTTTCGCCCGCGCACTGCACGAACACTCCACGCGCGCCGACGCCCCCTTTGTCGCGGTCAATTGCGCAGCGCTGCCGGCCGAACTGATTGAAGCCGAACTCTTTGGCGTGGAAAAAGGCGCCTTCACCGGCGCCCACGCCTCGCGCAGCGGGCGCTTTGAGCGCGCCGACGGCGGCACCCTGCTGCTTGATGAAGTGGGTGAGTTGCCGCTGGCTGCCCAGGCCAAGTTACTGCGCGTATTGCAAGAAGGCGAGATCGAGCGTGTGGGTGGCGAAACCACCCGCAAGGTCAATGTGCGCCTGGTGGCCGCCACCAATGTCGACTTGGAGCAAGCCGCGCGCGAAGGCCGCTTTCGCCGGGACCTGCTGTACCGGCTCAATGTTTACCCGATCCACATTCCCGCGCTGCGCCAGCGCCCGGGCGACATCATCGCGCTGGCCGAGGCCATGCTGGCGCGCTTTTGCGCGTTGCACAACAAGCGCCTGCAAGGTTTTGGCGAGCGCGCCCTGCAAATGCTGCAAGAGCACGACTGGCCGGGCAATGTGCGTGAGCTGGAAAACCTGGTGGAGCGCGGCGTCATCTTGGCCAGCCAAGGCAGCTGGATCGAAGTCGAACACCTGTTCCAAAACCAGCCCGAGACCGCCCACACCGGTGTGGACGCGCACGGCCAACTGGCGCAGCTCCCCAGCGCGCAGGACGACGACCTGAGCGCCCGCATACTGGACAGCGGCAGCTCGATCGAGGCCATTGAGGCGCGCGTGCTCGACCTGGCGGTGCAGCGCGCTGGTGGCAATTTATCCGAGGCCGCGCGCCTGCTAGGCTTGAGCCGCCCGCAACTCGCCTACCGGCAAAAAATCAAACAAGCCAACTCGCGCACCAGCGCGCCGCTTGACCCCAACCCGTCCGAGGCCCGCTGATGCGCCCATTAACAAATCCCATGAGCGCCGCGGCGCACACCGACGTCAAACCCCCGCGCACCCTGGTTGAGCGCGCCTACCTGAGCCTGCGCCACGACGTGGTCTGCGGCAAGCTCGCGCCCGGCGATCGCCTGCGGGTGGAGCACCTCAAAGACCAGTACGCCGTGGGGGCAGGCACGCTGCGCGAGGCGCTGTCGCTGCTGGTGGCCGATGCCTTGGTCACTTCAGAGGGCCAACGCGGCTTTCGCGTGGCACCGATCTCCATGGAAGACCTGGAAGACGTGACCAACACCCGCGTCATGCTCGAGACCGAGGCGCTGCGCCAGTCCATTCGCCACGGCGATGCGCGCTGGGAGGCCGATGTCGTTGCCGCCTACGGGCTGCTGACGCAGGCCGAAATTGACCTTGCGGGCGCTGGCAGCGAACTCTGGGAGCGGCGCAACAAGGCCTTTCACGAGACCCTGATCTCGGCCCATGACTCGGCCTGGACCAAGTACCTGCTGGGCATCTTGTACCGCCACGCCGAGCGCTACCGCAATATCAACTGGCGCCTGACCGCGGCCCACGCCAGCGGTCGTGATGTGCGACGCGAACACGAAGACATCTTTCGCGCCGCCATTGACCGCCAGGAAGCCCGCGCCTCGCTGGCCCTGGAAGCCCATGTGCGCCTGACCCACGACATTGTGAAGCGGCAAGCTTTGCCCAGGTGACTTTCAGGCATTTTTTGCGCTGACCGGTTAACCCGAAGCGCTGGCCATCGTCGCGGGGCCATATACCAATGTGTAATTGGCGTCGTCCGGTATGCCCGGCATAGTGGCCGCCCATTCCAAATACTTGGTTCGCATGGCTTCAAGACGCTCCGGCTCCCGGGCGCAAAGGTTGGCACGCTCGCGCGCATCGGTTTCAATATTGAAGAGAAACTCATGTCCGTCGAGTTTGAGGTACTTCCAAACACCTTCAATAGCCGCCCATTGACTACGGTATTTCATCCTCCAAAACATGGGGCGGGCGCAAATCACATGGGGATTGCGAAGATGAGACAGCATGCTTATTCCATCGAGGGGATAGTCGGCGTGCGCTTGTGCACCTGCGGCAGCCAGCAGCGTGGGCATCCAGTCCATGGTCATCATCTGTTGCTGGCTTTTCCCGCCGGGCGCAATCTGTCCGGGCCAGCGTGCAATCAGCGGAACGCGCAGTCCCCCTTCCAACAAGTCCATCTTTTTCCCGACAAAGGGCCAGGTGTCTGAAAACCGCTCGCCGCCGTTGTCACTCGTAAACACCACCAAGGTGTTGTCGTCCAGCCCCTGGTCTCGCAAGGTTTTTAGTATGCGACCAATACCCTCGTCCATATGATGGATCATGCGTTGATAAACAGGCAATGAGCCACCGTCCACATGGTGAATATTTGTGCCCACCCGCTTGGACTCTTCTTCGTCGTCCCGTGTCTCCCAGGGCCAGTGCGGAGCAGTGTAGTGAACGCTCAACATAAAGGGCTGTGCGCCAGTCTGCCGATTGATGAAGTCGCAGGCGCGGTCAGTGATCACATCGGTGAGATAGCCCTGTACTTGCGCCGGTTCGGAGCCATCCATCAGGTCTCGCGAGCCCTCGAACGAGAGGTAGGAAAAATAGTCCACCGCACCACTTATCGGACCAAAAAATTCGTCATAGCCGCTGAGCAAGGGACCAAAATTTGGCGGATATCCCAGATGCCATTTGCCTACCAAAGCCGTGCGGTAGTTTTGGGCTCGAAGCAGTGACGGCAGGGTTGGATGTTCGGGTGGAAGTCCAATCAATTCAGGATTGCTTCCAGAGCGCCGAGTAAGAGGCTCTTCTGCTGCACCGCGAAGCCGGTACTGGTAGCGCCCGGTCATCAGCGCAAACCGGGTCGGCGAACAAACCGGCGAGTTGGAATAGGCCTGCATAAATTGCATGCCCTGTGCAGCCATTGCATCAAGGCAAGGGCTTACCGGTCCAAATGCTGCCTGTCGTCCCCCATAGCAACCCAGGTCGGCATACCCCAAGTCGTCCGCCAAGACAAAAACAATGTTGGGCGCTTGCGTAGGCCGTGAACGCGGCTGAGGGGTTTCAAGATGACTCATAAAAGACTCCTGTCATTTGGGATGTGATCGCAGCGATGGCCTGGGTAACGCAGCACCATGCGTTCGGAAATCGCAGGCGCAGAACGCCACTGAAGGGACTTGCAGGATGAATTTATTTCAGTCATACTACGCCAACTATAGGTGAATATTCACGCAATGTCCATAAAAAAATCTCCCTCCGCTTTACCTTCACGCGGCAAGAAACCAAAGGCCGCCAGGCCATTTGATCCCAGTGAATGGCCAATCGCCTGGATGGCGCGCGCTGAAAGGCAGCATGCTCGAAACGCAACCACGCTGTTGGCCCCCTTGGGCATGCACCATCGGGAATTCCGAGTTCTGTCACTCTTGGCAAAAGTCGATGCCATGCCCATCAGTGAACTGGCAGAAATGGCGGTCCTGGAGCGACCAACCGTCAGCAAAATGATCGATCGACTACAGGCCGAGGGCTGGGTTGAACGCGGTGAACACGCCTATGACCGGCGTAGCTCACCTCTTGCCCTGACGGCCATCGGCCGCGCCAAGGTCGATGCGGCAGTCCCCATTGTTGAAGGCTTGCTCCGTGACTACCAGGAGGGTATGTCGACGGCCGAGCGCGACCACTTCGTGGCAATCCTCAAAGCGTTTTATCAGCGGGTTCAGCAAGCCCGCACTATCCCTTCAATTGAGCCGAGCATTGGCAAAGTTGACTAACTATAAGGAGACATTCATGCAAATTACCTACCTTGAAACAGGACCTGAATCGGTCGTCCGCAGCAGGCCAAAATCCAAGCCGCGAATCACTTCGACCCACCCAAAAATCCTTCAATGCATAGGCATCTGCCTAGGACTTTTGGCCTCAACGCTCAGCACGGGCGTGGTCGCCCAAGAGCGTTATCCGAGTCGAACGGTGCGGATCATCGTGCCTTGGGGAGCGGGCACGCCACCTGATGTGGCCGCCCGGGTGGTAGCCAGCAAATTGCCAGAACTGCTGAAGCAGCCAGTGATCGTGGAGAACCGCCCTGGTGCGTCGGGCACGATTGGTTTGGCTGAAGTCGCCCGCTCACCCGCAGATGGATACACCATCGGCGCGCTCCATTACTCGACTGCGGCCATAGCGTCCCTGTATCCGCAGTTCAAGGTGGACTTGGTCAAGGATATGACGGGCGTGGGTCAGATGGAGTGGGGTCACAACATTCTGGTGGTGAGCCCCTCATTGGGCGTCAAAACAGTGGCAGATCTGGTGGAATACACCAAACGCAATTCATCCAGCTTTGCCTCAGCAGGCGTGGGCACGCCAGCGCATTTGTCTGGGGTCATGTTCCAGCGCGCCACGAACACCGAAGCCACGCATGTTCCTTACAACCAATTCGGGCAGGCGGTGATGGACGTGTCAACGGGTCGGGTGACCTATATGGTCCTGGCGGCCCCGGCAGCCGTCCCGCAGATCCTGGGTGGCAAGCTTCTAGCACTTGCCGTGACCGGACCAACACGGAATAGCAACGTGCGTGAGGTCGCCACCGTCGCAGAACTCAAACTCCCCAGCATGCAGTCGCGCACATGGTCAGGGCTGATCGTGCGCTCCGACACGCCCAAAGAGGTGGTGGATCGCCTGAGCCGGGATATCGCCAGCGTCATGGCGATGCCTGAAGTTCGCGAGAGCCTGGCCAAGCAGCAGATTGAAATCCCCACGGAAACGACGGAACAATTCAGGGACCTGATTCGCAAGGATATTGAATTCGGTGCGAATTTTGTCCGGGTCAACGGCATCAAACTGGACTGACGCGATGCATTCACTCGATGCGCAATACCAGCGCATCGGGTGAACAGCGGCTGCGTTCGCCCGATCGCTTTCATTACACCGGGTAGTCTTGAACCGACGGTTCGATGGTGATCCACTTGAGTTCGGTGAACTCGTCGATCACGGCGCGGCCGTCAAATTTGCCATAGCCACTGTCCTTGGTGCCGCCGTAGGGCGCTTGGGCTTCGTTTTGCACGGTCGATCCGTTGATGTGCACAGAACCGCACTCCATTCGCATCGCCACACCCAGCGCCCGGGTGACATCGCGTCCGAACACCGCCGATGACAGGCCGTACAAACTGTCGTTGGCCACCTGCAAGGCGTGCTCTACGCCCTTGACGCGCACCACGGTGGTGATGGGCCCAAAGGTTTCCTCGTCGTAGATTTTCATGCCGGGCTTGACATGGTCAACGATGGTGGCGGGCATCACCGCGCCGGCCGCTTTGCCACCGCAGGCCAAAGTCGCGCCCTTGGCCAATGCATCGTCGATCATGGCGTTGAGCCGCTCACCGGACTCACTGGCCACCATCGGGCCAATCACGCAAGCGGGATTGACGCGCGGGTCACCCGCCACCAGTTCCCGGGCGCGGGCGGCAAACTTGGCAACAAACTCGTCGGCAACCGACTCGTCCACCACCAGGCGTTCGGTCGACATGCAAATTTGGCCCTGGTACAAGAACGATCCAAACACGGCGGCTTTCACGGCCTCGTCGATATTGGCGTCGTCGAGCACGATTTGGGGTGACTTGCCACCCAGCTCCAGCAGGCAGCGTTTCAAATGCGTGGCCGCTTTTTGCGCAATGATGCGACCCACCCGCGTGGAGCCGGTGAAGTTGATGCGGCGCACCGCCTTGTGGGCGATGAGCGCGTCGATCACCTCGGGCGCGTCTTTGGGCGCGTTGGTCATGACATTGAGCACGCCGGGCGGGAAGCCGGCCTCGACCAGCGCATCGGCCACCAGCAGGTGGGTCTTGGGGCTGGCCTCGGACGCACGGAAAACGACCGTGTTGCCGCAGGCAATCGGGTAGGCGATGGCGCGGGCAGCCAGCACCACCGGGCCGTTCCACGGCACGATACTGAGGATGACACCCACGGGCTGGCGCACGGTCATGGAAAGCGCGCCGGGTTTGTCCGTGGGGATGGTTTCGCCCTGGATTTGCGTGACCATGGACGCCGCTTCGCGAAAGACATTAGCGGCCAAAAACACATTGAAACCAGCCCACAGGCCGGAGGCTCCCACTTCGGCTGCCATCACTTCAATGAACTGCGGTGTTTTCGATTCCAGAATGTCCGCAGCCTTGAGCAGCAGCCGACGGCGCTCCGAAGGCGGGCTGTTGCGCCAGCTCTGAAAGGCGGCTTGTGCTGAGTTTGCTGCAGCTACGGCGTCGTCCACATTGCCAGCGGCGGCGCTGGTCACCACTTCGCCGCTGTCCGGGTGGACACGGTTGAAGGTGGCGCCCGACTTGGCTGCCACGGTTTGGTTGTCAATAATCAATTCGGATTTCATTTTTTTCCTAGGGTTTGAGAAAAGGGCTGTACGTAGATGAATGGGGGGATCAGTTGCCTGCGCTCAGGATGTCGGCCATGCGCTCGCCGATGAGCGCGCAGGTCGCCATGGTTGCCACGCCAGCGATGCGCGGCATGATGGAGCTGTCGGCGATGCGCAGGCCCTGAATGCCGTTGACGCGCAGCTTGGAATCCACCACCGCCTCGGCGTCCTTGCCCATGCGGCAAGAACCCGCCTGGTGGAAATAGGTGGTAGCGCCATTGCGCACAAAGTCTTCCATGGCCTTGCCCGTCAAAGTCTTGCCGGGCGCCACTTCGCGTTTGACGAAGTCTTTCATGGCGGGCGAATTGCCAATCTCACGGCACACTTCGATGCCAAATGCCAGGGCTTTGACATCGTCGGGGTGGCTCATGAAGCGCGCATCCACCAACGGGCGGTCCGCAGGGTTGGCAGAACGCAGGCGGATCTCGCCACGGCTCTTGGGCGCCACCAGGCCGGCGCACAAGGCCCAGCTCGTTGCAGGCGGTGCGTAGTCCTTGCCCACCACTTCGCTGGCATAGGGCAGCTCGATCTGCACCAGGTTGACGTCGGGCGACACCAGCGACGACTGGCTTTTGAGAAAGCCTGCCGCATTGGCCGCGCTGTTGCGGTGGGGAATGAATTCCTTGGGCTCCCAAATGCAGCCGCCGTGCAGGATGTGGTCCTGAAAATTGCGGCCCACTTCTTTGGCGTTGACCAGGGTTTTGATGCCGTGCTCGCGCAGCTGGGCCTCGTCGCCAATGCCGCTGAGCATCAGCAGCTTGGGCGTGTTGATGCCCCCGGCGCTGACAATCACCTCGGTGTTGGCGCCAATGGTCTTGGGCCCGCTGGCCGTAGCAATCTGAACGCCGGTGGCGCGGGTGCCCGAGAAGGTCAGGCGGTCCACATGGGTGTTGACCAGCACGGTGACATTGGGGCGCGACAGCACCGGGTACAGGTAGGAGCGGGCCATGCTCTGGCGGCGCCCATCGCGGATGATTTGGTTCATCAACGCAAAGCCAATGCCACCCTCTTCACGCGCACCGTTCTGGTCGGCAAAAACGGGGTAGCCCAGGGTGCGGCAGGCCGCGAGCAGCGCGGGCGCCACGGGGTGCGGTTCTTTGGCTGGCTGGCACCACACGGGGCCATTCTTGCCGCGGTAACGGGCGTCGGGCGCGCCTTGCCAGTTTTCCATGCGGCGGTAGATCTCCAGGCCCGCCTCGTAGCCCCAGGCGCGGTCACCGCTGGCCTCAGCCCAGAACTCCAGGTCCGCCTTGAAAGGGCGCGCCCAGATGGTTGCGTTGATGCTGCTGCCGCCACCGACCACACGGCCCATATGCTCCGGAATGGCGCGGTTGTTGGTGCTGGCGGACGGCAGGGCCACGTCTTTCCAGTCGCGGTCCGAGCCCAGGTTGGTGAACCAGACGCCGGGGTCCATGACGGACGGTGCCACGTCCCAATCGCCAGCCTCGATCATGAGGATGGAGGCGTCCTTGCGCGTGGCCAGTCGGCCCACCAGCGCGCAGGCCGCCGAGCCGGTGCCGACCACCACGTAGTCGTAGGCGGCCTTCAGCTTGGCGCTGCGCTCGTTTTGGTTGGCGCGAATGGCGTCAAGTTCGTCGGCCAGCGCGTGCAGGCCCACGGTGGAAAAACCTGCGGCCGTGGCGCTGCGCAAGAAATTGCGGCGGCTGATGCGCCCCGCAATCAAGGCGCGCTCGAGTTGCTCCAGCAGGCTATCTGAGGGCGCGTTCTGGGTGCTTGGATGGGTGTTCATAGCGGTTCCGTTCGATGTTGTGGAAATGAATGAAAGAGTTAATCGGTCTACGGCTAGCGCGCACGCCGCGCTTGCGTAGAGCAACTTTAGAAACTCTGTTCAAGTGTCAAAACATCGGGAATTCCCTAATGCCTGGTTGTTCCATATAAGAACAACTGCGAGGCACATAAGCTGCCCGCTACTGGCGTCCTGCGCTATGCCGTCGTGCGCTTGGCAGTCACGTTGGGATGCGAAGGAATTGGGGCTTTTCAGTTAGACATGTCTGTTTGACATTGGCCGACGGGCGAGTTATGCAGCGGCTGGCGACGTTGATGTCGGCGGGCTGAGTTCTGGTGCGGGCCAGTGGCGGTCGCTCTGGCACGGTGCGAGCTGGCCAAGTGCCTATTGGAGTCCTTTCGACGGTGGGATTAAGATGCCAGCGGGAGGTCTTGCATTCGCATCAACGGCCACGCAATAAAACAAAATGCAAGATGTCGATAGCTTTCAATAAATCACCATCTAAGTCGTACAACGCGCGATTGATTCAGCTTGTGTGGGGGGATCCCGACTGTGCATCCTTTTACCAATGGATACACGCCGAGCTCAAAAAGATAACCCCAAATTGGCCGCCCAAAATCAAGACGCTCACTACGGGCAGACGCGGAAACCTAGGCGAATTCCTGTCGTACCGAGTGGCTCGCGCCAGCGATCTGTATGGGCAAAGTAAAGGGTACACGACTGCGCTAATGGGCGCGCTGACACCCCTCCAAGACGGGGCTCCTCCCGGCCTAGACATCACCATTGTTTAATTGGCACCGGACGGGGACACAAGCAAGGATCGCCCCTACATCATGGAGGTGAAGACGACTGGTGCGGTTCAGTTGACCTACGCAAGCGCACTCAGTAGCAGCAGATGCAAGTCAGTGCAGACCTGCATTGACCAATAATTCAGGGACTTATAACACCATGGCTATTACTGGATCAATTCTGCCTGAGCGTCTTTGGAGTTCAAAAGTACTTCATCTGCCCACGTACTTGGTGGACGCTCACAGGTCATTTTTGACTGATAAAGCTTGGATGGATGAGTACTCACCGAATTCAGCCGGGGGCAAGGGCGGAGAGTCGGCAGAAGATGCTAAAGAGCACGTCATCAATCGATTTCTGAATTCCGCTGCGCGCATGCAGTACGTCTGTTCAGATCCATCAGATGAGCAACCCGATATTCGTTCGACGCTACTTGAGCAAATGGCAGATGGTCAGGTTGATTTACTTGATCTTGCAGCTGGAAATGGCTCTGGAACATTGGCAATACTTGCTTTGCTTTGCGAACTAAGAAATGAGAAATTGATTCCAAAATTACCCCTGAACGTTTTCATTCGAGGTGTGGACTTTTCAGCAGTTGCCCTTAGTTTTTATGCTGAGATTCTTGGAAAGATAGAGGCTTGGCTACAGAAAGAGGGCATTGAAGTGCGTCTGGAGCTTTCGGTATGTGATTTGATGGTCCCCGGCGAATTCAACGAAGTGTTAGAAGATTTCTTTGAAAGTGCAAAAAGCCGAAAAGTGCGGCGCTTTCTATGCGTGATTTCTGCAATATCTGGCGTAAAAAAAGAAGGCGTGGAGGGGATGCGGGATTCTTTAGCCAGTGCCGCATCATGGCTCAGTAGTCGAAATAGAAACAGTTCCATACTGTGGGTTGAACCTGTTGTAGGTAAAACTTGGATTAACAGAGTTATAGAATCGATAAGCCTCACTTTAAAAAAAGTAGCACACGTTTTCGCCAAAAAAGACGACTCCTTTCAAATCAAATCTGACGGATACATTCCTGTAAATTTAATTAGTAGACATTTCACATGGTTTGATCCGCATTTATCTAAAAATGCAAAGAGCCATGTCACAGTGGTTGCAATGAGGAACGACTAAGTATGCAAATTGATGACCAAACTCTGCTGATTCGGACCCTCAATGCATCACGTCAAAGCTATTTCCCAACCTATGTTGGATTGAGACTAATAGGTGATCAGATCCATAAGGATTCAAGTGGATTCTTGAACGCCATGGTGCGTCGAAGAATTCAGTCGGGAGACAAGTGGCGGTTTCGGATGTTTGATATGTACAAGGGATCAAGGGGGTCCCGCGAAAGTATTGAGCACGAGTACAGAAGGTGCGTTGCACCAAGTCCTATTACTGCGCTAGCAGAGGCATATATTCTCGGCTTGCTATCGGAATCACCTGATTTTTCCGATACATCCAACGTATATAGTTATCGATGGCCATCAACCAGTCGCTCTGGTTCCAGTTATGAATTCTTTGCAACTGGCTATAGGCAAAGAAATGTTGATATTGCTACTCTTTTAGAGTCTCCTGATACGGTAGCAGTTGTGACTGATATCAAAAGTTTTTGTCCATCTGTTCGTAAGGAAAAAATCATTGAAGTACTGAAGCAATCGATAAATGCATTCCCGGGTCGTTTGAACATAATGGGGGAAGGAGTAATTGATTTTTTTTATCAACTTATGTCGGCAAGTCCCTGCGGAATACCAATTGGGCCAGCGTCGGCACATATATTGGGTAATTTATCGTTAAGGGAGGCTGACGCTGAACTTTCCAAAAAATTTGGTAGTAATTACTTTCGATATGTTGATGACATTGTTGTCGTTTGTAGCAGGTCGAAAAGACAGGAAGTCGAACAACAAATTCGAGATTGCCTGGATCGGATGCAGTTCTCAATCAACGAAGATAAGACAGTCGAGTTGGATGCAGAAGGCTGGCGTAAGAGTATTTCAAGATCAGATATTTCAGGCGATGATAATTTCCAGCAATTTTCACGCGACCTCACGATTTATTTGGCTTTCCATCCGGGAAAAGCAGCCGGTTTAAAAAGCGCTTTTCGCGATGCTGGGTTGTGCATTCCTATCGATAGATTTCTGTCTTTATCCTCATATCCAAGGTACAGATATTTTCTGTCCAGAAAAACAGGAAACCTTGGTCTAAGCCACAAGCTGGCCATTTGGATGACTAGCGAGAGAAAACTGGTTGAACGAGGCATCAAGCTAAAAGCGAATCAGCTCCAAAGCCTTGATATTTTATTGGCTGAACCTGTGGAATTGATTCCAAATCTTCGCCGATGGCAGGTTCAGCGGATTCGTAGAGTTGTCAACGCGCTCTTCTATTTGAGAGGTTTTGCAGAATGGAAAGTCGATGACGATCTGTTTAACGCGGTCCCGGAATTGGTCGAACAACGCGCTTTAGGTCAAGCTTTATCATCGCAAAGCATTAGTCATGTGTTGCCATTCTTTGGTCGCGGACCAGCGGCATTCGGTGAGCTGTGGCGTGAGTACGGCGAAGGCCCCATCAGATTGCCCAACATGGAGACTTCTTTGGCCACAGTAGATTCGCTCACATCCTTGAGGCTTCAAGGCATACTGCCCGAAGATGAAGGAATATTTGAGGGTAGCGAACATCGTTTGTATTCGGTTGCTTCACCCAACTCTCCGAGTGCTAGGCAGCAGCCGGACTTGTCTTTCGAGGACGAATTTCAATCTCTGCGCCTTGGTGTTAGTGGTGAAGATATTGTGAATATATTGAAGACGCGATATTCACTTCGTGAGAGCAGCCCACTCGAAGCATTGTCATTGTTGAGTTCTGAATATAGGAGCTAATAGATTAATTATTATTTTGCGAGTTGCCTGTCTGCCAATAGCCTGAGAAAATAGCAGTTATCGCCCGCAGCGTGTACGAGAGTTGTTAACGAAAGGCAGATTACACCAATAAGGAATGAATTCGAACATATTTTCATTTTTAATGGCGATTAGTTTTTTTATTAAAATATTTCTATATTTTAATAAAAAACATGTTAAAACTTATGCTCAATCTTTTCGCATCCATAGTCTTCCTCCCCCTCTTTTTCATCATTTACAGAGCTGAAAAATATAATTTTTTCGACGCCAGTCGATCTATTAATAGTATGAATTCCGTAAGATTTTGCTGACGCGGGATAGTCTTCTCGCCATGTAATTTCTTCGCTAGTGAAACTTGCCGTATATTTTTTACTTGCGCCTTCACTAATCCTGTTTGCTCCTTCTTCAATCACATACGTATGTGAAAATATTTTTTGGGGCAATAATTGACACTTTAATGTAAAGGTATTCGCCTTAACAAGACGAAGAAAGTCTTTCTCCTCGTGATCATCGCATCCACTTAAATTTATTAACACGACCGCTAATAAGAAACTGAAGAATAAACTTTTGAGCATATCTTTTATTAAAAAATATAAATAATATAGAGGGGCGTAATATATTTTTTAGATTACAAGAATTCGCAGATGCAGAAGAACAGATCAGCTTGTGGAAGCTGATAAGTGACAGTGTTTGGAAAAATATCAAACAACAGAAACTTGAGCAGGAGCATAGACGACTTGCCGCTCAAAAAAGAGTACCAAAGACTACATCGAGAGCCAAATCATCCAAGAAACTTGAGCCTGTTGCAGCTCCCATGCAGTCTACGCCACCCAAGAAGAAGCAAGCTACCCCGAAGTCACTCACATGCTAGATTGGAACTACATTTCGAATAACCGCTTGCAGGCGCCGATTTCGAGGAGGGGAAGGACCGAAACGGGTCGGACACTGTAATTCAACGGTGACAACAATAAGGACCGCAACCAGCCTTCAAGCGCCACCCGCACTACCCAAGCGGTTAAAAGTCGCAGTCGCCTGCAAGTGCTGTGGCTGTTGAACAGCATTCAACCCAGATCTGCACAGCCTTGGCATGCACCGACACGCGAAACTGTGGTCCCTAAGCGCGCTGCGTCCGGCGGTAAATCAGTCCACGCGATACACGCAACTTGCGGGCTGCTGCGGAGACGTTGCCAGCGCACTCTTTGAGGGTTTTGGCGATCAGATCAGCATCTGCATCGCGCAGGCTCGCGGGTTCAATGGATTCACTAGGTTCAGGAGGTTCACCTGATTCAGCTGGTTCGCTGGATGCTGGGTTGGCGTCCGTGGCGGTATCACTGCGCTGGCTTGGCGCGGCCTCCAGGCGTGTGTCTTGTGCCACCGCAGCAGGCGTCGGCAGACCCAGCGGGAGAACCGGATAGCGCATGTCATGCGCCGGCCATTGGCAGCGCGCATGCACTTGCAGCCCGTTGGACAGCCGCAGCAAAGCAGGGTCACGCAGACGCAGCGAGGCCAGTTTGGCAAAGCTGCTTTGCAGCACGTCGTCCACCGCAAGTGCCGCAGCTTGCGCATCCCCTGCAAGCGTTCCCAAAAGGCGCGCAGCCACCGCGTTCTTCCATACGATCTTGCCCTGCATGTCCACGCCCATCAGGCCCGCCATCGGCGTGTCGAGCAAGGCCGGAGAAATTTGAAAGCGCACGACCAAATAGTCATGCGATCTGGACAGAAGCAATCGGTTTTCAATCGATGTGGCGTACAAGCCCACGACGGTGGCGGCATCAAAATGGAAAGCCCGGCCTTCGCTCGACAAATTGAGCACACCCGCCAAATTGCCGTGGATGTCCCGGATAGGCGCAGCTGCGCAATGCATGGCACTGACGCTCGCAAAATAGTGCTCGCCCCCTTGCACGCAAACCGCCTGGCCCGTGCGCGCCACGATGCCCGGCGCGGTCGTGCCTATTACTTCTTCAGAAAAATTGACGCCGATGCGGTGGGCCACGGGCGTGATCTTTTCATGCGTGCGCCCGGTCTCGGTGGCGCCTATCAGGACGCCGCTGGGGTCTGTCAACATGGCGCCGCACAAGGTGGCACCCAAAACGGCGTTGATCTCTGCGGCTTCTGCCAGCCAGGCATCGCGCAGCAGGTGGTTTTTTTGCAAGGCCAGTTGGGCCCGGCTGGCCGATACCGGCTGGAACTCGATCTTTCCGAGCGGGTCTTGCTTTTGCCTTTGGCACCGGGCCCACGATTGGTAGACGGCGTCACTGACGGCGCCCGAGGGCAGTTCGCCTTCTTCAAAATACCGCTGCCGCACCAATGCAATGCGGTCCGCCGGGGTCGAGAAGAAGAGGGATTGCATGGCGTCTCCTTCGCAAGGAAAGTGAGCGGGGCTTTACGAGGCGTCGGCTTGCGCCATGGGTGCCGCTTGCCGGAAGGCCTCCAGCGCGCCGCAGTGGGCGTCCACCGCCATGATGCGCGGCCAGCGCGCCAGATCGACCTTGAAGCGGCGGGCGCTCTCGATTTGGGGAATCAGATAAGCGTCGGCAATCGTCGGCGTGTTGCCAAAGCTAAAGCCGGCGCGCCGGGTGTCTGCCGAGAGCAGCGCCTCATAGGCATCAAAGCCCTCGCTGATCCAGGTGCCACACCAGTGGTTGATGGCGGCGTCATCGGCGCCGAAGGTGGCGCGCAGCGTGTCCAAAATCCGCTTGTTGTTGACCGGATGGATGTCGCAACCCACCACGGCGGCGAGCGCCCGCACATGGGCGCGGTCGTTCAGGTCGGCGGGCAGCAGCGCGGGCGCGGGGTAGCGCTCTTCCAGCCATTCGATGATGGCCACGGACTGCGTCAGCACGTGCTCACCGTCCACCAGCGCGGGCACCAGGCCCTGCGGGTTCAGGCTTTTGAACGCAGCGCCCTGGTGCTCGTTCTTGCGCAGGTCTACCGCCACGTAGTCGTAGGCCAGACCCTTGAGATTGAGCGCAATGCGCAGGCGGTGCGAGGTGCCGCTGCGAAAGAAGTTGTGGAGCTGCATGGCTGCCACTTACGCAGGGGCGCCCACCGTCAGCGCCACGTCGGCCACACCTTCGACACGACCGGTAATCTGGTCACCCGACACGACCGCGCCCACGCCTTCGGGTGTGCCGGTGTAAATCAGGTCGCCGGGTTGCAGGTGGTAGAACAAAGAGAGATCGGCAATGATTTCGCGAACATTCCAGATCAGCTTGTCCACGTTGGACGACTGCTTGGTCTGGCCGTTGACTTCCAGGGCAATGGTGCCGCTGTCAATGACCACGCCTTGCATGGGCACGATTTCCGAGCACACCGACGACTGCTCCACATCCTTGCCCAAATCCCAGGGGCGGCCCTTGTCGCGCGCCACCAGTTGCAGGTCGCGGCGCGTCATGTCCAGGCCGGCGGCGTAGCCGTAAATCAGGGTATGGGCGTCGTCGGCCTTGACGCGAAAGCCCGCCTTGCCGATGGCCACGACCATCTCCATCTCAAAGTGGAAGTTGCTGGTCTCGGGCGGATAGGCCACCGTGCTGCCGGACAGCGTCAGCGTCTGCGGCGCCTTGGTGAAATAGAACGGGCGCTCCACCGACTTGTCCACCGGACGGCCCATTTCCACCGCATGGGCGTGGTAGTTGCGGCCCACAAAGAACAGGCGGTTGATGGGAAAGCGCGCGTCCAGGCCACGGACGGGCAAAGACATTGCGGGGGGAGGCGTAAACAGGTATTGGGTCATGGATGTGCTCTTTGGGATAGGTAAGGAATGTGAATAGAAAATTGCAAGGCATCGCTCGGGGTTCAGCCCCGGTTTTCGTAAACGCCAAGCTTGCGGTGCAGCGGCGCTTCATCGGCCACAAACAAAAATGCGGGCGCGCTGCTGGAGCGGTTTGTCAGGGTGACGGCGGTGTAGCCCGGCGCGCAGCAGGTGTCGGCCTCGACCAGGGTGAAGGCGGAGGTTTCCACCTGCACATCGGTCTGGCCTTCGATCTGGTGGAACACCTGGGCGGGTGAGCGCGCAGGCAGGCGCAAGGTCTGGCCCGGGCGCAGCATCAGTGCGTAAAAGCCCAGGATGTTTTCCACGTCCGCGCCGGTCTCGGGGTTGACGTAGGTCACTTGCACGGGGTCCGCGCCGCCTTGTTCTTCGGCCAGCGACAGCAGTGCCGCCCGGGCATCGACCCAGGGGTAGCGCAGCATGGGGTAGGCCTTGTCGGTGCGCGCAAACACCTTGGTCGGCACCACACCGCCACGGGCATAGGCCTTGAAGCCCTGGCCTTCAGTGACGCTTTGGCTGGGGCCTTCCAGGTGGTACGACGTCTCGGTGTAGTACACCAAGGGCAAGTCCAGCACATCGAGCCAGATCACCGGCGCGTTGCCGTCATGGCCGTGTTCGTGCCACAGGCCGGTGGGGGTGAGGATCAGGTCGCCGCGCTCCATAGGGCATTTTTCGCCGCCCACCAGGGTCCAGGCGCCTTCGCCTTCCACCACCATGCGCACCGCGTTGGGCGTGTGGCGGTGCACGGGCGCCAGCTCACCGGGCAAGAGCAGCTGCATGCCCAAGTACATGGCGGCGCTGGCCTGCATATTGGTCAGACCGTGGCCCGGGTTGGCCAGCACCAACACGCGGCGCTCGGCTTTCTCAATGGGTGTGAGTTCACCGGCCTGAATCAGCAGCTCGCGGATCTCGCGGTAAGGCCAGTGCGTGGTCTGGGTCTTGCGCGTGGGGATGTTCGGGGGCAACACGCCGCGCAAGCTGGGCCACAAGGGCACGAGGTTGCGCTGGGTCAGTTGGTCGCGGTAGCTCTGCGGCAGGTCTTCCAGGCGCCCCAGGGTGTCATAGCGGTTGTGGTCTTGCATGGGTGGTTCCTGTCTGAATCAGTCGAGCTTGAGCATCACGCGCAGGTTCTCGATGCGCACCGCGTAGGTTTTGATGTTCTCGGTCAGCGGTGCGCACAGCGCTTGCCCGGTGCACACGTCAAACTTGCCCTGGTGCAGCGGGCATTCAATCTCGCGCCCTTCCAGAAAGCCATCGCTCATGCGTGCGTGGCCGTGGGTGCAAAAGTTGTCGGTGGCGAAGACTTCGCCCTCCACTTCGTACAGGGCAATTTCCTTGCCCGCCAACTGCACGGCGATCACGTCGCCTTCGGGGATGTCGCCAAGCGCGCCTGCGTCTAACCATTGTTCTGCCATGGCGTGTCCTTAGATGGGGTAGATGATGGAGTTGGCGATCATTTCGCTGTCATACACGCACAGGCGCGACTGAAACTTCAGCCCTTCTGCGGTACGGACAATCAGGTCGTGGTACCAGCCCACGCTCAAAACCGTAGATTCGCCATCGAACTTGGTGCGGATCACGACGTAATTGGCTTCTGAGCGAATGCGATCGCCGCCTGCGCCCTGCTCCACCGACAGCACGCGCGGCGTGCCCACAATGTGGCGCTGGTAGTAGGGGTCGTGGTAGAGCGTCTCTTTGACGCCGTAGACGCGGTCGCGGATCATGTTCTTGCTCTCCAGCGCCAGCAGGCACAGGGGCAAGCCTTGGTCGAAGTTTTCGCGCGGCTGCAGGCGGTAGGTGCCGTCGTCCACAAAGAAATCGGGCCATTTTTCCCACTCTGAGGAATCGCAGACCATGGCGTAGTCGCTGTAGAGGCTCAAGAGCTCGTAATAGGTTTTGAAGTCCACCATGTTCATTCCCCCATCACTTTGCGCCAGTAGTTGTACATGCCACGGATCAGGGTCTCGGTGACCATGTGGTCCGCGTCCGCGATGTCGTAGCCGCCCATCTCCACCACGGTGCGGTGCGCGGGCTTTTGCTCAAAGCCCTGCTGCGACCACTCGATCACCTCGCCGTCGTCGGCCGACACAAAGCCGGCCGGGCCAAACAGATTGGCCTGGATCAGGCGGCGTTCGGTCATCTCGGGGCTGTCTTCTTCAAAACCAAAGTGGGTCCAAACAAAGTCAAACGAGCCGTGGCCGTTGGGCTGGATGTGGCGGGTGGAGACGCTATTGACCTGCTGCTGGATGATCACGCTGGGGAAGATGGTGGTCATGACCGCCGTGGGGCCGTCCCACCAGGGCTCGGGCACGATGTCGAGCAGGCGCGGATCGTTGAGCTTCATCTGGTCCTTGAAGCTGTCCAGGCCGGCCACCACATCGGCGTTTTTGCCGCCCTGGCCCCGGGTGGAAATCATGGCGGCGTGGCGGAAATGGTCGTCCATCTTCAGCTCGGACTTGTTGTCCGCACGCCAGAGGCCGAAGGTGGAAAACCAGGTGTGCAGCAAGCCGGGGTGGTAGGGGTCTTTGATGTTCTCTTGCATCAGCTTCCAGTTGCCCGGAATGCGCTGGCGGCGGTAGCCCAAAACCACCAGCTTGCGGCCATCGAACACGCGGTCAAAGTACTTGAGGATGGTCGGGCCCAGGAATTCTTCGAGGGGCTCGACATCGTGGTCAAAAGACGCAAACACCACGCCGCCGCGCACCGCCACCTTGAGTTTGGTCAGACCGTGGTCTGCCACCTTGAAGTCTTTGGGCATGCCGCCGTTGACCTTGCCCTCTTGCTTGACGCCGCGAATAAAGGGCACGCCTTGCAGGTCGCCCTTGAGGCTGTAGTTCCATTGGTGGTAGGGGCACAAAAAGTCTTTGGCCTGGCCGTTGCGCTCCCGGCAAAAACGCATGCCCCGGTGGGCGCAGACGTTTTCCACCACGTTGACGCTGCCGTCCGGGTCACGCACCATGATGACCGAACGCTCGCCCACCACGGTGCGCCGAAAGTCGCCGGCATTGAGAATCTCGGCTTCCAGGCCGACATAGCACCAGTGGCCGCTGTAAAACAAGCGGTCAAGTTCCTTTTTGTACAGATCTTCGCGGGTGTAGGCCCAAAAAGGGATGCGGCTGGTGCCGTCTCCCGGCCACGCCGGGTCTTGGGGGAAAACGCTGGTGGGTTCACTCATTGCAGGTCTCCTTGCATTGCAGGGTTCGTAAGGAATGCAGCGCGAATCAGACGCCGCTGGGATAAAAAGCGTCCGCGTGGACGTGGCTGGGCTCCAGGCCCATGCGGGTAACGAGCAGGTTCAGGGCTTCCACCATGGCGGGCGCGCCGCACAGATAGGCGCGCCAACCGGCCAGGCTGCCAATATCCGCTTCAATGGCATCCGTCACCAGGCCGCTGCGTTGGCCGGGACCGGCAGCACCGGTGGCCACCACGATATGAACCAAGACGTTCGGATGCGCTTGTGCCAGGGCCTGAAGGCGCTCGGCGTCATACACGTCCTGCGCGCTGCGCACGCCAAAGTAGAGGTGAATGGGGTTTTGCATGCCCGCTTGCAGCGCGCCGCGCACGATGGACAGCACCGGCGCCAGCCCCGTGCCACCGCCCACGCACAGCATCGGGCCGGTGTGTTTTTGCCGCAGGTAAGCGGTGCCCAGCGGGCCGCTAATGCGAAGGGCCGCGCCCACTTGCAGTTCCTCAAAGATGAAGGCGGTGACACGGCCGTCGGGCACGCGGCGGATCTGGAACTCCATCTCTTCGTCATCGCTCAGGCCGGCCATGGAGTAGGGGCGGATGTGCTCGGGCGTGAACTGCAGGCTGAAGTATTGGCCGGGGCTGAACGCGACCGGCTTGGCCAGCTTGACGCGAACGCGGCGGATGTCATGCGTGGCCTCTTCAATGGCCGTGACCGTGGCTTTGACGATGCGCGCGGGATGCACCACCACCTCATCGGACTCGGGCAGCTCAATCACGCAGTCGCCCGTAAGCACCGACTGGCAGGCCAGCACGTAGTCGCCCTGTCCGGCGTGCGGTCGGCCGAGTTCGGGGCCGCTGCTGCGCACCTCGCCCGAGACCACGCGGCAGCGGCAGGTGCCGCAGCGCCCGGACATGCAGCTGTAGGAAACCGGCAGCTGGTGCGCGCGCAGCACGTCCAGCAGATTGCTTCCGCCATCCACGCTCAAGCGCAGGTTCATGGGTTCAACGACGAGTTCCATCTTGCTGTGGGCTAAGGCGCCCTTGTCTCCTGTTTGCGTGGATTTTGGAGACCTTGGCAATATAAGTCGATAGCGCAAGTCCTATAGATAGAATCACCAACGTGAATATTGAAGGGCCCGCGCCTGTATGGAACTGCGTGAATTGGATTTGAATCTGCTGCTGGTGTTTAACCAGCTGCTGCTCGACCGCAGCGTGTCCAATGCGGCGCAAAAGCTGGGTTTGACGCAGCCCGCGGTCAGCAACGCCCTCAAGCGCTTGCGTACTGCGCTTAAAGATGAGCTGTTTTTGCGCACATCGCGCGGCATGGAACCCACGCCCTATGCCCTGCACCTGGCAGAGCCTGTGGTCTATGCGCTCAACGCGCTACAGACCGCATTCACGACCCGCGACTCGTTTGACCCGCTTACCAGCACCCGCAATTTCCAGCTGGCCATGAACGACATTGGCGAGATGTATTTCATGCCCGCCTTGATGGGCGCGCTGTCCAAGGTGGCGCCGCAGGTGCGCATCAGTACCGTGCGACCCAACGCGGGCAATTTGAAGGAGGACATGGAGTCTGGCACCGCGGACCTGGCGCTAGGCCTGATGCCCCATTTGCAGAGCGGCTTCTTTCAGCGCCGCCTGTTTCGCCACAAGTATGTGTGCGTGTTTCGCAAAGACCACCCTGTGGCCCGGTCGCCCATGACGCTGGCGCAATTCTCAGAACTGGAGCACGTGGGCGTGATTGCCGCCAACACCGGGCACGATGAAGTAGACGGCCTGCTGGAGCGCGCAGGTATTCAACGCAAGATGAAGTTGGTGGTGCCGCACTTCATTGCGGTGGGCCACATACTGCAGTCCACCGACCTGATTTCCACCCTGCCAGAGCGGTTTGCGCAGCGTTGCGAGGCGCCGTTTGGACTGGTCACCTCACCGCACCCGGCGCGCTTGCCTGACATCGCCATCAACCTGTTTTGGCACGCCAAATTCAACCGCGACCCGGCCAATATGTGGATGCGGCAATTGTTTGTTTCGCTATTTGCCGATAGCGAATAAACACCAGCGCCAAGACACTGTCAGCCCCTCAGGCCAACACGCCCCGCGCAATGATGTTGCGCTGCACCTCTGACGCACCTTCGTAGATGCGCAGGATGCGGGCGTCGCGGGCGTAGCGCTCTAGCGGCAGGGCGCGGGTGTAGCCAATGCCGCCGTGCAGTTGCAGCGCGGTGTCGGTCACAAAAGCCACCATTTCAGACGCGTACAACTTGGCCATGGCGGACTGCTGGCTAAAGGGCTGGCCAGCGGTGCGCAAAGCGGTGGCTTGCAGGGCCAGGCCCCAGGCGGCTTCTAGGCGCAGTTTCATGTCGGCAAACATCCACTGCGCGCCTTGCTTTGCCGCCAGCGCTTCGCCGGCAATCATTCGCTGTTTGCTCCATTGCACGGCGGCGGCCAGGGCGGCTTCGGCCAAGCCCAAGGACGTGGCCACCACGTCCAGGCGGCTGTTGTCGAGCACGCGCATGGCGGTCTTGAAGCCCGAGCCTTCTTCGCCCAGGCGGCAGTCCACAGGCACCATGGCGCCCTCAAACGTCACTTCAAACGAATGCGCAGCGCGTATGCCCATGAGCTTCTCGGGGCTGGACACGCGCAGGCCCGGCGTGGCGCGGTCCACCACAAAGGCGCTCACGCCGCGCGGGCCGGCATTGGGGTCGGTCTTGGCAAACACCACCAGGAACTTGGCTTCGGCGGCATTGGAGATGTAGTGCTTGACGCCGTCAAGCCGGTAGAAATCGCCCTCACGCACCGCGCGCGTGCGCAGGTCAGCGGGGTGCGAGCCGCCGCCGGGCTCGGTCAGGGCAAAGCCGGCCAGCCACTCGCCACTGGCCGCGCGCGGCAGCCAGGCCTGGTGCTGCGCGGCGTTACCGCCCATCAGCAGCGCATCCGTGCCCAGGTAGTGCGCGCCAATCATGGAAGATGTGGCGGCGCAGGCCTTGGATATTTCTACGAGCGCCAGCAGCATGCCTGTGGGCGACACGCCGGGGCCGCCCAGAGACTCCGGCAGGTTCATGCCCATCAGCCCCAGCGCCGCGAGTTGCGGCACGTGGCAGGTAACGGACTGTTCCGACGCGTCCAGGTCTTGGGCGCGCGGCGCCAGTACCGCTTGCGAAAACTTGCCTACGGCGTCGGCCAACGCCTGTTCTTCAGCGTTGACGCCCAGGCGCAAAAAATGGGTCATGGTGGGGTCCTTTGCATGGGGGTTTGAAGGGGAATTTCAATGCGCAACGTGGGGCGCCGCGTCAGGTGCGTCGCCAAACACACCCAGCGCTTGCAGCTCGGCGAGTTTGTCCAGGCCCAGGCCGAGCAAAGAGGCAATGACCTCGTGGCTGTGTTCGCCCAGCGCCGGGGCGCTGCGGGCGCAGTTAGGAGCCGCGCCGCCAAAGCGCACGGGTTGCGTGGGCAGGCGCAGATCGGGCAGGCGCAGGTCGTCTACCGGGCGCAGCAGTTCACGGGCGCGGGCTTGGGGGCAGTCGAGCGCCTGCGCAATGTTCCAGATGGGCGCCGTGGGCACGCCCACGGCTTCAAGCTGCGCCACCACCGAGGCCACGGTTTGCGTTGCCGCCCAGGCCTCAATGGCCTGGCGCAGCTCGGGCTCGCGCGCCGAGCGCTGCTCGTCGGTGGCCAGGCTATCGTCCGCACCCAGCGCGGGGCGGCCCATGGCGTCGGCCAGGGCGATAAAGAGTTTGCGGTTGAGCACGGCCACCGCAAAGTGGCCGTCTTGCGCCTTGAACACACCAAACGGCGCCGACAGCGGGTGGCGGTTGCCCACGCGGCGCGCGGGTTTGCCGGTAAACACAAAGCGCGAGACCGAGGTGGCCAAAAAAGCCAGCGTGGTGTCAAACATGGCCACGTCCACGTGCTGGCCCTGACCGGTGCGCGCGGTTTGGTAGAGCGCGGCCAGCGTGGCCCACGACGCATACAGGCCCGCCACCACGTCCGAGATCGCCTCGCCCACCAGCGTGGGCGGGCCGTCGGGGTCGCCCGTGGCTTCCATGATGCCGCTCATGGCCTGGATGATCACGTCATAGGCGGGGCGCTCGGCCATGGGGCCGGTCTGGCCAAAGCCCGACACGCTCACATAGACCAGCTTGGGGTTGAGCGCGCGCAGGGCGTCCGCCCCAATACCCAAGCGGGTGGCCACGCCAGGGCGAAAGTTTTCCATCACCACGTCCACCTGCTGCGCCAGCGCGTGGATCAGCGCCAGCGACGCGGGCAATTTCAGGTCGAGCACCAGGCTTTTCTTGTTGCGGTTCATGGCGGTAAACAGCGCGCTTTGGCCATTGCGCATGGGGCCGATGGCGCGGTAGTCGTCGCCCTGGGGCGGCTCGACCTTGATCACCTCGGCGCCCAAGTCGGCCAGCAGCACGGTGGCCATGGGCCCGGCCAGCACGCGAGTGAAGTCCAACACACGCAAACCGTCCAGGGGACGAATACCAGGAGCCTGGGCCATGGAAAACCTTTGTGACGGTGGATGAATCGGCCGATTATCCGGTGCCTTCTGCATGAAATAAAATATGCAATTGCTATCCATTGGATGAATATTCGTGATCCATTTCAGCCTGCGCCAGATTGAGTATTTCGACGCCGCAGCGCGCTGTGGCGGGGCAGCGGCGGCGGCCAAGGCGCTGCAGGTGTCGCAGCCGTCCATTTCCAAAGCGATCGCTGAACTCGAGTCGCTCTGGGGCGAGCAGCTGTTTGTGCGCCTGCATGCGCGTGGGCTGGAGCTGACTGCGGCCGGCGCGCTGCGCTTCAAGCAGGCGCACGCCTTGCTGCGCCAAGCGCAGGCGCTGACCGCCCCACGCGCGCTGGCGCTCTCGGGCAGCTTGCGCATGGGCTGCCTGAGCACGCTGGGCGCGCGCTATTTGCCGGGCATCCTGGCGCGCATGCAAACCGACTACCCCGGCATCCGCGTGCAAGTCGAAGAGGGCGACACCGAGACGCTCACGCGCCAGATCGAGCGTGGCGCCCTGGACACGGCCCTGATGTACGACCTCGGCCTGGCGCGCAATGTGCGCCTGCAACCGGTGGCTGAGCTCTGGCCCTACGCGCTGCTGCCCCACGGCCATGCGCTGGCGGCCAAAACCTCACTGCGCCTGGCCGACTTGGCGCCCGAACCGCTGGTGCTGATCAACCTGCCGCACAGCCGGGCCTATTTCTTGTCACTGTTCCATGCAGCGGGCTTAAGCCCGCAAATCGCCTACGAGAGCGCGTCTATTGAAATGGTGCGCACCCTGGTGGCAAATGGCCTGGGCGTGTCGATTCTGACCACGCGCCCGGTGCGCGACGTGGGCTACGACGGCAAAAAGCTGGCCTGCCGCAGCCTGGGCGGCACGCTGCGCCCGCAGGTGGTGGTGCTGGCGTCCCCCTTGGGCGGCGACCCGCAACCGGCGCTGAGCTTGGCCTTGCAGGACACGGTACAAGCGTGTTTTGCGCGGCAGAAGTTGGCAGTGGTGGCGCCTGCACCTTAAGAGCACGGGCGTCGAGCGGGGCACGTGCGCTGCCATAGGCCTAGGGCAATCTGTTGTTCGTGTTGAAGCTGGCGCAGCCGAGGTTTTTCGCGGCTCCATAGTGCCAGCTTCAATGGGGCGGTGGTGCCAGGCCTGCAACGTAAACTCCGCCAAAGACCAGTGCTTCGAGCAGCCACATTGCCTGCGTTTTTTTGATGACGCGCGGCCCTGGTGCCGACTCTATCCAGGAGCCCACTTGAACTCTCGCACCTGGCGCGCCGCGCGCGCCTGCCATCCCTGGCCCGCACCATGAAACTCGATTTGCACGCTTGGTTGCCGTTCTTGCGCTGGTGGCCGCGCGTCACCCGTGGCACCTTGCGCGCCGACCTGATTGCCGGCCTGACCGGGGGCCTGATTCTGGTGCCCCAGGGCGTGGCCTTTGCCACCATTGCTGGCATGCCGCCCGAATACGGCCTGTACGCAGCCATGCTGCCAGCCGTGGTGGCGGCGCTGTGGGGTTCGTCCTGGCACTTGGTGTCGGGCCCAACTACGGCAATCTCAATCGTGGTGTTTGCCACCATGAGCCCGCTGGCCGAGGCGGGCAGCGCGCAGTATGTGCAACTGGTTTTGTCGCTGACGTTTTTGGTGGGCGTGTTTCAGTTGCTGCTAGGGGTGCTGCGCTTTGGCACGCTGGTGAACTTTGTCTCGCACACGGTGGTGGTGGGTTTTACCGCAGGCGCGGCGGTGCTCATTGCCAGCAGCCAGGTGAAAAACTTCTTTGGCATTGCCATTGCGCGCGGCGCCTCGGTGGCGCAGGTAGTGCAAGGGTTTTGGGAGCAAGCCGGCCATATCAACCCTTTTATCACCAGCGTGGCGCTGACCACCGTGCTGTGCTGTGTGGCGGCCAAGCGCTGGCTGCCCCGGGTGCCGCACATGATTGTGGGCATGGTCTGCGGCAGCGTGCTGGCCTATGGCCTGAACTTGCAATTTGGCGTGGATCGCACCGGCATTGGCAGCATAGGCGCGCTGCGCGTGGGCTTGCCGCCGCTATCTATCCCCGACATGCGCTGGAGCACCTTGCGCGAACTCGCGCCCATCGCTTTGGCCGTTGCCTTGCTCGCGCTCACCGAAGCGGTGTCGATTGCACGCGCCATGGCCCTCAAGAGCGGCCAGCGCATTGACGGCAACCAGGAATTTATTGGCCAGGGCCTGTCCAATCTGGCGGGGAGCTTTTTCTCGGGCTACGCGTCCAGCGGCTCGTTTAACCGCAGCGGGCTGAACTTTGCAGCCGGCGCCAAAACGCCTTTGGCCTCGGTGTTCTCGGCGGTGTTTTTGCTGCTGATCATGCTGTTTTTGGCCCCGCTGGCGCAGTACTTGCCCGTGGCGGCCATGGCCGGCATTTTGTTTGTGGTGGCCTGGGGGCTGATCGACTTCCATGAAATCGGCGAGGTGGTGCACGCAAGCCGCAGTGAAACCGCTATTTTGTTTGCCACGCTGATTGCCACCCTGACGATTGAGCTGGAGTTTGCGATCTACATTGGCGTGGGCCTGTCTTTACTCATGTACCTCAAACGCACTTCGCACCCGGGCTTGGACGATGTCAAGCCCGTACCCGGGCAAATACCACCGGCGTTCAGCGCCAGCACCGGTTTGCCTGACTGCCCGCAGCTGCGAATCGTGCGCATCAACGGCTCCATCTTTTTTGGGGCGGCCAGCCATTTGCAAGACGCCTTGCAACGCATTGACGAGCAAGACCCCACCCATACCCATGTGCTGCTGGTGGCCTCGGGCATCAATTTTGTGGACCTAACCGGCGCCCAAATGCTGGGCCAAGAAGCGCGCCGGCGCCGTGCCTTGGGCGGCGCGCTCTACCTTTTCAACATGAAGGACGAGCCCCTGGACATGCTGCGCCGCAGCGGCATGTTGGAGGCAGTAGGCGCCGAGAACTTCTTCACCATGGGCGACGACGTCATGGCCGCCATTAAAACCCGCCTCAACCCCACTACCTGCGCCAATTGCACGGTGCGGGTGTTTGGGCCTTGCAAGGGCTAGGGCGACAGGGGTATTGCGCGCGTTGCACTTTTTCTGGGGCAGGCATATACTTTGGTATCTATCAAATCCAGCAGGGGTTCAATATGTCCCAGACCGCCAAATTGTTTGCCAATGGTCGCAGCCAGGCTGTGCGCCTGCCTGCGGCCTACCGATTTGACAGCACCGAGGTCTTTATCCGCAAAGACGCGGCCAGCGGTGACGTGATTCTGTCGCGCCGCCCCGCAGATTGGGACGGTTTTTTGAGTGCCGCCCACAAGGCGCAAACGCCCGATGACTTTCTGAGCCCCGCAGAGCGCAAAACCCAAGGCCATGAACAAGACACGTACCGAGACCCGTTTTAATTGGCAAGCGCGATGCTGTACTTGCTCGACACCAACACCGTCAGCCACCTTATCAAAAGCCACCCGCTGGCCACTCAGCGGTTGCTGGCCGTGCCGATGCACACGGTTTGCGTCTCGGCCATCACGGCGGGCGAACTGGCCTTTGGCCTGGCAAAACGCCCGCAGGCCGTCGCACTGAAGGCGGCGGTGGACGAATTTTTGCGCCGAGCAGACGTCCTGCCCTGGGACCATGCCGTAGCACAAACCTATGGCACCTTGCGCGCCCAACGACAAGCCAGCGGCACGCCCTTGGCACCGCTCGATACGCAGATCGCAGCGCACGCGCTGCACATCGGCGCCACGCTGGTGAGTAACGACGGGGCTTTTCAGCAAGTGGCCGGGCTGCTCTTGGTGGATTGGACTGCGGCGTCAAATTAGACGACGACGGCGCCGCAGCCTCACACCAAATCCAAAAACCCCAGCACCCCATCCAGGTGCAGCGCAAAGTCGCTGATGGCGTGGTCGTTGCCGGGCAAGATGATTTGCTGCGCGTCGGGATAGCGGTCGCGCATTTCGCGCCAGTCCAGCACCTCGTCGCCCTGGGCGATCAGCGCCAGTTCAGGGCCGGCAGTGTGGCTGCCCTCTTGGGCGAGTTGCGCGAGTTCGTCGACAAACGCGGCTTCAAAATAAAAGTGTTCTTCTGGCGCGTGCCACTGGGTTTGCGCGCCAATGTGGCGCGCCAGGTCGCGCGCGGGAAACACCGCCGGGTTCAGCAGCACGGATTTGCATCCCGTTTGGCGCGCCACCCATGAGGCATAAAACCCGCCCAGCGATGAGCCCACCACCGCCATGCGCGCGCGCGGCCAGTCGGCAATCAGCGCGGCCACGCCGTCCATGGCCTGGCGCGGCGAGGGCGGCAACTGCGGGCAGCACCACACCACCTGCGGGTGGCGCTGCGCCACAGCCTGCGCCGTGCGCGTGGCCTTGGCCGACGCCGGGGAGGAACGAAAACCGTGCAGGTAAAGCAAGTGGGTGATGGCGGGCATGGGCAAGGTCTCGGAGTGGGTCTGTGGGTGAATGCGAGCGCCGCCCAAGGTCAGGAGGCGACAGGCGGCACAGGCGTGCTCGGTTATCGTAGTCCCATGCGACCGTGCACCGTTACTTGCGCCGCGTGTATTTGCAAGCACCGTGCCGCCGCCCAAGCCCCCCTTGACCCCAGGAAACACCGCCATGCAGCTCCACACCATTACCGCCGGCGTGCTTGAAGTCGCCTACTTCGACGCGGGCCCGCGCCAAGGCCCGCCTGTAGTGTTGCTGCATGGCTTTCCGTATGACGTGCACGCCTGCCACGCGGCGGGCGAACTGCTGGCCGAAGCGGGCTGCCGGGTGGTCACGCCCTATTTACGCGGCTTTGGCCCCACCCGCTTTGTGCACCCGCACACGCCGCGCTCGGGCCAGCAGGCGGCGCTGGCGTTTGATTTGCTGGCGCTCTTGGACGCGCTGGCCATTCCCCGCGCCGTGCTAGCCGGTTACGACTGGGGCGGGCGCGCCGCCTGCATTTTGGCGGCGCTGCACCCAAAGCGTGTGCGCGGCTTGGTCACGGGCAACGGCTACAACCTGCAAAACATTGCTGCGGCCACAGCGCCCCAGTCACCTGAGAACGAGCAGCGCCTGTGGTACCAGTACTACCTGCACGGCGCGCGTGGCGCGGCCGGCCTGGCGCAAAACCGCCAGGCTTTTTGCAAGCTTTTGTGGCAGCTGTGGTCGCCTAACTGGCAGTTTGACCACACCACCTTTGAGATAAGTGCAGGAGCCTTTGACAACCCGGACTTTGTGGACGTGGTGCTGCACTCCTACCGCCACCGCTTTGGCCTGGTGGCCGGTGACCCGGCGCTGGAAGTCTGGGAGCGCGCACTGGCCGCGCAGCCCCCCATTGGCGTACCCACCATTTCTATCGACGGCGCGGGCGATGGCGTCATGGCGCTGGGGGGCTCTGCCGGGCACCAGCACCATTTCACCGGCCCCTATGCACACCGCGTGCTGCCGGTGGTGGGCCACAACCTGCCGCAAGAAGCGCCCCAGGCCTTTGCCAGCGCCGTGCTGGAACTGCTGTGAGGCTCATTGCCCATGCAATCTTGCAACTGCGGCACCAGTCTGGCCCATTAAACTGAACCGTGCTGCGCTGCCTGCAAGCCCTCTGTCTTTCCTTTTCCGGATCCGTTTGACCATGCCCTTGTTCCACAACTCCCCCTTCCATGCCTGGGCTCCCCGCGCCCGGTTTACCCTGAGCGCCCTGGCACTGGCAGCGCTGCTGGCCGCTTGCGGCCCCAGCGGCGCACCGCCTGCAGGCGCACCGGGTGCGGGCGCCGGAGGCAGTGCGCCGCCCCCGGCCGAAGTGGGCGTGGTCACCGTCAGCACCGCCGATGTGGGGCTGGTTACCGAACTGCCCGGTCGGCTAGAAGCCTCGCGCGTGGCCCAGGTGCGGGCACGCGCCGCTGGCATCTTGCAGCGCCGCCTGTTCACCGAGGGCAGCAGCGTCAAGGCCGGCCAAGTGTTGTTTGAGATTGACGACGCGCCCTACCAAGCCGCCTTTGACAGCGCCACGGCCAGCGTGGCCAAGGCCGAGGCCAACCTGATGCAGGCCAGCGCGCTGGCCAAGCGCTACGAACCCCTGGCCGCCGCCAAAGCCGTGAGCCAGCAAGAGCTCGTTGCCGCGCAAGCCGCCCAAAAGCAGGCCGAGGCCGACGTGGCCGTGACCAAGGCCGCCGCGCAAACCGCGCGCATCAACCTGAATTACGCCGCTGTGACGGCGCCGATTGCGGGCAGCATTGGCCGCGCGCTGGTCACCGAAGGCGCGCTGGTCGGCCAGGGCGAAGCCACGCCGCTGGCGGTAGTGCAACAAATCAACCCGATGTACGTCAACTTCACCCAGTCTGCGGGTGACGTGATGAAGCTGCGCCAAGCGCTAGAGGCCGGCAAACTCAAGCGCGCCAGCGGCAGCCAGGCCGCCAGCGTGCGCTTGGTGCTGGAAGACGGCAGCGAATACGCGCGCGCCGGACGCCTGCTGTTCTCCGACCTGACAGTAGACGCCACCTCGGGCCAGATCACCCTGCGCGCCGAAGTACCCAACCCCGAGGGCACGCTCTTGCCCGGTTTGTATGTGCGGGTGCGGGTGGAGCAAGCCCAGGCCAGCAACGCCATCGTGCTGCCGCAGCAGGCGGTCACCCGTTCCGCCCAAGGCGACACGGTGGTGGTGGTGGGCTCAGATGGCAAGGCCAAGCCGCGCCCGGTCAAGGTGGGCGGCCAGCAGCGCAACCAGTGGGTCATTCTGGACGGCCTGCAAAGCGGCGAACAGGTAATGGTCGATGGCTTTCAGAAACTGCGCGGTGACGCCCCGGTCAAGCCCGTACCCTGGGTCGCGCCCGGCAGCAAAGCAGCGACCCCCGCCAGCGCCGCAGCTGCGGCTGCTGCGCCAGCCAATGCCGCCGCCCCGGCCGCGTCTGCTGCCAGCCGCTAGAGCCCGAACACCATGGCCAAATTTTTTATCGACCGTCCTATCTTTGCCTGGGTGATTGCGCTCTTCATCATGGTGATGGGCGCGGTGTCCATCACCCAGTTGCCCATTGCGCAGTACCCGCCGGTGGCGCCTCCGTCCATCGTGGTCAGCGCCGTCTACCCCGGCGCCTCGGCGCAAACACTCGAAGACGCGGTGCTTTCGGTGATCGAACGCGAGATGAACGGCGCGCCCGGCCTGATTTACATGGAATCGGTGGCGCAGGCCGACGGCTCGGGCAATATCACCCTGAGTTTTCAGCCCGGCACCAGCCCGGACCTGGCGCAGGTGGACGTGCAAAACCGCCTGGCCCGCGCCACGCCGCGCCTGCCCCAAGCCGTGACGCAGCAAGGCGTGCGCGTGGACAAGTCGCGCAGCAACTTCTTGCTCTTTACCATCCTCAACTCCGACGACCCGGCCTGGGACCCGGTGGCGCTGGGTGACTACGCCGCGCGCAATGTGCTGCCTGAGCTGCAACGCGTGCCCGGCGTGGGCCAGGCCCAGCTGTTTGGCACCGAGCGCGCCATGCGCGTGTGGATAGACCCGGCCAAGCTGCAGGGCTACAACCTGTCCGCCAACGACGTGAATAACGCCATCCGCGCACAAAACGTGCAGGTCGCGGCCGGCGAGATCGGCAGCCTGCCCAATGTGGCCGGCCAGGGTGTGGCGGCTACCGTCATCGTCAACGGCCAGTTCAGCAGCCCCGAGCAGTTTGGCCGCATCGTTCTGCGCGCCAATGCCGATGGTTCGGCCGTGCGCCTCAAAGACGTGGCGCGCATTGCCCTGGGCGGCCAGAGCTACGCCACCTCGGCGCGCCTCAACGGCAAACCGTCCACCGGCGTGGGCGTGCAGCTCTCGCCCACGGGCAACGCGCTGGCCACGGCCAAGGCGGTGCGCGCGCGCATGCAAGAGTTGGAAAAGTTTTTCCCCAAGGGCATGGCCTGGACCATTCCCTACGACAGCTCGCGCTTTGTGGAAATCTCCATCCGCCAGGTCACCGAGACCCTGCTCATAGCCGTGGCCCTGGTGTTCTTGGTGATGTTTTTGTTCCTGCAAAACTGGCGCTACACCATCATTCCGACCATCGTGGTGCCGGTGGCGCTCTTGGGCACTTTTGCCTCCCTGCTGGCCCTGGGCTTTTCCATCAATGTGCTGACCATGTTTGGCATGGTGCTGGTGATCGGCATCGTGGTCGATGATGCGATTGTGGTGGTGGAAAACGTGGAACGCATCATGAGCGAAGAGGGGCTCGCGCCGCTGGACGCCACGCGCAAGGCCATGGGTCAGATCTCGGGCGCCATCATTGGCGTCACCGTGGTGCTGATCTCGGTATTTGTGCCCTTGGCGTTTTTTGCGGGCTCGGTGGGCAATATCTACCGCCAGTTTGCGGCGGTGATGGGCATCTCGATTGCGTTCTCGGCGCTGATGGCGCTGTCGCTCACGCCGGCCCTGTGCGCGACCTTGTTGCTGCCCATGGAAAAAGGCCAGCAACACGCCAAGACCGGCTTTTTTGGCTGGTTTAACCGCGGCTTTGCCCGCACCGCCAAGGGCTATGAGCGCGGCGTGGCGCGCATGCTGCCGCGCGCGGCGCGCTACTTGGTGATTTACCTCGCGATCGTGGCCGCCGCCGCGGTGGTTTACCAGCGCCTGCCCGCGTCTTTCTTGCCCAATGAAGACCAGGGCACCCTGCTGGTCAACGTGCAACTGCCCCCAGGCGCCACGCAGGAGCGCACCCGCGCGGTCATGCAACAGGTTGAAGGCTTCATGCTCAAGCAGCCTGGAGTGCAAAGCATGGTGACGGTGCTGGGCTACAGCCTGGGCGGCCTGGGACAAAACGCCGCGCTGGGCTTTATCACCCTGAAAGACTGGAAAGAACGGTCTGGCCCGGCCAGTTCAGCACAGGCTCTGGCGGGGCGCTCGTTTGGCGCGCTCGCGGGCATCCACGACGCTTTCATCTTTCCTCTGAGCCCCTCGCCCATTCCCGATCTGGGCAATGCCTCGGGCTTTAACTTCCGCCTGCAAGACCGTGCTGGTCTGGGCCACGACGCGCTCTTGGCTGCGCGCAACCAGTTGCTGGGCATGGCGTCCAAAAGCACGGTGATTACCCAGGTGCGCCCCGACGGTCTGGAAGACGCGCCGCAACTGCAGCTCGACATTGACCGCGATAAGGCCCAGGCCTTGGGCGTGGGCTTTGACGCCATCAACGCGGTGATATCGACCGCGCTGGGTTCGGCCTATATCAACGACTTTCCCAACGCCGGACGCCTGCAGCGCGTGGTGGTGCAGGCCGACGCACCGGCGCGCATGCAACCCGACGACTTGCTGCGCTTGAGCGTGCAAAACAGCCGGGGCCAGTCGGTGCCGTTTTCGGCCTTTGCCAGCACGCGCTGGATCAAGGGCGCCATGCAAACCATCCGCTTTAATGGCTACCCCGCCATGCGCATCAGCGGCAGCGCAGCACCTGGCTTTAGCACCGGTGAGGCGATCGCCGAGATGGAAAAACTCGCCGCCCAGTTGCCGGCCGGCTTTGGCTTTGAATGGACGGGCCTGTCGCGCGAGGAAAAACTGGCCGGTTCGCAGTCCATCGTCCTGTACGGCTTCGCGATTTTGGCGGTGTTTTTATGCCTGGCCGCCTTGTACGAGAGCTGGTCGATTCCGCTGGCGGTGATTCTGGTCGTGCCGCTGGGGGTGATTGGCGTGCTGCTGGCCACGCTGCTGCGCGGTTATGCCAACGACGTGTACTTTCAGGTGGGGCTGATCACCATCATTGGCTTATCGGCCAAGAACGCGATTTTGATCATCGAGTTTGCCAAAGACCTGCAGGCCCAGGGCAAAGGGCTGATTGACTCGGCCCTGGCCGCGGCGCACCTGCGCTTTCGCCCGATTGTGATGACCTCCATGGCGTTCACCCTGGGCGTGCTGCCGCTGGCCTTGTCCAGCGGCGCGGGTTCGGCCAGCCAGCGGGTGATTGGCACCGGTGTGATTGGCGGCATTCTGACGGGCACCACCTTGGCAGTGGTGTTTGTGCCGGTCTTTTTTGTGGTGGTGCGCGGCCTGTTCAAAGGCAGCCAGCGCCAGCACGACGTCCACGCCGCACAGGCAGCGCACCTGGGAGTGCACAGCGATGAATAAGCAAATCCCCACCATGACACGCCAGCGCTCCACCCTTCCTTTGACCTTGTTGGTCAGCGCGCTGGCGCTGGCAGCTTGCAGCACACCCACCGGCTTTAGCCGTCCGGCTGCGCCCGTGGCGCCGCAATGGCCCGCCAGCGCCCAGGCAGCGGATACCGCCCCGGCAGGTGGTTTGCTGCCCTGGCGCAGCTTCTTTACCGACCCGGCGCTGCAAAGCCTGATTGCGCTAGCGCTGGAGCACAACCGCGACCTGCGTGTAGCGGCCCTCAACATCGCCCAAGCCCGCGCCCAACTGGGCTTGCGCAGCGCCGACCAGTTGCCCACAGTTAACGCAGCCCTAGGGCTGAACCGCGCACCCAATACCAGCGGCAACATGGCCACCACGTTGACCAGTGGTCTCTTGGTCAGCAGCTACGAGCTGGACTTTTTTGGCCGCGTGGCCAGCCTCAAAGAGCAGGCACTGGCCCAGTACTTGGCGTCTGAAGAGGCGCGCCGCACCGCACAGATCAGCCTGATTGCCACCGTGGCCCAGGCCTGGATGGGACTAGGGGCGGACGAACGCCTGCTGCGCTTGGCGCAAGACACGCTGGCCTCGCGCGAGGCGTCTTTGCAATTGGTGGCGCTGCGCCTGGAATACGGCGCATCGTCCGAGCTGGATGTGCGCCTGGCCCAGTCCCTGGTGCAAGCCGCGCGGGTCAGCTTGGCGCAACTGCAACGCCAGCGCGCGCAAGACGAAAACGCACTGGTGCTGCTACTGGGCCAGCCACTGGCGCCAGCGCAAGCGGCACTCTTGGGCGCGGAGGCACAGTCCATACGCCTGCCTGCGCTGCCCGCAGGTTTGCCCTCCGAACTGCTGACGCGCCGCGCCGACATCCGCCAAGCCGAGCAGCAGCTCACCGCCGCCAACGCCAGTATTGCAGCCGCACGCGCCGCCTACTTTCCGCGCATTGCGCTCACCGGCAGCGCGGGCAGCGCCAGCAGCGAACTGGGTTCGCTGTTCAAGGACGGCAGCTGGAGTTACACCTTGGTGCCGCAGCTGCTGCTGCCGCTGTTTGACGGCGGGCGCAACGACGCCAACCTGGCAGCAGCCAAGGCGGGCTTTGAGATTGCCGTGGCGCAATACGAGAAAGCCATCCAGGGCGCATTTCGCGAAGTGGCCGACGCCCTGGCTGCGCGCGCCAGCTGGGAGCGCCAGTTGCAGGCGCAAACCGCACTGGCGCAAGCCGACAACGAACGCCTGACGCTCACCCGCCTGCGCCTGGACAGTGGTGCGGCCAGCCAGCTCGACTGGCTCGACGCCCAACGCACCGCCTTTGCCAGCCAGCAGGGGCTGATTGCGGCGCAACTGGCGGTTTTGCAAACCCAGGTGGCGCTGTACAAGGCCTTGGGCGGCGGGGCTGAGGCGCCTTAAATTCACCGATGGTGGCGTCGCGCTCACGGCTGTGCGAAAAGTCGGCTACTTGCTCCGGCTTCATCGCTTAGCGCCAGGCCGATTACCACGTCGCTTTGCCATGGGGTGGTAAGCGCTAAGCACGCCGGCAAAATCAGGGGCGTGCAAGGGCTCTCACAGCGTCAAAACACCAGTTCACGCTTGATGGAAACGCAGCCTGTGGAGCCGGCTGGCATTAAAAAAATTCTGATGTTTGCACCGCCATCGAGTACGGCGATGTCATTTTTTAAACGTCCTAAATTCTTGAGCCCTACAAAGGACTGCTTCGCCAATTCATCACAGTTTTTTGGCCAATAAAAGACAGCGTCGTAACTGGCACCGCAGCCGTTTGCCTGATTGGGGGCAAAAGTTGCTGATATGTAAGCCGAGCCACCCAGCGTGGTAGGTACCTCAAGCGCCAAGGGTGCCAAGCGTTGGTCCTGTTGTGTGAGGGGCAATAGCCAGGTGCCACCGGAAGACTCCGTCACGCCCAAGGCTGTGACCACCTGATTGATGCGTGAACTGCACGACAACACACCCTGCTGTGCAGCGGCAAGCGTGACGGGATTCGGGGCTCCAGAGCCAGGGGCTTGCGTCGAAGTTTGCGGTGCCGCTTGGGGAGTGGCAGCAGAGGCCGCACTTGCAGGACGCGGGGGGTTTTGCGCCATTGCAGACGTCAGCGTCAGGGCTACCAGCGGCGTCCAATACCAGCTCAGTTTGTGAGAAGTTTTCAAAGATATTCCAGTATGGCAATCTAAACAAAAACACCCGGCATGCATACGCACGCCGGGTGGAGAAGTCACCGGTGGCCGCTATCAGCCGCCGGTGCTGCTATGCAGACCGATGCTTACCAGGACCAGCCGGCGCCCAAGCCAAGCACCGATTGGCCACCGCCGTTGCCCAGGCCGGTTGACAAGGAGCCGCGCAGTACGCCGTTGCTGGAGAAGCGGTAGCTTCCGCCAAACGCCAGGGACTGCGAATTCATGAAGGAACCCAAGCCCATGCCGAAGGACGCGGTCTGGTTGGTGTCCACTCCAGGAATGTTGGCAGCGGCGGCCACGCTGGCGATGGCGCTAGAGAACTGGCGCACGTTAACCGCGTCAAACTCGGCGGTTCCGTTGGCAATACCAGTGACCTTGGCCGGTGCGCCTGCGTTGCTGAAGCTCGCACCGTTGTTGTCCAGGGTCAGGTTGCTTGCTCCACCGGACACGGAAGCAGACGCAACACCTGTCATCGACGCCGTAGAACCCATCAAAGCCACGGGTGCTGCGCTGTTACCAATGCTGGTGGCAGCCGTGCCAGTGGAGTTGATTTTGGTTGTTCCCACCAAGGCGGTTGCGCCCGTCAAGTTGGTTGCGCCCGTCACGTTCACCGCACCCACGTTCGTCAGAGTACCGGTGTTGGTAATACTGTTGGTAAAGCTTGCACCCGTCACGCTCAAGTCGCCGCCGACGGTGACATTGTTGGTGATCTCTGCGCTGTTAAGCGTGACTGAGACGTCGCCCAACGAAAATTGGTTGCTGCCTGACTGGGCGTAGGCGATGCCGACAAACCCCGTGAGCATCAACACCATGGCGGCCTTGTAGGTGGCTTTTTAAAAGTTCAGTGGCTTTCTCAAGATTTATCTCCAGTGTTTGGTTGTTGATTCGTTTGAATACAAGGGACCCCAAAGCGGAATGCCTTGCTTGGTCCGCAGTAGTGTGCGAAATTAATTTCTTCATAACCAACCATGTCTAACCACCGGTGGTGCGGCCATTGGGCCGGCGGCAAATTTGAGAGCGCACCGCCGGGCTTAAAGGTGCCGCAGGGCGTGGCGGGCGTTGGCATAGATTCGTGGCAACTCTTTGCTTTCCATCTTTCCGGACTCCAGCAGCGTCAGGCAGGCGTCAAGACACTCCACGTATTTGCCCACCCAATAGGCATTGACCGCAAATTCGTCCAGCAGCCCGGTTTCATAGACCCACGGCTCGCCAAACAAGGTGCCAGGCGGAAACGCTTTACCCAAGCTGGCTTTGGCGATGTCATAGCCACGTTGGTACATTTTTCGGATCCGGCATAACTTGCTGGCGGCGTACGCAGCTTCCACCCGTTCGGGCAGCACATGGGTGGCTTGCTGGTAGGTGCGCAAGACCATTTCGTCGGCGTGGCCCAGTTCTTCCATGTGCCGTGCGGCCTGGTAGTAACTGTAAAAAACTTCTTGCTCCCAGCCACCCGTCTGGGCGCGGTTCAGGTAGTGCTGCAAGGCTTTGGCGGGTTGGCGGGCATCTCTGTAACTTTGGGCCAGGTAAAAGGTGTAGCGGCTGCGGAGGTAGGAGTCGGTTTCCACCCGCAGGGCTTTTTCAAACACTTCTGCATCGCGCTGAAATACGCTGGGGTCTTTGCGCCGCGCGCCGTCGTGCAAACGCCGCATGTTGATGTCAAGGTGGCCGCTGGTACAACTGGCGTCGCAGGTGATGAACTCGTGCAGCACCCCACGGTAGTACCAGTCAAAACGGTTGTTCACCAGCTGGGTGCGCGGGTAGCGGTGGGAGCCGTCGCAGATATTGACCGAGTAGCTGTCTTGCGTCAGCGCTGGCATTTCAAAGTCTTGGGCCAGCTCCAGCAGGTCATCGGCGTCAATCACCAGGGAGTAGCTGGCATGCGGTCGGGCCAGGCGCAAGGCTTCGGAGCGGTTGTGTGCAAAGTCCTGCCACGGGCTTTCGTGCAGCGTGCCGGGAATGTCGCGAAGGTGCTCGCGGATGACGTCTTGCGTGCCGTCAGTGGAGCCGGTGTCCACAATGACCCAGTGGCTGATCAGCGGGCGGACGCTGTCGAGGCAGCGTTGGATCACCAGGGCCTCGTTTTTGGCGATCATGCACAGGCATATAGTGGTTTCAGGGTTCATTGCCTCAGTCCATTGCAGTACAAGGCATGCAAGCGCAGGCGTGCGGCCCGCAACCGTACCTTGGGTAAAAAAGGTACGGCTAGACCAGCACCACGTCTTTGCACAGGGTGTAGCCCGCCTTGTGCAGGGATTTGATCGTGGGCGACTCGGCGCCTACGCGAACGAGCTTTTTGCGCAAGCGCGCGATGCGCATTTCCAGGGCGGAAGTGGACGGGGACTCGTCGCCGGCGCCCAAAATTTCCATCAGTTGCCAGCGTTCCAAGGTTTGGCCAGGTGCTATGGCAAGAGCGCTCAAAATTGCTTGCTCACCCGCTGTGAGGTCGGCGCTCGCCTTGGGACCAATGAGCTGCATCTTGTTTTTGTGAACTTGCAGTCGCTTTGCGTTGGTGCTTAAAGTGAGCCGCAGCCTATTGCCCAAAGCGGCAATGCTCGCCCTGAGTTCACCCGGATGCACCGGTTGCGTCAGGTAAAGATCGGCGCCGCTTTCGTAGCCCTCCACCCGGTCGCCCGAGCGGCTGCGCGCGGTGACAATCACGATACCGGCCAAAGGTTGGGTGCTGCGCACCCGACGGGCCAAGATCAGGCCGTCGTCATGCTGCAGGCTAAGCCCGATGACGTAGATATCAGGCACAAACGCACCGACGGCGTCCGTGATTTCCTCGGCCATGGCCACGCTGCGCACACGGTGGCCCGCAGTTTGGAGCGCCTCGAACGTCTCCTTCAGAGAAACTGCGTTGTTTTCAACAAAAAGAATGCCTAACACAGCGTGTAAAAGAGGAATATTTGTTACCTTTATATAACCTGCTAATTTAAACTAAAAACAAAAAATCCTAACAAGGTCTAACGATTTACAGCCGGGCATTGTTGGCAGCTGCAAACTCGCAACAGCTTCCCAGATCGGGTGGGAATTCGGTCTGTTTCACGCACCTCCACCCGGGCATTGGTAGGAGCACTCGCGGTGTTAGAGTGCGGCGTGACTCTGGGCTGGCGCCGCCCTTGGGCCGCCGCTACCTCTAGGTTTTTGATGCCCTCCCGGTTCTCCAACGTTTTTCCGCTGCTGTTTGTCGTCCTGTGGTCCACCGGCTTTATCGGCGCGAGGCTGGGCCTGCCGCACACCGAACCCCTGACCTTTTTGTTTGTGCGCTACGCCGCCGTAGTGCTGCTGATGCTGGCCATCGCACTGGCTACCGGTGCACCCTGGCCCAAGAGCGCACGCGCCTGGTTTCATATCGGCATGGCGGGTTTGCTATTGCACGGCGTGTACCTGGGCGGGGTGTTTATCGCCATATCCCTTGGCCTGCCAGCGGGTGTGGCGGCGCTGGTGGTGGGCGTGCAGCCGCTGCTCACCGCCGTGGGTGCAGGCTGGCTGCTGGGCGAGACGGTGCTGCGCCGCCAGTGGCTGGGCCTTTTGCTGGGCTTGGGCGGCGTAGCGCTGGTGGTGGCCAACAAGCTTGGCACCGTGTTTGCACTGTCGGCCTTGCTGCCCTGCGCGGTGGCGCTCTTGGCCATTACCGCTGGCACGCTTTACCAAAAGCGTTTTTGCCCCGCCTTTGACTGGCGCAGCGGCGCTGTCGCCCAATTTGTGCCCACGGCACTGGCCACCGGCCTGTGTGCTTGGCTGTTTGAGACGGGGCGCATGGACCTGACGGGCGAAATGGTGTTCGCCCTGGTCTGGTTGGTGCTGGTGCTGTCGGTAGGCGCGGTCAGCCTGCTCAACTGGTTGATCCGCCAAAGCAGCGCGGTCAACATCGCCAGCCTGTTTTATCTGGTGCCGCCGTGCACGGCAGTGGTGGCCTGGGCGCTGTTTGGCGAGTCGTTTTCGCAGCTCGCGCTCGGCGGCATGGCGCTGGTAGTAGGCGGGGTGTATTTGGCGCGGAAATAGGGGCCAGATCGCGCAAACGCAATTCGGTTCGCTGCGACGTGGCGCGCTGCCCGTCTATTCAGATGCAGATGCCCAATAAATGTTTATTGTCTTTTTGGCAAAAATTTGGTAGCGATCGGTAGGATGGTGGCTTTGAGCTTGAAAGCCTGATATGAAGCAATATTCTTTGTCGCACATTCAGCACGCGCGATTTCGAGGTGCAGCGGCCTTGGTTTTTTTGCTTTGCATGACTGGGTGCGCTTCGACACACAAGGGCGGCAGTTCGAAGGCAGACTTTGCTCGTCAAGTCGCAGAAATGGCAGCCCCAGTTGAAGTTGTGGCGCCGAGGCCGCGCCCACCACTGCCGCCACTGCAGCCGCCGCAACCTTCGACTGCAGCGCCATCTTCTGCACCGCAACCTAGGCCTACTGAGTCGCAGCCAGAAAAAGCAGGGGCTAATGATCACACCACTAGCCTTCACCTAGAGCGTCTGCGGAACGATTCAGCCGCAGCGGCATCGAGGAAGAACAAATCGAAAAAGTCGAGCCGACAGAGAGTAGATTCGCCTGCCATCGCAGCAACGCCTAACGTTGCGCAGAGGTTGCTGGGATCGGCTGTGTATAACGTGCCGAATAAGGTCAAAACAGAGCAACCATTCAACATACGACTTTGGATCAAACCAGGTACAAAGTCCGCAGACCTAGCTATACCGTTCGCTAAAGAGTACAAGCTCCCAATTGAGTCGATACAAATTAGATCGTCCAATAAAGACGAGACAAACACTGCTGGTTCAGTTGAAGGCAGAGACGATGTCCCGGTGGGTGAAAAGATGCTTGCGCAACTCTCATCCAAAGATTTGGAGTATGCCCAAACCGGGCCTATTGAGGGCCGATCCTTTGGCGGTACCTTTATTTGGGACTGGAATCAGGTCAAGATTAGGCCAAGGACTCCTCACGATCTGAAAGAAGTAACCCTAACCTTAACGGCCTGGACGCCGGGTCCCAACGGTGAGCTCGCCTTTCCGGACATTAGCGAACGTATACGAATAGAAGAGCCTTGGCCAGAGTGGATGCAAAGACGCGCGATCTACTATTTCAATCTGAGTACCGCCTTATTTGAGGTTATAAAACTCTGGCTGGTTGCACTGCTTGCACTACTTGGCGTTTTGTTTGCAGTCATTCACTTCAAAACCAGTTAAAGCCCAGGCACGTGTCAAATACCCCCAACTTTGAAATCGGCCTCACCATGGCCGGCGCTGTGTCAGCGGGCGCGTATACCGCTGGCGTAGTGGACTTTTTGATTGAGGCGCTGGACGCGTGGGACGCGGCCAAGCAGCGCCAAGCGCAAGACCCCCAGATGGAGCCGCTCTGCCCAGACCACGAGGTGGCGCTGCGCGTGGTCTCGGGCGCGTCTGCGGGGGCGATTGTGGGTGCCATCGTGGCCGCCAATGTGGACCGCCAATGGACGCCTGCGCATGCCGGGAATATGAACGACCCCAGCCTGCGAAACCCCTTGTACCAATGCTGGGTCAAAGACATCAGCCTTGTCGCCTTGCTAGGCACCAAAGACCTGGACACCGACGCTGCGCCGGTCTCTGTACTGGACGGCACGGCACTTGATGTCATTGCCAAATCGGCGTTTTCATTCCAGGCGCCAGCCATCCATAGGCGCTATGTGTCCAACCCTTTGCGCTGCCTTTTTAGCCTGACCAACCTCACGGGCGTGCCGTTTAATTATTCGCTGCAAGGCAATACCGGCCTAGGCCAAGACCTCACGATGCACGCCGACTGCATGCGGTTTGGGGTGCTTAATGCCGGTGCTGCAGCGGCACCCAGCCTGCGCGTGCCCAGCGACGCAAGCTACGAGTACCCCTTGGCGCCCTGCACAGACGCGAAATGGAACAACGCCGCTTGGAAGCGCTTTGCATTCGCCGCCCTGGCCTCAGGTGCATTCCCCTTAGGTCTGCGGCCACGCGCCTTGGAGCGCAACACCTCCGACTACAGCCGCATATTGCTGGCGCAGGCAGATGCCACTGGCGCACCTGTAGCCATCAGTCCCGCGTGGCCGACCACGCAGGGCAGCAAGTACCCATTTCTCAGCGTGGACGGCGGTTGCGTCAGCAACGAGCCCTTGGAATTGGCCCGCGTGGAACTCTCGGGCAGCCCCTTGCTCAAGAACGAACGCGAAGGCACCTTTGCCGAAAAAGCGGTGATCATGATCGACCCCTTCGTCGGCCCCAGCAAGCCCGGCCCCGCCGCCGTTGCGGACAACCCTTTGGTGTCGGCCTTGTTCAATCTGCTGGGCGCCACGATTGCACAGGCCCGGTTTTCTGCGGAAGACATCGCCCTGGCGCAAAACCCTGCGGTTTTCAGCCGCTTCATGGTTGCGCCGCGCCGGCCCACACCGCTGCCGCTGCAAGGCGAGGGCGTTCCCGCAGAGGGCCAATGGATTGCCAGCGGTGCGCTGGGCGGGTTTGGCGGATTTTTGGCCGAGGAGTTTCGCGCGCATGACTTTCTGTTGGGGCGACGCAATTGCCAACAGTTTTTGGCAAATCACTTCACGCTGCCGTCGGGCAACCCTCTTTTTGCAGGCTGGCGCGACGAGCCCTTGCTACGAGATTATTTTGGCGTTCCGGGCGCCACGCCCGGCAGCGTAGAGCTTCCCATCATCCCGCTGGTGGGCAGCTTGCATCCCCGCCACGGCGCCGCCCAGAAGCTGCCGGACTGGCCCCTTGGTGCCTGCAATCCAGACTCTTTGCGCGAACCCCTGCTCCACCGCGCCGACGCGCTGTTCAAAAAGCTGGTCGCCGGCCAGGGCCTATGGAGCTTCTTGGGCAACGCGGCTTGGCAGCTATGCGGTCGCAAAAAGCTCAGTACATGGGCACTTGAAAAACTCAGTAGTGCCCTTGTCGACCAAGGCCTGAAAACCCGCTGAATCTGGCCAAGGCGCCTGTGCGCCAGGATGTTGGCGTTTGGCTGCATGGGCATGAGCTTTGATTCGGTGTTTGCTCTGGTCTGCTTAGTACTGGTGCTGGTGATGGTGCTGGTGGAGGTGTGCTTGGCGCGGACATAAGCTACCCTTGATTGTCTGACTAGAATAGTCAGAATATTTTTGAAAGGACGTTGTATGCATGCATGGCAAATGCAAGAGGCCAAGGCCCGCTTGTCCGAGGTGGTCAAGTGCGCCGAGAGCGAGGGGCCGCAAAACATCACCCTGCACGGGCAATCGGTGGCGGTGGTGGTGTCCCGCGCCCTGTTTGACAGCCTGACCGGAAACGATACGTCCTTGGTCGACTTCATGCGCCGCTCGCCGCTGTACGGGGCTGAGGACATCAAGCTGGAGCGCGACACGAGCTTGACCCGCGAACTGCCGCTGTGAGCTATTTGCTAGATACGAATGTGCTGTCGGAGCTGCGCCGCAAGGTGCCGGACGCAGGCGTGGTGGATTGGTTCACGCGCCGACCGGCGTCCACCCTGTACTTGAGCGTGCTGACCTTGGGCGAATTGCGAAAAGGCATTGAGGGCGTCGCCGACGCCACCCGCCGCATGGCGCTGACCGATTGGCTGGAAACCGATTTACCAGGGTTTTTTGCGGGTCGCATTCTGGCGGTAGACGCACCCATTGCTGACCGCTGGGGCCGATTGGTGGCCGCCGCTGGCCGACCCTTGCCCGCCATTGACAGCCTTTTAGGCGCCACTGCCGCGCAACACGGCCTGCGCATGGTCACCCGCAACAGCCAGGACTTTGCCGATTTAGGCTTGGAGATTGTCAACCCTTGGACTGGCCAACCTTCATGACAGTTAAGCCGGGCGGCACACATCCACCCACACCCCACCCGTCACCTGCGCCATCAGCGCCGGGCTGATGCGCACCGCGCTGTTAACCGATCCGGCCGCTGGCAGCACCTCGTCAAAGGCGCGCAGGCTGTGGTCTAGGTACACCGGCAGCGGGTGGGCCAGGCCAAAGGGGCAAACGCCACCCACCGGGTGGCCGGTCAGGTCTTGCACCTCATGGCCGGGCAGCATCTTGCCTTTGCCAAAGGCAATTTTGAACTTGGCATTGTCAATGCGCGCGTGGCCACTGGCCACCAGCAGCACCACGCGACCGTCGCCCAGGCGAAAGGCCAGGGTTTTGGCAATGCGCCCGGGCTCTACTTCGTGGGCCAGCGCCGCCAACTCCACCGTGGGGGTGAGCGCCTCGGTTTCCAGGATGGGCAAATCTAGCTGAAGCTGCGCAAAGAAAGCGCGTACCGACGACAGGCTCATGGCGATGGGCTCGCTTTAGGTGCCGCCCACATAGGGGTTGCGCACGCGCTCCACCCCAAAGCTGCTCTCGGGGCCGTGGCCGGGGATGAACACCGTGTCGTTGCCCATGGGCCACAGGCGCTGGGTGATGCTATTGATGAGCGTGGCGTGGTCGCCCTGCGGAAAATCCGTGCGGCCAATGCTGCCGGCAAACAGCACGTCGCCGACAAAAGCGCGGCCAATGTCGGGCGAATAAAACACCACATGGCCCGGCGTGTGACCGGGGCAGTGGCGCACTTGCAGGGTGTACGGCCCCAGAGCGACCGTGTCACCGTCGTGCAGCCAGCGTGTGGGCGTGAACGGGCGCGAGGGTGGAAAGCCATAGCTGGCAGCCGCCATCGGCATGCCGTCAATCCAGAATTGGTCTGCTGGGTGCGGACCGATGATGGGCAGCTGCAGCAGCTCGGCCAGATCAGCCGTGGCCCCCGCGTGGTCGAGGTGGCCGTGGGTGATCCAAATTTGCTCGAGCTTCACGCCTAGGCGCTTGATGGTGGCCAGCAACAGCTCCATGTCGCCACCGGGGTCAATAATTGCCGCGCGGCGCTCTTCATCGCACCAGACGATGGAGCAGTTTTGTTGGAAGGCGGTGACGGGGACGGTTTGGTAATGCAGCATGGGGGTATTTTCGGCGGTGCGGGCTGGTAATTAGTGGGCCAAGGCCGTCTATTGGACCAAATCTTGCAAGTAAACGACATCATGCTTGCGTTTGGCGACATGCCGACATGCCGATTTTGAGGAATAGGCATGAGCACGCCGCTAGAAAGGCGGGACTGCATCGAACTGTTGATGCAAGCCTGGTTTTTTATTTCACTCTTGGAGCAATTGTGCAGGAATGGTAACTTGCACCTCTTCCCGCAACTTGACCTGTGATGGGGATGCGACCGACTCGTTGTAGGAAACCCGAATAAATTCCTTAATTGGGGTTCTTGCACCGCAATGGGCTGTCTGCGCTCACTGGCAAGTGGCAACTGGCAGGATCGGAGATGCTTGCGGTCGTCGCAACGATTGAGCTCAGGCCACGACCCGCCCACCGCCCCTCGTTACTTTTTCAGTAAATCCCGAATCTCAGTGAGTAACACCTGTTCCGGCGATGGCGCTGCCGGCGCGGACGGCGCAGCCTCCTCATTCTTCTTCAACGCGTTGACAACCCGAACAACCATGAAGATCACAAACGCAATGATCGCAAAATCAATCAATGTTTGCGCGAACTTTCCATAAGCAATCACTACGGCCGGCGATTTTCCGGCGGCCGCCTGAACCGTGAGGGCAAGATCTGAAAAATTTACCGCTCCAAGAAGGACGCCGATCGGCGGCATGACAACATCCGCAACAAACGAAGAAACTATTTTTCCGAATGCCGTGCCGATGATGACGCCAACAGCCAGATCAATGACGTTTCCTTTCATTGCGAATTCCTTAAATTCTTGAATCAAACTCATAACACTCTCCCTCTTGGTAGTTGGATGTACAACGTAAACACGAAAGGCCACCTAACTTCGCTGTGGTCCGCGAACCACCGGATACGTCCGGCGCATAAGCAGACAAAGTCGACGGACCTGCGGTGCCAGATGCGTCAGCGCATTCGGCGCATTCACTATAGCCCGAGGACGGAGAAAACTCACCAATATGGCGATAAATTTTGCGGTTTACTGAAGCGCTTGTCAGCCTGCCGACGGGCGGCACCCATGGTTTTGCAGACGTGAATGTGACGGGCTGAACTTCTACAGTGGGTCGAATTTCAGACCCTGCGCTAGCCATGACGGCATCGCCATGATGGGACAACTGCGCCGCTTGAGCCAGCACAGCACAGCCGTTTTTCGGGCCTGGAGTTTGAGCGCACCGACCCCTACGGCTTTCCCGGCAAAGAGGAGGTGACCGACTACTTGCAAGCCTATGCCACCGAGTTTGGCGCGCCCATTCGCACCGGCGTGGACGTTTCCCAGGCGCAGCGCAAAACGGCGACCTAAGCCAACCAGCGCTGCGAGGCCCAGTTCCTCGATTTTTCATCACGGCCACCAGACCCGAGAACCCCACGGCCATGTGCACCCGAAGGCCACTCCCTCGTCCCGGGCACGACGCAAACACAGCGATGTCTGTCGCCTTCAGTCCAGGTGTGGCACTTGGAATGTGCGAGAGTTCGCGTCTGTTCCTTTTCAGTACATGTCCACCCTTATCCGCAAACCCCGTGTTGAAGACTTTGCCCGCATAGGCGGCCTGGAGGCCTTGGTGCGCGGCGGCACGCTGTCGGTCTATCCGCTGGTGATGTACCGCGCCTGGGGTAGCGCGGCCGTGGTGTCGCAAATCTACTTTACCGTCGGGCTGGTATCGCTGTTTACCGCGCTCATGGTGCCAGCCCTGGCGCGGCGCTTCCCGCGGCGCGCGATTTACCTGTTTGCCAGTGGCTTGTACGTGGCCGGGGCGGGGGTGGGCGCGCTGGGCGGCCACTGGGTCACGCTGGCGCTTTTGCTCAGTGTGATGGCGGCGGCCATCTCCTTTGTCTGCTTTAACTCCTACGTGCTTGACCACATCGGCAAGACCGACTTCAGCCGCCTAGAGACGCTGCGGCTGTTTTACGGCGGCATAGGCTGGGTGGCGGGACCTGCGCTGGGCGTATGGCTGCTGACGGTGGGCGCCTGGGCGCCGTTTGCCCTGGTGGGTGCGGCATCTGCTGTGATGCTGGTCTTGGTCTGGAAAACACCGCTGGGCAGTGGCAAAGCCATTGCCAAAGCCGCCAGCACGCGGCGCGGGCACCCGCTGGCCCATGTGCAGCGCTTTTTTGCCCAGCCGCGCTTGGTCACCGGCTGGCTGGTTCCGGTGATTCGGTCCTGCGGCTGGTGGTTTTACTTTGTTTACGTGGGCATTTTTGCGCTGGAAAACGGCCTGGGCGAGACCGTGGGTGGCGTGGCCTCGTCGCTGGCCAATATGGGCTTGTTCCTCGCGCCGCTGATGCTGCGCTGGATGCGCCAGCACTCGGTGCGCACCGCTGTGCGCCTGGGCTGCTTGGGCGGAGGTGTTTTCTTTCTGGCCGCAACTTTTCTGTCGCCCTGGCCCTGGACCACGGTGGCGCTGCTGATTTCGGGCACGGTTTTCTTGGTTCTGCTTGACACCTGCGCGGGCCTGCCGTTTTTGATGTCGGTCAAGCCATCTGAGCGCACCGAAATGTCGGCCGTGTACTCGAGCTTTCGCGACGCATCGGGCATTTTGTCGCCCGGCATTGCCTGGCTGGTACTGCAGTTTTTCCCGGTAGCCGGCGTGTTTGCAGTGGCTGGCGCGGCGCTCTTGGCGGGCTGGTTGGTAGCGGGCAAGCTGCACCCCGAGTTGGGCGTGCCGGGGGCAGAGCGGGTGCGCAGCCGCGTAACTGACGGCCCAGACTGAAGGTACAAACCAGCGCATCACGCGCTTGTTACCCGGCGCAACCATGAT
>Ga0209500_10000200_pt1 | contig 55034 bp, 41 predicted proteins | sample S_140212_EF_Meta_FD_187323 | JGI IMG/M metagenome (GOLD analysis project Ga0209500, IMG submission 187323) | Freshwater microbial communities from Lake Simoncouche, Canada to study carbon cycling - S_140212_EF_MetaG (SPAdes) (version 2) | ecosystem: Environmental > Aquatic > Freshwater > Lake ... | reverse complement strand
GAATAACCTGATGTGATCTGATCATTGAGTGTTTTTACCGCTTTTTGAATTTCATTCACTGGGTAAACTCTCTGATTGGCATTTTTAATGCCGCCTTGGATACAAATTCCTTTCATATAAAGGTCCTTGCCTTCCTTGCCTTCGTGCAAGACTTCCATCCTGGCCTGATCGTAGGTTAAATGCTCTCTTAGGTATAGTCCCATCTTTGCTCCCTGTTCTCTATTCTATTGCTTACTTCTTAGCAGCAACGATTGGAGATTTAGCAGACTTATCTGAACCGTCTTTATTGTCGGCTTTTACTTCTTTTTTGAAAGAAGTTGATTTGTCTTTTCCGCCAGTGTTTTCGAAACTAGTTTCGATTTTTTTAGCAGTTGGGGCAGTAGCACCTTTTTCTTCTTTGCTACCTTGTGCTATATTTTTAGCACCTTGTCCCATTTTAGTTCCTGCGTCAACTACTGGTGATTTTGCTGATTTGTCTGAAGCATCTTTGTTGTCAGCTGATTTCTGGATCTTGTATTCTTTTACAGTTTCCTTCTTCATTTCTTCTTTAGCTTCTTGAGCTACTGCAACTTGAGCCTGAGCATCTTGAGCTGGTTGAGCAATTGCTACTGATTCTTCTGATTTTTCTTCAGAACCTTCGCCGTTGTCACCATTCATCATTTTTTCGAATTCTGCTTTTAATTCTTCTAAAGCATCTTCTAAGTCAACGATTTTATTTTCGATTCCAGCGTCAGCTTGGTCATCAGCAGCAGGTTCTTCACCATTTGCATCATCACCGTGTTCTGCATCGCCTTTTTCGTCAGCTGAAATGTCACCGATTAAATCATCAGTAGCATCGCCACCAACTTCTTCAATTGATTCTTCTTCGATTTCAACAGTTTCGTCAACTGATTCGTCTTTTGAATCTGTTTTTTCTGTTTCTTTAACTGTTTCTGCTTTTACTTCAGCTTGTTCAGTTTCTTTAACTTCTTCTTTAGAGTCTTCTTTAGTTTCAGCTTCTGCTAAACCTTCGTAGATGTCTCTAGATTTTTCCACAACGATTTCGTGAAATAGCGCTTGGGCTTTATCGTTTTCTTCGTTGATTAATAATTCCAGCAATTGCTCGAATTTGTTTGTAGATTGTGTCATTTGCACGTGCTCCTTTTGGCAAGTTTGATTTATACTTTATAAAGTGTTGTATTTACGCGACCGGAGAAATAAAGCGGTACTTTTAGGCGAAAAACGGTGGTTTTTGGCTATGGTTGGACTTGTATATTATGTATCTTTAGAAATTCATCAATATCTAGGTGTTTAATGTTGGTACTAAACTCTAAATCGTGCGGTTTAAATGTATCTTTGCGTATTACTCTGCGGAACTCAATCTGAGGATAATCTGCAACCACTCTTTTGGTTTGATTTAACCAATTTCCATGATATGTAGCTTCGTCTGAGCTTTTTTTATAGTTTCTAGTGTCTTTGAATACGTTATTAAAACCAAATCTTTTGTTTTTTGCATCCTTAACGTGTCCTTGATAATCAAACCCCAGTATATAAATCATGGTAAATTTTTTATCAGCAGCCATTTTTAAAGCAGTAGGTCCCGAACTCCATCCTAGGCTGGGTTGAAACCATTTGATATGATTCTTAGCATTTTCATTTTTTGAGTACTGATGATTGTAATTGGTCCATACTTCGTGTGTTTTGGGATAATCAGTTTCAGCAATTTCCAGTATCATTTTGGGATCCACTGCTATGAGATAGTCGGGTTCTTCGGTTCTGTACACAGCATTACAGGCAAACACAGTGCCGTGTTGTTTTAAATCTGCTATTCGGATACCCCTACGTGATTCGCCGTTGCCCAATACGAATGCTACGTTAGACATGTTATATTAAAGTGATAGATCGTCGGCTGCTGGCTGTTGTCCGTACATCTTTTGTACAAATTCTGCTTGTTCTCTTTGATCTTGATCGTGTGCTTCGCTAGCCAAACGCATTTTATGTATATCTCGTAATTTTAAACGAGTTTTACGTGTATCATCAGCGTCTAATACAGAAATATCATCTTCTGCATTGTACCCTTTGTTCTGTTCAAATCCTTGCGGAGTATATGACCACATCTCTTTCAAATACATAATGCTATTTAAGCCTTAGACGGTCGCTCCACCACCCGGAGTGGTACCCGGTGTTCCGCCTGTAGACGGTGTGCTAGTTGTACCTGGTGTTGGTGTGCCTGGTGTTGGTGCTCCTTCTTCTGGAGTTGGGTTTTCAAACTGATCTAAATCTGATTGTACTCCTGCTTGACTGATCCCTGCTGATCTTAATTGAGTAGTTTTGGTTTGTTTTTTTTGTGCTACTGCGTTCTCTTCGGCCCACAGTGTGCTATTTTTTGCCATTTCTTCTTCCGATAATCCTAAAAATCTATTCAATGCAAAACGTTTGCTCATGTAAGGTAACTCTGCCACCTGTACAAATGTACCCACTCGGCTTTGGTCCATTTCTGTTTGTCTGTATTGTGCAAAGTTTTGTGGCGGATTAAATTTAATTTCAAATGTGCTGTTGTCAATGGTGTAACCTTTGTGTTTGATCCATAATTTAAACTCTTCATCAAACACTGGAGCAATTAAACTCTGTAATCTTTCGCAATATTTGTTAAATCTTAATTCTTGAATGTATGCTGTGCCCACTCTACCATCGTTGTATTGTTGCGCTCCGTCGTCAGCACCTGTAGGCAAGTATGAGCTTGGAATTCTTAAACCTCTGTACAATTTGTTAGTGAAATATCTTAAATCGTCAATCTCTCCTAGGTTAGTTCCTCCTGGCAATGTGTCCACTTTAGATCCTCTGCCCTCTGCTGTTTGTGGAAAGAAGTAATCTTCATTGATACTCATTGGATTGTATGTGGCGTCGATATAACTCATTCCGCCTGATGTACTAGGAATTCTTCTCTGATTAATCTCGTTTTTAACTCGCTCAACGAATTGCATAGCCAAGTGTGTGGGCATGTTACCCACATCGATATAGAATACTCTTCGTTCTGGTGCTCTTTGTACTCGATAAATGATGATTGCATCTTCTAATAATTCTTTTTGTTTGTAAACCTTGAACACTTGTTCCAACACTGATTGACCAAATGGAAATAGATTGTCCATACCATCTGATAGACTCATGTGTACCACGTGCTCAGCATTGATAGCATATTGATTCATGGTTCTGTAGAATCTTCCGCCGGATGCTCCTGCTCCTGTTGGACTTGTGCCCATGCCTTGTCCTGTGCCCATATAGTTTTGTTGATATGGTCCACCAGTAGTACCACCATACAATTGATTTGGTGTGATCTGTGTGGCAGATAATTTTTGTAAATTAGGATTGATGTCTCTTATGATATATTGTTCAGGAACCTTTCCATCAGATTCATTTACAATGATTCTATCAATTTTTGCAGGATCCATATACAACAACTTGTCAGTTTCTGTATCTCTCACAAAGAAACAATCACCGTATTTTAAACAGTTTCTAAAAATACGGAATATTCTTCTAGCGAATCTGTTAGACTTAGTCCACTGTTGCAGTGCTTTTTTTAATAACTTAACTTCAGTTTCTGTGATATCGTCTTTGAATACTAAATCAAACGGTGTTTCGTTTTCGTTGTTGCTCTGTGTGCAAAATTCTGCAAGAATATCTAGAGCTGCATTGATCTCCGAGTCGTTGTCCATTTGATCATATTGAAAATATCTCTGTATTCTATTTGGATGTCCTGTGTACACATCAGGCAGATAAGATGAATAATTTCTTTTGGCGAAATTGGGAGTTTTGTCTCCACTGATTGGACTTAGATTGGGTTCTTTAAAATATTTTTTCCAGCTCATATATTATCTATCATTATACAATAGAAGGCCCTACTTTATCAACCACTTTAGAAGTTTTTTTGGTATTCTTCTCTGTGGCCATATTAATGTTAACCAACGTATTTAATGCTTTGTAATTGGCTTTTTGCAGCTCTAATGTTTCTTTAGCGGTCATATTATATTGTGTCATTTGGGCATTTAGTTGTGTATATTGTGCATTTCCTCCAGAGCCTTCGGCATTATAGTCTTGTGCTTCTTGTCTATTCAATACTCGTTCACCAGCTTCCACATGCAATAGACTGGTTTTGGGTTCAAATGGTAATCCTGTTTCACCGAATGTGCCTGTGGATCTTTTGATGTCTGCTCCTAGTCCTGCTCCTATTCCGCCTGATACTAATCCGCCAACACCACCTATAATTGCTCCTGCTAAAGTGCCAAGTCCGGGAATTACTGAACCGATAGTAGCACCCAGTGCAGCACCTGACAGCGCAGAAGTTCCTATGCCGGCTGCCTTGCCATATCCTGTGTCTGCTTGATATGCCATAGCAGTACCTCCGGCCACTCCTGCAGCCGATCCTATGCCTGCACCAATTTTTAATCCTTTGCCGACTTTGCCTCCTAATAAATCTCCTACTCCGCTTCCTCCACCCATGCCTCCACCAGCCATTCGAATACCGGCAGCAGTACCTGCAGCTTGTATGGCTATTTGTCCTCCTTTGTCTAAAAAGAATCCCCCAATGGTTTTACTCATGAACAACAGAGCTTTGGTACCGTTGTTCATTTTATTAATACCGTCTGCTATATCTTTTACACCGTTGTTAAGTTGATTGCCTGTGGTTCCTATAAATCCACCCAATACTGTGTAGAATCCTGTTTCGATGCTTTGAAAACTTGAACTCAGTCTTTTGGTAGAATCTTGAAATAGTGCAAGAGATTTGGTCGCTTTGTCTTGTGCTGCTTTCTGTTCTTCAGTAACTTCTTTTAGATCAAGTTCAGCTGATGCAAGTTTACTAACTTCACTATATAATCTTGCAAAAGGCACCTTCCCTGTTACTGCAACACCTGCTAGAGCTTTATTAGATCGTTGAGCAGCATCTCTCAACATTATCATGGCCTGTGCAGAGTCTAAAGTTCCTGCAGTCAACTGTTGAATAATGCCGCTGGCTTCTGGTATGTTCTGTACCAGCATCCTTGCTGCTTCGGTAACCGGAGTACCTGAGTTGGCAATTAAATCTTGGAAACCTTCTTTTAATCCTGGAGCCAATTCACCGATAGAAGCTGAAAATGCACTCAGTCTTTGCTGAGCCTCTTTGCTTGCTCCTCCTAGGAATGCTGTGAAACGTTCGTTAGCTAGTTGAGATTCTATCTGTTTGGCCAGTACAGTTCTCTGTTGTCCTGTGAGTTTGGACAGTTTGTCTAGTTCTGTTGCAAATCCTTCGGCTGATGCGATTTGATCTTGAGTTGCCCCAGCAACAAAAGTGCCTGTTCTTCTTTCTAAATTTAATGTGGTTAGTAAAACATCATTTAACTCGTCTACTGTAAATCCTAAAGGTCCTAAACGCTCAATAGTGGTTCTTCTAAATTGTTCGCTGAGTTGAGAAAATCTTTTTGCTCCCAGCGTGCTACTACCATACAGGGCTGCTAGACTTTCGCTGTTGGCAGAGATCAATTTGACAAAGTCTTGCAGTGGCAGAGCTGCACTGGCAGCAGTTTCTCTCAGTGTGAATAAATTTTGTCCGAAGTTGGCACCCACATTGGACAGTGTGCGGAATGCCTCTAGCGAGGTGTCGGCGAAACTGCCAAAATTTTGTAAACCGGTGCCTATGAGACCCAGTCTATCTTTGAAGGCATCGGTGAAGTTTGATATATCGCCTGCCCCCTTGTAGGCTGCCTTGCCTAGAGCAACGGTTGTTGTGGCTGCACCCGTGAATGCGTCTGCGGAAGATTGTGCGGCTAGTTCATTTTTGCCGAACGCTCTAAATAGGGTATAAAATCTTTCGTTTAAAGTTTTGGTGGCCTTGATCTCTTTTTCTTTGATTTCTATGACTTGGCTTATAATTTCCTGCAGGGCCTTATTCTCTTTTTCCCCTAGTTTGATGTTTTTGGTTAAACTTGTTAAAGAATCACTGACTCTCTTGATTTGGGATGAGCTGAGTATGGGAGCTTTCCTAAGATCGCTGATGAGTCTGGTAATTTCCTTGGCTTGATCTTGGTTGGCTTTAGCCAATATCTTTGCTAGTTCCTGTTCGTCCATGCTTTAAAAACCCCTAAAATATGCTCACATAAATAGTGACAAGCACATTAATATAATGTATATTTATAGAATACAAAAATGGTAGAAAATACAAACCCGTTAAAACGCTATTATAGACAGCCGCAGATCAGCATACGTTTGCCCTCTGGTGAAAAATACTATGCCGAGTCGGTGGTGCAAAAGACCACTACGGGAGAACACCCTGTGTTGCCCATGACTGCCATGGATGAATTGAGTTTCCGCACCCCTGACAGCATGATGAATGGACAGGCCACTGTGGATGTGATTAAAAGTTGTATTCCTACCATACAGGATCCATGGCAACTGGTCAATCATGACATTGATACTGTGTTGATTGCTATTAGAATTGCCAGCTATGGAGAGACCATGGAAATCACAGCAGGGGTTCCAGGAACCAATGAAACACAAACACACGTGGTGAATCTACCGCAGATGTTGGAAACTATTAGACAGGAAAAAATCACAGACCGCTGTGTGCTGCAGGATGGGCTGACCCTGCACATTGCTCCACTGACCTACAAACAGATCACAGATGCACAGTTAAAAACATTTGAACAACAGAGAATTTACGCACAAGTGGCTCAGAGCAATCTCAGCGCCGAAGAAAAAACCAAACGTTTCACTGAGAGCTTCCGAGTGCTGAGCGACCTCAACGTGAGCTTGTTGATCAACAATATCGAACGTATTCAACTGCCCACAGGAGAAACAGTGACTGATAAAACAGCCATTTTAGATTTTATCAAAAACGCAGACGCTAGAACAATCAAAGAGTTAGAAAACAAATTGGGTGATATTCGTCAACAGGGTTCTATCAAACCTGTCAAAGTCAAAGCCACAGAAGAACAGATTAAAGCCGGCGCTCCAGCAACCTACGAAGTGCCGATCACATTTGATAACGCAAATTTTTTCGTATAAAACTATTATCGCTCTCGGAATCTGACCTTATAAAATATCTAAAAGATCTTGAAAATGAAGGTAAAAGCATCAAGCACGAGCTGTTTAAAATCTGTTGGTACATGCGAGGTGGAGTTACCTATCAAGAAGCATTGGCACTGAGTCCTTCGGATCGCGATATTGTTTCTCGTATAGTTAAAGACAATCTAGACGTTACTAAAAAAACTGGACAGCCATTCTTTTAACAGTTGCAATCCTAACAAGATGTGCTACGCACATCTGAAACTTCGCTTGCGCTCGTTTCCTTTTACATCTTGATACAACAATTGTTAAGCGCGATGCGATAGCATCGTGCGCCTTATGTGCTAGATGAGCAGTCATGATTCGGCTATTGCTAGCCGAATAGACCTACTCTGCATATGTGCTGAGTTCGCAGTCATCATACATCGCTGCTGTCGCCGGGCGGTTGCGCTGTACCCGTTAGCTCATTCATTGCAACGCGAATTCACATGATCTTTGTATGATAATATCATATGAACCTGGAGTTGGATCTGTTTCCCAGAGCTCCGTCATTTTTGCCTGTTGCGTCAAGTGATTCGCCGCCTAACTGAATAGGAGTAGTTCACTGTTTTACCAAAGACGCTATAGAGCCTAATAGAAATTGTGATTATTTTTAATGTGCCTTTTTCACATGTATATAATGTGCGTATATTATGATTGGCAGGTTCTTGAGTTTAAATACTGACATGCAGTGGATTTACAGAAATGAACCGGTAATAGAATTACCAAACGAGTGTGTGGGATTTGTGTATCTTATTACCAACACTGAGAATGGGCGCATGTATGTGGGAAAAAAATTATCTAGATTCAAAACTACGCGATATAAAATGCACACACAAAAAAACGGAAAAAAAATACGCAAAAAAATAAGAGGCGCTGTGGCAAGTGACTGGATGGACTACTATGGCAGCAGTGACCAGTTAACTAGAGATATAGAATCTTTAGGTCGAGACCGATTTCGTAGAGAGATACTTTATTATTGCAAGAGCAAAGCAGAATTAAACTACGTAGAAGCTCGAGAGCAGTTTGCTAGGAAAGTTTTAGAATCGGACCAGTACTACAATGGACACATACGTGTGCGAGTGCATGGGTCACTCATTATTGATAAAGACCTATGAAGCGACATGGAACACTTAGGGTCATAGGAGAGTTAAAAATCGTTGGAAAGTATGATGATGCTTTCCAAGCTCAGATATGGTTTGAGGGTTGGTTAGCACGTTTCCCGCATGTGCAAGAGTTATATCTAAAGAATCTATGTGACATTGCTTTTGAACCAGATAAAATAGTGGTACGAGCCAAATTTACTGATAGAGAATGGACCATGTGGTGTTTAAAACATTCAACGCCTATAGCACGGCGATGGTTTGGGTCATAAAAAAAGCCTGCACACTTGCATGCACAGGCTTTTTAAATTCCTTCTTACTAATTAGGCTGCAGTTTTTTCAGCGTTTTTAGTTTCTTGGATTTCTTTTCTTCTTGCTTTAACTAGTTTTCCTAATTCAGCAAGAGCTTTTCTGGCTCTAGTTCCTGAAGCTTTAACGCCTTTTTCAGTGAACCTTTGGTTCTCTTCAGAATAAGTCTGAATAGCGGCCATAATCGACTCATGTGTATTTGACATGTATTCTCCTTTTGTTGTATTAATTAATACATCTGTATTGTAAGCTGTAAAAAAGCGATAGTCAACAATTAAATTATAATGTCAACATCATTAGCATAACTGGTAAAACCATTTTCTTTTACCACTTTTAACACAGAGTTAACTCTAGATATCAACTCATCTTTGTGTGATATCAAGAATATGTTTTTTGATTGGGTTCGGCTCATCTCTTTTAAAACTGCCATAGAGCTTTCTACACCAGAGATATCCATACCTGCATCAATTAATTCGTCAATGAATAATAGGTTAATTTGTTGGTAAAGACCTTCCCACACATCACGGAATGCCCAGCTCAAACTTAAAATTAATCTGTTTCTTTCTCCTCGACTTAAATTATCAAAGTCTAACTCTCGACCTAGCTCTTCAATTCTTACATTCAAGTCAGATAAGAATACCACTGTGTGTGGTAATTTAACCTGTGTTAGATAGAATGCTAATCTTTGATTAAGATACGTTAAGTTTTGTTCTATAATCCTAGTTCTTATAAACGAATCCTTAGCAGTCAACAGTTTATACAAGAATTCTTGATGTCTATATAAGTCTTCCATTTCGTTGGCTTTAACATAATCTACTTTTTGTACAGCACTCTTTGTTAACTCATCGATCTGTTCTTGGTATGGATTTTCTTTTGTGCTAGTTTGTTCCAATTGTCGTTTTAAATCTTCCACAGACCCTTTGTGGTTGTATGCTTCATCGATAGAATCATAATATGTGTCTGGTATAGAACCCAAATCTCCAATAGATATTATGCTGCTTTGTATTTCTTTTAATTTTGCAGATAATGTTTGTTCATATTGAGTTTGTTCCTCAAGATCTTTTTTAAGTTCATCCACAAGATGTTCATGTTTCTCTCCATGTAAGTCTTGTTCACAAGTAGGACACGTGGCTTTTTCGGCATATTCTAAATCTTTTACGGTTTGTTCTTTTTGTTTAGTAGCCTTGGTTAATGAATCTTCATGATAACTTTTCTCTTTTTCTAAGTTTCTTAACGTTTTAGAATCATCTGTATGTTTGGCTAATCGTTTATGGGATTCTAATTCTGTTTTAATATCTACTCGTTCTAATTCTTCTATGGCGGATTCAAATTTTGCAATATCTTGATTCTTTTGCGTCTGCCACGCAGCACTCCTTAATTCAAATGTTTTAATAGACTCTTCTACTTTTTTATTACTAACTAGAATAGCATCTAATCGCATTTTTTCTTCTGCTAACTCCAGTTTAGCCACTCGCATTTGTTCTTTTAACAGTTCTGCTTTCTCACTCAATAGAGTTATACCCAACAGTTGTTCTATAATTTCTCTCTGCTCGGCTTGTTTGGTTGCTAAGAATGGCAATGTATAAGTGTTAAGAGCAATAATGTTTTTAAACATAGCATGAGTCATGCCAATTAACTTATTAATCTCTTCTTGTGTTTCTTTATTCTCCCCCTGTGCTTCATTGTTATCTTCAGTACCATCTGCTCCGGAATTTTGTTCCACTTCATTGATAAAGAATTTCAGTACCTGTGGTTTTCTACCTCTTTCAATTTTGTAGTGTACACCGTTCTTCTCAAAATTTACAGTGACCAACATGTCTTTAGCATTGGTTTTATTCACTAGATTGTCTCTTCGTATCTGGGTCAGTGCTTCACCAAAGAACACATAACTGATGGCATTTATAATAGTGGTCTTGCCTGTGCCGTTTCGAGCACCAGCATCATCTCCTCCTAAATCCATGTTCTCACCGATAACCAGCACTAGATTTTTACCAGCGAAGTTTACTGCTTGGGTATGATTGCCCACGCTCATGAAGTTTTTTACTGTGAGATCTTTAATTGTTAACATCTAAATTATTGTAAATTGCCATTAATACTTTTTTATCATAGGTCTGTGAGTCCACTGCTTCCAACTGTTTGATCACAATCTGATCCACCGAGTCAAATTTTTCCACAGTGACCATGGGCTGATCTGCTTGATCCAGTTGTTCTGGAATTAATTGTAATTCTCTCAACTGATATTTTTCCATAAATGTTTCTCTGATGAAGTTGGCTTCCTCATAGGAAATTTTAATATCCAATCCCACACGCACATACATTCGTGGTGCCAATATGCTGTCAGCATCAGATAGTAACTGTGATATTTTTACATTTCTATACTTGGGCATGTTGGGATAGTTGATATATTTGGGCTGTCCACCATATTCCAACACCATCATGCCACGCTCATCATCTCCAGCATCGGCATAGTTGTGAGGAAATGCATTGCCGATGTAGTGTATATTGTTTCTAATCTGTCTCTTGTGGAAGTGTCCTGTGAACACATACTCTTGATTCACAAAGTGTTCTGCTTTGATAGTGCCCACATCTGGCATGTCTACCATGGCATTCATTTTAAAATAAGGCAATTCAAAATGTCCAAAAATATATCTCTGTTTTAGATCCTGTATCTTCCTCCACTCGTCATGCACGATCCATGGTATAATAGCTACATCATCAGCCAGTAACCACTCATTCACGATCTCGATGTTGGGAATGTTCCTGCAGTATTCCATGCTGTTGATCTCTCTCTTGTCTCTGTAGAATAGATCGTGATTGCCCATGATCACATAGACCTTTTCAAACGCTCGGCCCAGTCTCTCCATGTTGCTGACAGTGTAGTTCATGGTGCTGACATTGGTGGCACTCCTGTGATGATGCCAATCTCCTAGGAATATGCAGGTTTCACAACCGTGTGCTTTGGCCTGCTCAATGAACCAATGACAGAATGCTTCTCCGTCATCATTGTGAACTCGGCTGTTGCCTTTTAATCCAAAATGTATATCAGTGAAACAAGCAGCTTTTTTAAAAAATGCCATAATTTGAGTTTACTATTTTTTTTTAGACTCTGCAACTGTTAATTTTCCAGATGCTTTATATTCTTTGTTTAATTCCTTTAGAGCGGCTTTGCTGTAAACTTTAACCTCACCATTTTGAGTGGCCATTCTTCTCTTTGCTGACACAGTCTCACTCTCATTTTTTGCTTGTCGAGTATAGCTTGGCATCATCTCATTCATTTCTAATATGTCATCACGAATATTTTGATTCTTCTTTTCAATGTTTAGAATTCTTGTGAATGAGTTTGTGATAGCTGCTGTGTAATAAGCAAAAGGATTTTCAGATTTAGATTCATCAAACTGTAAACCAATTTGGCTTAATTGTACCAATGCTTGTGAACGCATCTCGTCCACATAGGTGTATCCTCTCCAGTTGCTACGCTGACTGTATCTCTCTGCCAATTTTAAAAACATATTTGCCAGAGTAGGAGTTATCTTGCCGTGATCATTAGAAAAATGTCCGTTGCTCATACCACCCACCCAATGTGATTTGCCTATACAAATTAATTGTCCTTTGTCATCTATCCTATAATGTTGGAAAGGAGGAAAATTAACTTTGGTATGATGATCAGCTCGAGTTTTAGGATTTTTTTTCCTTTCATTATCTGTAGTGATATGATCAAATGTCATTACTCGAAACACTAGATCTGTTTTTTTGATCTTCCTAGGAGACACCTCATAATCACTCATTTTGAGTCTTTTATTGCCTGTCTTTTTGGCTATTTCCCATGCATGGGCAGTGAGTCTTTTTGCATGTATTTTTCTTGCTTTGCCTATATTTGCATTGTTAATTTTTTTAATATCATTAACTATCATGTCATATTGACAGTGTTCGGGAGCAACGTATGAGCAATATGTATTTTTACTTTTGTGAATTTCGGACAATAAGTCTCGATTGTTTAGATAGTTTACTTTTTTCATTTTTTAAATCCTTTAATTGTTGAACATTTTGGGTGTTTTTGAGCTATAAAGTACGCCTAAAATAATGCCTATAAATACAATTGTTATTATAATAAATTTTTTATGACTTTACAACCTAATATTGACGAAGAAAATTCTAATTCAAACACGTTGGGCAACGTACTATCCAATGCGGGTGGTAATATTTTTAATCGTACACTAGGTAGGCTATTCGGTAATGGATTAAACAAAGGCGCCGAAGCCAGCACGAAGCTGCGTGGATCTGCACAGTGGACTGTACGCAGCGAAAAACAAGATTTTAGAGTAAAAGTAGTTTTACCCACAGACAGTGATTTACAATCGATATTCTTTGAATCAGGCAGAGACGACGACGGCGGAGTTTTAAGAAATAACATACTAGGACCATTAGCAGATACAGGCGGAGTTACATTTCCAATAACACCCTCGATCATAATTAATCATTCGGCATCTTATAATGCTATGAATCTTACTCACAATAACTATCCTTCATATGCTTACTCACACAGTGAAATACCTAGTTTTACAGTGGTAGGAGAATTTCCTGTACAGAATCAAGAAGATGCACGCTATTGGATTGCTATGTTGCATTTCTTTAGATCAGTAACCAAAATGTTTTTTGGGGGAGACGATAATGCATTAAAAGGAAACCCACCCCCTATATTAAGTCTTTCTGGGTATGGAGCATATGTGTTTAATAAAGTGCCAGTACTGGTTACAAATTTTAGCGTGGATTTAAGAGCAGATGTTGATTATATTTGTACAACACAGAGCACAAACGTTAGACAATCATTTATTGGACCACAAGCATTATTAAGTGATAAAAATACTTCTTGGGCTCCAACAATGAGTCAGGTTACAGTACAATTACAACCAATCTATTCTAGAGAATCAGTTAAAAAATTTAATATGCGTGATTTTATTAGTGGTGGATTAAATGATAAAAACGGAATAGGATACATTTAATGGCCAAATATAGTAATACCTCTCCATATTTTAATACCAGCGAAAATAATATCAGTTTAGATTTTTTAGTGCCTCGCACAATTACGGCAGAACCAGACGATGTCACATATACCATCACAAGAACATATGCATATAGGCCAGACTTGCTAGCATTTGACTTGTATGGAACCCCAAGACTATGGTGGGTATTTGCTCAAAGAAATCCAGATGTAATTGAAGACCCAATTTATGATTTTGCTCCCGGAAGAACTATTCAATTACCTAAATTGAGTAATCTTAAAAATGATCTAGGAATATAAGATCATGGCTTCCGAAGAAATTACATATGACATAAGACCTGCAATGACAGGAGCGACAGTTAACAACACTTCTTCGAATAATCAAGACTCAGCAGAAAAAAATGTGTTGCATGAATATGCTTCTTACAATTATGTTTGGACATTATCAGCACTGTCACAAGAAGATTTAAAAAAACCTCAATCGATAGCAAAAAATAAACCACGAGATATTATTGCCAAAAGTTCTGGTATTGGCACAGAAGGCAATTTTAGTTCTTTTAATGCAAGTGGATCAGTAAAAGGAGCCAAAACAGTAGTAGATACCGAAGATACTGGTACGGTGTACACTGATTATAAACATACAGATTCTATTATTAGGGCAAGAGCATCGTCTAATGAAATTTTAAAAAGAGGACACGATATATTTTTTGAAAAAGTAGAAATAAACGGAATACATAGACCCAATGAGCAGAGAAAAATGATGAATTTTACAAAAATAGAAATGGTATTGCATGAACCATACGGTGTTACATTATTTGAAAAATTAAAAGCTGCAGCCTTTAATAATAAATTTATGGATCATATAGATGCACCCTATCTATTAACACTAGAATTTCGTGGGTATGATAATTTAGGAAATCCAAAAACAGTGGTTACAAAAAGAGTATTGCCAATTAAAATCGTCAATGCAGAGATGGACATTAATGCGGGAGGAACGATTTATACAATGAGTGCAGTGCCTTGGACAGAGTTTGCAATGACAGATAGGTTTTTATACATACGAGGTTCTGGATCCACAAATTGGAAAACTCCTTTTAATACCAAAACAGGAGAAACACTAGTTGAAGCAATGAATAGATTAGCCGACACTCTCAACAAGATGCAAGATGTAGAAATAGAAAGAAAAATGAGAGAATTAAAAGACACCTATGCAATAAACATTGTAAATGTACCTGTAAAGAACACCGGAAGTGGTAACTGGAATTTAGGATCATTAGGCTCAAAATTTCAAATCAGTGTGAGACCCAACGAAAGTATTGCTAAAGTAATCACCGATTGTGTACAACAAGCAGACGGTTTTAGAAACATTGGAGAAATAGTTAAAAAATATTGGCAGGAGGTAGGAGAAGAACAAGAGTCCAAATATAATCAAACGGAAGCTCAAGCAGATTCTCCATCTTCAGGCAAAGAACCATATGTACCGTGGTTTAAAGTAGTAACCAACGTTGAAACAGACACAGCTCGATTTGATTCAATTTTAGGAATGCATCCAAAAAAAATTACATATACAATCATTCCTTATGCTGTTCATGTAATGAATTTTACTCTACCAGGTCTAAGTGCTTCTCCATTATGGGGCAAGACAGTCAAAAAAAGATACAACTATATCTATACTGGTGCCAACAATGATATATTGGATTTAAAAATAAATTATAAATTTGGATACTTTCAAGCAGCATTAGTCGATGGCACAGGAGCCGATGCAACTACAAAAAAACAAGTCAAAGACCTTAGCCTACAAGAGTTAGTTCAAACATATAGATCTTATGTGAAAGATCAACCAGAAGGAACACTACCTTTACGTAGATATCCGTCATATTCAAAATCAGCTGATCCATCTAGTGGTGCTGGTGCTAGTAAAACGCAAGTGGATGAATTTTATGAATATCTAACATCACCTATGGGAGATATGGTCAATGTACAAATGACCATACTGGGTGATCCTGCATTTATAGGACAAGATTTTGCTTTGCCTTATGAAAATAAAAGTTCAAACACGTCATCTGATTTTTCTTCATTTAGTGGCAAAGCATGGGATAAAGATTTAGGTTGTTTTAATTTTGATCAAGCAGAACCGTTTGTTACACTAGACTTTAGATTCCCTACAGATATTGATGAAAAAAGAAGTGTAATGAATTTTAAAAACTTAGAAAATATTGTGTTTAGCGGATTATATAAAGTAGTATCAGTAGACAGTATTTTTGATGGAGGAAAATTTACTCAAGTGTTAGATTTGGTTAGATTTAACAATCAAGGCAAAGAAATGACATCAGTTGCATCACTTAGTGAAATGCAAAAAATAATTGAAAAAAAGAAAGCAGAAGCTACAGCTAAAGCTACAGGAAACAGTAGTCCAAATATTACTGACACTGAAGGATTTACTAATTAAAAAACATATGACCATATACGGAGACGCATCAACACCAGAAAAACAGTTTAGGAGCACAACCTATACTGAAATTGATCCAGGCCCATACATCGGCATTGTTAAAGATAATGTTGATGAAACTAGAATGGGCGGACTAAGAGTTATGATTCCCAGTCTATCAGGCACAGATGAAGGTCCTTCCAGTATGTTATATGATGTAAAATACTCAACACCCTTTTACGGTGCAAAAAGTCCTAGTGCAACAACCAAAACCAGTCCTTATGATTTTGATGATAGTCCTCATAGTTATGGAATGTGGATGGTACCACCGGACATTGACACAAGAGTTTTAGTGATATTTGTAGAAGGAAAAATATCTCAAGGATTTTGGTTTGGCTGTGTGCAAGACCCTTACACCAATCACATGGTGCCAGGTATTGCTGCCAGCCCTCATACTGCTATGTCATCAGATGAAGGATTCGAATCGACCAGAACCGTAGAAATGGTCTACGGAACCAAAGAAGTACCAGTTTCAGAAGTTAATAGAACCACATGGACCGCAGCAAGTAATGTTGAAGGTCTTGATAAACTTAAGAAACCCATTCATCCTTTTGCTGACACATTACGTAAACAAGGATTAATAAAAGATACTGTGAGAGGAACAACCACTAGTTCTGCTAGGAGAGAAAGCCCCAGTGCAGTGTTTGGAATCAGTACTCCGGGAAGATTAGACAAAAAGAGCAAGAAAAAATTTAAATTAGGACCCACAGATGCAAACCCCGAAACCTCAGTGGTGAGAGAAGCAGGGCACACGTTCGTGATGGATGACGGAGATGCAGCAGGCAATAATGAATTAATTAGACTACGAACCAGCAGTGGTCATCAATTATTAATGCATGATACCAAAGGTGTTGTGTATCTTGCCAATGCATCAGGCAATGTTTGGATGGAGTTTAGTGCCAACGGTGCTATTGATATCTATTCAGGACACACTGTAGCATTGCGAGCAGTGGGCGATATTGATCTACACAGCGATAACAATATCAACATGTTTGCCAAAGGACAGATTAAATTAAGTGCGATGAATAAACTAGTGCTTGATGGAGGAATGATTCAAACGTATTCTGATACTGACACACAAATTCAATCCGGAGGATCATTTACTAACAAAGCATTAACAGGATCAATCATAACCTCGGCTGGTATGACGCAATTGCATATGGCAACCGATCAGCATCATTTAACAGGCAAACAAATACATTTCAACAGTATTCCGGGCAGTCCAGACATGATAGCCTCATATGAAAGAACAGTGTTCTATGACGACAGCGGAACGGGAACATTGAGAGAAACCAAACCCGATGTAGATCTAACAAAAAAAGGATTAAGCGCACCACTCGAGTGGACACAAGAAGGAAATGATCCCACATCAGGTTCTGGATTAATTCCCACGGATGGAAATGTTTCCAATGGAAATGTTTCCATGTCAGGTTTACGTATGCCCACACACGAGCCATTCCCTGGACACTGGGATGATATCGTGTCATTTGCGGGCACAGAAGATGACACAGACTGCAACGTGCCAGGCACGGTGGGATTCCTCGCACAATTAAACAGAGACAGTGATAATCCAACCTGCAGGATCGGACAGTTCCAAGCAGACTTAGCAACCTATATGGGCAAACAAGATATTGCTGTGACAGATGTAAAAAAATTACAATCAGTAGCAGAAGATTTTACTAAAAATTACAATAAAAGATATAATTTAACAGACAATGGACCTTTTTCGATATCTCCAATAGCAGAAGGAGTAAGTTCTACTATTAAACAAACTATTGAATCTGTTACTGGATCATCAATCAACTTATTAAAAGATCAAGTATTTGTCAATCAAGGAGGAGTTTTGTACAGTGCGGGCAATTTAGGACAGGCGTTGACAGGATCAGTGCAAGGAGTAATAAACGATCTAAGTTCAGGAAAAGGAGTATTCACTACAGCAGGCAATGTACTTGGTGGCACAGGGGCAGGCAATATATTGAACCAGGCCAACAGCGTGTTGGGCCAACTAGGTGCAGGCAATGTTCTGAACCAGGCAAGCAAAATATTAGGCGGCACCGGCGCAGGCAACATACTTGCGAATCGGGTTGGCTCCGGCATAGGAAATCTCAGCCAACTGGGAGTAAACTCTTTAGGAAATCTCACACAAATAGGAAACAATGCCCTAGGCCAACTAGGAAACAATGCTTTGAATGCGGTACAAAATAAAATACCAGGGGTGAACCAATTAAACAGTGCATTAGGATCTGTAAATATTGTAAATAACGTTTATAAATCTGTGATGGGGTCTAGTATAACAGCAGTGACACAGGTTAGAAGTGTGGTGGGAATGGTGGGCAATCAAATAGGGTCAACCATAGCCACAGTGGGTAGAAGTATAGGTAAGATTTTTGGATTTTAAAAATGAGTGAAAAAGAAAAAAATAATTTTATAGCAAATGGTCAGCAGACCTTTAAGGGGTTCAGCTCGCGAGCTGATAGAAACAATTATAAATTGTATGACTTTGAATTAATTAAACAGGATCTTATCAATCGATTGAGTGTGAGAAAAGGAGAAAGAGTAGAAAATCCTGATTTTGGTACTATTATCTATGATATACTATTTGAACCATTAACTGATGCAACCAAACAAGCAGTAGCAGATGATATTGCACAAAATCTCAATGCTGACCCTAGAATAAGCACTAAAGAGATATTAGTAAGTGAAACAGAGCATGGAATATCAGTGCAAGCCACTATTACCTATATACCATACAATATAACTGAAAAACTTACCTTTAGTTTCGACGAAAACGCTGCTTTGCGCCTTTCTTAATCTACGCATATAATAAAAACAATAAATATCCATAGTTTAAACTATGGCCACCATTGACAGACAAAATCGATTGCTTGTAGCCGAAGATTGGCGCAAAATTTATACTGCTTTCCAACAAGCAGATTTCAAATCTTACGATTTCGAAACTCTAAGAAGAACCATGGTGGCTTACCTTAGAGAAAATTATCCAGATGATTTTAATGATTTTGTTGAGAGTTCAGAGTATATCGCACTGATAGATCTTATTGCTTATATTTCTCAAAGTTTAAGTTTTAGAGTAGACTTAAATGCTCGAGAAAATTTCTTAGAAACTGCTTCTAGAAGAAATAGCATTTTAAGATTAGCAAGATTAATTAATTACAATGCCAAAAGAAATTTAACAGCTACTGGTCTTTTAAAAATAACTTCGATATCTACCACACAAGACATTAGAGACAGCAGCGGCAATAGTTTAATAAATTCTACAATTGTTTGGAATGATCCATCGAATACAAATTATAGAGAACAATTTATTAATTTATTAAATGCGGCCAACGTTGACGGACAGAAATTTGGAAAACCAAAAGAAAGTGATGATATTGGAGGCATACCGACAGAGGTTTATACATTAGATTCAACCAACACCGATGTGCCGATATTTGTTTTTAATAGATCAGTTAGCGGAATATCTAGACAGTTTGAAATAGTACCAGCTACTATTTCTAATTCAGAATCGATATATGAACAAGATCCAATTCCTGGAACGGGATTCACATATCTATATAGAACAGACGGAGCAGGTGACACCAGTCCAAATACAGGATTTTTTATTTTGTTTAAACAAGGTTCTTTAGGCAGCACAGAATTTTCAATAACTCAACCAACTACAAATTATGTTCAACCGATCACTATTAATAACATTAACAATACCGACGTTTGGTTATATAAATTAGATGATTTTAATCAGTTAGAAAAATTATGGACCAAGGTACCAGAGCTTTCTGGCAGTAACGTGATCTATAACAGTTTGGCAGCCGATGTGAGAGACATTTACAATGTTGTAACTAAAAATAATGATGCTGTAGATTTAGTTTTTGGAGATGGAAACTTTTCTAATATTCCTTTAGGAAGTTTTAGATTATATTACAGAACCAGTGACAATGCCAAATATTCTATACAATCAGCAGATATGCAAGGTATAACTTTTGTAGTACCTTACAAAGACAAGAGCGGAGGAGAACAATCACTCACTGTAACTTGTGCTCTACAACAGTCAGTTTATAATTCAGCAGCAGCAGAATCAAACGAAAGTATTAAGACCAAAGCGTCTCAGGTATATTATGCTCAAAACAGAATGATCACTGCTGAAGATTACAATGTAGTACCATTAGCATCATCACAAGAAATTATTAAAATTAAATCGACTAATAGAACAGCAAGTGGAGTTAGTAGATCAAGAGAAATTATTGATCCAACAGGTGCTTATAGTAATGTTTCTGTTTTTGCAGATGACGGAATATTATACAGAGAAGAAACTATACCACAATTTACTTTTACATTTACAACTAGAAATGAAATACTAGATATTATCAATAGATTAGTAGAAGTAAAATTAAAAGAAGCATACGCAAGACAGTTTTTCTATTTAAAATATGGAACTAAAGATTTAAGTGCTTTATCAGCTAGTTGGAGCAGTACTACTGTAGGAACCAATACCAACACTGGATATTTTAATGCTGCCGGACCACTAACACTGGGAGATTATTCAACCAGCAATTTAAAATATGCCAAAGTTGGAGCATTAATTAAATTTACATCGCCAGACACTAGAGAATTTTTAAACGGAAAATTAGTAACATTAGGCACAGATCTAGCAGCAGATAGAGCTTGGGCAAAAATATCAGCAGTGGTATTAGATGGTGCCAATCAGGGAGAAGGCAATTTAGAGAACGGACAAGGACCGGTTACACTAAACGATGTTATACCAGAGAATGCAGTAGCTAGTGCTGTGTATCCTACATTTACAAATATATTTGACACTGAATTGAAAACAGATATTATAGATAGAATAGAATCATATGAAGAATTTGGTCTAAGATATGATGAGGAAGAATCAGCATGGAAAGTTATTACAGCAGTTAATCTAAGTAATCATAGTGATTTTTCTTTAGATTACACCGGTGACATATCACAAAATAACTTAGATGCTAGCTGGTGGTTTAAATTTACAACAGACGGAAGTGTATACACAGTAAATTATAGAGCATTAAATTATATTTTTGAAAGTAAAAAAGATAATAAATTTTATTTTGATAAAACTGATAGAGTTTATGATTATATCACAGGAACTTCAGTTAAAGACATTGTAAAAGTACTAAAAAGTAATACTGTGCCCAGCACAGGATTGGGAATAGGTTATCCAATTAATTGGCAGATTGTGGACACTGTAGAAGAAGCAGATGGATATCAAGATAATAGAAAAGTTAAAGTAGGATTTTATGATAATGATGACGACGGAGTAGTGGATAATCCTGATATCTTTGATATTATTGTAGAACCTAATACTAATGTCAGCACAAAATTTGTATTTTTTGAAAAATATTTAGGGTACAATGATATCGAAAGATATAGACCCTACGATGCTACTAATTTTATTGTAACACAATACGAATCTTCTATTGTATTATCTGAAACGTATGAGGATGGACAATTATTTTATTTTTATGATGTAGACGAAGATGTTATTAAAAAATTTAATGCTGAATCTATAACTTTAGAAACTACTACAGATTATATTGCAAGAAAAGGTAGAAGTAATATAGAATTTTTATACAAACACACTGCTAGTCAAAACACAAGAATAGACCCTGCACAAACCAACATAATAGATCTTTATATTTTAGAACGTACCTATGATCAATTATTTAGAACTTGGTTAAGTCAAGGAGGAGAAGAACCCACTCCATCTACATCAGACCAGTTGAGAATTAGCTATGCTAACACACTAAATCCTATTAAAGCATTATCAGATCAAATTGTATACCATCCAGTGAAATACAAAATATTATTTGGAACTAACGCAGAAGAACAATTTCAAGCTACATTTAAAGTGGTTAAGAATTCAGCAACCAATGTTACTAATGCAGTAATTAAAACTCGAGCAATTCAAGCAATTAACGAATTTTTTGCTTTGGATAATTTTGATTTCGGAGACACTTTTTATTTTACAGAGCTTGCAGCTTATATTCATACTCAACTTGCTCCCGATCTACTAACAGTGGTTATAGTACCAAATCAAGAAGGACAGGGGTTTGGTTCACTGTTCCAAATCAGCGGGGCAGCAGATGAAATTTTTGTTAATGGAGCAACAGTTGATGATATATCAATTATTGATGCTATCGGTGCTAATCAGTTATTAGCCAGCGGAAATGTAGTAACAAATACTACTGGACTAACCACTAACACACGTGCAACTTCTGCAGTATCATCTGTAACAATATCTAAATTAGGTTCTGGATCTAATACTGGCAGTAGTGGAACAGGGTACTAATAATGGTAGACAAACCTTTAGATAGTCAATCAAACTATGACGTCGTTACTGATGAAAAAGGAGTAACGCTTCGTAGATCAATTGCACATTTACCTGCTTTTTATAGAACCGATGTTAACGAAAGATTTTTAAACACCACACTAGATCAATTGATCCAACCAGGTAGTTTAATTAGATTAGATGGATATGTTGGTAGAAAAGATTCTTATACTAGATTATCCACAGACAAGTATATTGAATCTGGTATTGAAGACAGAGACAATTATCAATTAGAACCCACAGTAACATACACAGACAAAGATACTTCTTCGATTAATCCAGAAGATCAAATAAAATTTACTGCTACCTATGATGATTATATTAATCAAATAAAATTCTTTGGAGGCAATATTACTAATCATGATAGACTTAATAAAGAAAAAGTTTATTCATGGGATCCATCTATAGATTTTGACAAGTTAATCAATTACAGAGAATATTACTGGATGCCAGAAGGACCTAATCCTATTCTGATAGCCAACAACGGAACCAATACAGTTTCTGAAATTGAAGTAACACACACTGGACAATCTGCTTATAATTTTGGAATATATCCAGGCCTAGATAATCCGTCAATTACTCTATACAGAGGTAACACTTATAAGTTTATTTTAGATACACAGGGACATCCTTTCTACATAATGACTGAACCATTCAAAACCGGTATAGCAGAAGATGGCAGCACTTCGGTAATATACAGTACAGGAGTGTCAGGCAATGGCACAGACAAAGGCACATTAACTTTTACTGTACCCACAAGTGCTCCTGCTGTTTTATATTATCAATGTGGTAATCATGCAAGCATGCAGGGCATATTCACAATAAGAACCATAAGTGAGACAACAAAAATAGATGTCGAACACGAGATCATAGGAACAAAAAATTATACTTTAAAATCAGGTACCAAATTATCAAATGGTATGAAAGTGCGATTTGAAGATAATGTCGCTAGTTCTACTTACGCTAGAAAAGAATTTTATGTTGAAGGCGTAGGAGCATCAATTACATTAACAGACACAGCAAATTTAATTGTAACAGGATCATACACTGAAGAATCTACAGAACCATATGATGGTGTGCCCTATGCAGACAGACCATATTCGGTTAGTTTTTATAGACCAGTAACACCAGATTATATCACTATTAAAAGAGACAGTATCGATGGCAATGCTTGGAGCAAATACAATAGATGGTTTCACAAAGCAGTGATAGAAGCTACTGCTGTAGCAAATGGCTATACACCAGTACTACTAGAAACAGACAGAGCCAAAAGACCCATTATAGAATTTGATTCTGGATTGTCTTTATTCAATCATGGAACCACTGCTAAAAAATCAGTAGCGTTGGTTGATAACGTGACCAAAGATGTTTTTTCAAAAATGGTCAACCAAACAGGATATATTGTGGATGGCGTGCCTTTGAGAGACGGCATGAGATTGTTAATTACTGCAGACACAGATCCTTTAATTAATAATAGAATATATGTGGTTAACTTTGTTAGTGTGGCAGGAGCAGAAGTAACCACGCTGAGATTAACTGAAGATTCAGATGCTCTACCATTAGACGGGGACGCTGTATCGGTTGAGCTAGGAGCAATTAATCAATCAAAAACTTTTTATTACAGCACCGTTGAAAGAGCATGGATAGAAGGACAATCTAAATTAGATATTAATCAACCACCACTGTTCTCATTGTTTGATAAAAATCACAAAGCATTTGATGACAATGATGTGTATCCAAATTCCACTTTCACAGGATCTAAACTTTTTGAATACAAAATTAGTTCAATGGCTGCAAAAGATCCTGTGTTAGGATTACAAATAAAGTACAATACAATAAAAAATGTAGGTGATATTGTTTTTACTTCTGATTTTGCTACAGGATCTTTTGAATATAACGTTAATGAACAATCTTACACAAAGAATTTTAATACAGGACATGCACATCAGATTCTTTCTAAAGATAATCATGTCAGCAGATGCGGTTGGATTGAAAGAAAAGAAGAGAGCAGACAGAGAGTTAAAAGGTTATTTACAGTAACCAGAGATGAATTAAAATTATTTCCGGTGGATGTTTTTGAAAACAGTAAATCGTTATCTGATTTATCTGTAACTGTAGATGTTAATCACATAACTCAAAATTTAGGAACAGATTACACACTGGTAGATGGATTGACCTACAAATATGTAAAATTTGCTAAAGATTTAAATGTAAACGATTTAGTTGAGTTAAATTGTTACAGTTCAGCAAAAAAAATTGCAAGCAAAGGCATATACGAAATACCCGAAAACATATCAGTAAATCCGTTCAATGCACAACTGTCTGATTTTACATACGGACAAATATTAAATCATTTACACGACATCAATGAAAAAAATGTTGAAATGGTTGGTGATACTCCTGGCAGCAGCAATTTAAGGGACATAGGCAATGTGAGATTAGAAGGTGGTTCTATAATTCAACACGGTTCTGCTTTACCTCAGGCTATATTTTTATTAATAGATCAAAATGCGAATGCTATTAAATCGATAGAATATTGTAATAATGAATACCAAAGGTTTAAAGAAACGTTTTTAGTTAATACACAAGGAACAGCACACGAAGGATTAATTTCAGACAGAGTTAACGAAATAATTAAAAATACTTCTAATAATAAGAATGCAAGTTTTCCTTTTTATTATGATGACATGATAGGGCATGGAGAAAAACTTACTGTGAGAAATTATACAGTACAAGATCCCGAAGAACTAGAATATGCTATTGATTCACAGTTTGATACTACTGTTCCGAGTACTAGAGCAGTATATGTATATCTTAATGACCAAATATTAATTCTAGGGTATGACTATATTTTTAACACAGAATCAGATGGTGTAACCATAACAAAAGCCTTAAACACCGGAGATAAAATTACAATTAAAGATTATGAAAATACTGCAGGAAGTTTTGTACCGCCAACACCAACAAAACTAGGAATGTATCCAAAATTTAAACCAGAAAAAATTATTGATAACACGTATAGAACACCTGTGGAAGTTATCGTAGGGCACGATGGTAGCAGAACTATTGCTTTTGGAGACTATCGTGATGATCTTTTACTAGAATTAGAAAAAAGAATTTATAACAATTGCAAAACAGTATTTAATTCAGAATTATTATCAGAAGATGATATAAGACCTGGAGTATTTAGGACCTCCGAATATAATAACAGTGAAATTAACAGTATATTAAGTTTAGATTTTTATAACTGGGCAGGACAAAATGGTATAGAATATCAAAACAATACAAACTATGATGAGAATGATTATTTTACTTTCAATTACAGTAAAAATAAAAATATTATAAATGGTGAAACTCTTCCAGGGTATTGGAGAGGCATATACAAATATTTCTATGATACAGATCGACCACACACTCATCCATGGGAAATGTTGGGGCACAGCGAACAACCGTCTTGGTGGATAGACACTTATGGACCAGCACCTTATACTTCAGGTAACGAATTACTATGGAATGATCTAACGGCAGGCTATAACACAGGGCTAGAAGAAACTGTAAACAAATACAAAAGACCCGGCTTATTAGATTATATTCCTGTGGATAACTCTGGCAATTTAAAATCACCTATGGCTATCGGATTAATAGATCAGTATCAAAATCTTGGAATTAATGAAAAATGGAAATTTGGAGACCAAGGACCAAGTGAAACGGCGTGGCGTAGAAGCAGTCAATATCCTTTCAGTATAATGAAATTATTAGCATTAACTAAGCCAGCTAAATTCTTTGGATATTTTTTAGACAATAGTAGATTAAAAAAGAATGTAGCAGGAAATTATATTAACAGTGAAACAGAAGTAGCATCAACACTTAAATCTACCAAATATTATTTAGAAACAACCGGCGGATCTACAACAGGAATCACTGCTGGATATCAACCTTTTATAGTTAACTATCTAATTAAGAACGGATTAGATCCAGCTCCCTTTTTCTATGACAAATTAAAAAATCTCAATGTACAATTAGCATATAAATTGGGAGGATTTACTGATAAAGAAAATTTAAAAGTTTTAACAGACAGCATAAGCCCAGGATCTACAGCAGGGTCTCAATTTATACCTAATGAAAACTATAAAGTTTTATTTAGAATCAGTAATCCTGTTAGAGATTATGATTATTCGGGAGTGTTGGTTGAATTAAATTCTAATGTTACTGGTGATGGCAGCACACTTGAAGGTGGGTACAAAGTTATTGGATATAACACAATCAAACCTTATTTTAGAGTTTTAAATCCTGTAGAAAATAAAAATGCTCATTCGATCACTATCGGAAACAGCAGTGCAATCATTTATAACGACTGGAGTGAAAACGAAACTGTTGTTCCTTATGGTGCTGTGTTTAAAACTGTTCAACAAGTGATTAATTTTTTAATTGGTTATGGAAAATATTTAGAACTTCAAGGATTTATATTTGATAAATTTAGCAACGAAATAAAAGAAATAAACAATTGGGAAACCAGTGCTAAAGAATTCTTATATTGGACTAGACAAGGATGGGCTCTAGGCTCAGCAATAACATTGAGTCCAGGCGCTGCAGGATTTGTTTTAGCTACTGATAATAGTGTTATCAGTAAATTTCAAAATTCATTAGGACAATATTCAGTTTTAGATTCTGCTGGTCGTGCTATAGAAACTCAATATATTTCAACCAAACGTGTTGGTAATAAATTTTCTATTGCTGTAAAAAATACCGAAGCAGGCATCTATAACATTTCAATGAATGCTGTGCAAAAAGAACAAATTATACTTTTTGATAATATCACAGTGTTTTCTGACATAATATTTGAATTGGTTACAGGATTTCGTCAGCAGAGATTAAAATTAGTAGGATGGAAAACAGGTGATTGGAATGGGGATTATTATTCTCCAGGATTTATATTTGATGAAGCTAAAGTAGACAGATGGATTGCAAATACAGACTATCAAATAGGAAACACAGTAGAGTATGCCAATGGGTTCTATGTGTCTAAAAAAAATCATAATTCTGGCACAGAATTCGATTTTGAAAAATGGACTAAGAAAAAATCTAAACCATCGGCTCAATTAATACCTAACTTTGATTATAAAATTTCACAATTCAACGATTTTTATAATTTAGAAACTAACAATTTTGATGAAACACAACAAAAATTAGCACAGCATTTAACAGGGTATCAATCTAGGTCATATTTAGAAAATCTTTTCTTAAATGACGTTTCTCAATATAAATTCTATCAAGGCTTTATTAGAGAAAAAGGCACACAGAATGCCATAGACCGATTAGTTAAAGCCAAATTTTATGGAGAAAATATCAATTTAACAGTGTATCCAGAGTGGATGATAAAAGTAGGAGAATTTGGAAATCTTGACGGCAGCAAGTCGATACAACTTACCTTATCAGACAATAATTTTACAAGCAATGCTCAAAGTATTGAATTATTGAATGATGATAATGATACTGAAGATTATACAAGATCGTTGTCAGTAACTAGCGATAAGTTTTATTCTAAACCTCTAGAGTATACAGCTTCAACTACGTTCTCTAGATATGATTATACTCAACAGGGATATGATAGAGATTTTGTTCAAAAATATAAAACTGCAGGATATGTGAGAATAACAGATGCACAACACACTGCATTTGATGAAAAAGACTTATTAAATTTAAATGTTAATGAGATTAATAATAAAGATTTGATATGGATAGCAAAAAAACCCAACAGCGATTGGGACGTACAGAGGATCACGTATACAGGACTTAATCTTATCACAATAAAACCAATAAACAATAATACTCAGGTTATATTAGGATTTAACGGAGTACACAATTTAATAGTGAATCAATATATAGCGATAAACAATAGTCAATTTCCTACATTAAATATCGTATACCAAATTACACAGATTATAGATGCAACTTCTATTTTAGTTAATTTTTCAAATGCTTCTACAATTAGCAGATCTTTCATATCAACAGATGCATCCACAATAACAACATATGGTAATCTATATCGTTTTGTAAGTGTGAGATTATCTTCGTTGGACACTGTTAATACTGTTTTACCTTATAACGAATATCAAGCAGCAGATGCTGTTAATCGATTGCCTGGGGATAAAATCTTTGTAGACAATGCAGGAGCCAATTGGAAAATTTATGAAAAGATCGATCCTTACAAAACTTTTAGAATAGGATCTCCGGATACAGATAATAATCAAGAGTTTGGTTATAAAACAATTGCTAGATCTGATGGAAGATTTGTTATAATTTCTGCGCCTGGCAGTCGAGGAGCAACGTCTCAAGGAGCTTTATATTTCTTTAGCAGAGGAGAAAATAATCCTGGAGTAGCATTTTCACTCGCAAACACTGCTGTAATGTCGGACAGCACCACTGGCACCGGTCGACTGGGACATAGTTTATCAATGAGTACTGATGAAAATTTTGTTGTAGCAGGAGCACCATATGCTAATATTTTAACAATAGACGGCAGCACAAGACGCAACAACAGTGGTTTAGTAAAATTATTCATATGGGATTCCGTGACAAAAGCATATAATGAATTTACAACTATAAAACCTGCAGACGACAGCTCATCGGCAAATATAAATTTTGGTTGGTCGCATGCTATGGCAGAACCAACTATAGACAGCAACAAATATACTAGACAAAAATATCTTTTGGTTGGAGCTCCAGGTTATGCTAATGATACAGGAATAGTGTATCTATACACATATACTCCGGTTGAAGATAGTACATTTGCAGCATGGACACAGGATAATAGTGTTGTCAGCAGCCAATCAGGCAGTAATAAAAGATTTGGTCATAGAATGGCTATAAATGATAATGGTGATATATTAGCAGTATCTTCAGTAAGTCCAGATGATGCTGGTATGGTAGAAATTTTTGTTAGAAACAGTCCAAGCAACGATGACAGCAGTGTTTTAGGATTCTCTCATGTGCAAACACTCAAAGGTGTATCAGCAGATGACAGCACATTAAACACAGCGTTTGGAGAGAGTCTATCTATGAGTAAGGACGGAGCAACTTTGATTATTTCTGCTCCAGGTAGAGACAACTTATCACAAGCAGATGCAGGTGCTGTTTACATTTATAAATGGAACGCAGACGGATCAACCAACACATATACTTTACAACAAACAATTTATTCTCCAGAAACTGCAACTAACATGCAATTTGGATCTACAGTGCATCTTAATCATGATGCTGATAGATTAGTTATAGGAGCAGAAAAATTTGCAAACAGTCGAACAGTAAAATTTGATAGTGGATTGACTACATTTGATTTACAAGACACACAAATAGTAGATCTTAATATAGGATCTGGGGGAGTTTTTACAGCAACCAAATACAATGACAATTTTGTTTTAGATGGCAAGTTAATAACTTCTAACGTGTCAGCCAATGATGATTTTGGTAGATCTGTTTTTGTAATTAATAACAGTGTATTTGTAGGTGCTCCAGGTGATGATACAAAATTTTCTGATAATTCTACTCGTGAAAATGATGGTATGGTTGCTGTGTTTGATTTAGCAACACCCGGATCATATAGTTGGAACGCGGTAGAAGAAGAGGAAACATTAATTGATGATCGACAAATAGATTCTGCTTTTATTTTTGATCGAGCAGAACAAAAAATTAAATCATATATTGATTATTATGATCCCATTAAAGGTAGAATATTAGGTATAGCAGACAGAGAAATTAATTATAAAACTGAATGGGATCCAGCAGTTTACAATTTAGGCACAGAAGCGGTTAATGTTAAACCAACCATGTCTTGGGCTGAAGAACACGTAGGAGAAGTTTGGTGGGATTTGAGCAAAGTTCGATGGATATGGTATGAACAAGGAAATCAAGAGTACAAAACAAAGAATTGGGGCAAACTTTTTCCAGGTAGTGAAATTGACATTTATGAATGGGTAGAAACTACACTATTGCCATCGGAGTGGAATCAATTAGCAGATACTGCTGTAGGATTAAGTCAGAAAGTATCAGGAAAACCGTTATATCCAGATAACACTGTGTTTACGTTGAGACAAAAATATGATTCTCGTTCAGATGGATTTATAAATTATTATTATTATTGGGTAAAAAATAATGTATTCTTACCCAACATTGCAAAAAGTGTTGTTACTAGAAAAAATACCACCGGTTACATAGCCAATATAATAAACAATCCAAAAGCAGCAGGAATTAGATATTTTGCAGTGTCAGGAACAAACAAGTTAATTGCATTTAATATTAAAAACGATATCATTAATGACAACACTGTTTTGAATATTACCTATAAAGATACAATTAAAGAAGGTGATTCTCATTATGTTTGGAAACTGATTAAAGAAGGAGACAAAGACGACGCACCTAATACACAGATTGAAAAGAAGTGGTGGGATAGTTTGATTGGTTCAGACGAAGCAGGCAACGAAGTTCCAGATATTGCATTGCCGTTAAATCAAAAATATGGTAATAAAGTTAGACCAAGACAGAGCTGGTATGTGGATAGATTTAATGCACTAAAAGAAATTATAGATTATGTTAATTCGGTATTAGCAAAAAATCAATTGGCAGATAATATTAGATATGATAATTTAAATTCAGCAGAAGCTGAACCAAATGCTATATCTAGGGAATGGGATGACACAGTAGAAACCTATGATGATTTAACATATATTGATACTAGAGATATCAGCGGTACAACAAATATATTAGTAAAAAATGATCAAACTTTTAGTAAAGGTTTTTGGGCTATCTATAATTGGAATGGCGCTGAATGGGTTAGAACTAAATTACAAACCTACAAGACCAGTGCTTATTATGATCGTGTTGATTGGTATGATGAATCATTTGATTCTAATGCTATTATTGAGAAACAATTAAATTATCAGTATGAATTAGATGCATTATCTCTAGACAATGGCAAATATGTTAAAGTTTTAACAGCCGATACTGGTGGTTGGAAAATATTTGAAAGCACCGCAGAAGGATTCAAGAACATTGCTACACAGAATGGTACTATTCAATTAAAAACGTCACTGTATGATTATTCAATCGATAACACAGGGTTTGATGGTCAAGATGCATTTGATGTTAATTTCTTTGACTCCGAACCTAAATTAGAGTTAAGAAAAATATTAACAGCTATAAGAGATGATTTATTCATAGGAGATTTAAAAGTAGAATATAATAATATTTTCTTTATAGGTTTAAGAAAAGTTTTAGAACAACAAAAATATGTAGATTGGTTAATAAAAACATCATTTATTAATGTATCTAATGTTTTAAGAGAATTAGATCAAAGAAAAAGTTATAGAGTTACCACAGAAGATTATGTTGAAGAGTATATTAACGAAATAAAACCATATCATACCAAAATTAGAGAATATAAATTAGGTTATACTGGATTAGATACTGAGGACGGTATCTATACAGATTTTGATTTGCCTGCTTTCTATGATGGAGATACTATTAGAAATGTTAACATATCCAATGATGCGGCAATATTAAGCACATATCCTTATCGTTTTTGGAGAGACAATTATAAAAAATATGTAGACTCTATCACAGTGATAGATGGTGGTAGCGGCTATATCACTGCTCCCACAGTTACACTAGTCGGAGGAACCATAAAAACAGTTGGACCATTTACAGTGTTAGGAACCAGTACACAAGGTGCTTCTTCCGGCCAATATGGATATTTTTATCCATTATATACAGCCAAAGTAGATGCTGACCTTGCTGACTCACAAGCAGGCGGAGCAGGAACGAGTGAGTTATTTAAATTTAATGAGTTTTCTAGTGTTGATTTTTACATGCCTACTACAGGACAAAACATTGCTATTACAGACAGACCTGAAAGTTATGAAATTTACACATTGTCTGATGTGACACAAGCCACAGCTAGAGCAGTGATCAAAGAAGGAGCAGTGGTTAGAATAGTTGTATTAACTGCTGGAACAAAATATACTTCAATACCTAGAGTTATTATAACAGGAGGTGGTGCTAATGGCAATACTCCTGTAAATTCGGCAAGAGCATATGCAAATCTTAGAAATGATATTGTAAGAGATATCAGTACTACAATCAAATTTGACAGAGTACAATCCACAGCCACAGTGTTACAATGGACTAGCAATACTACCTATGCTTATAATGATTTAATTAGGCATGACAATAAACTTTATAAAGTTATTGCAACATACACCAGTACAGAAACTTTTGATGAAGGATTAACAAATCTTACAAGATTAAGAGGAGACGAACCATACATTACAGCAGCAGAAAGAACGCTTGGATTGTATGCTCCAGATGCTGGTATGCCAGGTAATGAATTATCTCAAGTGATGACAGGAGTAGACTACGGTGGAGTTATGGTTACAGGATTAGCTTTTGATAACGGTCAGGGTTGGGATAGATCTCCATGGTATGACTTGCCATGGGATAGTTTTGGTTTAAGTAGAGTCAAAATATTCTACGGAGACGGTACTACAACCAGCTTTACTTTTGATTACGCTCCTCAACCAACAGACGTATACACAGTTTATTTTACTGATATCAGTGATTCATCAGTACAATACCCCGCTGCTATGGCAAATGTTAATAGAGTCAGACAGAGAACACAAGTGTTAAGAGGAGATGGCACAACTAAGACTTTTACCATCTTAGGTGACGATGGTAATCCTACTCCTGCAAATACAGTTATTGAATTGATACCGTTTGATGATGATGGAGTTTTAACACCCACCGATGATAAGACTTTGGATACTCTAATCACAGGAGGATTATTTAAATCAGCATTAGGAGTATCGCCTAGTGATATTATTGTGGAAGGAGATGCTTTTATTACACCAGAAACCAGCTATGCTCCAGAAGAAAATTTACCTGGTAGCATTTTTGATACTGTAGATATTCGAGTTTACACTGCTCCAACATCGGGTGTGCCTTTTATTATACATAAAAATTATATCGGAGATGCATCAACTACCTTATTCTCAATAGGACAACTAGCAGGTACACAATCATCTGTGGTAGTTTCTTTAGACGGAGTAACACAGACATTAAATTCTGAATACACAGTAGATATTCAAAACAAAACAATTACATTTGCATCAGCACCAGCAGTTAGCAGTAAAATTTCTATAAAAAGTTTTGCTATATCTGGCAGCAACTATATGGTTCTCGATACATTCGTTGGAGATGGATCCACATATTCTTTTGCAACTAAGAGTAGAGAAACTTATCAATTAGACAGCTCGATGAGTCAATTATTTGTTACTGTAGATGGTGTTCCTACTACAGATTACACTTATACAGTAAACAATAGAGATATAACCATAAGTTTACACACAGGAGATGGATCCACAGCAAATCCTCCAGCCGCAGGCACCAGCGTACAGGTCGCATCTTTCAATCAACCTGCAGGCAACGGAAGAGCATACTCTGAGATTCGATCACAACAGATTGTGTATGATGGCAGCACAGACACTTACACATTGTCATATCCTCCTGGTTCAATAGAACCCTATTCAAGTTTAACCATACTGGAGCATCAAGGAAAAATTTTAAGAGGACCCGACAACACTTACTATCTAGGTGATGGATCCAGCAATGCTTTTTCATTTGTTGACTATGCAGGATCCACAGAAGATGACAGCACATCCACAGGATATGTGGACGTAAAATCTGGTGAAAAAACTGGAATCCTTAATGACCCCACGGCAATAGACTCGTGGTTACAAACAGAATACGACAGTGCTTGGTATATGGCCATCACAAGAGACGAAGTTTCAGGAGAATTAGCCACTGCTAAATATTCTTTAGTTCATGATAACACAAATGTTTTTGTAAGCTCTTCATCTATCACTTCAACCGGAATAGCTGAACATATCACCACAGATGGTTCAATAGGTTCGGGTTTGGTGTCATTGACGGGTACGGGTAGTTCTACATTAAATTCTGTTTCTTGGTATAGAATAGGCCTAGGTGATAACACAGTAGATACTATAGGAACGTCTGTAACAATTAACCTACCTTTGTTAGATTCTGCCACGGTATCATTAGAAACGCCGGGTTGGGATAAAAACACTAGTAGAGGAGCCAAATATTTTATATCAGTAGAGACCATCACTGGTCCTGTAAAAAAAAGCAATATAGAAGCATTACTAGTGCATGATGGGACAAACGCATATGTTACCTCGTACAACATAGTGAACACAGGAGCATCGGATATGGTCACAATTTCGAGTGATATAGCCGCAGGTAAAGTGAGATTATTAATGTCATCTAATGTGGGTGATTGTAGAGTTAGAGCTTATAGAATATTGCTGAGTGATGGAGACACTAATGATGGAAGTAATGTTGTTGGAAACACTGTAATCTCAAGCGGTGAAACCCAAATAGACACTTTTCAAATTTCTGATTATATCGGAGCTCATTATATTGTGACAGCGTACAATGCAAGTGAAGGAGCAGCATCGATATCGGAAGTGACATTAGTGGCAAGTTCTTCACAAATATATACTAACACCGCACCGCACCTAAGCACCAAAGGATCAGATCAATTATCATTTAGTAGTTCAATATCTGGAAGTACAATATCGTTCAACGCAAGTTCAACATCAGGTTCAGGCACTGTTGTTAGTGTTTATAGATTTGGATTATTGCGTAATCCAGGAGGAACAATAATTGATCCCAGCAAGGTCAGAGTATACCTAAATGGTATTAAGAAAGATCGATTTAGTGATTACGCTGTTAATATTGATACGAAATCAATTATATTTAATGATGCACCAGCAAATTTGGATTTAATTGCTATATCCACACAGGTAGGAACGCATTACTTTGATAAAAATGATCAAATAGTTTTACAACCAGACAACATGACTCTAGATGGTATCACTCTTGCTGAAGGAGATATTATTACAGCAACAACATTTAATAATGCTGTGGGCATGAATCAACGCAGAGAAAAGTTTAAAGGTAACGACTCTGGAGAATATTATCTGTTTCAAACTCCGTTGAATAACGATTATGTATTTGTTTGGGCAAATGGAGAAAATCTAGTACAGGGGTTTGATTGGATAATAACAGATAATAAGATCACAATCACGAGATTATTAACATCTAATGACAGAATTGATATAATGTATTTTGTTACCGAAGGTAACAATTTTTCTACTGGCTTTAGAATATTTAAAGACATGCTCAATAGAACATTCTATAAGAGAATCAGTCAAACAAACACAACAACACTGACAACAAATTTATCAATTGATGACAAAACAATCACAGTAACCGATGGCAGTGTGTTGAAATCTGTGGATGGTAGTACATTGTTACCAGGAGTAATCTTTATTGACAATGAAAGAATAGAATATCTTTATAAAGATGGTAATACACTATCTAATATCAGAAGAGGTACTCTAGGAACAGCAATTAAAAATCATATTTCTGGAGCATCAGTAGTTGATGCATCTGGTCAACAAACTGTTCCATATGCTGACACAATATATACTAAAAAACACATTGCTGATGGATCAACCACAGCATTTATTTCATCACAATCGTTGAATTCTCCTCATGAGGTTGATGTTTTTGTGGGAGGAAGACGATTACCATATCTTAATGAAGACAGCAGTGCCAATTACACAGTAAACACATGGGATGGTAGCTCAGCCAATATTATATTAAGCGAGCAACCTGCTGCTGGTACAGAAGTAAAAATTATACAAAAACGTGGACAAATATGGTATAATAGGGGAGAAACAACTGCTGCTGATGGTAAAGGATTGGGTAAATCCAACACAGCACAGGCCAAATTCATAGCGGGAGAACCAACAAATGTACCTGAATAAATATAACGAAATGACAGAGCATGCTAAACAAGAATTAACCAATGAAAAACAAATGAAAGAATCCAAACCAAAAGATAATTCAGGAATTAAAGTAGAAGGTCATATTAAAATATGGGATCCGACCACCGGTGAAGTAATAGTGGACAAAAGAAATGCTATTCATTATGAAAACATGAGTATAGCACTTGCTAATAGTTTGGCACATAAGACCACAGGATTCGTTCATGAGATGGCATTTGGAAATGGTGGAACTACTGTCGATCCTACAGGAATTATAACATATCTAACTCCTAACACATCAGGTAGCAATGCTACTCTATACAATCAAACATATTATAAAGTAGTAGACAATAATTCATCATCTAACAAAGATACCACAAGAAATAAAATGGAAGTGAGACATACTACAGGAAACAAATATACAGACATCATTGTAACTTGTACATTGGACTACGGTGAACCGGCTGGACAGTCAGCATTTGATAATACAACAGATTTTAATGACACTTATGTGTTTGATGAACTAGGATTAAAATCTTGGGAAGGCACAGAAAATGGAAGCACTAATAAATTATTGACACACGTAATATTTCACCCTGTACAAAAAAGTTTGAATAGATTAATACAGATAGATTATACGTTGAGGATACAATCATTAACAACATTTACGGAATAATTTAGATGCCTTATACAGTAAATAAAACAGACTCAACAGAATCACCCAATCAATACACAGTACAAGATTCTGTTTTAAATACTCAAACAAATATTTCTTTAATAGGAAAAGGATATGCCGGTTATGGAGAAATTGTAGCAGAAAATTTCTTACATCTTTTAGAAAATTTTAGCAATTCAAATGCACCGAGTAAACCTATCAAAGGACAGTTATGGTATGATTCTAGCACACAAAAATTAAAAATATTTACAGGTACCTCATTTCAACCAGTAGGAGGAGCAAACTATCAAAATACTGCTCCGGTTGGATTAAATGCTGGAGATTTATGGGTTAATTCTACAACTCAACAACTATATTTTAATAATGGTACTGACGATGTTTTAGTTGGTCCAGCAGCAACTACAGACAGTGGTTTTAGTTTTGATACAATTCTTTCATCAATTGATCAATTAAAAAATATAACCTATTTAAAAAATAACAATGTGCTTATAGCAATTATCAGCGAAGAACAATTTATTCCTAAAATTTCTATTCCTGGATTTCCTACAATTAAAAAAGGAATAACCCTTACAGAAGATATAGTAGGAGTAGCATTTGCTGGTACAGCATCAAGTGCCAGCAGTTTAGCTGGTGTAGATCCCGACAATTTTTATTTAAAAACAGGTGGAAACCTTACAGGAAAAGTTAATATTAAAAATGATGAAGGACTACAGATAGGTGCTGATGATGATTTTAGAATTACAGTTGAATCAAACGGCAATGTTTCTATAATTAACAATACCAATAATGCAGATATCACTTTTACAATTAAAGACGGTGGTGCAGTAACCACAGTAATGACCATTGATGGAGCCACTTCGAGAATAGGTATTGGCACAATTACTCCTTCTTCAACACTAGATGTTAGTGGCACAGTGAATGCCACAGCTTTTACAGGACCAATAACAGGAGCAGTTACAACCACAGGCATTGAAGTTAATGATGGCGGAACTATAGCATTTAATGGAACTATCGATGACAGTAATTCAACTGTTCTAACAGTAGCCGAACCCACAGGAACCAACACAATCACTCTGCCTGATCGATCAGGGTCAGTGGTTACTACCGGTGATACCAACGGTAATGCTTCGATCAGTGGTAACATGTTCAAAAGCAAAATTACTTTAAGTATTTTAGATTCAAGCGGTGCAACGCTAACCACAATGTATGCTCCAGGCTCTAACACTTAATATTTTATTAACATTGACAATGTCTTATTATTTGTTTACTATAGTTTACAGCAGGAATTTTTATGGCAGTTAGAACACCCCTATATCATGATGATACATCATCTGCTTCTACGCCTATTTTAAAACAGATGTCCGCAGGTCAAATTACTGCAGTCAAAAATGCTTTTAAACAATTGTATTTTCAATCTCCATCCGTGAGATTAAATGTTATTCCTTCCGGTGGTGGTAATATGAGATTGCCTGACAATAGTGCAATGACAAATACTAGATTGGTAGCGGGTGCTTATTCTACCGATCCCACTACTTTTCCAAACGAAGAAACAACACAGGAACCGCAAATACAAACAGTAGAGTATGATAGATTAAATCAAACAATTGAATCAGTGACTCAGCCAACCAATGCTAGTAATATTGAATATCCAATCTATTACTACACTGATGGTGCTTCACAACCGATATTAAAATCAATGACTCTGCAGGATATGTACGATACTTTTGCAGAAGCTGTTGTTACAAATGATCTTTCTGTGGGAGGTGCTGTATATACAGTGTCAACCAGTACAACAGAAGCAGGATATACAGAAGTTAGTGGCGACGAAACTCCATTTTTTTTAGACACTAGAGCTAACCCTGCAGGCTATAACGCAGCTGAAATTCCAGAAACCGAAGACTCCACAACCACACAAGAAATACAAAATTATTATCTACACAAAAAAAATTATGTTACACCTGCTTATCAAGCACCGGCTAGATTAACATCAACAGGAAATATTATTACTCCAAGCACAGAAACTTGGAACACTGTGTTTCAATCGATTATACGTTATATGGCAGCTAATGTAGAAGGATATAGATTACGTTATTCCATCAATGGTAGTGGCTCTACCTGTGGCACTGCGATGACAGACACTCGATTGGAAGGCGGCGCTGGTGTTTATCAAACGCTTGGAGCAGGTGGTGATGATTATAGAGCCCAAGAATTTCCAGATGGATCCAGCACAATTATAAGCACATACGAATTAAAAGTTAATCAAATATAATTAATGATTTTAGACAACGGTAGATTTACTCATGCTGTGTATGCCAGTAGCAAACAGAATTTAATTTTTGCTACATGGTACAGCGAAAATACTAAGAAGCACAAAGAGATTGCAATTAAAACAGATCTCGATAACAAACTTTATAAAAAATTATTAGAAACTTTTACTCCTGACGAAATTTATCAAATGACAGACCAAAAAAGAAAATTAAACAGTCAAACGTTTGAGATTTATGTGAAGGATATTGCTTTAAAATACGGATTAGTTTATGATCCCCTGATACATAATCCACAAGAAAAGTTAACAGTTGATAATCTGTTTAATCCACTTGCAGGAGATGTAGGTACAGATTTATTGTTTAATTTAAAATTAAAAATATTTGATCTCCCGGAAGTAACACAATCTAACAATACTGAATTGAAGAAAAAACTTCGCGAAGCAAAAACTCCTCTAGAATCTCTGTATATAGCAGGTAAATTTTTATACGAATAGATTGTATTTTTCCCACTGATGTGGTTGATTACTCATATGAGTAAAATGTACGAACTTGATGTCGGGATAGAACTCATTGCCTAAAAACATGTAAGGATTTCCTGTAACTTCATTATATTTTTTATTAAGATTAGCCAATGTGTGTCTAGAAAAAGGTTTGGGTCTAGCTTCCATCCTACAAAACCAAGCATCTGGTAGTGTAATTAATTCTAATCTTTCTTTTGCACTGTCTTCAATGAAATGTTGTTCTCCATTAACAGGACCACTAGTGAATCCTTCTTCTATATATTTTTTCTGCCAATGTTCAGGATTGCTCATGAATTTTTCATAAATGTAATAGCAATCACGTGGATAATATTTGTAAAAACCTCCATTTATATTAAATCTATTTTTTTCTCCTGTTTTATCTCTCCACCAACCCGGAGCAGCAAGAAATTGTCCAGGTTTAATAGGATATTCAAATATTTTTTTATAATCATTGATGAGTAAGACATCAATATCCATTACACAGATAGGCTCGTCTTGTGCGAGAGCCATACCATACATTTTATTCCATTGCAGTTTTATGTTGTCGGCTATAGGTTCTCTAATCCAATTGAATTCATATTCAGGTAATTTAGATTCTAGATAGGTCTCATATTCAGGACCATATCTCGTGCCTATTCTAACAGCAATTATTTTTGTCATAGCCAATAATCGTTGACCCAAGAATTTACTTCATTTTGTTTAGGTCCGTTGTTTAAAATACATACCTCGTAGTCTAATCTTAATTTTTCAGGTGTGGTGTCTTTGCCATACTTGGCACCTTTCCAATAAGAATAAGCAATACCTGTAGGTAACAAATCTATTTGTACAGGTTCATGATATAGATAACGATCTATACCTCGATACTTAAACAATATCATGTCTTTATTTTTTTGAAAATAATTGTATATTTCATCACCTTGATTGTCTTGCCATTTCATTATGGATGAGTTATATTGTGTAGGATATTTGTTTTCTGGCTTGGCTTTTTTATGAGGTAATAAGAAACCTTCTTTCCATTGTGAGTATAGAATAGACACTGTTCTTGTTTTTACAGATAACAATCTTTCCATAGGTTGTAAGATCACCACGTCGAGATCAAAAAATATGTTAGTGCCTTGTCTAAACAGTTTGAATAATTCTAATTTGGGCCAATACTGTGTTAGATCAGTCTGCATGGGAATAATTTTAACAGACGGGTTAATGTCTTTGCCATTATCGGTATAGCAATAAAACGTGAATGGGGTGCCGCAAATGTTTTTTTCAACCATATTAAATAGTTTATTCACAAATTCTGCGGAGTATTTGTCACCCCATTTGACACACATTATATTAATCATACAGTTTGATACTCCCATTTTGTGTGTCGATCGATTTGTTTCATAAATTCTTCAGTGTTCAATTGCCACACAGTTTGATTGGTACCTCTGTAAAAAACATCTTTAACTTTTTTTATTACACCTTGTTTTGACAATAGCTTGGCCCATATACCATTTACCTTTTGCATACTAGCCTCATCTTTATTGGATGATGTAATATAATATTTGCTGTCTTTGGGAAGAGCATCTAATGTAACCGGGATAAAAATTTGAGAACAAATATTTTGATGTTTTGTAATACCGTCTTTAGCTCTCATATGTTTAATAGGTAATAGTTCAGTCAACGCACAAGTTCTCACACAAATTCTATAACTATTTTCTCCCATTACTTCATCGAAGTCGTGAACAGCAGTTGAACCAACAGGTAAATTATCATAAAATAAGATCCACAAATTAAAATATTTTTGTTTACTAAAAGAATCAATCAGTCTTTTTTGTGAAGCATTGTTTAAAAATCCTTTTTCTTGGCATCGCTGGTAAAAGAAAGACAGATCGAGGTCATTAGTATATTTTTTTATTTCATACATTGTACTAGATATTATATAATTTTTTATCTTTAATTAACAGAATAATTTGTAAGATCGGACACAGTGCTGTCTTTGAATACTGTTTTTCTTCTTGCACAACTTTCACAAATACCACAATTACCCATAGACACATCGCAGCTACTTGTTTGGTACAATTGTGAAGTATAACCAAGAGCATCATATAGATCTATAATTTCTGATTGTGTAAGTTTTTTAAAAGGTCGAGTGTTTGTTTCATAGTCAATTTCGTATTGTTCAAAACCGATATATTTGCTTACTCCAAATAATTTTCCTTGTTGTTTAAAAACATAATTGTACAATTCTAGATATTTGTTTTTATTTGTTTCAAGGTATGGGTTAAGTCTATCATTTGTAATTTTTCCTTCACTCCATTTAGAATCTTTTAACATAGTCATACATTGTTCATGAATTTTATTGTGTCCGGATAATACAAATTTCAATTGAGGATATTGTTGTAATATTAATCTTTTTGCTTCAACAGTCATATTTCTATTTTCTTTAACTGTATTTGATAAAATATATTGATGAGTACCACCTAGTTTTTTTACAGCTTGGTCAAAATATTCTTTTAAAAAATTTAATTTGTCTTCATCGTTTTTAAATTGTAAAAATTCTTCAAAAGCAATCAATACAAAAACTACATTATCTATACCATATAACTCTTTAGCTATTAAAGCAATTAGAGTAGTTTCAATATCTCCAGTAAATAGAATTCCTACTTTTTCACCAGATGCAATTTTAGGAAACTCGTCTAGATTAAACGGTGTTTTGTTTTTTCCTAAAACATACGACTTATTCATGGTCAACCTTTTCTGTATAATGCCACAAAGTTTTTTGTGGTATTTTTATACCATCTGCTTCAATCACGTGAACCTGTGAACCAGTACATCTTTGATGACAAATAGATTTGTCATTTTTGTACATTGTTTCCAGCCAATTTTGAAATATTGGGTCATTTAATATTTCAAAGACACCACGCTGATGCAATGATATAGAGTATTTATTTTCAGATATTGCCCAGTTGTTTACTTTGTTAAATGTAGATGCAGTCCAACAACAAGGGAACAATCTACCCCAAGAATCCACATAAATCTCTTTCCTTTGTTTGTGTAGACAAATTAGTGATCCTTTGTGCTGCATAAAATCAATATCAAATCTGTCTGCTGTGGGAGGATATATTTTTTTAGTTGTATTATTCTCATCACGATAGATAAACGGTTTATTAAAATCTTTAAATCGAGCAGAAATTTTTAAAACAAAATCTTTAAATCCCATTTCTTTAGCCATTGTTTCAGCTGTCTCAACCTGATGCTCATTGTGAAAGAAAGGTATAAAGAACCATTTGGCATTGGCTCCTGTTTTTATAAATGCTCTAGCATTGTCTATCAACTTTTTCCATTGTACTCCTACTCTATATATATGATTGGTATCTTCCAAACCATCGATGTGCCACTCTACAAATGAGTGAGGAGTTCGGGCATAAACGTTGCCTAACTTTTCCCAAAAATCGGTGTTGCGTACTCCACCGTTGGTGCTTAAAGTAATCATGATAGAGGGATTGTGTTCCAACACATATTCGTGAATCTGTATTAGATCATGGGCGATAGCAGGATCACCGTAATTGCCACAGAATTTAATTTTCTTTAATTGTTTTATAAAAGTTTCTGGAAAAAATTTAACGAAATCTGTATAGGATATTTCTGACTGATTATTCAGTATTATTGGGTTATTAGTTCTCGAGCACATTGGGCATTTTGCGTTGCAACGGCTTGTAATTTCCACATGTACTGAATCTATTTGGTCCATTATGCTATTATACATATATATTTGCTCAATATCAAGCAAGTTAACTAAATTACGCCAAAAACCCTTTAAAACGTTATTTGTAAAATGAAATAAATATACAGCATGGCATACATTGTAAACAAAACAGACGGATCACAATTAGTCTCAATCACAGACGGTACAGTGGATAACAGCACATCGCTGTATCTATTTGGTAAAAGTTATTCAGGATACGGAGAGTATCTCAACGAAGATTTAGTAAAATTATTAGAAAATTCTGCATCCACAGCTAGTCCATCGGCACCTTTAAGAGGTGAGCTTTGGTTTGATACCAACACCAATCAATTAAAAGTGTATGACGGAACAGCATTCAAGCCCACAGGTGGAGCCAAATCACAATCAGCAGAACCTACAGGAGCTTCTGCAGGAGATTTATGGATCAACAGTGACGATGAACAAATGTATTTTAGAACCAGCTCCAGCACATGGCAATTGGTAGGACCGGTTTATTCAAAAGGTCAAACACTGTCAGGATGGAAAGTAGAAACCATTAATGACAGCTTTGGAAGCAGTAGAGTAATCAGCTCAATGTATAATGGCAACACCAGAGTTGCAATTATGAGTTCTGTGACTTTTACTCCAGCATCAGCACCGTCGGGATTCCCAGAAATATATGCTGGTATCACAATGAGCAATGCTCTAGGTGCAACCTTTGCAGGATCAACTACCACAGCAGCTAATTTAAATATTTCAGGAACCACAAACATTTCAGGCACAGTGATCGCTGGCGGTAATATCATGAGAAAAGACACAGCGCAAACCATGACGGGTGTTCTAACTATTTCTACAGACAGCGGTATGAGAATTGGTGCTGCTAATGATTTACAATTAACAGTGTCGGGCATTGATACTACTATTTCTAACGTGACTGAAAATGGAGACATTGACATTCAAGTTAACAACAACGGATCAACCATAACACCAATCAAGATTGATGCAGCAAATGGTAGAGTGGGTATTTTTACAAGCTCACCCACAGTGCCATTTGAAATCACAGGTGACGTTAGAATTGTAGGAAATTTAAGTGTGTCTGGAGAATATGCCAACACCACAAGTAATATTAACGTGATTGATGACAACTGGTTAAAATTAAACACAGGAAATTCACAAGCAGATGCCGGTATCATAGCAGAAACAGATTCTTTAACAGATGATGCTAGATTATTTTGGTCAGTGTCAGACGGTTTTTGGTCAGCAGGCAGCAATGCTTCTTACTCTCAAATAATTAGATTAGCTGATGCTAGCACTAATGGAGATGCCAACAAAGGTACAGTTTTAAAGACAGATGTATCCACAGGTAATGTTACAGTAACTGATGTTACTATAGGCACAGCATTCGTTGCAGTGTCCACAGCAAGTACCTCGCAAAAAGCAGCCACAATTTATCAAGTTGCAGAATCTATCAAAAGATGGGGTGGCTCTTATGTCACTATAGATGGTACTGTAGGTTCACCAACAGGCAATAGTATAGCAGGTGCTAGATATGTAGAAACTGTTGCACCAACCAGTGGACAGGGAAGTAACGGGGATCTTTGGTTTGTAAGGGAGCCTTAATTCCATGCCTTACACTATTTCAACTACTGTTAAACCCAACGACACCTATACATTCACATATGATGGTTATAAATGGACTGGCATCATTCCGGCTGGCGCACAATCTATGAAAGTTTATCTTTGGGGAGGAGGTGGCGGAGGTGGAGCACAAGAAACTTCCGGAGCAAACGGCACAGGCACAGGCGGACATTACGTTTATCACGATTCTATTGATCTTACATCACATGTGGGAGAAACTATAACATTAGGAATAGGTGGAGGTGGTGGCGGAGGATCCAACGGTGGAGGAGTTGCAGGTGGATTTAATGGTAGAAGTTTAACAGGATATTCAGGCGGTGTGGGAGGTAGTTCCGGATCAACAGGATCGTCAGGATCTGGTGGTGGTGGAGGTGGAGCCACAATAATACAAATTAATAGCGTTGACGTAGCTTTAGCTGCAGGAGGAGGAGCCGGCGGTGGAGGAGGAGCAGACAGTCAAGGAGGAGTAGGTATAACTTCTAATGCTCCGACATTAGCTGCGCCAGGCACACTGGGAGAAAATGGAACACCTCACAACGGAAACGGTGGCGGAGGTGGTGCTGGTGGAGGTGGAGTAGATGGGGGTATAGGTGGAGACAGTAATGATAATGATGCCGGAGGAAACGGTGGATATGCAGGTTCTTCTTTAGTACCAAGCGGAGGAACAACTACAGTAGCAAGCGGACAAACGCCAGCTGGATCACCAGGCAGTGGATTTGCTACAGGAGGAAATCAAGGTTCTTCCGGAAATAACGGTAAGGCAATAATAATTTTTACAATCAGTGCAGAAGCAAGAGTCAAAGCAACTGGAGCATGGAAAACTATTACCGCTATGAAATTCAAACGTGACGGTATTTGGAAGAATATTACTGCTGCTTACATAAAAGTAAATGGAGTATGGAAAGCTATATTTAATACAGGATTTAATTGGCAATCAACAACAGCAGGGTTTGGAGACACCACAGGTAATCCTTATTCAGGCAGTCCAGGTACCGGTCCTTCAGGTGGAGGTGGAGGTGGAGGAGGATGTTCTATTATCTGTACCAAATTACATGAGTTAGGTTATCTATCAGATGAGATCTATCAAGCAGACGAAAAATTTGGTCATTGGTTAAGACAGACAGATCCTGATGCGTATTATGGATACCTTAAATGGGCACGAGTCGTTGTGGATTGGATGAGTAACGAAGGTCCACAATGTATGTTTTGGATCCAAGATAAAATCGAAAGAAATTCTCGTCAAAAAGCTATGGCTGTAAGATGGGCAAAAAGAATTGCTACACCATGGGCACAGCATATGGCTTACAAAATGGGAGTGTTAAAAGAAGACAATCGAGCAGGCAGATGGATAATGAATATTGGTATTACTGTAAGCAGAATTGTAGGAAAATTTGTTAAACATACCAACCAGCCTACTAAAAATGTAGCGATTGGTTATGCCATGTGGGCAATGTTTGGATTATTATACATGATAGCAGGAGTAAAATAATGGGAATATCAGTTGAAGAATATCTACACAATAGACAGGCCTGTGCTCAATGTCAAGAGCATGGAGATGAAGAGCATTGTGTATCTACCCTATTAAGTCGTGAAGACAATTGCATATTTTATAATTCAATTCTAGCATATCATCTACCCACTAGAACAAAAACAACACCATTTACACCAGATGAAAATAATGCATCAGCACAGGCTGACTTTGCTCTATTACAAGCATTCAGAGAATATATTAACGAAGATAAAATGGTAGAATATTATGTAAGAGCAGAAAAAATAGTAACACAAATCAGAGGCATACATCAAAATGATAGAATCATATGGCAAGGATATTACGAAAGATATGTTAGAGACATTCTAAATTCTTTAAGAAACAACGATAAAAATACTGCAGTGGTAAAAATTGTGGAAATGTTAGAAGCATTAGAATATACCAATGGTAGAGTTATATGCACCTGGTTAAGAAACAATGGTCTATTTTCTCCAGAAGATCTTGCAATGGATACCCAATTCAGTGTACAATACTTGAGTGATAATACCAAAATAGGTTATTGGATATGGGCATGTCCACTGGTACACTATATGGAAAAAAATTACAAAACAAAAGTTGATTCTTTATTTGTAAAAACAATTAGAATCATTGCTCAAGCTAGAACCAATGAGATAGCATATCAAATAGGAACAAGAGCTCAAAGTGATATACTGGGTAAATTTGTTAGAATAGTAGGAGAAGGCATGTGCTTTATTATAGGCACTATAGCAAAACCTTTTTTAGCCAAAAAGTTTAACAATTGGCTGACACTGTATTCTACAAAACAAGGATAATTAATAAGGAGAAACAACAAATGGCCATAACAAAACAACAAGTAGCTGATTATATCAATGCAAATTATCAGTCTAGTTTAACTGCTGATGATCTTGTAAAAATAGATCAAGCATTGACACCAGAACTAGCAGCAATCCTAATCAAGTTACTAGGAGATGTTAGCTTTTTAGTACATGTGAGAGATAACGAAAGCAACTAAAAATAAATGTCTTATACCATAAACAAAACGGACGGAACAAAACTAGTAGTGCTAAAAGATGGCACAGTGGATATCTCCACTACGGATTTGGCTCTATTCGGAAAAGGATATGCAGGATTTGGTGAAAGACTTAATGAAAACTTTATTAAGGTATTAGAAAATTTTGCCAACACCGCAGCACCGGCAAAAAAAATTAAAGGACAACTGTGGTATGATACACTTACAAATCAAATTAAAGTTTGGAATGGATCAAAATTTAAACCTGTAGGCAGCAGCACAGTGGGCACTGCTAGACCCACCAGTGCCAATGCTGGAGACATGTGGTTTGACACAGGCAACGGTCAGTTGTATGTGTATTCAGGCACTGCATGGCAGTTGATTGGACCAACCACAGTGTCAGGTAGTGGAGTTACACAAGTTATTCCAGACAGTGTTCGTGACAACGTGGGTGTTTATAAATCTTTATTAAAATTAGTGGTTGATGATCAGATTGTGGCCACAATTTCTAGAGAACAATTTACTCCTTTAACTGCATTAGCAGGGTTCACTACAATTTACAAAGGTATAACCATGAATTCCACCAGCATAGTGGGAGCAAAATTTGTAGGCACTGCGACCAATTCAGAATTATTTGGTGGATTAGCCACAAGTGATTTCTTAAGATCCAACGCAGCAGAAACCACAAACTATCAATTCACTATCGCTGCAGATGACGGACTATTAGTAGGAGCAAGTTCAGATGCATTATTAGGAGTAACAGGGGGATCCAATGTGGTGTTACAGAACAACACCAGCAACGGAAATATATTATTTAGAGTAAACAAAGGTGGAGATACCGAAACCACAGCAATGACCATCACTGGATCAACAGGGCATGTTTCTATACCAAATCTTACAGTGGCAGGCAGATTAACAATCACAGGCACACAAGTGGTTGTGGAAACCCAAACACTGTCCATAGAAGACAACATCATTGAGTTGAATAGAAATATTTCTAGTGCTGCGGCCATGCCCAACTATTCTGGATTAAAAGTTAGAAGAAGTGATGCAGCTGGCGGAGTAAATGAAAATCTATTTTGGGTTTGGGATGAAACATTTGCAGATGATGGTACAACTCGTTATGGTAATGCTGGTGGTGCTTGGACTGCATTCAGAGACCAAGGAGAGATTGCTTCTCCCACATTGGTAGATATCAGAGCCAACATAGTGCATGCAACTTCCACAGCAGCTCAGTATGCGGATTTGGCAGAGCGTTATGCCACAGACATGCCATTAGAATCAGGTGATGTGGTGATACTGGGTGGATCAAAAGAAATAAGCAAATCCACACAAGAGTTAGATCACAGAGTATTTGGTGTGGTTTCTGAAAAACCAGCGTTTTTAATGAACAAAGATGCTGGTAATGATGACAGTCATCCTATGATCGCTCTCAAAGGTAGAACCAGAGTAAAAGTAATAGGGGCGGGCACAGCAGGAGATCGCATAGTATCCAGTCAAATCCCCGGAGTTGCTAGAGTAGCACAGCTAAATGAATGCACAGCATTTAACGTGCTGGGTAGACTGATTAGTGATAAATATAATGCACTATTAGAATTAACAGAGTGTGTAGTAGGAGTGAAATAATATGGGTTATACAGTTGGTGATAAAATACTAGATCAAGAATACAATAATTTTTTAAATAGCACGTCTACTCCAAAAGGTATCAATTATACATTTGGTACAGGTGCTCTACAATGGGGATTAGGACAGACAGCATTAAGTTCAGTTGCAGTAGGAGAAAATATCACAGCAGCTCAATGGAATTCATTATTTGCAGCCATGGACAACGTGGCCAATCACACCAACGACACTCTAACATCCACAGCAGCCAAAGCAGCAGGAGATGTCATCGCTGTCAAAGCAGCTCTGGTAGCTGACTTGACCACACTGGCATCATCAGTGGCTAATGGCAGTCCCAATGCCACAGCACTCAGCACATCAGCAGCTCTACAAACTTCAACATCATCTGTTCGATATGCGGGATCACACACAGTGGAACACTCTATCACATTCACCAATGCCAATCAAGCTCGCTACTTCTTCAATGCGGGCGGCAAGATACAGATCAACATCACAAGAACCACCAATGCTGGCACAGCAGCCACATCTAAAGATTCATCAGTGAGTGAGTTAATCACAGGATTGGGTAACTTCCAATTGAAATCACAGACTTCTTCCAGATCTGGATCGGGAGAGACACTCAGCACAGATGGAACTGCTATTGGTTTCTATGATCTCACCACGTCATATCAGACCATTTTAGAGTTAACACAAAATTCAGGCACATACACCACTATGTATTTTAAAATAGAAGCCAAGGCAGATGCAGCAGCAGGTTCTGCTATAGTGGTAACGATCAAGACTTCCATAGTGGATCCGGATGCGGGTGACAGTGAATACACAGCAGGCAACACAGATTCAGTGGATCAGTATGCTAATTTTATTGGTACCACCAATGTGATACTGAAAACTGTGAATCCTACCACAGCAGAAGGTCTTGCCACGGTGTACACTCCAAGTGCCACTGCACAAGTATCAAATACCACAGTATAAAAACTTTTTACCAGGTTGATTTTTTCCATAATTAACTGTATAATACAGATATGGACATTGAGTCTTTACGCAATCAATCTGACATTAGTTTTGACATTGCCACTGCTAAGAAGAATGCACTGGAACGAGCCAAATCACGACAGATCGTGGCATACAACAATCATCTTTTTTGTGCAGATGCTAACACCATCAACGTGGTTAGTGTATTAAAACAACAGCATGATAAATTTTTCATACTAGATGTCAATGATAATCCATGTGAAATTACTGATCCAACAGCATTTTTAAATATTTTAATACAGCGTAATCAAGAAACACTCAACGAATATCATCAATTGCATCAGCAATTAAAGAAAAAAATATAAAAATGTCATTGGGAGCGTTAATCTACTGTTTCGATTCGGATCAATTGCAGTATCATCACACTGCTAATTTTTGCATACAGCAGATCAAAAAAAATTTACAATTACCTGTCACAGTAGTGACCAACAGAGACACAGAAAGAAATATTCAAGGAGCAGATCAACTTGTAATTATAGAAAATGCTCAGGGTAATCGACGTTATTACAAGAACAAACAAATTCCATGGTACAATCTAGAGCGAGCCATGGCCTATGATCATTCTCCCTATGATACCACTATACTTTTAGATGCTGATTATTTCGTTTACACAGATAATTTACTGGCATATGTAGACAGTGAACGTGAATTTTTATTGCATGATAGAGTGCATGATCTTACCAATAGAGATAGTTTTCGTTATGAAACAAAGAGCATGATCCCTCTAGTGTGGGCCACAGTGACTATTTTTAAAAAAACTCCGTTTGTAAGAAAAATTTTCGATATGATTCAACACATTCAACAGCACTATGATTATTTCTGTAATCTATATAGAATAGATTTTCGTAATTTTAGGAATGATTATGCTTTTGCTATAGCATTGCATCAGTTAAACGGATTTACAAAACAATATTTTATGCCATCTGCAATGGCCATGTTGCCCGTGGACACGCAAATTGTAAAAATAGACCAGCATGGACTGACATTTAAACATGACAAGTTCGTAAATTTGATATCAGATCAAGATGTGCATGTGTTGGACAAGGAGATACCATTCAATGTCTAAAGGGTTTCTTTGGTTTGCACAGAACAACGACACCACTGACTATGCTGCATTGAGTATCGCATTGGCCAAATCCATCAAGGCGCATTGCAAGATTAATTCTGTGTGCGTGGTCGTGGACGAGCATACAAAAATACAGAGTGAACATGTGGACACGGTAATCGTTTTGAAACAGGATCACAGCGAAAATCAATTATTAAAATTCGCTAATGAATATAAAGCATTTAAACTATCACCATTTACGCATACTATAAAATTAGAAGCAGACATGCTGTTTACTGCTGACACAGATTGGTGGTGGAATTATTTAGGTCAGCATGATCTTGTGTTTGCTGTAAATTGTAGAAATTATCAAGACAATGTGATCAAAAAAACACCCTATAGAAAATTATTTTATCAAAATAATCTACCAGATGTATATAATGGATTGACCTATTTTAGACACAGCGAAAGAGCTATGCAGTTTTTTAAAATTTGCAGAGATATAACTGAGAATTGGACACAGGTAAAAAATGAGTTGTTAATAAATTGTCATGAGCAGTATCCTTCTACAGACATAGTGTATGCACTAGCTTATAGAATCATGGATCCATTACAACTGCATCTGATAGACTATCCATGGTTTAAGTTTATACACGGCAAACCTGAAATAAATGCTGTAGAAAATGCAGCGGACCAATACAATTATCTCAATCCCATATCAATAGATGATAGAATATACGTGGGTGGACGTAGACTAAACCGTATTTGGCACTACCACAATAAAAAAATGATAGATATCTTAAATGACAGAATTTTTTAAAGCATTAAACGATTTTAAACCTTCTCCGCCGGACGATAACTTCTATATAGAAGTTGTTAATACAGAGATTGTGTCTCTGTGCAGAGAAGCAAATAATAACACTGTAAAAATTACACAGGAAAATTATAAGTTTTTGTTAGACAATGGTATTAATAATTTTATCTACAATGGTTCTATTGAAAAGAAACCTAAAAAAAGAACTCACAGAGTATTTCCTATGTTAGGCAAAGCTGTTCGAGGATATGATCTACAAGATAACGATCCTTATTGGCCTACAGGAATAGTGGAAGAAGGGTACACATGGCAAATACCGTCCGAATAAGTGATTTAGATTTTGTTTTCATTAGCTATCGCGAACCCAATGCTGATGAGAACTATGCTGATCTATTAAACATAGTGCCATGGGCAAAACGAGTGCATGGTGTTCGAGGATTTGACAATGCACACAAGGCTGCTGCTGAAAAGTCTGAAACAGATTTCTTTATTAGTATTGATGGAGACAATAGAATAGATCCTGCTTTCCTATTACAAACTCTAGACTGGACTAAAACTAATCCTAAGGCTGTGCATCGATGGAGAGCAAAGAACAGTATTAATGGATTGATATATGGCAATGGAGGTATTGTAGGTTGGCCAAAAAACACTTGTCTAGAAATGAAAACACATGAGAATGCAGAAGATGAACAAGCCAAAATAGACTTTTGTTGGACTGTGCCACATGAAAATTTACACAATGTTTATTCCACTACAATGATTAATCACACTCCTGAGCAGGCTTTTATTGCTGGATACAGAGAAGGTGTTAAAATGAGTTTAGATAAAGGAAAAAAAGTAAAACCAGAAGAGTTCATGCAAACTATACAACCAATTAATTTAAGAACCTTACTCACATGGATGAGTGTGGGTGCTGATGCAGACAATGGTAAATGGGCGATATTGGGTGCTCGTTGTGGCTGTTATATGGCCACGCTAGACTCAAACTATGATGTCACACTGGTCAGCGATTTAGAATTTATGAGTAATAAATTTTCTAGAATGATGATGGATATAGAATCAGACATGCAGTCATATGGAAACAGTCTGAGACAGAGATTGGGATTGCCTGTGGCAGATCTAGATGCAGAACAGAGTCGCTTTTACAAATTCTGTCAAACACCACATAGAAATAAAGGAGTACAAGATCGTGAGTAGTGTTTATAAAGCATCAGCAGATGAAGCAAAAAAAGAATTAGAAAGAATAAGTCCTACCATGTGTCTAGCTAAATGGAATCAAGTATCCTTGCATCTGCCTACAGGACTCACAAATTCTTGTTATCATCCTCCATTGCACGAAATAGATGCTGATAGTCTAGCAGACAATCCAGCAGCACTGCACAACACAGAAGAAAAGATTAAACAAAGACAACAAATGCTGGCAGGAGAACGACCTGTAGGCTGTTCCTATTGCTGGAAAATGGAAGACACAGGCGAGATGAGTGATCGCCACTATCGTTCTGGTGAGCCCTGGGCCATGATGGACTTTGAAAAGATTCGAGACAATCCTTTAGATAGAACTCATGTGCCTCGTTATGTGGAAGTGAACTTTAATAATGCTTGTAATTTTAAATGCAGCTATTGTTCACCACAATTCTCCACAGCATGGGGTAAAGAAATAGAAATACATGGAGCGTACCCTACTGCTCCAGCACATAATGCACCCGAACATTTTACAGGCAGAAGAAAACCCATACTCAACAGAGAACCCAATCTTTATGTGGAAGCATTTTGGCGTTGGTGGCCAGAATTATATAAAAATTTAAAACATTTCCGCATGACTGGTGGAGAACCCATGATGGATGTGAATACCTATCGAGTGTTTGACTACATTATAAATCATCCTAAAAAAGATTTGCATTTGAATGTTACATCTAATATGTGTCCTCCAGATGTTAAATTAAAAAACAAGTATTTTGATCAAGTCAAAAGGATATGTCTAGATGAAAAAGTGGAACATTTCATGCAATTTGTATCTGTAGATGCTCATGGAGCACCAGCAGAATACATAAGGAACGGATTGAATTATAATCAATTTATGGACAACGTGAATGAATTCCTACACAGCATACCTGTGCGTAATTCTGTCACATTTATTATTACCTATAATAATTTAAGTGTTACTTCACTGGATAGATTACTCAAGGATATACGTTTATTAAGATCAGAACATTCAAAAACCTATCAGCGAGTGTGGTTTGATATTCCTCTGTTGCGTCAACCCTTGTGGCAACAGATTACTCTACTGCCAGAATCATATCAGCGCATACATGAAGACAACATCAAATGGATGATGGAACATCAAGAGCAGATTGGTCCTAAACAAGCGACAGAAACTAGATTGGATTTCTCATTGTTTAAAGACTTTGAGATACAAAAGATGCAGCGCAATCTTGCTTACTGGCGCAAGCACGCAGAACAAGATACTACGCAAAAAAAGAATTTTTACGCATTTTTTGCAGAACATGATCGCAGACGTGGCACAAGTTTTGAACAAACCTTTCCTGAGATGCAGGAATTTTGGCAGGAGTGTAAAAATCTATGAGAAAAACTATAGGATTTTTTGGAGATAGTTTTTGTGCCGGAAGAGAACCTGAGAGTTGGTGTGTATTATTAGCCGATCAACTGAATGCTCAAATAACTCATTGGGGAGAACCTGGTAGAAGCATATGGAGTATTTTTTTTAAATTTAATCAACTAAACAAAGCAAATAAATTACCTGACATCTGTGTTTTATGTTATACAGAACCTTATAGATTGTATCATCCATCTGTAATATTATCTGCTAACACCGACCCAGTAGAAGGAGTAGATACTAAAATTTATGAAGCTCTTGAACAGTATTGGATACATCTACACAATTATGACAAAGATGAGCTGTCATATGAATATGCTGTTAAATGGTTTGACTATGATGTATT
>Ga0209500_10000199_pt1 | contig 55109 bp, 52 predicted proteins | sample S_140212_EF_Meta_FD_187323 | JGI IMG/M metagenome (GOLD analysis project Ga0209500, IMG submission 187323) | Freshwater microbial communities from Lake Simoncouche, Canada to study carbon cycling - S_140212_EF_MetaG (SPAdes) (version 2) | ecosystem: Environmental > Aquatic > Freshwater > Lake ... | reverse complement strand
CAAACACTGTTGCAGTGATTGACTTAGCAGATACCTTGTTGCCAAATGTATCTGTTGCAGTTACTGAGATGTCTTGCTTTGTACCAGCAGCACCAGCAGAAGGAGCAGATACTGTAAGAGTATTAATCTTACCAGCAGTTCCCTGTACGTAGTATGTAAGTGTTGTACCCTGATTTGTGATTACAACTGTACCAATTGCTGTTGTCTTTGTGTAGACATAAAATGTTGCTGTTGTTCCTGTACCAGTTGCAATTGTCAAAGATGATGATCCTGATGTTGCTCCTACTGGTGCAGCAGTTGTGTGTAGTGCAGACACGATTGTTGCATTTGTTGCTACGACTGAAACGCTTGTTCCAACATCAACTGTTGCAATAAACTTTAGTGCGTCAGCAGCATCTACTGAGTTGTCTGCAGGGACTGGTAGTGATGCAGGCGTTGCGATTGCTGATGCTGTAGTGTTTGCTACAGTGTCAAGCGATACAGCGACTGTCATTACAGCAGCGTTTGCAGGCGTTGCTACGATTGTGCCCAGAGTCATGGCTGCAACCATGGCTAGAGCGATTTTCTTAAATGAATTCATTATTTCTCCTTGTTTATAGTGTTTTTAATCCATCCAAATAGTCTTGGATATCTGCTATTTGGCTAGGTTTATATTGTATCACATTGCGACTTTCCAGGTCAAATTGCTCCTCTGGAGTCTTTGGCCTATCTTTAAAGGTGTGAACCTCTACTTCAGTGTCTATATTTTTTGGAGTATGTGATATTGCTCCAAATATTGCCCCACACACAGCATCAGCCAAGTCCTTTGACTTTTTGCGTGGGTGGTCAACTCTATCATTTTTCATTATCTTTAACTGTGTTAGTTCATCAAATAATAAATCTATTGCTGGCATAGCAAGTCTTTCCTCATATACAAGCATAGCCATATCTTCGTAGTGCTTCTTGGCAACAGAAACAGTATCAGTCTTCATTCCAACCTGCTTTAATTCATTTTGAATATCAAATGATTGCCAACGGTCAAATGAAACCATACCAATATCAAACCCTATTCTTCTAAGGTTCTGAATCCATTGTTTAACTTCTGAAAGATTAACTGGGCCTTCTACCTTTGGTTCCCACCATGCCACTGCATCTACTATTACAATCGGTGCTACTTGTTCGTAGTTATTAATGACTTGTATGTTTACCCATTTTTCTACATGAGCAATTGCTACAGCACACTTGTCGTGCTTTTGGGCAAGGTCAGCGTGGACATAATATTTCTTAGTTGGATCTGGCTTAAATGCTTCATCAAACCTTCTAAAGTTATCCACAGGGTTTCTAAGTGTCATGCATGCTCTTACTTTTTCCTGTTGCTTAAAAAATGCATCAGAAGCAAAAGTTGGTACGCATGTAAAGCGCATCATTGCATCTCCAAGGTCAGTCATAAAAGCAATCTTAAAATCATCAATCTGTCTTGTTGGGTTTACTTCCCATGTAGGTCTTTTTAGTGCGAATACTCCAGGGTATTTGTATGAGATGATGTGATCTTCATCCCAGGAAATTTCAAACTTATTATTTGGGTCTGTATCTGGTAGCAATGGGTTAATGATAAACTCGTGCGTTCTTTCAACTACTTCTTTCTCAGCAACAACTGCGTCGTACTTCTCTGAGATATAGTCTCCTGGGTATCTTGGGAATGAAAGCAAAACAACTTTGCCAAGGTCTGGGAAACGAGAGTCAACTGATCCACGGAAAGCCTTATAGATGTTCTCAGCAGTCTTGCCTTGTTCATTACCTGTTCCAACTTCAGACGCAAAACCAGAGATCTCATCAAGGACTGCAAGAAGAAGGTTTAAACCCTCATGTGATTCACGTTCTGAGTGACCAGAGTAAACCGTAATTGATTTATCAAACTCAACTGAGTCTGCTTTAGCATAAAATTTTCCAGCAAACCATGGGGATCTTTCAATCTTTGATTTAAAACCCTTAAAGAAAACGTTCTTTGCCTGTTGTGCGTTAATAGCAACGTTAATTAAATCAATAGCATCTCCTGCTGGCTTACCAAAATACTTTGCTGGGTCTTTCAAACATAGTAGTTTGTATACAATATATGCACATGCTACTGTTGATACGAAATCTTTTCCAGATCCCTTGCCAAGTTGCAGGATAATTTCATTCTTTGTATATTTTTCGAAGTATCTTGTGCCTTCTTCTTCTCCCATTATATCAATTAGATCTTCTTTGCGATAGATCTGGCTCATTGCCTCTACAATATCGTACTGAATATCAGACAGTCCAGGTTGCCCAAGGTACGCTTCGCCCTCAACAAATGTCTTTGCGTCTACTGGTGTTTCTTGAAAATGGTTATCCTTAAGTACTTCAAGAAACTCATTGAACATCGTGGACAACTGTAATCACCTCGTTGTCTTTTGCAAATGAAGATAGTCTACGCATAATCTCATCACGAATTTGTGGGTATTCTGATGCAATGTCTTTTAAAATAAGGACAAGGACTTCTTGCCTTCTTTCAATCTCCATCATCTCTTCTGCTAATTCTTTATTCTCAAGTAGACCAGCCTTTTGTAGCATGTCAATACGCTTAGACTCAATGTCCATAACAAGTTTAATTGCAGCAGTTTTTGCGCTAAGATTATTTGTCATTGATGCTTCATCAATAACTTCGTATGTGCGAGACACTAACTTACTGTAGTGTGTATCAGCAGCAGCAAGTGCTTCTTTGGCACGAGCACGGATAGCATCATTAGCAGATGCCATAACTTTCCACTCATTAATAAGAGTTACTACTCTTTGTCTTGGTATTGAAAGTTGCTTAGAGATTACGGTTGGGTCATTACCTTTAAGGTATTCTTCTACTACCTGATTTACTTGATCAAGGTGCTTAACTAGATCATCTTCAGTTGACATATTTTCCCTCTAGTCTATTTATTTCATCCTTAATATAAAAGATTGCCTTCTCTAAATCCTGTATAGTCTTTGCTTCATCTTTAAGTCCTGCTCTCCACAGATACTTAAAGGCATTACCAATGTTAAAATTACGATGACGAGTTATCTCAATGCACTCAATACCAGATGGGTCTGATGTGTAGTGTAAGGGGTTATTAACTTGATCAACTGTTATATTTAGATTGTCACTCATAGGATTCCTCTTCATCAAGTTCCCAATCAAATGATTCTGGAATTCCTTTTAGCGCAGCAAAGGCAAAAGCAAAACCAACAGCGCCTGTGACAGCAAGTGCTACCAACGCTTTTTCAACTCTATTCATCTTTTTGATCTCCTTAATCCAAACTTAGCAAGGTATACGTAAATAGTCTCTAGACTCACTCCGCACTCCTTTGCAATCTCTTCTGGGGTCTTCTTATCCATAAGATATCTCTTACGCATAAAGACTTCTGATGTATATAGTTTAGCAGCCATGATACTATTTGTCAATTCCAATTGCTTTACCCCAATTTTTTATAGCCCAGTGCCCAATGCCACAGGCATCGGCAACGTCGTTATCAATAATAGTTCTATCATAAATTGTATTAATAAATCTTATAGTTCTTTCTTTACGAAGGTTTCTTTCATAGGTCTTATACCAAGAAACTGATTTACCAGGATGTTGTGAGCGAATAAACAATTGCTCATCCTTTGATATTTTTTTGTTTCCTATGTAGTTTTGCCAAGTAATTGGTGAAACAGTTCCTATTACTTTTGTTCCAGTTTGACCAGCAGCACCTAAGATTGCTCCCTGAACTAAAGCAAGGTCTGCAGCAGTCTTTGGACTATTCATAAACACAGTGTGCTCAATAATTATTGCTTCAAATCCACCGTATATATCAAAAAATCCTTTTACTTTTTTACCTGCATCCATTACCTTTTCGTAGGTATTGTTTCCTTCAAAACTAATCTTACCAACCGACTCAAGGTTTTCTCCAGCAAACAAAGAAAACGCAAGGCTGTTAGTACTAGCGTCAATAGCACAAATTTTATGTGGTTTTATTTCTAGCCCCCACTTATTTTTTACCATTTATTTTTCCTTTTATTTCTTTTATTGCTTTAAGGACTGCATCAGGGTTTACACTGCAAGATGAGCAAACTGGATCATCATTGTATATAGAAAGTGGTGTAGAACAGGACTTACAAAGTCTTGTCTTGCCTTTTCTTTTTTGTCTTTTAGATTGAAGATACCTTGCTGCAATCTTTTCTTTTGTTGCGATGTCTCTACAGTTTGTAGAACAGTATATCTGATAGGATACTGTTGGCTCAAAGTTGTTGTCGCAGCATTTACAATTGTTCACCGAGAATCTCCAAGGGTGCTATTTTTAACACGCCTGGACCTGCAGACTCACATGCTTTTTTAATTGGGCATGACTTGCATATCTTGGAGTTTGATCTATAGTTTTTGTTTGGCAGGGTTCTATCTTCCCATGTCTTTCTAACTAGTCTCATCCAATCAAATGCCTGGTCTACCCACCGACGGTAATGATCGTTTACATCTACAGGGATCAAAAGGAGTTCATGATTATTTTTATTTTCATAAATCATTACACCAACTGGTCTCTTTAAGATCTTCATATAGATAAGCAACTGCATTAAGTGACCAGTCTTGGCCTTGCCTGATGCCTTTCTATATTCAAACCCTTCGTTCATCATTGTTTTAATTTCACCAATGAGTTCTTGGCCTTGCCAATCAAACATGACATCTCCATATCCAAAGATAGGAGGATCTTGATTTGTAATCTTGAACTCTGTGGTGGCTTCGTTATTTTCATCACGATAAACTTTTGCTATTCCAGCGTTTAGCATTGCGTTTTGAATTCTTGCATGTGATAGAGTTCCTGCAGTCATATTGGCTGCGCTATAAGCATCTGCATTATCTTCGAACATCTGCCCATCAAAAGCAAGGTACCAGTATCGAGCACACTCACCATGCCCGTAGGCAATAGTTGATGGAGCAAAAGTCTTCTTTGTTGTATGCTTATCTACACGAGTAATCGTATAGCCTTCTTTAATCTTTGCCTCAAGCCCAGCAATATCGATGGGGTGAATTGGCTTTTCTTCTGGCTTTATCATTACCGTATGCAATAAATTCTTCGTCATCATTTCTCGTTTCTATTAGTATAAGTATAGCAGATTATCGGGTTATGTACTTTAGTGCAGACACCAAGTTATTTAACGACTCTGCTGCCGTATAATAAAGATTCTTTTTGCCTCTATCTGACTTGTCCACATTTGCCATCCAAGTTGCTTTAAAAGCCATCTTTGCTGCAATTGCTTGAAGCCTTACAATCTCTATATGTGCTACATTCAAAGGAATGTCTGGCTTTATAATAATCTTAGCAATGAATGTTAAGGCAGTTGTCAACTCCTCATCCTGCATATAGTCCGCTATCTCTGCCAAACCATTGACCATTTCTATCGTTGTTTGTTGCTGTTCCATTATTCCTCCACTAGATCTTCTAATATGCTCATCTCAATTATAGCAAGTCTTACTTTAAAGTTACCCTCGCCCATTACGACTACTATGGCTGGGTCTTTTCCGTTCTTCATGGCATCAGTAGTAGCCTTTGCCCAAACCTCTTTATTTAATGTAAAAGATTTTCCAACCTCTTTAAAGTCTACAACAAAGTTTTTCCAAGAAGCGTCGCCCTTTTGAGTATTTCTTCCAGAGTTCTTATGCTGTTTAGCACCTATTCTTTTAGACTCACTCTTCTCCGTCAAAGTCGCTCTTCTTTCTTCTTCCTAGATAAACCTTTGTCAAATGCTTATCTTTACACATCCAACTTAACATTTTTTCATCTGCATAGCATCTTAATGTTGGCACAATAGTCTTGCATGTATGACAAACCCACTCGCCTTTATATACAGTAAAATTAGCCATTCAGTTTAGCCTTGATTGATTCTTGCAAGTCAAGATCCTCTCGCACTCTATTAACAAATGCTTCTTTGCCTTGGACTTTTGATCCATCAGGAAGGATGTACCAAGCACCTGTTCGCTCTACAATACCGTTTAGTTCAGCAGTAGTAACAAGATCGCCGATGGTGTCAAGACCAATATCATCACCTCTAAAATAAAAATCATACTCGCCAGATTGAAACCCTGGAGAGGTTTTTGAGAACTGTAGTTCCCACTTAATAGTTCTACCAATTTTTTCTTCAATTAATTTATCTCCTACCTTAATTTTTCCTTTAATCGCTTGATTGTCGGACTCGGAACTAAATAACTTAACAATGCAAGAAGAATAAAACTTAGTAGCCTGACCGCCAGAAGGCTGCTGGCTAGTATACATAGCATTAATATTATTGCGAGACTGGGAAATAAGAACAAGAAGAGTAGGCTTAACCTTGTTGTTAGCATAATTAAGCATTTTCCATGCGTTACTAAAGTCACGGGATTCGGCTCCAATCTGTTTAGTGTTTTCTAATGCTTTCATTTCATCTGTATCTTTTTCAAAATAGATTGCTGGAAGCATTGATGTAATAGAGTCTACCACGATTAAGTCAACGCCTGCATTCATTAATCCAACGCCTACGTCTACCATGTCACTAATAGTTCTTGCTTGTGAGTAGATTAGTTTTTCTGGATCTACCCCAAGAGTTCTAGCCCATTCTTCTGAGTATGACATTTCTGAATCAATCCATGCACATAGTTTACCTTCGGCTTGGGCTAGAGCAATCATCTGAAGGCACATAGAAGACTTTGCAGAGGACTTGGAGCCCCAGATAAGAACTTGTCTTCCGTAGGGTAGGCCTCCACCTAAAGCACGGTTTAAACCAAAACTAGGGGTTGCCTGGTACTCATAGTTAATACCAACTCCGCTTCCAAGTCTTTTCCTTAACTTAGGATCAAGTTGTGCTAACGCTTCTTCTATACTAACTGACATGTACATCCTCCAATGTTACGGTTCCGTCTTTAGTCTTGCCAAAATCAAACTTGTAGGATTTTCCTTCTTCAATATGCATATACGCCTTTGCAAAAGATGTAGGGAAAACTGTAATAGAATGTAGGTCTCTGCTTGTGTCTGCAAGGGTAAGAGATGCCATCTTCTTTCCTGTCTTTGTAATTCTTGGTTTAAAAGAAACTACAAACATTTCATCATCTTTGTATGGCAACTGCTTGTAACTTAAGAACTTTACAAGAGCATGAGACGATTCTTTTATTTCGTCAGACGGTATGAAAGATACAATCCTGTTATCATTACACAAGATAAGATAAGAACGACCCGTCTCAATAGTTGTATTTTCATCGTCAAATATACCGACACTGCCAGTTTTGTCCAAAACTTCAACTCGTGACCATCCTGTTCCTCGCTTAATTGATTTTACCATACCCATAAAAATGTATGATCCTTTTTCTTCAAAGTCAACAATGTCCTGAATAAATGCATAGTAGTGAGAAGGGATTGTAATATTAAACTCTGGAAGGTTTAGATACTCATAAAGGTTCTCTTTAATCTCCTGATCATTTCTAGGATTATCATTAAATGTTGCTGCCCCAATTGCTCTTAGCGCTTGAAGAGCACGGCTATTTACTCCGTTACCCTTGGTAAATGTAAACTCTTCAAGTTCTTTGTACGAACTAAATGGTCGTGCCGATATGTATCGTTCACCAATTTTGTCAGATATGAACTTGATAGCACTGAGTCCAAACCGAATGCCTTTACCCTCAATTTTAAAATCAATATCCGAATCGTTAATGTGAGGTAACTTAACGCTAATGCCCATTCTTTTTGCTTCAATAAGGTATTCAGTTCTTGCATCTTTATCCTTTTCATTTTTTAACACTGAGTACATAAACTCAAGTGGGTAATAATACTTTAGCCATGCTGTCCAATAGGATAGCGTTGAGTATGCTACTGCGTGTGACTTGTTAAATGAGTACCCTGCGTGAGCCTCAAAGTCATGCCATAGATCACGAGCAGCGTTGGGAGCAATAAACTTTGATGCACCTTCTACGAACTTCTCTTTAAACTGATCAAATTCTTTAGCATCTTTTTTCTTTCCAATGATCTTTCTAACTTTGTCTGCTTCCGACATGGACATACCGCCAAGGTGTACGCATGCTTGCATAACTTGTTCCTGGTAAAGAATACAGCCATAAGTGTCCTCCGTAAATTCCTTTAGTACTTGGTGTGTATAAGATATATTTTGACGACCATGTTTACGATCAACATAGTCTTTTCCAATAGTATTCATTGCACCTGGACGAACTAGAGCATTTGATGCAGCAAGTTCATTTAGGTTCTTAACTCCCATCTTAACAAGAAGGTTTGTATATGGTGCTGCTTCACACTGGAACACACCCTTTGTATAACCATCTGATAACATCTGATAAACATTTGCATCATCCATTTTGATCTTAAGAAGGTCAATCTTCTTTCCATCTCGCTCTTTAATTATGTCAATTGTATTCTTAAGAACAGATAAAGTCTTAAGACCCAAAGCGTCAATCTTAATTAAACCAATTCTTTCGGCTTCTTCCATGTCAACACCTACAACAGGAATTCTTTCATCAGAACCAGTAGCGGATCTTGTTTCGAGTGGTGCGTATCTGAAGATTGGTTCTTTACTTGTTACTACACCTGCTGCGTGAATACCTGTACCACGAATACGACCACGAAGTTGCTCTCCGTATACTTCTACTTCTGGATACTTCTCACGAAATTCGTATGTTGATTTCGATGTACAGAAATCATCCCATGAGTCTACAGTCTTTAAAACCTTATTAACATCTGACAGAGGAATGTTTAATACTCGTGAAACATCTCTAACAATTCCCTTGCCAGTAAACTCAAGGAAGGTAGCAATAGATGCAACATGTCGATACTGTCTAACAAGATAATCTTTTACTTCTTCACGACGAGTATCCTGAATATCTGTATCAATATCTGGGAAGTCATTACGCTCTGGATTAATAAAACGGAAGAACAAAAGATTATGCTCAATAGGATCAATGTCTGTAATCTTTAGTGCATAGCAAACAAGAGAACCAGCAGAAGAACCACGACCTGGACCTACCATAATCTCTTCCTTCTTTGCCCAGTTGATCATGTTACTTACAACAAGGAAGTATGGAGCAAACTTCTTATCTTTAATAATCTTTAACTCTTCATCAAGCCTATCAAGATACTCTTGGTTTTCTGACAAACCACGCTCTGCCAAACCTTCTAGCGCAGCCTTTGCAAGTTCCTTATCAGGACTCTTGTACTGGACTGGTAGTAGGTTTAGTCCTTCTTGGATGCCATAGTCTCCTACTGTCTCTGCTAATAGGATTGTGTTTGAATAGATGTCTGGTCGATCAATACCCTGCGATTCCATGGATGCTTTAATCTCTTCGTAAGATAGCAGGTGGATATCAAACTTATTAAATGTTATCTGACGATCTTCGCCATATAGGTAGTCAAGGCGTTCCATCATGTTGCCTTTTTTCTTTGACTTTTCGTATGTTGTATCTTTTACAAACTTGCCGTGTGTGTTCATAAGCAACTTAAACTCTTGAACTTCTTTTTGAGATGAATCAACATGATGGCAATCTGGTGTTACAACAACCTTAATGCCGAACTCATCTGCAAGTTCAATTAAATATTTATTAATGTGTGCTTCATTGTGAGGCATGACTTCAATATAGTAGTCATCTTCAAAGCGTTCCTTGAACCAAGAGATATACTTCTTGGCAAGAGCGAACTCTTCTTCTTCTAATGCCTTTACAAGTACGCTGCTTGGGCATGCAGAGGTTACGATAATTCCTTCTTTATATTTTTCCAAAATAGTAAAATCAAATCGTGGCTTCTTAAAGAAACCATCTGTCCAAGATAACTCACTGATCTTATTTAGATTTTCCAAACCAATTTGATTCTTGGCTAGAAGGATAATGTGATTGTAGACAAGATCTTGTTGACCTTCTCTTTCAGACTTATCTCTTGTATCAGATATGTCTGCACACATGTATCCTTCTAGACCTAGAATTGGCTTAATGCCATTTGCTTTTGCAATACGGTGCAGTTCCCTATGCCCAGATAAAGTACCGTGGTCAGTGATGGCAATTGCTGGCATCCCTAACTCAACTGCACGGTTCACGTATTCTTCTGGAGTAGCAATCCCATCAAATAAACTAAAATGGGTATGGACATGTAAGCCTACGTAATTCATATTACCAATCTGCGTTGGTAGATGAAGTTACAGATGGACCATCAAAGCCCAAATAGTATGCTTCTTGCTCGGCATAAGGAATCTTCTTAAGTGCTGACTCAAGAGGATAAGGCTCAATTGCCTTCCAATCAAATGGTTCCTTGTCTGGTGCTGATGGAATAAGTGTGTAATTAGTTTCAGTACCCTGACCATTACGCTTTAACTTCCACAGTACGTTTGAGATGCTACCTGTTTCTAGTGCATACTCACGAATTGTATTGAATGATGACTGCTTGCTGATACCCATTGACCAGATTGCAACATACGGTGCTTCAATTCCATCGTCAACTAATACGTTGCAATAGAAGCGAAGGCGACCACGCCAACCTGCTTTTGGATCCTTGCGGTGCATTTCTTCTGCCCAGTCACGGCCTTCAGATTCCAGTGTGTCTACAGCCTTGCGCTTGTAGTCCTTTGGATTTACGTGCTCTTTAACAACAAGTGCTAATCCACGCTTTTCATTATAGTTTGCAGAATCCTCATCGAGTTCTTCAATGAATCGGATCTTTACAGACTGACCGTCTGCTAGTTTTAGCCACTTTAACTTTGGCCCGTCGTTTTCATACTTTGGCTTGTCGAGCAGGGCATTAATGTTTTTGAGTCCCTTTACTACGCTCATATTATTTCTCCTTTGTTTGTTATATTAGTTTAGCATAAGTGATATAGATTTGTCAAACTGGAACTCCAAGTTCTTAAGTTCTTCATCTGGCATGTCACCAATATCCTTATACTCATTATTTAGTTTAATAACAGAAACACGAGAAGAAAGTTTTTCAACTATTCTATCTTTCATGTTTCCTCCTGCCTCATCATTATCAGCAATAACAATAATGTTATTGAAATACTTTTGAAGCAATTCTATTTGTGAACTTGATACATTTGCCCCTAGGGTTGCAACGGCTGGTAGACCTACCTGGTCAAGCCTAATTGCATCAAATGATGATTCCACTACATACACTCTATCAGATTTCTTAACTCTGTGCAAGTTAAAAAGTGTCTTGCTCTTTGGAAGACCTGGAGTATTCTTAAAATCTTTTCCTTCAATAGACCTACCAACAAACCCAATTGCAATTCCATCTGGACTGTGTACTGGAACGGTTACCATATCCTGCTTATCTGAATAACCTAAAGAAAATTTTGACCAAGACTGCACCTCAATATGTCTTGATTTAAAATAATTCTTTGGCCTATCTAGCAAAAGTAAATTGTTATAAAGTCTTTTTAGTATGTCAATGTCAAACTGTTTAAACTCTTCTTCTACCACAAGGCTCTTATTAATATCATCAACAAGATTGCTTAACTTTTCTTTTGACTTGATGTACCTGGCTCCTTCAAAATAAGTTCTGCCAGAAGTATGCATAATTAACTCTACAAGGTCTGCTGTCTTTTGGCAAGAGAAACAAAAGAACAAACCGTTTAACTTGTGTACTTCTCCTGCTGGGGTTCTGTGATTATTATGGAAGGGACAAAAAATTATATAGTTATCTGACAAGTCAGACTCAATGTCTATACCCGATCCTGTAAGGACTCTTCGGACTTGGTCTGCGGTATAAAGATTGGATTGGTTCCGTCTATACCTGCTATCCATTCGCTTTTCCTCTTCCCTGCGTAAACTGCCTGTATCGATAATTCAAATTCGTAAAAGTTCTTGTTACTATTATATCTTATTGTGAAGTCTGGGTCAAGGTCAATCCTTGGCACATACCCGCTTAGTTTCATTTCTGAGACTAACAATCTTATGTATTCTACTTTGAGTCTGCCGATCATGGAATCATCGTGAATGATCCCATCAAGATAAAACCTTTTTATGGGCTTATGATGGTAGAACGTTGGTGGCAGGTTCTCTCTTTTTTCTGACATATCATATTATAACTACTTATCTTCAAAGTCTTTGTATCTATAGTATCCCTTGTCAAAATCGCACTGAACTAGGAAGTCTCCCATAAATCCATTACGGTTCTTTCTAAAGGCACATTCAATAATATCGCTATTGGTTCCACGCCCTAGAGCAAGTACCCAGTCAGCATCGTAGGCAATCTGTCTAGACCATGCTGTTTGACCCAGTGTAGGTACAGTAGAGAGGTCGTTAACGTCATCTGGTGTTGCAGATGATATAGCAATAATAGGAACTTCTTCACCAATAGCCATTAGTTTAAGTTCTCTTGAAAGGTTCTTCATTCGTACCGTTTCATTATCTGACTTCTGATTAGGAGCCATTAACTGAAGGTAGTCAACGATTACAAAGTCTGGCTTATACTGATCAATTTTTCCACGAAGAACAGAAGGGTTGATCTCTCCACCTTGATCGTTTGATATGATGTGAAACTCTGGCTTGCCTGCAAGATTCTTTGCATGCCATTCCTTTAGCATGTCAATCTCAATCTCGCCATTGCTAATCTTTCTATGTGACCAGCGACCTTCGCCCATAATAGTAAATACACGGTTTCTTACTTCTGTCTCTGACATCTCAAGGGATATTACAAGGGGTGTCTTACCCTGCTTCCAGGCCTGCACAGCGAAGTACAGGGCTAACCAAGACTTTCCTATACCTGGGTATGCCAAGAAGACTCCTAACTGCCCTGGCATAATTCCAGATGGCAAGTAGTTATCAAATCCTGGCAAGCCAGTCTTGATGCCAATATGTCCTAGGGCCTGTTGCTTCTTTACATTTTCAAAGTAAGCAACTGCAGACTCTAGGTCTGTGACATCAATATCACGAATAGCAGCGGTGTTCTTTTTTAACTCTGAGGTCTTTGTAATAAGATCGTTTAGGGCAATACTGCCTTGGTTGTTTTGTACATTTGTTGCTGCGGATCTAAGAATATCTTTTAGACTATCATTTAAATATTCTCCTTGAAGTTCTTCAAGATGATGCTTTGTTGCTCCAACCCCTGCTACTGGTTCAAAGTCTCTAAACTTTTCTGTAACTAATTCTTGTGGTGGCAATGTAGCATTTGCCTCAAAGTATAAACGAATAAACTCCCAGATATCTCCGTGGGTTCTTAGAAGATTATCAACATTGGCTTGAAGAAGAACATGCATCTGCTTATCTTTAAGGACTGCCGTAATTAGTTTTGACTCTGTATTATTCACTTAGCCACTCCTTTGCCATTCGTCTACGCTCTGCTCTTTCTTTATCATCTTTTTCTTTATCTAACCTTGCCTTAAAAATTTTACCAGCGTTGTATGCAAAGTCATTCCAATTAGGATACTCAGAAACAGTAAAATAATAATCAAGTAAATCATAGCATAACTGAAGTTTATAAGACTTGATAAGATTACCTGAAGCCCATTGCTCAGCATGCATGTTTAAACCAGACTCTTTTTCATATCTTTGCAAATAAAGTTTGTTATAACGACTGAGTAGTGCAAAAGTATCTCTGCGCTCAGACGGATCTTTGCGCTCTGCCATTATGCTTCGGCAGCCTCTTCTTGTGCTTCCTTGATCTTATCTGTAAGTTTATCTTCAACAAACTTGTAGACACGCTCAAAAGCCTGATCTGTATTTTCTCCATTGCGCTTTGAATCAACAACTCCAAGATCAAGTCTTAGTGATTGAAAGTTGCCAAGGTTAAGCGTGTATCCTAGTGTAACGGATACTTTTGTCTCTTCGTTTTCCATTTTATACCCTTCGCTAAATAGATTCATTCCAGATTGGAATAAATCTCCCATCTTCTGTCTTCCTATATGTAAGTATACCATCGCCCATTCTTCGTGTCAACTCTTGTTTACTAGGCGTAATATCATTAGTAATTAACTTATCTTTTCTTGGTCTGCCAATATGGTATGAAGCAAGTATATCACGGATCTCTTTTACTTGCGATTCTGAGTAGTATGACCTTACTTGGAAACCTCTTGCCCCACCCTTTTGAGACCCCGTTGGAAATGGAATGACTCCTCGTTTCATTAGTGATGGCATATATTTTTTGTGACGATTAACTAAATCAGCAGTCTGTCCTACAGTATATGCTCGTTCTCTTTTATTTTTAAAATCACTAATTAAACAACTTTCAATTTGATCTTTTGTAATATTATAAACAGACATGATTCCATTAGAATGATTGTAATGATGTATTCTAACTAAGTCTTTATTAAGAAACCAAACCTTCTTGTTCCCTGGTATTACAGGTGACTCATTGTATTTTTCGCTCTCAATAGTTCCCTTTTTAGTAACCATTGTCCCTCCAAAGTTTGGCTAGGTGGATGAAAAAATACTCTAAACCCACAACTCATACAGTATACTTCTAAATGATTAATCTCGGTATATTGCCTATCTAGAAACATTCTTCCTTTGCACTTTTTACATGACATCATTAGTTGGGTATTCCAACTACTATCAAGTTAAGCCCAACGCTTGTGTCTCCTCCAGTATTAAACTTAACCGTTCCTTCTACTCTAGAAGTTGATATACTATTTATAGTTACCGTGACATCTTTTCCAGCATCAGTGTTTCCTACGTTAATAGGGGTCGCTGTTACAATTGGGGCAAACTTAAAGTCTGTTGAAAAGTCATAAGAGAACGTCTTAGACGATCCTGCAATCTGTGTTGTACTTGTTGTAACTTGGACATATCCACCGATTATACGGGCCTCTGAAATCTTTACGCTTTGCTTACCTGATGTTGTTGTGTCTACAGAGACATATTTGTTTGTTGAAGTAGAAATCTGTGAAGATAAATCATTAATAGCCTTAACAATCTGATAGATATATGTTACGTCTAGAGGCTGGCCTCTTTCTGGTACAGGTAATATTGCCATACTCTAATTATACCAGAGACCCTGTGGTTGCGTTTCTAATTCCTGAGTCAAAAATTTTGATAGTTTTGCCTGCTGTTGGAGTTCCCACTATTGCCTGTGGTTTTGTTGATGCTAATTGTACTAATACCCTTATTGTCTGAGGAGTGCCAGTTTTTAAAAATGAAAGGCTTGTGCCAGTTGGTGTTCCAATGTGTGTGAATGTAGCGCTGGAATCATATTGAACAAAAACATCATACTTTGTTTGGTCTGCTGGATTTGAACCATTAGACCAGTTTACTAATACTAAATTTCCAATTACAGATATATCTCCTGGCAAAACTTGAACAAACTGTCCATTAATCATAAAGATCTGCGACCAAGCAGACTTTCTATTCTTGTCTTCTGCAACAAGCCTAAATCTTATAACTCTGCCATTTTCTGATGAGACTTTTCCTAAAAGTTCTTTTTTAACTATAACATTCTTAATTCCTGCATCTGCCACTATAACACATCCAAACCAAATCTGAACTCAATATAGTTTGTTGTATTTGCTGACTTAATAATTGTTTTTGCATTTGGAGTTCTCATTACAGAGTATCCAGTTAAACCGTAAACAGAGTTTGTTGAGTTAATATTCTCAAGCCTAAATCCATCCAAGCAAACATAAAAGTCAGATGTTGGAGTATTGTTTCCATCCTTTGTAACAGAAACATAAATTCTAGCAGTATTTATTTCTGCCCACGAGAAGTCTGCACTCTTCTGAAGTTCTTGAAGTTGCTTTGATACAACCAAATACCTATTTGTTGAAAAATCATTGTCTGCACTAGTCACGACTGCTTCAAAAAGTGCCCACTTACCAGTTTTAAATGTACCAGTAGAAGAAAACTCAACAATAATTCTAACAGATGTTGGTAGTGTTTGTGCGTTACCAACCTTATTGACCACAGAAAATGCCAATCTAAGTTCATCTGCTGGAGAGTTTTTGCTAAAATCTACTGTCGTTCCGTTTAACTGTACAAACTCTGATCCAGTTGCTGCAAGTAGATGGTCGTCAGATTCTACAGATATTGTAGATGTGTTACCTGACATTATAAGAATGTTATTTAAGAATCTACATCTTTCATGTCTATCTACTCTGTTTTCATTAGTAAAAATTTTATTGTCTGCATTTGTTTGAAAAACTGGATATATCTGATTGATAATGTTTGTATCAACATCATTAATTAAATACCCAGCAGATTTAAATGTACCAACAACTGCAGCGTCTGCCACTAATGTAAAGGTTGTTGGGGATGGAACAGACACAATCTCTTTATCTGTAAGATTAAAACTGCTTGGAGAAATTCCAGAAATAGAAACCCTGGTGTTGTTGTTAGCGGAAAACCCATGGGCTGCGTCCGTTGTATATGTTACGTTTACTCCAGATGCTACTGCTCCAGTAATATTGACAAGTCTATCATCTAGTGGTGAATATATGACTGGTATCTCTTTACCCTGAGAAGAATATTTCCAGGATTCAGAATCAGAAAATGAGTAAATGTTTTTACTATCAAATGCTCCTGCAGCAGGGTTTGATGCAGCGGAGAATAAACCTACCTCTGTAATTTCATATCGTTCTTGTGTTGGAAGTTCTGCTGTCAGTACTACTTTTGATACCCCAGACTCATCCACAAAGCCTCTTGAGATTATAGGCACACGAAACATTTCAAAGTCAAGTGACTTTTTATCTGAAAAATCTGGAAGAGTTCCATCTTGTGTTAGTGGCTTTGGACCACACCCAACAGCAATATGAGAAGCATATGATGGTGTTTGACCAACAAGATACTTGGCTAGAATATTTTTCCCTGTGTTTGTTATCATTTAATTTCCTCCATTATATATTGTAGCATCATAAATTTCTCCACTTGTCAATAACTGAACCTCTGCCTGAACCCCATCTTTTAGGTTTATAAGGTTTATCACTAGGTCTCCGCTTATGGGATCAATATATATAGACTTACAGTTTGGAACCTTTGTCCATTTGTTTTTATCTGGCTCAAGAGGGTTCTCAATTATGTCATAACCATTTCCACAAACTGGAAGGTGGTCCATTATTGCAATAGACAAAGACTTAAAGAATGAGTCAGACTGCTGTAGTCTTAAAATATTATTTGGGTTGTACTGTAGATAAAGATCTGTTAAATTTTTAATAGGGGCATAGACTACTTTTTGACCATTGACCAGGTCGTGTCTGGATATTGTTGCAAGTTCTTGACCACCAATATCTTCAAATATTAGGTCTGTCATTATTTCAATAGACATAACCTCTGAATCTCTTATTATTAAGTCAGGGGTTGCAATCTTTATGGCATTAACAGTTGACTTTAATGAAGCACTTTGAGATGCTGCATTGTCTACCAATGGAAGTGAGGCCGTAGCATTTGGCACTGGAAGTGAGGCCGTAGTGTTTGGTGATACAGTTTCTCCACCGCCATCTGTCATGAGTCCTAGGTATCTCATCAGACCACCTCACTTAAAAATAATGTCATATCTGGTCCATCTACACTCTTGGAATAATCAATGTTATAGATTACAAACCTGCTTGATGAAGGGGATGCCATAGATACTCCGTTTTCTTCATAGTCAAGGGTCACAATGTCTCCCAGTTGTAAGGTTGGTATTGCAAACACCTTAACACCAACAGATCTTCTTGGCTTTGCTATTTTTTCAATAAGCCATTTCATTAAACTGTTTGCCTCATCATAAGACTGAATGTATGGAGTATCTAATGAAAAATCTTTTTTACCGTATGTCATTCTGCTTAACTTTATGTCTTGATAGTCTTGCTTAAACTTATATGGGTTTGATATTAAAGTTTCTCCAACAAACTGGGGATTTGAAGTAAGTGTGTTTTTATTATAATAGTCATCAACGGTTAATCTATTATCAGATTGCTGTGTAAATGTTATTCCTTGAACTCTTAAATAGTTACCAGTTGTCTCGTCCAAACTAATTGCTGTATCTGTTGCATTAAATACCATAAACTCTGCTCCATAGGATCCTGCTCTAAATCCAGAAACAACATATCCCTTTATCTTATTAAATGTTGGAGAAATCTTTGCAGTTAGTGCTGGAAAGGCTTTATCATATTTAAAATTAAAAGTGGCTGCCTCTCTCATTATGCTACCAAACTCCTCAAAGTATATGTTGTATTTTGGTGCTTCTGAATTTCCTATGCCTGCCAAGTATGTATTTTGAATTAATCCACTAATAGAGTATTTTCTAAAAGACTCATTAGCGTTTATGTCTGAGTCTCCGAATACAGAGTTGACTGGGGCACCTAAAGAAAATGTTGTATTCTGAGAATAGTTATTGCACAATGCATAGACATTTTCAAACATAATTCTTGAAGATCCTCGTGTAAATAGTGCAACGTCTGAGTACGCTGGTAGAGGATCTGTGTCGTCTATTGTCTTAATTAGTTGGCCATTTAGATACAGATAGAATCTTCTTGTACTTCCAATATCTTCATACTCTGCTGCTAAATCATATACCGTTGCATTTTCTTCAGCGACTATTCTTGCCTGACCAGTAAACTTACCATCATCCACAGTGATTTCTCCAAGGCCTTGCCAAATAGGTACTGGGATTGCAGTTCCATTATTAGACTTTATCTTATAAAAGAAAACATTGCTAACGCCCTGCCTTTCTTCTTCAGAAAGATTTCCTATTCCTAGCGCTGCTATTTCAAAGTAATATCCAACATTTGTTGTTGGGTTAAGCATAAAGGCAAGACCGCCAGATCCTCCAGAAATATTAATATTTTTATCTGGGGTGCTACCATTAACAACATAAAATGTTGAGGAACCATTAGATGTTTGACCTCTGTCTTCATTGTTTTCAATCTTTCCAACAATTCTCATTCTTGTTCCGAAATGCTTGTACTTTTTATCTTTTAAGTTTTTATGTACATATGAAATAAAGTCTCTTGGTTTTTGCTTAGTTGTAAAGTTTGGTCCAGTTAATGATAATGCTGAAGACTGCAGTGTTCCAGTTTGTGATTTAGTTGCTGTAGCAATTTCTCCAATAAAGGATGTTGACATAAAGTTTTTTATAATTCCGCTTCTTGATGCTGTCTTTGCGATTGCATCTGAAGAATATCCCTCTGGAGTAATCTTACCAGCAGTCTTTAGAAAATTTATTTCTTCCTGTGTTGCTCCTGGTGGTATTGTCACTTCTATACTTACTGACTCTAAGTCTTGATCAAATAAGAATTCTGAGAACATTGAACATCCTTTAATGTTATCGTCAGATTTCCAGTAGTCAGATATTCCAGCAGAGTGTGCAACAACTTCAGTTCCAAACTGTCCACGGCCATGCTTTTGAACGTCTCCATTTTGTAATTTAACAACGCCATCTTTTTCAAAATACTTTGGCTCAGAGTATATTCTAACCAAACCTGTAGGATATATTTTTCCATTAAAGGGAAGTTTTGCAAAATAGTTTTGATAATCTTCAGTTGATGTTATCCATACATTTCCAAACCCAGAAACATTATATTGAACTGCATCATACTTAATAATCTCTCCTTGTGAATAGAAGTATCCGTTATATCTTGTAATCCAGTAGGCTGCTTCACCAAGGCTAAATGTATTATTAATCACAATGTTGTTTTTTACTTCTGGTACAGAAGCAGTTAGATCCGAGTTAAGAGGAATAGCGCTGAGCACATAGGCAGATTGAGTTGCCACTTCATTATTTATTGACTTGGTATTTTGTGTACCAGAAACTTCCCATAACAGTGCTGGTTTGTATGTGTAGTATCTTTCATCATCTACAAGGCTTGCCTGTCTTAATGATCCTATAGATCTTTGAATGTATCTTGTGCTGTAATTAATTGCGCCATCATTATATACCGCACTATCCTGGGTTGATACAGAAATAACATTTGCTAACTTTGGCTTATTTGTTTTGTTTTTTACTTCCCTATCTTCTACAAAATCTTTTGTACCCTTAAGATCAAAAGTTGTCGGTCTTTCTTCTATTGTTGGCATTATATAATTTTTACTCATCATAACAAAGTTATTGTACTCATCAAAGAACATTGCTGTCTGAGTTGAAACTGCCAAGTCTTGAAGAACCTGTGCAACGCTAGTGTTTGGCCCAACAAAAAAGTATGGAATGATAATTTCTTTTTCATTTGCAACTCTTCTAAACGTATAGTTAGAAAACCCTATGTGGTCTAGTAGCAAAGAAACTGCAGAACTAACAGAAACCTCAGTCATCAATATCTCTGGAGCAGTTAGTGATTCTAAATACCAATACATATCTCTTAATGATATAGACACATGCTTTGACATTAAGTCTTGTTTTGGAAACGCATCTGAGTACAATGCTTTTATCGGAACATAGTAGTCCCATCCAGCAACATCAACAATTACCTCATAAAATTTAAACTGAACATGCCTTGAAATATATTTAGCAATGATACTATTTTTGTTATTAGTATTAAATGCTTGATCATGATCAAAAAGAGTTATGCTTCCATTAGAAGCAATTAGTTGTCCTACTGGCAAACCAGAAAGTCCTAGGTCTGATGCACTCTTATTAATAGAGTAGTCAATTGTTTTATCAGAAACATTCATCACAAGTCTTGGAGAGATTTCAATAAGATCAAATGTAGCGTCTTTCGTGTTCATAGTTTCTACTACAAGTCTTACCCCGCTTATATACTCAAACTCTCTAAACTGTTCTTTCTTGTCAAGTGTTTTTACAAATACATCTGGAGACGTTGCATCTGTTACAAAGTTAGTTAATCTATCTACTGTCTCATCTTGTATGTACCACCCGTATGTTGGTATTTTTACCACATACTGTGTACCGTCCCAAATATGGTAAGCGCCTAGTTCGTCTTTATTTGGTTTAATTAAATAAGCATAACCAATTACTGACTGTTCTGGAAGCAATGAAATACTTGTATATGTTTCTGCAATAACAAAATTTGATCTCCACTCTTCTGGGACGATTAATCCGTAAGCAATTTCAACATATCCGTCGCTCTTAATGATAGGAGTTCCGTCTCTTCTTGTTACTGCTGGGTTAAAAGATACAACGTTTTCCCAATTACCATCTCTTAAGAACTGAATCTTCCACTTGCTTGGAGTCTTTTGATTTAGTTCTCCATAAAATGGATCTGCATATGCACCAGTTGATGAAGAGAATGGTCCAAGATTTTCAGTTCCAGTATGTGTTTGCATTTTTACAACCACTCTATTTGTTGGAATCTTTTTTTTATATACAATGAATGGGCAGGCATCTTCTATTGAATACTGAGAATCACGAACTTTTGACGCTACCCCGTACTCCTCTCCAGATTCTGTTCTGTATGATGTCCAGTACTTAAACTTGTCATTTTTGTCTGGCATGTAGTATCTAGGTCTATCTGCCATAAATAAGTTTGGGTGATGTAATTTTCCTTTTTCAAAGAAGACTGCTTTATTGATTCCCGATCTTGGTCTAAACTGACCAAAGCAATCTTCTAAAGAATAAAGAGTTTGCAATTTTTCTTTCTTAGTTAAAAATGTTGTTGGAATATCATTGTTATCAAACTCTCCATCTATAATAATATCTGCATCGGTTGCTCCTGTATAAAAATTTCCAGCATCATTAACATCAAAACTACTAGGCAAAGAAGAGTATACAGATCCAGACTGTGTAGGTCTATATCGATAGTTTCCTATATGCTTAATATTAGTTGGAATATTCATATTCCATTCAGCAGTTATGATTGACTTATTTCTTATTGTTGAAGATGTTTCTAAGAAATTTTGTAAGTCTTTGTCCTCAAACATTATACCTCTTCCAAGGTAACTGAGACATTCCAATAATCAAAGTTGGCGCCTCTTTTTTCTACAGAGTATGAAAAACTTGATATAAACATTTCTACAAGTTGGTTATACTGGGATAGGTGATCATAAGGAGCCTCTGTTCCCTTAAAAATTCCTTTTCTGTCATATGCTAGGAATACCCAGAAAGATCCTTTGTGACCGTCATACCACTCAAGCATATCTGCTCCACCTGCTCCACCGTCTGTTGTGTATGATGTGTGTGGCGACTTTCCAGTTGTTATATTAAAACTTGGAACATTAGAGTGAGACCTAGAAGGTATCATATTCCAACTGGTGCTAATTTTCATTTTGTCTGCAGTGTGATATGATCTCATACGACCATTTATCATTCGCTCACGCTTTTCGATGCGCTCATCTGAGAAATCAAGTGGTGACCTATTGTCATCTGTAAGCATTAAGAATTGGTCTGTTAGTTCTGGGTCTACCCCGTCTGCTGCTGCTCCAACCTCGTATCCTTGAGGAATATACAAACCATTTATCAGGGTGCCCGAGTTTTCAGACCAGAGCATACCGCTAGGCCTGTTGTATCTTTTACGGCTTTGCATATAGGCGAACCTTGGATCATCTACCATTTATTCCAATCCCCCTGATTCTTCTATCGTCAACCTGCTTGATTGTTGACATTACTGCCTGTGCAATTTCATTTGGATTAGCATTTGTCTTTGCATTAACAGTTAATGTATATGTATTATTATACACTGCCCCGCCAGTTGGCTGACCACTATTTATTGCCTTCATTGTATTTACACCATGAGCATCTACAGCATACTTACTCATAACAAACTCTCCTGGAGTTAGCATTGCTGGGACCGTATCAGTACCCTTTGCAAAACCGCCAAGCGCAAACTTCATTGGATTAATTAGTCCACCCATGGCAGCCATCTGCATTCCAAATCCACCGCCACTACCACCGCCCGATCCTCCGCCTGGAATCTTAACAGTTGTTCCAGACCAAATCATACTTCCACCCTTATACTTTGGATCTGTAGTAAACTTTGGATTAGCATCAAGAAGTTCTTCTAGAGAAATTCCATTCTGACTTGCAATTCCAGAAAGAGTGTCTCCAGGTTTAACAACATAGGTTGTTGCTGTTTTAGGAATCACACTATATGATGGAGAATCTGATGCATTGTCTACCGCTGCTGCTGCTGCATCTGCTGCAGCCTTTGCTGCTGCTTCTGCTGCTGCTTTTTCAGTTGCTGCCTTCTCTGCTGCAGCCTTTGCTGCTGCTTCTGCTGCTGCTCTAGCCTCTGCTTCTGCCTTGGCCTTTGCTTCTGCAGCCTTTCTGGCTGCTTCTGCTGCTGCTGCTTGCTCTGCTGCTGACTTGCCCTCTGCTGCAGCCTTTTCTGCTGCTGCCTTTGCTGCTGCATCTGCTGCTGCTTTATCTGCTGCAGCCTTTGCTGCTGCATCTGCTGCTGCTTTATCTGCTGCAGCCTTTGCTGCTGCTTCTGCTGCTGCTCTATCTGCTGCTGCTGTATTTACTGGCTGTGTTTGTACTCCATACTTCGCTATTAAATCTTTAGCCTGGAATTTGCTTAAGTCTGTTAGCCCCTGATCAAGAGCCTTCATTGCAGACTCAATACCCGTAACAAAGTCTAGCGCCCTAACTCTTGCAATCTCTACATTACTTTGAATTTGTTCCCAGGCTTCTCTGCTTAAGCCAGCAATCCTGATTCCTGCAATATCTTCTTTTAATGTAATTTGCTTAAGTCTAAGAAACTCTTGCTGTGGCTCTATTGCGGACTCTTCTTTTTCAAATATTTTATCCTGTATTTCTTTAATTTCTTTTTCAAGTTGCTTTCTAGTTTTAAGTTGGCCAAGTTTTGGATCTTTCTGTCCTTGCTTATCAAACCCAGTTGCTGTAGATAATTCATATTTTCTAGACTGCTCAATTGCATCCTTTTGCTTTGTTACTGCATCTGCTGCTTCTTGCGCTCTAATTTCTTGTGCAGCACGGGCTGCTGCTGCTATGTCTCCAGATGTTAGCGCTTCGGCAAGAGTTAACTGTCCCTTTTGCTGGTTAGCAATATTAGCATTTGCCTTTTCTACTGCATCCAAAGCCTCAATTCTTTTATCGTATTTTTCGTTAATTGCTTGCTCTTGATCTTCAATCGCCTTTAGCGCTGCTTCTTTGTCATCATTAAGATATTGCATTGCTGCAATTTCATTTTGTGCTTTTTCAATTTCTGCATTAGCCTTTTTGTTATCAATATTCATTTCAAAATCTATTTGAATTTTTCTTTCTTCTGTATCAAAAGAATCCATAACGTTTGAAAATAAATCATTAAACAAATCTTCGTATAGCCCTACAGTCTTTTTTAACTCTTCAAGTCTTGATTTCATTGCATCATTTGATTCTGCTAAAATAATTTCTGCAGCGTCTATGTCTTTTTGTACCGCCTTCTTTGCATCTACACCTTTTGTTGCCAATAACTTTGCTTTAAGTCTTGCAAGATTATTATTTTGATTAAAAATAGAAACTTCTAACGCTTTTAATTCATTGTCTGAAGAAATAGCAAAAGCATTTAGTCCGTTGCCACCTGCTGCCATTTGTTTTAATCTTTGCTCTTGAAGCCTATCATTTTTAAGTTGAGAAGTTGCAGTCTTTGCATCTTGAATTGATGCCGAGGCCTTCTGTGCTACAGTTAATGCGTTATATTTTGTAATTAGTTTGCCTAATGATTTTTCATTTACGCCATTAGCAATTGCCTGTGCATATGCTTTATTAGAAACTAGTTCATATGCATCTGCAACTGGAACACCTAACTTTGAAAGTTTATCCATAGCCTTGCTTTGATCACTTATAGCCTTGGTTTCTGATTCCATGCTTGAGTTCCATTCACCCATGGTGATTGAGTTAAGTGCTTCTTGGATATTCTTTGCATCTGCCTTTAATCCAATAATATTTCCCTTGTTGTCAAATTTAAATAGAGAGTTCTTTCTCTTCTCGTATTCCTTTGGATCCATACCAACGATTAGTTCGATAAAGTCCTGGCTACCGCCCAAACCTCTTAGATCGTTTTCTATACCGCTAAATACATCGATGGTCTTCTTACCACCAAACAGGTTGTCTAGAGCCTTACGAGAGGCACTCCAGCCTTCTGTAACCTTGATCTGGTTCTTTCGTACATCTCTTAGTTTCTTTACTAGGTCATCTAGTGGTGAAGATTGAACTTTGCTTCCCCCGCCAGTTGGGGTTGTTCCTGTTGGGGCCTTTGTATCTATGGCAACCCCATCTGTAACCGCCTTATTTCCTTGAGCCTCGATATACTTATCTACAATATAAGCCTTGCTTCCAGTAACACCTGCTCCTCCCTTTGGACCTGTCTCTTTACGCCAAGCCTTAAAGTCTTCACTTTCAATAATTGTTGGGTCTGGAATATTAATTAATGATGCAATGGTTGTTGTGTAAACTTTTTGCTGATCTTCAGTTAATGTGTTAAAGTATGCCTCATCAAAGGCTGCAGTTCCCTTAACCTCTGGCATAATTTCGTAAACAATTTTTGCAGTTAAATCTTTGCTTCCTTCGATTGTGTCAAGAATTTTATTTAGATTATCATATGCTGCCTGGTTTTTTGGATCTACATAATAACTAACCATTACGTCAGATGGTATAACTGCATTAAGATTGTTTAACTTAATCATATTCTTTGTAAAGTCAAGCGCATCTGAATCTTTTTCAAATGCTTCAACTCTTGTAACAAATTTTGTTTGAACTTCCTTGTTAACAACATCATCTGCTCCAAGAATATTTTGTGCTGCTACACCAATAGACTCAGAAGTTGCACCGCTAAACTTAGTAATAATATTCATCATCTTTGGAGCAATATCTTTATTATCTGCTGCAAGTCCTAGTAAAGTTCTAAATACTGCAGGAGGAATATCTCCACTTGCCATCTTTGCTTGAATTAAATATTCTTGACCCTTAGAGATTAGTCCACCGCTTCTTAGGTCTCCTGCTTGCTGATTAACAACATCTAAGTATGCTAGTTGGTTTGGATCATCTTTGTATCTGGCAGTTGCTGCTTTCTTCATTCCGCTCATCATTGATTCTTGAAGACCACCAGCACCTTCATATTGTGATACAACATCTGCTTGTAGTTTGCCTTGGGCTGCAGTTAGTTTATCTCTTTCTTTAAGATACTTGGTTTGTAGAGCGTCGGCTTCATTTATTTTTCCTTGTAATCTAAGTTCTTCAACCTTTTTTTGATAATACATATCAAACGAATCAAGCATTTGTTTGTTTTGTTCCATTGCAATTTTAGCATCTACTGCTGCTGCTGCTCCAAGAGTACCTGCTTGCTTTGTAAACTTCTTTGATGCAAAGTATGCACCAATACCACCAACTGCAGCACCTATTCCTGCTCCGATAGTTGCACCAATACCTGCAGTTATAACTGCAAGAGGACCACCAACCGCACCAAGAGCCCCGCCAATCATTCCTCCAATGCCTGCGCCTGCTGCTGCTCCACCAAGTGCTGATGCTCCAATACCAACCTTTTGCATTGTCTTTTGTCCAGCCAACTGCGTTGTTAAACCTGCACCCTTAACACTATTAATACTGCTTTGCATAGCCTTAGAATTTTGAGCAACCATATCAAGTCTAACCTTTAGTGGCTCTTTGTCAAGTCTTTCTCCGTTTGGACCCAAAAGACTTTCTAATTGTCCGATGACCTTAATGCCAATAGACATATCTCCTGCTTCTCTAGCAGCATTCATTGCCAAACTCTTTGCTTGCCCCATATCAATAGCACCAGACATTATTGATGCCGATAGTTGTCCACTTAAATCTTTTGCTGCAACGTTGCCCTTACCAGCAGAATTTTGCTCTGCAATTCTTTTTGTTAGTGCCTTGCCTTCTGCCGTTTGAACAAAGGCTTCTCCGTAGGTTGTCTTGCCTGTTGCTGGCCCTAGCATTGAGAATGAGTTCTTTCTTCTTAAATCCATTTGTTCTGATGCTGTTGCCTTGCCACTAAAGTTTGCTATTGCTTGTATTGCATTAGCAGATCCCCTAAACTTATCGCTTTCGTCTAAGACCTTTTGCTGAGCACTATCAAATGCCATTCTTAAAGCAACAAAAGATCCTACAGTTGCAATAAGACCAATAGCAAGGGCGGATGCTGGACTCTTAAGCATTGGTATAATCATAGATAGCCCCATTAGTGGCATCATAACCTTTTGAGATATTTCTCCAACTTTGCCTGGGGCCATTGACCCAATCATTGCAGCACCTGATGCTATACCGACTGCACCCCCTATACCCATACCTGGGCGTTTACCTGCATCAATTTTTGCTTGTCTAGCATCTGCTCTCTTTGAAGCAAATGCTGTTATTCTTCCAGACACTGTCTTGCTCTTAGCCTGTGCTGCTGCTCTTTCAGAAATAATTTGTTGTTGGTATCCTATTTTTTCTGCAAGCCTACTTCTTTTTTCTGCCAACTCTGCTTGCTTTCTTTTTCCTCTCATTACTGGATCGATAGTTCCAGTTGTTCCATACATTGCAGTCTTGTTTGCATTAATTCTTGCTTGTGTTTTTGCTTTTACTCTTTCTTGTTTTTCTAATTGACGACGAATAGACTTTGCTTCTGCATCAACTGGGCCAGTTCCATACAGCAAAGTTCTTGATGCTGCTGCTGCTGATTGAGAAATATTTGTTCCAATATTAGCGCCAACTGCTTTTGCCTCTGCAATAGATCCTCTTGCTCCATCTATCAATGCTGTCGACGTTGTTACTCTTGCTTCTGGAGCATTTGCCTTTCCAGGCATTACAAATCTTCCTACCTTTTTAGGAATCCCTTGAACAATGCTTTTTCCTTTAGGCTCTTGCGTCATCAATGTATCTTTTTTGCCTGCAGATGACTTTACCTTAGCAGGAAGTTTTTCTGTCTTTGGCTTGGTTATCTTTCCAGTCTTATCATCTTGTAAAACCTCATCTGGCTTAATTGCAATAGATGTATGAAGTTTATGAATTGCTTTCCAGTCTACCTTTTCTTTTAATCTATCAAGCATGGATGTATAGAGTGGTCTTTCTGCATCATTTAACTGTAACTTTGGAATTAATTTTTCAAGGTTTGTAATAGATTTTTTAACTTCTTTTTGCATCATTGATTCAAATTGTTCTGCTGACATTTTCTTTGCAATATCTGCAGTCTGATTTCCAAACCAGAACGGAGATCTTGCTGCTGCTGGTCCCTTAACCCCACTTAGGTTAGTCTTTATCATCTCTTCAAGAGAAGGCATCTTGTCTGCATAATCTCTTGCTCCTGACGCTGTCTTAAATACTCCTGCGGTACCTACGTCAGTTAAAACATTTCCTCCTAGATTTCCTCTCTTGAGGTCTTTATCTCCACGGAGGCCTGCTGCAAGTAACTGCTTAATGTATTGCTTCTTGCTAAACTTTTTTGGAATTGTATCTGGATCAAACTTAGAATTAAACTCAGACTCAAGAGCATAGATTGTTTTACCAGTTACTGGGTCTTGGATTAGTCTTAATTCTTGCTTTGGTGTTTCAAGTCCATGGACTTCTCTTGCAATCCTTGTTGCTCTTAGTTCAGCCATTGCAGATTTTTCATCTATCATTGGCTTTACATAAACTTTTCTTCCATCTTCTGTTATGTGTACTCCAGAAAGGTGCTTGGCTCCAACATTGCTAAACCCTGTTCCTACCGACAGTTGTTCTCTATATTTGGTTATTGGCTTTCCTGCTGTTTTTGCATCTTCTAGTTTTTGTAATGCTAGTAGCGCTGCCTGACTTCTTTTACCCGATACAGATGCAACCTTTATTGTTCCAGAAGATCCGTCAGATCTTCCACCTTTAAATGCTCCATCTTCCAAAACTGCATTGTTCATTGTCTTTTTAAGTTCATTTGTTCTTGCGCTTACTTCTGGTCTTTCGTATGCAATTATATTTCCCTTTGCATCTCTGCTTACCTTAACAACTTGTCCTGGATAGTGATCAAAAAGTCTTTTTGCTGAAGCCTTTGTGTTAGGCTTACTCTTTGATTTCTCTACTGCTTCATAAAGTTCTTTTGCAGTTGCTGTGCTGTTGTAGACCATCTTTGGCTTTTGAAAACTTGTAAGTCCTTGTGGTGCTAGAAGTGCTGAAACTCCTTCAGCATGTTTTGGATCTCTTGCTAATCCCCCAAGGATTCCAGATTTAATATTTCCCATTCTTGAGTAGACATCTTTGTCTCCAATCAAAGGAATACTGTGGCTACCATCACCAAGTGGAACTCTAGGAATTGCTTCTAGTGATTTGATAAGATTTGTTCTAATTTGATCTGCTACCTGTGCTGCTTTGGTTGGACTCATGTTGCTTGGTGGGCCCATTAACTTAGATGTCATTGTTTGTACTGATCGTGTTTTCTTTATCTCTTCTAAATATTCTACTAGGTTTGCTCTATTGTGTGTTAGATCTTTGTGAAGAGATTCTGGTATATCAAACCCTACAGCAGTATATGTTGTTCCCTTTTCAAATCCTCTTACCTTAAGTGTCTGAGCCTTCTCTTTAAACTCATCTGGTACATCACTAAGATCAACCTTTGAATTACCTGTTGCATGTGCAAATACTGTGTCTGGTTTTGATTTTACTTTTGACTTTGCTTTTCCAGACTGAGTAACTTCTCCTGTGCCATCATTAAAACCTTGAAGTCTTTTGCTAACCATTGCACTAATAATTGGTTTAAATCTAGGATCTTGTGCTACTTCTGCTGGGATAACTGCTTCACCAGGAGTAAGCATTGATGGAACTGTATCCTGATTTCCACTTCCTGGTACCCTGGTTGTTCCAGTTGAATACTTTTTCCTTGCCTGACTTCCTCTACCGCCTGGAACTGGACCAGTAAATCCCATCTGTGCTGCAATTGCTCTTCTATATGCATTTGCTAAGTTATTTAATGCGCCTGCTTCAGAAGTAAATGTTTGCTGTAATTTTTGATGAACTTGATCAAGAGATGCTGAAACTGCAGAGGCTTCTAGTTGTTCTTTGGTTAAATAGTTTGTCTGTTCTCCTAGAACCTTACTTGCTCCGCCTGTTCTGTTATACATAGATTTCATGCCTGCAAACATTTTAATTATATTTGCAACAGCATTTGCTATTAAACCAAATGTCATTAGAAGAATTGGGCCAACACCTGCAACTGCAACTGTAAATATAGTTAAAAACTTTTTACTACCTTCACCAAGATTATTAAATTTATCAAGAATCTTTCCAACAAACTCAACAATAGGTGTCAGTGCTTTTAAGAACTGTTCTCCTACTGGAGCAATAGCCAACTTAAGATTTTCCATTGACTTTTTAAATTTATATGTTGTTGTGTTTTGGATCTTATCTAATTCTCGCTGTGACAAGATTGCAAGTTCTTCTGTAGTTGCTTGTGTAAGTTGTAGCACTCTGTTTGCTTGTGTACCCTGTGCTGTTACGTTTTGAAATAGTGTAGATAGTCTTGAGAACTGGAATTTACCAAATAGTTGCTCAATAGCACGAGCACGGTTAAGTGGATCAAGTGTATCAAGTGCTTGTGCAAAGCCAACTACTGTTGCTTTAATGTCTCCCTTATTGGCTTCAACAATTCCTCTAATATTAACACCAAGATCTCCAAGAAATGCGCTGGCTTTTGCAGATGGATTAATTAAAGATGCAAGACCAGATTTAAGTGCGTTAGCACCTTCTGATGCATTGATTCCGCCTTCTTTCATTGCTGTAAGGAAAAATGCTAAGTCTTCTACGGATCCACCAAGTTGCTTTACAACTGGCCCAGCCTTTGGAATTGCTGTTGTTAAATCTTCAATAGATACAACAGTTTGGTTTTCAACTGCGTTAAGAAAATCAATTTTTCCTGCTAATTGATCTGCAGCAACCCCAAATGCATTTGTTACTGAAATAGTTGTTTCTAGTGCTTGTGCTTGATCTACTCCGCCAAGCACTGCAAGTCTTGTTGCTTGTGAAATTTGAGCAAGTAGTTCTGCTCCTTGTTTACCCATCGCTGCGGCATCCGCTGCCATCTTCATTGTGTCTTCTATTGCAACCCCATACTTTGTATACTCTGTTGCAAGTTTTTGAACTTGTTTAACCATAGCATCTGTTTCTGCTTGTGTTGTAAACATTTCTCCGTAAACACGCTTAAATCTAATTGCCTGTTCTTCAAGTTTCATGAATGTTTTTGCAGCAGTTGTTCCAAGCATTGCTAGTGGAACTGTAAAACCAACCATCAACTGGCGACCAGCCCATTGTGTATTCTTACCAAAATTTAGAAGATTGGTTGATCCTTGCTTTAATAATTGATTAAGTAGTTGCTGTCTTTGTGCTGCAATGGCTGTTTGTGTACCCAGGTTTTTCATATCAAGGGTTAGAGGTCTTACAGCAATTGCTTGAAGTGCTCCATTAGCACCACGACCCAACTTAACATACTGGGTCTGAATATCCTTTACACGCTCTCGTGCAACCTTGTTTATTGTTTCAAATTCAGACTTAAAAAGTTTACCAAAGGTTCTTGTGGCAGCGCCAGTATATCTAAAATACTCTCTTGAAGTTAACTTATTTCTTTCTAGGGCATTGGTGAATGACTCTGTACTAGATGTAACTGTTCGCATCGATGCTTGGAATTGTCCAGTAGCATTTATGCTGTTCATCAAGTTTTGTGCTTGATTTGCTGCTACCGCTGAGGCTGCGGTACCAGACTTTGCCATCTGTGTATGGAAGGCTGATATCTGACGTTGTAGAAGTTTTAGACTTGCTAAAGCATCGGACGTATCAATATTTACATGAATATTGGATTCTACATCAGCCATCCATTACACCTCTTTATTTAATTATTTACAAGATTGCCAATTAGGGAAGCATCGGAAAGTTTGATTCCTGATGCCTCTTCAACAATTCTGTATACAGTTGGAAGGTCTAGGTTTTCTTCTAGGGCTTCCTTGTCTTCTGCCAATTCTGGCTTGTATTGTTTCATTGCGATTTGAACACAGTCCATTAGTAAATCCATAGACTTTTCATTATCTTCTGCGACCTTTGCAATATCCTCAAACTTCTTCATAAACGGACGAAGTAGAGAGATCTTAAGTGGTCTAACTTTGATCTTGGTGCCATCGATAAGCGTGACTGTCTTTTCTTCAGTGGCAGTTGCCATTTATTCCTCCTTATAAGGTTTAGTTAATTATACCATAGCGCAGGCTTATTTTTGACTAATCGTAAGTTTCATAATCAAGGCCCATTCCTATTCCAAAACCAGCCCTCTCAGCATTTGCGCCTTGTAAAGCCAGAATATCATTCCCATCTCCAGCAGCACCCTTACTAAATACTCTGGCCTTCATGTCTTCCCATTCGTTACCACTACCATTGTTTTTATCTAAATCTACACCTTGCATTGCAGCAGAAAACTTTTTGTCACTATAGTCTAGTTCTCTTTTTATTTTTAAAGTTGCTGTTAGTTCTTGCATAGACATTGATGATTCTAATTCGTCATAGTCTTTCCATATTCCGATTAAAAAAACCTCTGACTCTAGTTTTGCCAAATCCAATGTGTCCCAAGAAGATCCACTATCGACGGCTTGTTCTTTGACAGGCTCTTCTGACTTTTCATTAATTTTTATTCCTGCTGCGATATCAATAACATCGTAGATAGTTGGTAAATCTAGGCTGTCTTCTAAATCATCAATAGTTTTAATTGATGGGCAGTACTGTTGCATTGCAATAAGAGCGCAGTGAGCCAGGATAGATATAGATTCGTCGTCAGTCTTTGCTTCCTTAATTGTTTCAAAGGTATCTAAAAACTCTCTTAGATATTTTATTTTTAGTGGTGCAGCAATAACAACCCTGTCGTCTACTAGGTATATTTTTTTTGTGTCATATATTTTTGTTGCCATTATATAAGTATACCAAACAGAAAGGCCCAACCCCGAAGGATTGAGCCTCTCATATTAAGTTGTATTATGCTCCTGGTGCTGCGAGTGTGCGGTCTACGATCTTACCGTATGACGCATTGTCGTTTGGAAGAAGACGGAATGAAACTTCAAACATTGAAGCCTCGTCACGCTTTGCAGATACTGTTACATTCTCAATTGAGAGTGCACGGTATGCTACGTAGATTCTTTCCTTGTTAACAGATGCTGAACCAGATCCTGGTCCTACTGCTACAATACCACGCTCTAGTGGAACGTCGCCAATATCTCCTGCAGACATTCTTAGTGTCGATAGGTTAGATCCTGTTGCGATTTCCTCATTTGATGCAATTGCTACTAGAAGATTTTCTAGTGTTGCCTCTGCAAAAGATGTATTTAGATTAACTGTCATACCTTGCTTGAATAAACGAGCAACGTCAAGAAGTTGATCTACTGCTACATCACCAAAGTCTGGCTGGAATGCGAGTTCCAAACCATTTGATGTGTATCCTATATTTGTGTAGTCATTGTCATTTGACAAAGTTTCCTTATAGGAAGTTGTGGATGCAGTCATTGCTGGAAGATCTGTTGCTGCTTGAGCGTCAGTAATTAATCCAGTATTTGATACGTATCCGATTGGGCCATCATGCGTAAATAGTGCTGCTGCACCTACGATAATGTTACTACTTGAACCACGGCTGTATGCCATATATTTCACCTCTTTCATTTTATTAAAAGGGCTTGTTTCCTCACCTTAATTATAACACCATTTATTAAGGGTTTAGTTCTAAAGGATGCCAGTCGTAGTCTATAATTATCTTATTCCCCGCATAAGTACGGGCTGTCCCAAAGTCAACAATGTCTCTTGTCTCTTCTAGTTGATAGATCTTAAAATTATGGAAGTACACAGGCTTGGATTCTAGAGTTTCATAATCTAGGTTTGCCACTGCCCACTCGTTTAGGTCTTGTGCTGAGTCATCTGCATTATCAAGCAAATCACTTACTTGCTGTTGAACCTTTATCATATTTGCTTGTGCTGCCTCACCCACAGAATAAAAATAGTATAGCAACTGTTCACACTTGATGTATGGGAATGGAGTCCTTCTCATTTTAAACATTCTGTCATATACTCCAAATACACCATTACTTTGTGGAAATGTTTCTGTCAATGAATCAATTTCTGTTGGTAGTGTTGGGAAAAAATACGTTGTTCCAACGCTTGTATTTGTATCTGGATCAAAGTTTGGGCTTATCTTGGCTGCCAAGTAAGCATTAATGATTGTAGGTGGATGATGAATTGTAGCCATTATGCACCCAACCCTGCGTTAGCAATCCAGCGATATCCAGTTGAAATCCCTTTAGATTTTCCAACTCTCTTTCCTTCTGGCATATTCTTTTTGTAAACTTGTGGGTTCTCAAGATATCTGGCAATACCACTAGTTCTTAAAAATGCTTGTGAAAAATATCTATTAAAGAACATATCAAAGGTTTTTTCAAATCCGCCTTCTACCTCTGTTCCTCCAGGGTTTAAAACCTCTACTGGTCCACGAGTAAAAACTGTCTCCCCGTTATCATCAAATGCTAATACTTGTGCAGACTTTGGTCTAATTGTAACTGGGATACCATTCTCCATAATTCTAGCCTTATCATAAAATGGTGTTCGTGATCCATCCTTAATTGATCTTGACTGACTAAAAGATGATTTAAAAGATAATCCTAGGTTACTTACTGTATAAGATATGTCATAAAGTCTTGCCTCTGGGCTTCCAGTTAGGTTCCACTCGTATATGTGATGAAGCATTTCTGGATTTACCCTTGCATTTGAGTCAATAAATTCTTTCATTACTTCAACAGTTTCCATACCCAGAGTTTTTAAAAATACCGTTTTACCTCTTTGAACTCCTTCTATAAATCCAAGGGAGTAGTTAACAATATTATTCATATCTTTTTTAAACTGGTTTGAGTTAAATGTTGTTATCATACATCACCTGATTGATTTTCTGATCTTCTAATTACTAACTTATAAGATTCAACAGAACCAAATGGTCCAGTAAACGGTTCAAATGTTGCTACTTCAAAAAGGGTTCCTTTGCCAGACCTAGGTCCAGAAGTTTCCATATAAATAAGATTTCCTTCTTGGTCTTTAATGTCTGTAATTAGTATATTTGTTAATGCATTTTTACTGTCTAGCAAAGAAATTCTAATATCAGACTTTATTCTGCCAACTAGTATTGAGTTTTGTGTGATGTTTACGTTTGGCTTTACTTCTTCTTTAAAGGCTGACCCACCTGAAGAAAAACTACAAGCAAAAACTCTGTCTAAAACCCACTTCTTTTTTATTGCCCCAAAGTCGCCTTGCTCAACTATTGGATGATATACCGATGCTTGCATTGGAAACATGAAGTCTGAACTTTCGCAAACTGTCATTATAGTACCCCAAGTTTTGTAATAGACTTAGCATACTTTGAAAGTATCTTGTCTACAATTATGTTTCCTGTTCCTTCGAAAAGACCCTTGTCAAACTGAATTCTAAACTGATCTGTATTATAAGAAGAAATAAATCTCTTGTAGTAGTCTAACTTTCCACATTCTATATCATGAACAAGCATTTCTGTGGCTCTAATGATATCTGATGGAACTGTAGTGTATCCATACTCTACAGTGACTAGATAGTCCCAGCCTCTTCCAAAACCTCTGTAAATAAATTGTGGGTGTAGCGAGTCAGATGCTGCTGCTGGCAAAACTAGTGGTGCAGATTCTGCACGATTGATATTGTCTGTTGACTTTTCAATGATTGCTGTCTTGTCTGATGAAACCTCATATTGTCTATCTTCTACCAAAACATTGTTTTCATGAACAGATAAAACCTTTTTTACGTTATCCCAAATCGGCAGGAAGTCTGAACCGCTTCCTTCAAAGTGTAACACTTTCTTTTTATAGTAAAATCCTTCTTTAACTATTGAGTCAATAATTGCTCTTGCAATTTCTTCATTTGCCGTATATGTTGCTATGTCTGATGCTGTTGTTGCCTTTGTTGATGGGTCTACGTAGGGTCTTACGATTTCATATGTCTCATCTTGAAGAATTGCTTCTCCAACTACCCCAAGATTTTTTATAATTTCAACTCTATAGGATGAGTCGTAATTTCCTGGTAGTGATATAGCAAGAATGTTTCCTGATGATTTATTTAAAAAGGTTAATGTCGATACTGAAAGATCCGCCATATCTGTTACGTTGGCAGTTATAGTTGATGATGTTATTCCCGCAGGAACTAAAAAATCAACAGAGATTTCTGCATATGGCGAAACTCTCAATATCTCCATCTTTAATTATCCAAAAGCCTTCTGGACTTCTTCTGGTGAAGCAATGCGAACATGCCCACGAGTTAGCCACCTGTTTGCTTGTGCTTTTGTAACAATGTTGTATCCCTTAGTAAGTGAGCCAACCTCTTCCCAACGAACGCTTTTTGTTGAGTGAAGTGCCACTTTTTCTGAAAGGTCTACATCTGTATTAATTGTCTTGCTTGGGCCGTCTGCTGCCATTGATCCAATAGCACCTGTCTCTGTAAAGCCTAGTGCTTGAACTGGCTCTACTACTGCTGGTGCTTCTACTACTGCTTCAACTGCTGCCTCTGCTGCATCTTGTGCTGCGTTGGCTGCATCAGTTGCTTCATTTGACTCTACTTCTGTTGAAACATCTAGTACTTCAATATGGACAGGCTCTTCTGCATTGTCTGCTGAAAACGGATTGTTATAGTTATTGTTTTCCATTGTATCCTCCTTGTTTGTATTATAGCATTAAAGTATTAAGGGGGACAGGAGAGTGAACTCCCGCCCCCCATTAAAGGTACTGTTTACAGATTATTCATCTGCAGCAGCGTCAGCGAATGCAATTGCATCCTCTTCTTCCCATTGAATACCAAAGCGGACGAATACTGTGTACTCAATTGTGTCCTTCTTTGCTACGTATTCACGGTTTACAGTGATGTCACGCTGGAATCCCCATACACGGTTTGCAGGGAATGTCAAGTCGATATAGCCTGCTGGGTAGTAAGGAACTTCCTGAACTTCGATTCCGAGAACACGAGTTGTACGTGCTCCACCGAATGTCTGTCCGATACCATCAAGGTATGACTGGCGGTTTGCCTGGGTTGATCCTGGCATCTGGCCTGAGAATGCTTCTGCAACTGCATCAGCAAGTGTACCGTTGTTCTTAACGATTCCACCGAATGCATCTGTACCTGCGTAGAACTTAAGATTGTTCTTAAGTGCACGGTACTTACGTGGCATTGCATTGATGATGCCCTGCATTACATCAGGTGTCCAAGCATTATCTGCTACGGTTACTACTGACTCATGTGCATCTCCGTTTGTCTTTACCTTCTTGATAAAGCCTGGCATGATTGACAAGAATGCTCCTGTTGCACCATCACCATTGATAGCGAGATCTTCGATATCATTTGCGAATGCGTTGGTCATCAAGCGTACTAAGTGATCTTCTAGAGCGTCACCTTCTACACCATCTTCCAATGATTCTGCTGTTACTTCCCAATCAAGACGAATCTTCTTGGTAGTAAGTTCGACCTTAGAGAATGTTGCACCTGTGTTTGTGTAGTTACCAACTGCTTGCGCTGCTGCTCTGATTACACGCTCACCGACGTTTACCTTCTCAAGTTCCATTGAATTAGCCTTCATTGTTACACGACGGCCATCCTTTGCTAATACTGTTGCATCCCAAACATAGTCGATAAAACGACGTGCCTGCTCAGGGCGCAAAATTCCAGAAGCCGCTGAACCACTAGGGTTAACAGCGTTTGCTCCGCTTGTAGATCCAAGAGTTGCTGTTGGAATGTTACCAAGTGTGTTTGCACCTGGGTTTGATACTCCACCAATTCCACCTGATGCGAAAGCACCTTGACCCTGGTAAAGTCCTGGTGTTGTTCCACCTAGATCTCCACCTGCGCCTGGCTGGTTTTTGATTATTTCTTCTGACATATTGTCACCTCCTAGTGATTTGTTCATTTGAATAGATCGGCTGTTTTGAGGAAACTACCGCCCCATAGGGATTTTTCAACCATCTCAGGCTGAGACTGGAAGATATCGCCGATATCTCCAGACTTTCGGAATGCGGTGTCTGCTTCCACAGCGTCTACTCGTTTTCCAAATTCATTAAACTCACTTGATACTGCTGCAATATCTTTTGCAACTGCTACGAATGAATCTTTTACTGTATCAACATCTACCTTTGAAGACTTAAGAAGTTCTACTTCTGCTTGTAAAGACTTTACTGTTGACACTAGATCGCTAAAGGCTGATTCTAGAGTATTCTTCATTTCAGTAACTGCATCTGCAATTACCTCTTCTGACTTAGATACTTCTGCAACTACTTCTGTTACTGTTTCAATTGCTTCAGCATCTTCTGCTTTAGCAATCTCTTCTGCTACAACTTCGTCTGTCTTGACAACATCTGTTGTCTTAACCTCTTCTGCCTTAGCAACTTCTTCAATAACTTCTGCAACTGATGCATCTGCCTCTGGAGCGACCACAACATCTTCAACTACGTCTGTCTTTTCAACTTGTGTTTTTGATTTTGTCATAGGTTGTACCTCCTTGTTAATCTTAGAAGTATTAATGCCTTTAGCACTATCAACTAAGAATTTTATCATGTCTGTCTTTTCATTATCCGTTTTTTCAACGAAACCTATATTTGCCATTTGCTCGCCAGTAGTTGGACTTAACTCTGACTCATTCTCTGAAACCATAACAATGCCTGATTCCTTATCATAAAAAACATTTTCTAAAACTGTTTCGTCGCCCTTAACAATGTCTACTCCATCAACCTTCTCAACAGATACAATGTTTGCGAACTGATTTGCTGGGGAATCTACAAGACTCAACTCAATCAAATCGTATTGCTTAATAATTCTAATTGCTTTGTCTGACTTCTCGTCAAACCCATCATCCCACTTATTCATACGTCCACCAATAGAAAAACCAGTTAGTGTTCCATCTAGAACTTTTTCCCAAGTATCTTGTGCACCCTTTGAAACGTATGCTGATACAAATACTCCGTTATAAAACTTCTTTGAATCTGGATCAAAATACTTATCTGCTTTGAATGATACCATCTTGCCTACTGCTAGTGGCTGATGCATTTCTCTAATGTTCCCTCGGAATTTTGCAAAGGCATCCATTGATGCTTCGGCTGTTACGATGTCATCTTGCTTATCTATGTTGTCCAAGGATGCAAAACCAGAAACGACTCTTCGCTCCTTGTCCACTTTGGTAAGTGGCATAGAAAGACGCAGATTATTCCCATCGGTATTCCAATGGGCTTTGGATATATTGCTCACCATTATATTATAAGCCCTTTTTATACATATATCACAATGTGGACATATGAGACATTAAGGAGTTTTTCTTCCCTCTCCCTTTGGGGCTCTTCCAGCAACTGTTGAGGTGCTATCAGAGTTGTTATTAGTTCTTTCGGAGTCTCTTGCTCTTGTTGTTGTTGCCTCTGCTGCTGTAGTTGGCTTAAGGTCTAAGACCTCATCTCCACCCTCACGCTGTGGCATATCCAGAAGAACTCTTGCTTCGTTTGGAGTCATGATCTGATTCTTAACATATCTCTCAAGAATTTGAGATTGTGCTATCTCATCAGTAAGAGTTAGTTCGTTGAAAACAAACTCAAGTATATCTGTCTTTTCACGAACAATCTTATTGATCATTTTTTCAATTTGTCTTTGGGCTGGCCTTGCTACCTGCTCCTTAAAGGTGCGATCCTGTGCAAGTGCTGCTGCAATAGATCCAGAATCGCCACCTCCAAGTTTAGACAGTGGCACTTGATGTGCTACCAGGATGTCATCACGGTTTTGTTTACGATACTCTTTAAAAGAGCCGTCTTGTATTCCGTCTTCGATGGGATCCATTTTAAATTCTACCTTATTGTTTTCGCTATCCCCTGGCAATGGAATGTATAGCGTTCTGTGTGACTGCCCTCTGAGATTTGTTTGTAAGAATCTAAACATCTTATCTTCTGCGTCTCCAGAAAGTTTTGCACCCTTTAGTGTTACAACGTATCTTGGAACTGCTTTGTTTGCAAAATAGTCAATATTGTATTGAGATGCAAGAGCATCTCCTGCAAGTGAGTTAATAGCCGACATAATATCTGGCACTCCGTAAAAGGTATTAAGTGGTGAGTACTGCTTGAAGTGAATAATCTCGTTTGGTCTAGCGTCTGTGGTTAGTGGGTTCTGGTTCTTTGCTCCAAAGTTACGGAAGTAAACAATCTTGTTTCCAATAATTTGAACATAGCCATCTTTGATTCTGCGAACACGCATAGTTGTTGATGGGATATGTCCAACATAACCAATCTCTCCACGAGTGGTTCTTCCAATTTCTAAATATCCATTACCAGTAGACTGAAGGTCTGTGTAAACCTTTTCCATGGTTGCTGTAAATGAATCGTCGTCGTTTAGGGATTCTAGCCAATCACGCATTTCAATCTTTGCTCGTTCAATTCTTTTTCTTGCTTTCTGTGTTGCGCTGTTATCTTCTGATGATTCAAGTCTCATCATTGTTCTTTGAGAAATCTTAAACTCATATCCAAGACCTACAATATTCTCTACCTTGGCATCAATTGCTGCGTGGTTTGCAAATGATGTGTCATAGTAGTTTGCTAATTCGTAAAGGTTCCATGGTGGAGTGATTACATCAAACATTCCATAGCCGTTTACATATACTAGGCCTGGGTTTATTTCTTTTGATTGTGCTCCATCAATACCGCTTTTTCCAGCAAGTGCTGCAGTTGTATATTGAGTTGTTGGTTCAACCATCTTAGTTGAAAGTCTACTTGTTCTTCTTTTAAAGTTTGAATCTAAACCGTCTAATGTTTTTAGTGTTTCCCAGTTACCATTAAATGGGTCTGATTTTGAAAAAGTATCATCTTTTTTAGGTGCATCGTCAAGCCTAGCACGGATTTCGTATTCATCTTCTATCATAATTAATCTTCATCTCCATACTTAGCGATAGTATCTTTTGCTGCTTGAACTGCTCCAAGGTCATTTAAAGAAGGAATAAGTCCAGCCTTCATACGATCAACCTGCTCAGAGTATTCTTCTTCAGAAACTCTTGTTAGTCCTGGAACAAATACACAAGTGCCGTCTCCTGGATCTCCATAATGCATAGCAGTCTTTTTTAGTTCTGCCATTCTAGAGATGTCGTTCTTATCTGAAGGAATATTAAGCACAGATCCATTTCCATCTGTAAACCATTTCCCATTTGCCTTCTTGTAGACATAAAGACCCCAGTCATAGTTCTTTTCAATGACCTGACGTTTAACGTTTTTTACAATTGGTTCACCAGTTTTTGGGTTTATTAAAGAATCCATAACCATAAGTATACCATATCATACTGGATCTACTACGACCTGGTTCCAATTTACATCCGAATAGGCGGTATATTTGTAATTACCTAGACGCAAAACCTTATCGGTATCGACTATTATCTTGTTTGTTCCCGTATAACTCTTATAAACTTCAGAAGGGTTTACACCATAATAACTTGTTTCTGATAAAACCAGTACCTTATTCCAGTTAAACGAACCAGTATCCCAGAACTTCCAGTCTAAGTCTAAACCATTTAGTACCTTAACTCTAAACCATGGTCTTTCTGCTACTCTTTGTACTTCTTGTAGGTTAGTTGACTGGTAGAAAGATATATTATTAAATAGCAGTGGGCCAGTCAGTCTTATGGCTCCCTCAAAATATGAAAAATCTAAACTGCTTGCAAAACTGATCCCCAAGAATCCCCAGTCTTGCAAAGATACAACTGGCTCTTTTACTATCTTGCCGTTCCAATAAAAACCAATTCCATTTTGAACTAATCCAGTTTTTGTATCTATTGCATAGATCTTTGCTCTTCTTCCACTTGGATCGCAAGCAACCATGTAGAACTTTATATATGATCCCCTGCTTTCTATCTCAAATATTTCTGTTGGAGCATATGGGAAATACTCACCATCAAACCTAACAGCAAGTTGCAAAGCAATTACTTTAAATCCATCTGCTCTGCTTGTATTAATTGGAATCATAAGTCCTCTATTTACTAGCGGATCATATGTTCCTTTTAGTTGTACTCCACTTGTTTTTGTTAAATATAGATATGGTGATGATCCCGTATAAATTGAAAAAGGATTGTTCTTTTTAAAATTATAATAAATTCCAGTTTTTGTATATGGATAAATAGGAGTTCCAAATGTTGTTCCTATTGGACTTGCATCAGATTCATTTAATGCTTGAGAGGCATAAGATAATTTCTTAATGCTTACGTTATTGACTAAAGAGTTTTTTACATTTACATCTATGTGTGTAACAATTGATAGATCATTAAAGTCAACTCCTGATGGTGGATAGATAATCATATTATCTACTACTTCATATTTGGTTGTCATCCAATCGGTTCCTGGAATCAAAACTCCATTTCTTGATGGTCTTTCTATTTTAACAAAATAGTCTGTTACCGCATTTGCTCCAAGTTCTGTGTATTGAAAAGTAACATAAGTTTTTGCTAATGCTCCATCTGTATCATACTTATAGTCTTTTGCTATTTTATTTTTTAAATCTTCATAATCGTTATACCCTGTAAATAAATAATTATCTAATGACTCGTAAGTTCTTTGAATTGGCACACCATATTCAGTTGCAAGATCTGAATATGTCCAATCAACTGGAGTTGTTTCTATGGCAAGAGTTTTTGATGGTATTGGATAGTTTACGTTAAACTGTATAAAATCAAGATCAAAATACTGGTCTCCTCGTTTATCAAAAACAGACTCTGCAAAATATGTGAGTGGAAGATTGTCTTCCCAATATCCATTGGCTGCTATTGCAAGACTATATGTTTCAAATAAAATATCTGGGGCCAAAGTATAACTGGCTGTGTGCTCAAACAAATAATCCTCTTCTAAAGGTATAACTCCTCCACCAGAAAGTGCTCCAGGAACTAGGTCAGTTAGACCACCGTAAGGAGGTTGTGATACAGTATCATATCCTCCGTCTATATCTATGATTTGATTTTTTTGATATACAAAAAATATGTCTTCGTGAAGCCTTGGAACACCAACCGAGTTAAACAAGGTTTTTATTTTTTGAAAATTATACTTTGTTGCAAATCCAATATTATATATTTTGCCAGTAAATGATTTTGTGTTGTCTTTTTCTCCTGCAACGTAGAGCCTTAAGTCTGCTAAAGATCCAAAGAACTCTGCTACTGGATTTCCAAACAATTCTACAAATCTTGGAATATTAATGCCAACCTCAAAAAAGTCATTTGCCTCCAAAACTTGAGAAGAGTACAGGGTTTCTGAATTACCATTCGTATTGATTATGTATTCTAGAGTGTTATTCTTTACCTGTATAACAAAAGAGTTTGATGTGCTTTCTTTTTCAATCTTAAAAAGTGTTTGAGAGTCTGTTACATTTCCTTTTAACTGGAAACATCCATAGAATGCAGAAATTGAGGTTTGTAAAAAGTCAAAATTTTCAAAGAAAAGATGTCCGCTAGTGCTATTCCAAGTATCATTTGGTTTAAAAGAAAAATAATCTTTTTCATCGTAGAAGAAACTGTTTATGTTTGCCGTATCGTTAGCAATTTTATTATCTTCAAATAACTGTTTTTCTGTTTTTGATGATAAAACAATCTTTGGAAGCGGATGATTAATTACGGAAATTGCTCTATTTGCAGTTGTAATGTTATCACTAAACCCTTGATTCCAATTGCCCATATCTGGGTATGAGTAGTTTGCAGTATAGTCTGCAAAAGAATAATCAATTGCAATAGAAGTTCCGCTATACGATGTATTAATATTTTCTGGTATTTCAACACCTTGGCCAAAAACAAACCTTCTTTTTGCAACAGCACTTGCAACTAGGTATGGATAAATGCCAACGCAGTCTATATCTATTGGAGAAACATCATCGTATGCGTAGAAACCTATCCAGTCTTGATTCTTTCCATTAGAATCTAACTCGCTTGGAAGCACTGCCAAGTCTTGTGAATATGCAATAGAGATTACTTCTTCACCATTAATCAATAAAGAGGCAGCGTCTTTACTAACCTTTAAATGGATAAGCATTGGCCTTGTCCATTCTCCAATATAGTTTGTTTTGTATTGGTTATTAACCTTTAAACCTATTGATGGCCCATCTACATATATACCGTCGTTTGATCCAATTGGTCCAATAATTCTTTTAGTTTCATTTGTATAGGAGTTTATTCTTATCCAGGTTTCAAGGGTATATTGCTTAAACTGTCCAGCCTCATTTAGCATACCAACTCCAGGAACGATAAGGGATGGAAGATTGTTATTGGGGTATAAAGTTGTGTGCCCTGGAGTTCCATAAACAATAGGCATGCCAGCATTCTTTGCCTTTAACATATTGTCAGATATAAGATAATAACCATTTAACTCTTGAAGACCGTAACATCTTGCAATAAGTCCTTTTTGTGGCTGTATTGAAATTGTTGATGGAATGTCTATTGGTGTTGTTCCTAAAGATGTTGATGCAAACTCTTCTGACCACTGACCTAAAGTTAGTCCATTTATTCTAAAAACATTTTCTGAATCGGGGGCTCCCACATAGTTCATCTTAAGTATAAGTCTAATTGCTGTATCATCTGGAGGAGCATCAAAAGTTTCTGATATAAAAACCCAGTTGCTATTTATAACTGTATCGAAGTTCTTAAGATGAGTTATAACCTGATTGCTAGTTTGATCTGTATATTGATATCCAATTTCAAACCCAGAAACATATGCAGTCTCTGAATAAAAATATGCTCCTACAGAAAATGTCCTAAGATATTCATTAAAATCTTTTATATTAAAAATATCTTTGCTTGTCAAAGTTACTGATGCGGTTTTACTGGTTGTTTGATTTGCAGTAATTCGTCCAACATAACTGCCAAGAAATGGCTCCCCTATAGACTCTGGATAGTCAGCAACTGTTCCGCCAACTACGTCCCACTTTGTGGCATCAGAAAGAACTCTTTTAGGTTCTGAAATTAAAGAAATATAGTCTGCGTTATCGTCTAATGCCCAGAGGCCAGTTGGGTGTTCGGCAAACACCTTTTCTGCATATAGGTTTGATGGAGTAGACATTATAGGTCTATTTTACCACAGAAGACTACTTGTTTATTTTAATTTCACAGTAATCTGTTGTACAGTATGATTCACCTTGAGCCTCAAGATTATCTACACCGTCGTAAATTGCAGCAAAATTAATGTGCTTTAACTTACCAATATATGACTCATATTGCTCTTCAGTAATCTGAGTATAAGGTTGCTGTGGATAAACCGTATTTCCCATTGGAAGGAATGAAACGGCCTTTAGTTGCCCCTCGTACATATTGAGTGCTGGAACAATATGCTTTGATTCTGTTTCCTTATCAAATGACAATGTTACAGAAACACCATTGTCAGACCAGTACTTCTGAGCAGTTGCAGCAAGAGCAATCTTTTCAAATAATGTTACATCCTTTTCAGATCTTGGATGACCTGACTTGATTGGGAAGTAAACTACTGATGTATTTGCTGATACAACATCGTCTTCAATTGTGTACCCTGCTGCTTTAAACAAATGGATCATTGGATCTGTAGTTCCAAATCGAACAGCACGAAGGAAGAAGTTTCCTCCAGGACCCCAGTGAACTCCAGGAGTTGCACCAGAAAGAATTGAAACTGATCCTGATGGCTTAACTGTTGTTACACGAATTGATTCACGGACACATAGCCATTCTGAATACTGGTGATCATAGTGACGAATCTTGTTGTATCCTTCGTCCATCCATTCACGAACAACTGGCAAACCCTTTTGGTCTGCAAATGATGCAATACCAGTAAGTGATGTACCAATACGACGGTTGCGCTGCATGATACCGTTTGTTTGTGGCCAGTGTGTTGGAACAAGTGTTACAGTCTTTCCATAAAGATATGCAAACTTCAGGGTACGCAGGAAGTCCTCCTTAGATTCATGACGATTCAAATGTACTTCTACAAGTGTACATAATTCGTATGACTCCAATGGCTGCTCCGCACAGGGATTAAAGCCCATCACACGATAGTCTTTTCCATCTGGCGCATCCTTTAGTCTGCCATAATTACGAGCAACGTCAAGCCAGATAAAACCTGGCTCTCCATTTTCTGTAACTAAATCCACATAGTCTTCGTACTTTGTTCCTACTTCTGCTGAAATAGAATTATTAGACATCCAAGCCCATCCTGGATTATCTGGATTAAATGAGTTACGCTCTGGGAATAACTCTGAGTTTTTTAGGTTCATGAATGTTTCATCTCCCGCATTACCCAAAGCGAGAGTTGCTGATCGACGGACATTGCCTGATACCACACAGGTACCAATAAGGTTTACTAGGTCTACGATAGCACGAGAGTCTAGTGTTTCACCTACCCTGGAGCCTATTACACGGTCTATATAGTCGTGCAACTTGATAAGAGGTGCAGGTCCTGATGCAACGCCTCCAAAGCCCTTTATGGGCGCTCCAAGAGGTCTAATTAGATCGTAGTTAAATTTCTGAATACTTTGATTTGCTCTTAGGTAAGAGTTAATGAGAAGTCTAACCGACTCTACCCATCCTTCACGAGTGTCTGGAATTTCGAACACCTGTTCAGGCTCTGTTGGGGAATAGATTGAGAAATGCTTATCCTGTCCTACTGTATCAAACCCTACACCAATTCCAAGCATAAGAGCGTCCATAACCCAAGCAAATAAGGCTCCTGGATCATTCTTGTCAAGGTCCTTTGTAGATACCATTGCACAATTCTGTAGTGCTGCTGAATTCTTTTTCTCCATTACCATAGGAGTTCCAAAAGCCCACATGCCTCGTCCTGGCGGTGTCCACTTTAATTCAAACATTCTTTGGAATGCTTCTTGTGCAGACTTCTGAGCCTTGTAATCATTCCATGGTAAACGATTTTCTTTAGCATGATTCTTTTGTACTGAGTACATACCCTCGATTACTCGACGACAAACTTCATGCCATCTTTCCTTAGTTCCATTATCCTTCATGCGAGAATAAGTACGGATAAATGTAATCTCTCCTAAAGAGTTTTCTGCTGCATCCTTAAACCCAAAAGGGCTTGGAGCAGAAACATATTTATCTATAAAATCTTCTGGAAGTCTAAAACTAAAAAAATCTGACATGTGTATCGTCCTTTCAAAAACGGAATAGTCTTAAGTATAGCAGAGTTTTATGAAAAGTAAAACTCTACCTAAATGTATTGTTGATAGTTATTTAAAAACTAATTCAATAACAGAATTAGTGAATCCAGTGTTGCGGAACCATAATCTTTTCACCACTCTTGACTAAGTGTGCTGTGTGGTGGTAAGGTGGTGATGGAGGAAATACAATAATACTTCCTGCTTTTGGCTTAACTGCAAACTGATAGGCTGATTTATCTGCATTGGAAAAATCTGAATCTGGAGTTGGACCTTGAATAGGACCCTTTGGATCTCTGATTGTAAAAGAAATTTCTCCACCTTCATAATCATCGTTAAGATACATTACGAAAGAAACTTTAAGTCTTTCGTCTCCCTCTTGCTGATCAAAATGTGCGCCCATAAACGTTCCTGCTTTATATTTTTTAATTGGATACTGTGGAAATAGTTTTGGCTCATCTGTGATTCCGTGAGCAGCAGCATAATCTCTTGCTACGTCATCAAATGCTTTTTGCAAAGTATCATAAATATACTTGTCTTTTTCGTCAGCATCTGGAGTTAAAGCAATATTCTTATCTGTTCCATAGATATACTCTTGACCACTACACGCCATCCATTCGCCCCAAGGATCTTTGTTATCATTTTCAATTGCCTCAACAAGTTTCTTTGGGTCTTCGATTACGTTTGTGTAATAGTAAACCTTTTCTTCAAGTATTTCTCTGTCCATTTTGTATCTCCTTAGAATTTATTTTCTTCATAAAAACCTGTAACTTTTATAAAGCCTACCGTAACATAGCGAATGGGTCCCTCTGTTACAAAACGAACCCCGTGTTCATATTCTTCATTTCCTGGAAAAAGAAGTAATGTTCCTGGTTCTGGCCTTAAGTCTGAATTTTCTTTATTCTTAAAGAATAGAGTTCCATCCTTATAGTCATCGTTAATATACAGTATAGCAGCATATTTAATCGATGGGTCTGTATGCTGATCTGTATGTGCTTTTAGTTCTACCCCTGGCTGCATTCTTTGCAGCGTTCCAAAGCCAGCGAGTTCTAGAGTGTTGTCTGATAAAGATATTAAGTCTCCAAGTCTTAACTGAAGTTTTCTGCTAATTTCTTTATGCGTAATGTCTAAATTTTTATCTTCCCATCCCTGGGTTATTTCAAACTTGCCTTCAGCAACCAAATTATCAACATCATCTCGTCCAAATTTTTCCATGCAGAATCTAGCAAGGTTCTTTGTATACTCTATAGACCAATCTTCGTTAGGAGTTGTTTTAATTATTTCCAATAAAGTATCTAGTTCATTATCTCTTAAGAAGTCCTTAATAAACAAAATACCATCGTGAAAGACTTCAGTATCATATCCTGCATCATCAAACTCTTTCTTTAAAAAGACCTCCATTTACTTTCCCTCTACCTTGTACTTGTTTCCATCAGCATCCAACTTCCAGCCTTCTTTTAGAAGTTCTTGCCACTCGGCTCTTTCAATTTCTTGCTTGGCTCTAGTCTCTTTCATTTCTGCAGCCCATTCATCTCTTAATTCTTGTGGATATGCAGACTCTTCTCTGTCATCCCAGAAAGACCCAATGGTATATCTTACCCCACTTGTGATAAGTGATACTTCGTGCATGTTGTTAAATCCCCCGTCAAATACAGCAAGCATTCCAACCTTTGGTTGTATCTCTAAATCTTGACTTGGAAACTTTAAAAGTCCTCCTTCAAAGTTATCATTTAAATAAAGAAAGCCTGCATATCTGCTTCTTGTAAATGCTCCAGACTTTCCTGTCTCGTCCGTGTTGTCGGAGTGAATTCTAGCATATGCTCCTGGTTCCCATTTTTGCGTATGGTAACCAATCTTAGAAATTATTTTTGGATCTAAATCATGTACGGAAGCAATTGCTTTATACATTACTTTTTCAATATCTGAAAAAATTGTTGGATCAAGTCCAGCATCAATAACTTCTTGATCGTTGTCTTGTGGAAGAACAGAAGAATATGACTCATAGAATGATATTGGCATCCAAGAGATTTTTCCGTTATCTGCCTGAGCATCTAACGCCTCTATCATTTTTTGACAAGTTTCTTCGTCAATAAAGTTTTCATAAACAACAATATCCTTTGTAATTCTTTTCTTATTTTCTAGGTTCATTTTATTCTCTTTTCTTTATCAGCATTCATTTTGTTTGGGTGAGCATCTCTAAATTTTTGCATAATGTCTGGCTGCATATCTTTCCAAACATCCTTTCCAAATTCAACCTCTTTCTCAAACCACTCATCGTCACCAATCTCATACTTCATCCAATACATTCTGGAAATATATTTCTTTTCTCCCTTTGCTGGCATTACGCCATGTAGATATACTTGGCCTTCTTTAGTCAAGATATCTGGATGTCCAGATGGAAATATTAAGTAGTCTCCTGCTTCTGGCTTGTACATATAGGCTTCTCCATCAACAATAAAGTCAATCTCTCCACCCTCGTAGTCATCATTAAAATATGTTAAAGCGGTAATTCCAAATTTATAACCTGGGCTTACAATTGGCTCTCTAACAAAGTCAGAATGATATGCCATTGCCAGTGGTTCTTCCATGTCCGTCTTATATCTTGCTATTGCTGGGCCATTAGTTGTCCACTGATTAAAAGATTCTCCTTCACGATTTACTAAGATTTTTTCTTTATCAAAATCAACATTGTTTTTAAGTATGTAATCTTGTGTGGCTAAATGAAAGTTTTCAAAGACTTCTAGCACTGCAAGTTTTTGTGCTTCTTCTTTTTCTGTCTTTGTTTTTATCTTCCTAATTTCTTCAATACTCATTGTGTGTGCATAATCTTTAAATAGCGGATTCATGTATTCGCCAAAGTGAGACCACTTAGTCCAAGGACTAAATATTGCATCTTCACTTTCATCTTTTAAAATCTCAAGTGTTTTTGAAATATCTTTAAATAGATTCTTGTATACAAATATTTTTGGATAAAGTTCAACATGTTCTAGGAATTTTTCTGTCATGGCTTTCTATCTCCTGTGTGCTCTGTAATCTCCCAAAAGAATGGACATGTGTATCTAATACCGCTTTTAATCTCTGTTACTCCATGAACATAATTCATATCCCCTGGGAAAAAATACGCTGCTCCTTTTTTAGGCTTAAACTTTACATCTTGTAGTGGGAAATATAACTCCCCACCTTCATAGTCTTCATTTAAATAAAATAGACTTGAAAGATCATAGTTTGGGAAGTCGTTTGGAAGTCCAGCATCTGGTCCTTCGTGTAGTTCCTTGTCTGCATGAGGGTTCTGAAACTGGCCTGGGAGCCATCTAACGATAGTTGTGCCAGTAGGGGTAACCTTTACCTTATAGAACTCTTCAACTATCGGCTTAAGCCTTTGAAACAGTCCTGCAATTACTGGTGCAATTGTTGGATCATTTTTATCTAAAGTTGGACTAGTTGCTACTCGGTCTTTCCAGTATTCAGAGTCATAAACTACTGTTCCGTTTTCGTTAACATGGCTTTGAGTTACATCCCAAATTGTTAAAGACTTTGCAGCCTTTTCTAAAAAATCCATTTCTTCTTGAGTCATAAAGTTCTCTAACTCAACAATCATATCTTTGCCATTGCCAAACCAACCAGAAGGTGTCAGTGACGGCTTTCTAATTACAACAGAAGCATCCATTTTGTCCATAATTGAATTATATCATAGGGTTTTGACCTACAATGTCCTCTCTATCTCTAGTTGTTTTAAGAATCTTTCTGCATTAAATCTCCAATTGTCTTTTGCAAATGAGGTCACAATCTTAATGCATAGGTCTTCATAATCTTTTTTATCTAACTTATCTTTAACCTTGTGTAATGCCTCAACTGTATCAATATAGTTTTGCCTTACAAATGATGGATCTCCTGCATGATTTCTTTTTAAAACCTTTGTATTAATCTTTCCAGATGGTTCATACATTGAAACTGTTAGGTATTCTTTTGCAAACCCTGCGTCCTGATACATCTCGTAACCCTCTAAAGCCTGGGCTATATTGTCAAATGATATGATAGATCTTACAGGAGACTCACCATCTCTTGATACAGTTATCATGTAGTGACTGACTTTTCCTTCTTTAGAGTTTTTAACATAATCATTAACTATGTCAAAATGTATATGGTTTAGTTCATCCATTATCTACCCTCACTTGTTTTGTCTTCTACGATAAGTTTCAGTGTTTTTACTTCGTGTGATCCAAGAGACTCTTGCTTTTCATTAACTGCATTTCTGTACCAGTCTGTCCATTCTCCAGTTGAATTTAAAACTTGGGCTGCCTTGCCATAAGAGATATTTGCCTCTACACGTTTTCTATCTTCATCATTGTAATCAGTCATAGTAATAACTGTGTTATTTAATTGAGTTAAAGATATTGGAATAATTGTTGCAACTGGTGTTCCAGCCTTAATGACAACTCTTTTATTTGCAGCCTTTGCTTTGATTGCTAATGGCAAGGGGTTGTCATAAAAGGATGTGCTAATCATAGAAGACATAGTTTCAAAGTCATCGCTAAAATAGTTTACTGGGTTTATAGTTAGGATACTAAGTTCTTCTGTAGTCCTAAATATTAAACCTGTGTCTAGACTTACTGATGACTGACCTCTTCCAGAATACGCCCTTTCTGGATTAAAGATTGTAACTCTATCCTGTGTCTGGTCATTAACTCCATCCCAAATAAACTCTATATCTTCTTTGCAGGAAAGGCTGTATCCAACTACATTTGCTTGCGTTACTGGAAAGCATCTGTAGGCATGGTTTTCTGAAGTAGCGTCCATCCAGTCTCTTTTAATAGACATAGGGCTAATTTCAAATATGCAACCTGGAGCCTTTTCTACTGAGATATTGTACATTAATCTTTATCCGCTACATACATTTCAGGTGTGTGAAACTTCTTGTTGTAGTCAAGCATGGTAACGATTGAGTACTTTGTTCCTGAGTGTACTGGCATTGCACGATGAGGATACATAAAGGTTGATGGAAAGATGAATAGATCTCCAGCCTCTGGCTTAACTGTCAAGCCCTGTAGTCTAAAGTTTAATTCTCCACCGTCATAATCATCGTTAACGTATGCAACTAATGATACTGTACAGTTGTATGAAAACCCGTGGTCATGGTGCTCTTGGAAGTGCTGGCCTGGCCCATACTTAATAAAGTTAAACGCTTCCCAGTACTTTAGTTCATGAATGTTGTGGATCTTGCAATAGTCTTCAACTGCTGGTGCCTGTGCGTCGTATACATCTTGCCACAGTTCCTGAAGTTTTAAACTTGTAGGGCTTTTATCATACTCTATATCTGTTTTCTTAAACTTAAAATCATTACAATCTCTATAATCTGGCATTAACTGCTTGTAGCCCACATACGCAGGTAGCCAAGCATATCCTGTGGTATCTCCTACAGGCTTAAGATTAGACTCTAGTCTATTAATAACATCAATCTCTTTTTTGATTACACCCTTGTAGCAAAAGATTCCATTGCCAAGGTCTTGCTTATCTGTCCATGTTTGCATGATATATCCCTTATCTATATTCTCTTCTTGACCAAACTTTATTTTTATATACCCCGCCATCAGGCTGACGATAGAAGTTTGCGTTATCTACCATTTTACCATATATGTCTGAGTGGTTTAAAATTTCTGTTGTGTGCTCCCAGTTTTCTCTTTTAAAAGGAAGAACCTGCAGATACGGGGTTCCTGCTGGAACTGTTCCTTCCCATCCTTCTGGAATAAAAAATGGGAAACTTCCAAGAAGGTGAACCTTATCAGAATCAACAATTCCAGTTGTATTCATAAATGGCAGATCAAACCTATTCATTGGTGTCATAAATAAAGCACTGTAGCCATCTGGTAACTCTAGGCCCCAATCTGGAGACCAAGCAAAGTGATACCTGTAATATCCTTTTGGATGTTCAAATTGTGGCATTGGAGGTCTTTGTGTACAAAAATCTTTATACTTAGCGTCTTCAATTTTAATATCAATGTTACCTTGAGCATTTTTAAAAAATACTAAATCACAAGGAGTTTTAAAAACATACCCTGTTGAAAATGCATCCATAATTGCAGGACATGCTTTCCATGTAGGAATTTTCCCATAATCATCAGTTGTCCCTTCTTTAGGAAAAGGGCATACCTCTTTCGGTGCTTTATAGTATTCTCCATTTGGCATTTTAGCAAACCTATCTGCATCTTTATACCATTCAGGAATAGTCCCCTGTGTAGGTCCTGGAAGAGACTTACTATCTTTATTTAGCCATGGTCTAAATGATCTAAATATTGCTACCTTGAATTTTTCTGAATCCACTAGTGGCTCAGTTCATTGATATCTGTCATAATGACAACGCAATATTTTGTTCCTGATTCCATAGGAAGTGACGCATGTTCATATATATAGTTTGATGGGAAGACTGCTATGTCTCCTACTCTTGGCTTATATACTAAGTTATCTAGTCTTGGAAACTTTAAGTCTCCACCTTCGTAATCGTCGTTAATATATATAACTGCAGATACCGTGCAATTGTAGGCAGGTCCATGATCAGCATGAATATTAAAGTGAGTCCCTGCTCCTTCATACTTTACAAAATTAAATGCTTCGTAATAGGTTACATTAATTCCCCAGTACTTTGCATAGTCATCTATACAGTATTTAAGTTTTTGATATATCTCTTCATGTAGGTCAATTAATTCAGAATTTGTTTCATTTTTTGGTCCGAGATTTTCTTGCTTGTATTTAAAGTCTACGCAATCTCTTGCCTTTTTAATTGGCACATCAGAATTTGTTACTTGTGCTTCAGACCATTTATATTTACCGCCAGTTGAAAGGTTTGATTCAAGAGTATCGATATATCTATTTGCGTCATTTAATGAAAATGTATTGTGATAAACATGTAGCCCTAACCCAAGATTTTCAACACTAACACTTTGGTCTAATTGTCTTGCTGGAACTCTATTTGATGCAGTTTCTGATCTATCTTTTGTAAACCAGTAGTTATCGTTTTCGTCATACATAATATGAACCTTTCTGTTATATACCTATTATATCATTATAGTAGTAAAAAGTCTTAAGAATATTAAGGGCTAGCGCTCTTCTTTATGCCATTTTCCAATAGGACATTCGGCATTTGCAAGAGTTGTTTTTGCTTTCATTACGCACCCGCACTCTTTGCACATTGTTGTAAGACTAATAAAATTAGGACATGCCCTACATATTTCCATTCTTTTATCTATCTTTGTTTGATCTGTTATTCTTAACTCTTCATCAAGAAGGTGCCATGGTCTTGATTCGCCTAAAGATTGTTTCCATTTTTCCCAGGCATTGGTCATTTTAAATTAATTAATTTTCTAATGGAGGGGTAAAACTTGTTCCGTCATAGGTATACCCCAAGTCTTGTGGGTCTGTATCCTCAACCTTCATAACTTTAACTGGTGCGGTCAAGGCTGCTGTAAACTTTTCAGCAGTTACGCTATTTGGCTTACCCTGGATATAGGCTGTAAGAACGTTATCTATAAAAAATGCAAAACCTAGACTTTTTACAGGAAGTACAGAATCTGCTGGAATTCCTTCAGGAAGTGTTAGGCTTTCAGTTGCTTCATCCCAGATTGCAGTTGCTACAACATTTTCTTTATCAACCAATACTCGTCCAATTACTGTTGAGGCAGTTGTCATACTATTCCATCTTGAAACGATTGCTTCAGGCGCTAAATTTTCTAGCAAAATTACAGAATGAAAAACTTCTGAAACTCCATTGCTATCTGGTTCTGTTAAAAATAAATATTTCATTTGTTGCCTCTTTTCTTATTACTAAGTATATCATATTGGTTTTTATTTAATTTCCTCATTATACGATACATCCACAAGAACAGAATCCGCCGTATCGTAAACAGTTAGAATATGTACATGATGGGCAACCTCCGCCAGAAAATGTTGGGAAGAACGGGAAGAACGGTGGGAAGAATGGGAAGAAAGGTGGGAAGAACGGGAAGAACGGGAAGAACGGTGGGAAGAATGGGAAGAACGGTGGGAAAAACGGGAAGAATGGGAAGAACGGTGGGAAGAATGGGAAGAAAGGTGGGAAGAACGGGAAGAACGGGAAGAACGGTGGGAAGAACGGGAAGAATGGTGGGAAGAATGGGAAGAATGGTGGGAAGAATGGTGGGAAGAATGGGAAGAATGGTGGGAAGAATGGG